>SAMEA3663299__coassemble_151_pt1 | contig 40124 bp, 35 predicted proteins | sample SAMEA3663299__metabat2_low_PE_003 | metagenome-assembled genome bin SAMEA3663299 (sample SAMEA3663299) | pig gut metagenome | biome: pig gut; feature: pig-associated habitat; material: faeces | place: China | collected 2013 | reverse complement strand
TCAAAAAAATGACATTTTCCACCCCCTTTCGAGGGCGAAAAATGTCATTTTTTTTGGTGTATCAGGGACTAAATCCCGTGTTTTAGCGGTTAAACTAAAACATAGGCTGTAACCCTGTCAAATCCAGGCACCCTGTACACCGCAAATGGAGCCCCGATCACCTCAAGTTGGCGCTGTAACCCTGTCAAATCCAGGCACCCTGTACACCGTTGAGCGGGCATCTTTCCCTTCAACTCTTTCGATTTTAACAGAATCCCCTCCAATGTCAATAGCCCCCCGGGAAATTTTTCAAAAAAATACCAAAAATTTCCCGCATCGTCTCCCACCGATCGTGAAATCACAATCTTTTATCTCTCGAAATAATTCTCATCATTTTTTGAGAAAATTCCATATACGCCGATAATCCCCCTCCTTGACCGCGAGAAATTTTCTTGTATTATAATCGGGTATTGGGTCTGTTAACTTCCAAGGAGAGAAGTTTTAGAAATCCACACAAACAAAACGGAGATAACCAAATGTTAGGAGCAATCATAGGCGATATTGCCGGTTCAAGATTTGAGTGGAATAACAGGAAATCAAAGGATTTTGAACTCCTTTCTCATATCAAGAAATGCAGACCAACTGATGATAGTATCATGACGCTCGCGATCGCACAGGCGATCCTGGACTGCGGCGGCAGCTGTGATTCGCTGAGCCGCCAGGCCGTCGCGTGGATGCAGGAGCTTGGGCAAAAATATCCTCATGCCGGATATGGGGGCTCATTCCGCAAATGGATTTATGACGACGATCCTCAACCGTATAACAGCTGGGGCAACGGGGCGGCGATGCGCGTCAGTCCGTGTGGTTTCGCGGCCTCGACGCTCGAGGAAGCCAAGGCCCTGTCTGCGGCGGTAACGGAAGTCACCCACAACCACCCCGAGGGCATGAAAGGCGCCGAAGCGGTTACCGCTGCCATCTTTCTCGCCCGCAGCGGGAAGAGCATGATCGAGATCCGCGACTTCATCGAGGCGCACTATTACAAGATCGACTTCCAGCTTGAGGACATCCGCGAAACTTACAAATTTGATGTCTCGTGCCAGGGATCGGTGCCGCAGGCGCTGGAAGCGTTCTTCGAGTCCACCGGCTTTGAAGACACCATCCGGAATGCCATTTCCATCGGCGGCGACAGTGACACGATCGCGGCGATTGCTGGGGGAATTGCCGAGGCTTATTACGGTATTCCGGCCGACATTCGAAAACTCGCTTTGACGTTCCTCGACGCGACGCAGCTCGAAATCCTGAACGCCTTTGAATCCCAATACGGCATCATTCTGGAAAAGGAAACCGGAAACGGCATTTAAGACCGTGGCGCATTCATCCCAAGCAGAACCACCCACTGGCAAAAGATCAAATGCCATGACTGAAGCTGTATGGCAATAGTTGACCCATGTCCCGGAACAGACGATGAAATCTCTGCGTCTCGTAGTTCCTCTTTTCAATACGTAATTATCGCTTCGCGTAATGTGGGTTTCAGAAAGACCCGAACCTTTTAATTCCGAATTACGAATTATTACAGTTTGATCTCTTCCGGGAACGGGTTCTTCTTCGAGGCGGCCCACACCCTGTCGATGTAGTCGAGCATGTACTGGTTCTGAAGGAGGTGGATCCAGTACATGCCACGCTCGGTCAGCGTCTCGCCGCGGCAGAATCCCAGAAGCCGGGCGGTGGAGGCAAGCAGGGCGAGAAGGCCCCGGCGCTTGAGGTCCGGGTCGAGTTTTTTCGGCAGATGGCCCGCGTAAAGGTCCCAGTAAAGGCCGTAGAGGGCGGAAAGGTTCGGCGAGAGCGGCATTTCGAGCGAGTACGCGCATTTGCCCTCTTTGATCCGGCTCATCCACGCCGACGTGTCGAACGTGTTGAACGCGAAAAGGTCCTCCCGGCACGTCCCGGCGCCCGGGCCGAGGCCAACAAACGTGCGGCGCTGCACGGAGGAAAACGACTCACCGCGCCCGCCCCTGCGAAAGCTCCAGACCGAAACGGGCGAGAAACCGTCCAGTTCCATCCGTTTCCACACGAACGCGAAGAATTTCCGCCGGTTCCGCAGTCGCGGCATGGCGACGCCCTCCTGCCGGAAGAAACGGAAGAGCGGGTAAATCGTGAGCTGGTCCGCCCCGGTCTGGATCGCCTGGCTGATGTCGCTGGCGAGGTCTCCGATCGATTCGGTATCGGCGTCGTACATCAGATCGACGTTCAGATTCTCGAACCCGGCGCGGGCGGCCATCTCGAGTTTCTCGGCGTAGGTCTCCGGGTGGCCGGTGCGTCCAAGCGTCTTGAGGACGTGGGGGGCGAAACTCTGAACCCCGACGCTCAGCTGCGTGACGCCGGCCTGAAGCAGATTTTCGAGCAGCGGCGCGGTCAGTTCCTCGGCCGAGGTCTCCAGCGCGATGGTCGCCGGCTGGCCGCAGATCAAGGTGAAGTCCCGGATGAAGCGCGTCAGCCCGTCGCCCGTGCAGGTCGGGGTCCCGCCGCCGATGTAGAACGACCGGCCGTCCACCGAGGCCCCGTTCGCAGCCGCAAGACGCGCCTCGGCCAGCAGCGCCTCGTAGAAGTCCGGGACTTCCTCCAGGTCAAGCGGCTTCGTGTTGTACGGGCAGTACGCGCAACGGTTCCGGCAGTACGGAATGTGCGCGTAAAAGTCCTGCGTGCCGCTGGCGGGCGGGAATTCGGTCCGCTGGGACGGCCGCATCGTGAACGCTTCACCCTTTTCGCCCGCTAGAACGTGCCGGGCCACGCCAAGGACCGTTTTTTTCAGTTTCATGAGTTCCTCCCATTACGGAAAGAAGTTTTCAGCTCCAAGTTTTCTGTTTTCAGTTAAATTCTTCCAATAGAAACTGCACGGTCGCAGGCGAGATTGCACGACTGATTCAGTACCAGCCCCGCAATGAACGGAGTCCGGCGACCGAAAATCCTCCGGCGGACCCAGTATCCCGTGCCGAAAAGCAGGTAACGCATCACCCCGGGAAAACTCATTCGTCAGGATTCCTTTCGTACGTGCCCCGGTTCGGAACAGGGCGCTGGGGGTAATTGCCTCTCGACGGTCCGCCAGTCTGCGGGTGCTGGGGGTAATTTCCCCTTGACGGTCCGCCAGTCTGCGGGCGCTGGGGGTAATTGCCTCTCGACGGTCCGCCGGTCTGTGGGCGCTGGGGGTAATTGCCTCTCGACGGGTCGCCGGTCTGTGGGCGCTGCGGGTAATTGCCTCTCGACGGTCCGCCGGTCTGCGGGCGCTGCGGGTAGTCACCCCTGGACGGTCCGTTCGTCTGCGGGCGCGTGCGGGGTTTCGGACGCGGCGCGTCTGGCTTGAGGTTCGTCGTGAGGCGGAAGTTTTTGAGCGGCTCGTAGCCGCGCTCGGCCATCAGTTTGTCCCACGCCTTGGGGAGCTGAATCTTCACCATGACGAAGCCGCCGCCGGGGACGCACAGTTCCTTGTTCCGTGCCGGGTCGCCCGTGACGAGGAACGCACTCTTGCCTTCCTCCATGGCGGGGACCGTATCGAGTGATTCAAACCCGGTCCAGGCGAGCCACGGGGGCGTGAGCGTTTCGGCCGCTCCCTCGGATGAGGCGATCCGTCGCTCGTGCATCTGGAGGGAGTAATTCTGCGGGTCGAACGCGCTTCCCGGGTTCCCCCAGTAGTTCGCGAACGTGCGGGTCCCGAGCGGAATGCGGGAGGTCTCCTCCACCGCCCGGCAGAGTTCGTCCTTAGACGGGTAAACCTGGGCCAGGTCGCGCGCCACCCCCGAGGTGATCAGGAAGACGCGGTACGTGCAGGGCATTCCGCTCGTCAGGGCCATTTGCGATTTCTCCACGGCGTCCCACGCGATCATGTCTTTGATGCGCTCGCCGTCTGAGGTGGCCGGGACGAGATTATTCCCCCAGTTGATCGAGGAGCCGGCCGTCAGCGTGGACTCGTCGATCGTGCAGCCGTTCTGCATTTGCCACGGTTTCCAGCCCACCGCCAGCGTGGCCTTTTCGTCTTCGACCAGGCACCACGGCATCAGGTAGCCGAACGTTCCCATGCGGTTTTCTTTCACGTAGTAACCGCCCAGATTGAGCATGGCGAGGTTGAGAAAACGGCCCAGAACGGCATTTTTCGGCTCGTTGATCTGCCCCTGGCCGGCGTCAAAACCGAGCTGCCTCGCGACGGGGCCGTTCAGCCAGCAGTAAGGGGTCCAGGCGTGCGTCGAAATGAGCGGGCGCCTGAAATCGCCGTCCTTCATCGCCTCGACGTACGCCAGCAAAAGCGGCATAAACTCGGGCGGGCAGCCGGCCATCACGCCATTCACGGCAACGTGGCGGACCGTCACTTCGCGTTGTGCCTGCGGGATCGCCCCGAGCGACTGGTCGGCCGGAAGGTCGGTGAACTTCAGAAACTCCGCCACGGCCTCTTGCGTGGGCGGGATGATCGGCAGACCGTCCGTCCAGCCGGAATCGAGAAAAATGCGCTGGATCTCGGTCGCGGTGCCAGCGATCAGGGCGTCGTCCGCCCCGGCGGCTTCCACTTTGCCGTCGTCCGCGGCTATTTTGCCGGTCAGGCCGGCTTTGATTTTTGGCCAGAGGATCTTGCGCGTGTTTTGGATCAGTTCGTCGTGCGTGTGGCTCGCGAAAGCGCCAGGGTATTCCGCGACGCAAAGACGCTCCAGACCGGCCGAGCGTGCCGTACTTTTGGCCTGCTTCACGAACCCGGGGCCGGCAATCATCACGGCCGGAATGCCGAGCACCTCAGCCGCGATGCACGAGCCGGTTTCTTTAGGCGTGCAGAGGCCGCACCCGCCGTTTCCCGAGACGACCGCGTCGATCTTGAATTCCTTCAGCTTTCGCTGGAATTCATCCTTTTCCCGCCGAACGACTCCGGGACGCGGCCAGGGGCCGGCCGAGCCGATTTCGCTCAGAACGTACACTTTCGCGGTCGGGAACTCCTTGAGAATGAGCCGTTTGAGTTCCGGGTGGGTGACGTTTGCCATGAAACTGCCGCCGACCAGCGCGATGGTTTTGCCGTCCAAGGACTTAAGGCGCTTCGCGGGGGGGATCGGTTCCACGGCCGAGTCGGGGACGGGCGAGAGGACTTTCAGCGTCGTCTCTCCACCCAGCGGCAGCGGGCAAAAGCCGTCTTCGCATTCCTCCGCGGCCCTTGCGAAACTGACGGCGAGCAGTCCTGCCAGCACGATTCCAGCGATGATGGATCGGTTCATCGTTTTTTCTCCTGTGTGGTTTAGTTGGGAAATCAGGATTAAATTGATTTAAAATTAATCCCCCAGGCTGAAAAGCTCGGCTGCGTTGTCGTGGTAGATGCGCCGGAGGGCGTCTTCGGAAAGGTATGTGGCGCGGGTCTTTTCGATCTCCACGCTCGGTTCATGGAAGGGCGAGTCGATCCCGAAAAGGACGCGGTTGGGACCGACCGTCTCGTATGCTTCGCGGATCTTGACGCTCATCGAGGTCCCGGAAGTGTCGAGGTAAATGTTGGAGTACCGCCGGGCGACCTTCAGCGCCGCATCGACGTAAACGCCGTGGGCGTGCCCCATGTGCAGCATGATGATCGGGACGCGCGGATGACGCTCGGCCAGCCAGCCGATCTGCCACGGGAGCGAATACGGCGGGTGACCGCTGTGGATGAAGACCGGAATTCCCAGTTCTTCGGCCAGATCGAGGACCGGATCGACGACCGTGTCGTCCGCGCAGTAGGCGTCGAAAAGCGGGTGCAGCTTCACGGCCCGGAACCCCTCGCGCTCCACGTACCGGCGGATTTCGTCGAGGACCTGCGGCTCGCCCGGCTTGACCCACGCGACCGGGACGATCAGCTCCGGCGCCTTCTGGAACGCGTCGAGCACCGCCTCGTTATCGTGGCAGTGGGAGCCGGTCAGAAACGTCTTTTCGATGTTGAACTGGTCCATCTGATCTTTCAGCCGCGCCAGATCGAAGTCGAATCTGGCCCACGAGCCGAAATTTCCGATGTGGGAGTGGTCGTCGATGATTTTCATCGTTTGTCCTTTCATTCAGGTTTTGAAGAATTCTCCGTGAGGATGAACTCTTTAAGCGCTCCGGCAAACGTCAGGCGCGAGCCCATGAGCGAGTGGCCGGAGTGGTACTGCTCGCGTTTGCGGGCTTGCGTGCCGTCGGGCAGGGCGGACCAGAATGCGTCCAGCGGCTCGGTCGGGACCGTTTTGTCGTACTCGCCCGTCACGAGGAAGACCTTCTTGCCCTGGAACGATGGCGCCGCGTGAGTGAACCGCATGTTTTCGGCGTTCGCGGTGATGTCCTCCACGATGGCGTCGTCCGAGGCGCGATGCAGGGCGTGCATCCCCTCACCGATGAGGAAGTTTTTCAGCTCGTCTTTCTCCATCCGCCCGGCCATGAAGCCAATGTCGCAGGGGGCGATGAGGACCACCCCTTTCAGGCCCGGGAGGCGTGCGGCTGCATTGACCGCGGTGTTGCCGCCCATCGAGTGACCGACGAGCCAAACGGCAGTCGGGTCGATCCCGTACTTAGCGGCCGTTTCGGCGCTCATGGCCCACGCAGCCAGATTCTCCGCATCGCGGATGCAGCCCGTGACGGTGTACTCGCCCTCGCTTCCCCACGCGCCTCGGTGGTGCGGAATGATCACGACGATCCCGGCCCGGCAAAGCTCGTGGGCGACGTCGTCCCAGCGCGTGAAGCCGGCAAACCCGTGGCAGAAAATGACGCACGGCCGGGCGGTGCCGAATTTGGGAGCCGGGACGAGAATCTGGCCGTAGATCGTGGCCCCATCACTCTCGAAGATCAGGGCGTCGATCCGCGGCAGTTCCGCCTCGGTGGCGTACGTTCCGTCATCGCCGGACTGGGCAAGCGTGGGCGTGGGGGCCGACGTCAAAATCAGGGCGCAAAAAGCCGCACCGAACGTCAGGAGCAAGTTTTTCATTGGGATTTTCCTCTTATTTTTCCATGTTCGTTTTTGGAGCAAAAACTGCCGTTTTTTTATTTTGGGGTTGTCCGTCTCTTCCGCCAGTCAAAGTTTTCGATTGACGGACTGATTTCTGATTGAACGTGCGGCGCATACCCGCAGCGTTTCGGTTTCATCTGCCATTAGATGATAACTCGTACAAGGGATCACATGCTTTTGCAGGAATTCATCCGATTGTTCCAGCAACTTCTCGGGCTCCAGTTCCACTTCGATCTCTTCCAGACCGGGATACGCTTCGCCGTTCTTCCAATCATGTTTTCGATTGTAGGGACAGACGTCCTGGCAGCTGTCACAGCCGCAGACCCACGTACCAAACGCGGAATCGTCCATTCCGGGAGGAAGCGCTCCCTTTCCGAAGGTTGTCAAAAAAGAAACACATTCGAGAGGACTCATGGAATACGGTCCTTTGAGCGCACCGCTAGGACAGTGTTTCTGGCAAAGACCACATTTTTCCGGGCAGGGCTTGAGGTTGGAGGTTTGATACAACACACACTCCCGATCGATAACATAGCCCAAAAGTTCAACAAAAGAACCATTTTCCGTGTAAAGAAAATTGTTCTTTCGGATGATCCCTAGTCCGGCCATCACTGCGGCATATCTCAAAGGGCCGATGCTCAAATGACCAAACTGTTTGCCTCCTTCGCAGCGGATGTGGCTCTGCGCGAACCACGCTTCAAATTGTTCGCATCTTTCCTGAAAATCCTGACACATTTCGTTTCCGGGCGAGAGGAAAAAACTCTTGGCGTATCTTCCCTGCAGTGACGCCGGAAAACGGTATCGCCCCAGCCAAAAGGTGCAGATGACGATAGATCTTGCCCATGGGAAACGCTTTTTGATCCCGACCAGATCTCCAACCGCATTGTAAAAGAATGCGCTGGAAGGGATCTCCTTCGTCCTTTTCTGGAAGTGAGACTCAAATCCGACCATATCGCCAACGGGGATAATGCCGCAATTATCAAAGCCACAGGAGATGGCTATCTCGTGAATTTGATTTGCCAACAAAGGATCGTTCATCAGGAATTCCTCACATTAAATTCTTCTATGGATTTCAGGTCACGACATAAATTCCAGTACGGCGTTCAGGTTTCGTTCGCCCGCAGCCCGGCCGGTCTCGTACACGCGCTGCATTTTGTCCGGGTCGTGGCACAGACGGGCGATCTCGAGCGGTTTTTCCGGGGCGATGAGGAACGCGGCTCCGGCCTCCACTCGGGCATCGACGTAATCCAGTTCCTCATTATACGATTCGGCGCGGCTCATCAGAGCGTCATAGACTTTCGGCCAGCGGCGAAGGAAAAACTTCAGCGGGAGGTTTTTCCCCGACGGTTTTTTCCGAAAACCGCGCGGGCGTGTGGTAATGACCACGTTTCGGCCGTACCCGAGCGACTCGAAATAACGCAGCGGAATGCCGTCCGAGATCCCGCCGTCGAGGTACTCGCCGCCGTCGATCGCCACGGGCCTTGAAACGATCGGCATGGAGGCCGACGCCTGGATCCACTGGAACGCCTTTTCGTCGGCCTGGTCGATGCGCCGGTACACGGGCCCGCCCGTCGCGCAGTCCGTGGCCACGAGGTAAAACTCCATCGGGTCCGCCTCGAACGCCGCCGCGTCGAAGACGTCCAGCTCCATCGGCAGCTCGCGGTAGCAAAAGTCGGCGTTGAAAAGGTCGCCCGTCCTGAAAAGCGACCGCCACGAGCAGTAGCGTGGGTCGCGCGCAAACCGTTTGTTGTAGCGGATTACGCGCCCGATCTGGCCGCTTTTGTAGTTACAGCCGAAACAGGCCCCGGCCGAAACGCCGATCAGGCCGTCAAACCGGACGCGGTTTTCCATCAGAACGTCGAGAATGCCCGCGGTAAAAAGCCCGCGCATGGCGCCGCCTTCAAGTACCAGCCCGTTTTTCATTCCGGCTTCCTCATAAGTTTCCAGCAGAACCAAGCGCAAAGGGTTTTGGAATCGAAAATCGAGCCGTCGCGGATGCCGCTTTCGACCTCTTCCTCGGAGAGAATGACCGGAAAGACGTTTTCGTCGGGGTCCTGGTCCTGGGAGTGAGCCGTGCTGGAAAGCTCCGCGAAAAAGAGGTGGATGCGCTCCTCGCAGTAGCCGGGCGTGCAGATGATCGTCGTGAGGGGCTGGATCTCCGTCACGTCGTAGCCGGTTTCCTCGGCCGTTTCACGCTTCGCGCCTTCGATCGGGTCCTCTCCGGGTTCCAGCCCGCCCGCAATGGCCTCGATGAGCGCTTCTTCGGCCGGCTTGCGATACTGCTTCACAAACACGAAATTCCCGTCGGGGCGTCGGGCCAGGATCGCGACGGCGTTTCCGTGACGCACGACTTCACGCTTCGCCTTGCGTCCATCAGGAAGTTCCACTTCGAGCAGATCCACGCTGACGATCTTGCCCGTGTATTTTCGCTCACATGAGAGCGTTTTTTCTGTTAAATCTTTCATTTTTGTCTCCAAGAGTTTCGATTGGTCTTATTCGGCTGAACCATAAAAATCGTCCAATACATAGGTTGTAACAGGCTTGATATGTAAGGTGTATCTTATAATCAATCTCACCAACTCGTTACCATCAATCAACGTAATTGGAGAACCTTCTTTAGCGGCATTCTTTGCCGCATTTGTAAACCTGCCATTCGTAATAAATACGCCATAATCTGCCTGGTGTTTATTCATAGCCCCTAAGAACTGATTGATTTCTGGTTCTGACACAGGAGTAGAATTATACCGTTTACACTGAATAACAACTCTCGTTGTCCTAAAATCGTTGACATCAACATGATAACCGTATCCGTCTATTCCACCATCATTAGAGATTTGAATACCCTTTTCCGTAAACTCCACTCCCATTTTATTTAATAGAGCCCTTGAAAAAGCCTCAAACTTTTTAGGTGACATCTTTGCAATTAAAGCGAGCAAAGTTTCTTTAAAATCATCTTTGAGCTTTTCTTCTGCCTGAGATTCTTCTTCACCATCATTTATATCAAATGTTTTCTGTTTCTTAGTTTTAGCAAGCTCTTCCCAGTGTTTCTTGGATACTTCCATTATTTTCTGAATGTCGAGTTTATCAAGCTCAACATTTTCGCCTTTTTCTGTCAGTGTCACCGGCGTCGACCTTGAGAAGGTCACCAAATCATTAAAGAGCAAGTCCTTTACTGCGAAATTGAACTTGAAATTAAACTCCTTATATGTATTTCCTGTCCTTTTTGACTTCTTAACTTCCTCTGCGAATTCGGCAATCTGATCGTCTAAATCTGCAATACGTTCTTTTATCTCTGAACGCTCTAACTGACCTCCAGCTTCCTTCAGCACTTTCAAGATTGGTTTAATCAAATATGCAACTTTTTCATCTGCTGACATTTTATTCAATTTCACGTTTTTGTCTTTTTTCATTTGGTTTTCTCCTTAAGGCTTCTTGTTTTACGGAACAGGAGTCAAATCTCTATGATTATGATATTCCTAAATGACGTTGAATATTCCTGTTCAGCAGAATTTGATACATTAAATGTTGGGATAGGCTTTGCCTATTCACTCAGGTATAGCTCATTGACAAAGCCCACTCCCATTACATTTTGGTTTCTTTTCCTCTCCGGCTATTGGAGCCATTGGGTCACTGCGTCGGACGTGGCCCGGTCGTTGTTCTGGGTGACGTGGCCGTAAACGGCGAGACCGTTCAGCCCGACCGCTGCCTGCGGGTACGCCTCGGCGAGATTGCGGGCGGTGGTGCCCAGTCCCGACCCCTCGTGCGTACAGAACGGCAGGATCGTCTTGCCGGCGATGTCCGCCGAATCCAGGAATGAATAGACGATCATTGGCGCGTCGCCCCACCAGTTCGGGTAGCAGAGGTAAATGGTCTCCACGTCCGTCAGATCGGGCGCGGTCCCGACAAACGCCGGGCGTTCCTGGCCCTCCAGCTCCTTTTTCGCCCGGGCGATGCAGTCGTCGTAGGCGGTCGGGTAAGGAACGGCCTCACGGATCTCCCACGTTTCGGAATCGGTCGCGGCGGCAATACAGGCGGCGACTTTCGCGGTGTTGCCCACCATGATGTTCCCAACGGAAAAGTTCTCGCCCGTGTGCGAGAAGTAAATGACGATGCTCTTCATCTTCGTTTCTCCTTTTACTGTCAAGTTACTGCGTTCCCGCCGTCCTTTTTCCGGCCGACGACCGTGTAAATCATCCACGTCAGGTTATACGATTCGAGGACTTCAAAACCGTTTTTCCTCATCATTTTCTCGATCCCGAAGCGGTTTCGGATCTTGCAATCGCCGCTTCTGAGGAGTTTAAAAAGGATGTGATTGTCAAACCAGCCTCCCAAACCTCCCAGCCCGGTATCGGCGAGGATGTAAAGACCCCCGGGTTTCAGGACGCGCCAGACCTCGTTCATGGCCTCGCGCTGATATGGGTAGTGGTGGAAACTCTGCGAGCAGACGACCACATCAAACGAAGCCTCCGTAAAAGGCAGGTGGTTTGCCGGCCCGACCAGGAATTCCGCGCCGGGAATATTTTTGGCCCGGGCCATTTCAATCATCCGAGGCGAAATGTCGATCCCGACCCATTCCGAATTTTCTGCGGGTTGCAGAAGCTCGAAAAGGTAACCGGTTCCGCAGCCGACGTCCAGGAGCCGGGAGTACCGGATGGTATTCAGCCGCCGGGCGACGTCGCGGCAGCTTATCTTTCCTTCGCGGGAATAGTACCACGTGTCCCGCTGGTCGTATTCCGGGGCCTGACGGTCAAAATGTTCACGCGACAGACGTTCGTAATCCATATAAAATCCCTCCATTGTTATGGTTTGCCGTAAAACAACGGTGGGGTTGAATTATCCGTTAACGCGGCATTTGTGGCTGGTTTTCAAATCGGGTTCAGGGCATGTAGGTATCGCAGTAGGACAAAACCGCCTTCCGGAATTCCTCGGTCTTGTCCGGGTCGCTCCACATGGCGTGGTGTGAGTGCGGGAAGTCCACACAGATGTGCGGAACGCCGTTCTTTTCGAGCGCCTCGGTCAGAGCGTCGCGTTGGTTGATCTTGACGAGGAAGTCCATCCAACCGTAGGCGTAGATCGTCGGAACCGATTTTTTCGTCACGAAACATACGGGCGAAAGGCTTTCCGTGAATTGGATGGCCTTCGGCTTGCTCAGGTCCGAGGGTCTGACCCGCTTGCCAGTGAGGAAGGCAAGAAGCGATGCGCAGTCTTTCGCGCCCAGGGTCTTCTCGGTGAAATCACACGGGCCGACCTTCTCGAACACGAACGCGATCGGGATCGGCGACTCTTCGGCTCGGGAGTACGAATAGAGCAGGGAGAGGTGCCCACCGGCAGAAACGCCCGCAAGCGCGATTTTCGATGTTTGGTAGCCGTCCGCGGTCAGTTTTTCCTTGATGGCGCCGATACACTCGGTGATCTCGTCCAGCATCGTGGGAATGGTCACTTCAGGATGGTCTTTGGAAAGAAGCGAATATTCGAGCGTGGCCGTCACGCAGTTGTGTTTCGCGTAGTACTTGCAGGCGTAGGCGACGTCGTACCGGGAGCCCTCTTTCCAGGCGCCGCCGTGGATGAAGAGCAGCAGGCGCACGGGGGCGTCCTTCTTCAGATCCTTCGGGAGATACATGTCGTACTGGAGGTTCTTTTCTTTGTCATAGACCAGATTCGGAATGTACTGCCCGTCCTCCTCGGACCACGTTTCCATGTAACCGGCGTTTTGGGCGTACTGCTTCATCTGCTCCTCGGTAGTGCAGCCACCGGTCAATACCGCCGAAACCGCCAGAGTCAGCAAAACGCAAATGTTCAACATGATTCTTGGTTTTCTCATAATAATACTCCTTTTAATTTTCATTATGGTAAAGATGCGACAGGCCCACGTCACAGAGGAACTGAACGACGTTTGCCTCGGTGACTTTTCCATCGGTCGGCATTTCGATCATCTTCTCAAAAGGCTCTCCTTTGCGTGTGGTCACACTGACGACGAAAAAACGCCGACCGTCGATCGTCCGAAAGGAAAGCGAGTTGATCTGTTTTGCTTTTATGATAGTACAGGCATTTCCATTTATAAAGGTGATACGATCATCAAATAACCGGATGCCTCTCGGGAAAAGGGCCTCCAAGTACGGCAAGACAATGACCACGAATGAACTCACTAAAGGGACAACGACCAGGATATGCCATCCATATTCTTTCCAACAGGGAACCTCCGGGAAGTAATAACACATTGCCAGCAGCCACACGACAGGAAAAGCGAAACAATACAAAACCAGCCTCCACATCGGCGGCAATTCTTTTTGGATTTCGGACGCCTGAGTCTTGACCTTATTCCACGACCAAGGCTCGGTCCAGCCCATATTCGGCCCAAGCAATCTCATGGTATTCTTCTCAGCAATTCTTCGTAAATTTTCGCGTCCCGGATCGAGAAGCAGCAGAAAACGACTTCCATCTCCGGGTGGGTTTTTAGGAACGCAGCCGTCTCCCGCACGGCGATCTCGGCGGCTTCCTGAGGCGGGTAATGGTACACGCCCGTCGAGATGCAGGGGAAAGCGACGGATCGGCAGCCGTTCTTCGCGGCCAGTTCGAGCGAGTTGCGGTAACACGAGGCCAGTTTCTCCGGCTCACCGCGTTTCCCGCCGCTGTAAACCGGGCCGACCGTGTGAATGACGAATTTCGCGGGGAGGCGGAACCCGGGGGTGATCCGCGCCTCGCCGGTCGGGCACCGCACATCCGGACGAACCTCAGGCACTTCGAGGCAGGCATCGTACAGACTTCTTCCTGCCGCCCGATGGATCGCGCCGTCCACACCGCCTCCGCCCAACATACGCTGGTTTGCCGCGTTCACGATCACATCGACGTGTAAATCGGTAATATCACCCTGAACGATCTTCATCATGGTTTCAATCTCCATAAAAGCCGAAGGCTTTTCCAACTCACCCCTTCACTCTCCACTCTCAACCCTCCACGCTTTAATCTCTACATCCTGACTGGAAAATCAAAGTACGTGTCCGGGTACGGCTCATCCTTCAGCGTGAAGTGCCACCACTCCTCCTCGAGCGGTTTGAAGCCGTGCGTGAGCATGATCTCCCGCAGGATCATCCGGTTTTGGAATTGTTCGGGCGTAATGCCCTTGTAATCGGGGTGGGACTCCTCGCCGAACCAGTCGAACGTGCCGCCCATATCGACTTCCTTGCCCGTCTTCATGTCGAAAAGGGTCAAATCGACCGTACTGCCGCGGCTGTGGCCCGATCGCTCGAGGATGTAGCCCTGCTCAAAAAGCACCGATTTGTCCAGGTTCGGGTAGAAATACGCTTTCATTCGCGTGTCGTCCGTGTCTTTCGCCCACCGCATGAAGTGCGAGACGGCCCGCTGCGGACGGTAGGCGTCGTAGATCTTCAGCCGGTAACCGCGCCGGAGGCAGTCGTCGCTCGCGGCTTTCAGCGCTTGGGCGGCCTCTTTCGTGAGGATGGCGCACGGCTCCTCGTAGCCGTCGATACGCTCACCGACGAAGTTGTACGTCGAGTAGTACCGGATCTCCAGAATCACGTCCGGCACAGCTTCCGCGACGGAGACGAACCCCTCCGGGCGTTCATCTGCGTAACACGTGATCACGGCGGTCAGAGCGAAAATCAGGCCCCAAAATAAAGCGCGTTTCATCTTTTAAACTCCTGCTTGTCAGTTTTCTGCTTCCAGAGCGTCCAGAAAACGTTCCACGAGCGCGTCCACGGTGTCCCACGTCTTGACGGCCTTGACCCACCGTTCGGGAATGGCCTCGAAACCATAAAACGCCCCGGCGATTTGGCCGAAAACCGCGCCAATGGAGTCTGCGTCCCCGCCTAGATTGACGGCTGCGATCAATCCGTCTTCGAAACTCTCCGTCGTGTTGAACGCCCAAAGAGCGGCTTGCAGAGTGGAAACGGCCCAGCCCGAATTGTTGACCTTTTCGCGTGGGAGTTCCTTTCCCGGCCCGGCTTGCGTCCGCCTCCCGGCCATGTGTTCGTCCAGAACCGCGGCAAAGTCGTCGCAGACCTTCCGGACCGTTTTCGAGGCATGCGTCAGGTCGCTGATCTCGTGGATGATCTTTTCATCCCCCAACTTCCGGGCGATGAGGTACCCGGGGGCGAAACGCATGATCGAGCCGTTCCCCTGGGACTCCTCGCGACCGTTGACGAGCGAACCCGACAGATGAAACGCTAGTACTGAATTGTGCGTGGCGTAACCGACGTCAAACGCCTCACCGTCTATCGAGGACAAATACCCCTCGTTGAGCCACCGGACGAACGTGCGGCCAATGTCCCGCAGGTCGTATTTCCCCTGACGTATAAACGAATCCATGACGCACATCGCCATGGAGGAATCGTCCGTCCAATATCCCGGCGGCAGATTAAAGACGGGGCACTCGACCATCTCGGTGATCCACGGGTGACTGTCCATGCCGGTGAACTGGATGGGGCTTCCAAACGCATCCCCGACGATCAGTCCCCACAACATACCTTTTGCTCTGTTTCGATCCATATTTTGCCCTCTTGTTTTGATTTTTTTGTACAATAGAGAAATTATACCATATTGGGGGCAGAATACAAGGGGGTTACACCAGGCAGATAGCAGAAACTTATTCCTCTGACGGCCAATCGCCGACCTTCAGGGCGTAAACATAATCGTCCATGAAAAAACCGCAGCCGATGTCGTTTTTTTCGGTCCGAGTGACGGTGAAGCCGAGTTTTTCATAGACGCGGATCGAGTCGTTGTTCCGGTTAACGTTCAGTTCCACCACGTCGAGGGCGGCCTCTTTTGCCTTGCCGACGACGAAATCGACCATCTGCCGGGAGTACCCTTTCCCGCGTTCGTCCTTGAGGAGGTAGAGCTTGCTCAGATACATGGCGCCCCCTCGGGGAAAAAACGCGAGAAAGCCGACATTCCGGCCGGGCTTCCGCACGAAATAGTACTGGTACCCGCTCTCGAGCTGCCGGCGGATGGCGGCGGGCGACTGAAACTTTTCGATCATGTAGTCGTTCTGCGCCCTGCCGATGATCGGGTCGTAATGCTCCCGCACGATCCCGACCGCCAGCAACGACATCGCCGCGATCCCGGCCTCATCCCCCGCTTCCAGCTTTACAAAATCGATCGGCTCCCGCAGCCCCTGGTGGTGGTTTTCAGGCATTTTTTGACTCCTTACGCCTCATGTACCCGCTTCCCGGTGATATGTTCGGGAACGAGCGCGAAGACCTGGACCCGCGCCCCGGCACGCTGGACCTCGTCCTCAATGTCGGCCTCGCTCGGGTTGAATCTCTGCGCGAGGCGGCGGGAGATTTCGATCGCCTCGTTCTGGTCCGTGACGAACTCCACCCGGCCAAAAACGACCACGCTCCTGAAAGTAAAAGCCCAGCCGCCAGGGTCCTTCACCCCCTCGTCAATGACGGTAAAACAGGCGCGGGAGTCCTTCCTCAGCGCGTCGATCTTGTGCCCCTCTTTCGAGCCGTGGAAGTAAATCTTCCCGTCCTCATAGAGCGGGTTGAGCCAAATGCCGTACGGCCAGCCATCGTCACCGACGACCGACAGCACCCCGCGCCGGGCGTTCTTCAGCACGTCAAGCGTCTCCGCATCGTCGAGCTGCTGCCCAATCCTTCGCATGGGTCTGAACATGGGTTCCTCCGTCTGTTCCAGAAGTTCTAATCTTTCTCCTTTTTCACCGGACGTTTTTTCGCTCCGGGGTCGGTGAGGCCGGGAATGTCACCGCCCGCGACGGACCAGAAGTAGAGGCTCGCAACGCTCCCGCAGGGGGAGAGCCGACGGCGGTACTTTTCAAAAAGCGCCCGGGTGATCTCGCGGTGGCGATAAACCATTCTCATGCCGCGATGGATGCCGAGGTCGCCGAAGCTCAGCACGTCGGGGCGCTGAAGCGTGAAAAGGAGGAGCATTTCAGCCGTCCACACGCCGATCCCGCGCAGGGACGTGAGAGCCTTGACCACCTCCGCATCGGGCATTTTGGCGATGGCGGCCAGGTCAAACCCGCCCGTCACGATTTTGTCGGCAAACTCCTTGATGTACTCGGTTTTCCGAAGCGAAACGCCGCACTCGCGGAAGGCCTGCACGTCGGTTTTCGCGACGGCCTCCGGCGTGACCGCGCCGAGCGTCTCCCAGAGCCGTCCGAGGATCGACGAGGCGACCGAGCCGGAGATCTGCTGCGCGACGATGTTCTGGACGACTGCCCCAAAGAGGTCCGGCTCGACCTCCCAGCGGATGCGCCCGATCTGGTCAATGACCTCGCCAAGCCGTTTGTCCCGCGACTTGAGGTAGTCGATTTCTTTCTTGCTGTACTTGAAGATCATTTCTTCTCCTGTTTCTTTGCGGCTAAATGTTTACAAAACCCGGTCGCCCCAGAAGGCCACGGACACATCCTCGCAGCCGGCCTCTTTAGCCCAAACGAGCCGCGGGCGGATCAGCTGTTCGTCGAGGCGGCCGCGATGGTTCTGCGCATGGCCCAGTTCCCAGAGATGGCCGAACACGATGCGCTTGGCGTTGATCTTTTTCACGGCCGTGGCAGTATCGATCCCGCAGCCGGGGAAGAATAGCCACAGGTCGGGCCGGCCCCAGACGGTTTCGAGTTTCGGTTCCGTGCCGCGGCCGCTGTCGCCGGTATGGTAGAGGATGAAGTTCCCGATTTTGATCTCGAACGCCGTCGTGAAGTCGATCAGGTAGTCATTGTGGTCGATGAGCGAGGTCCGGATCTCCACGTCCTTGAGCTTGAACGTCTTCACGCCGCGGATAAAGCCGCCGTTCTTTTTCCAGTCCCTCACGCCGTAATTGTCGAGGAAGTTGGAAACGACCGTCTTTCCCGCACCGTTCATCGGCCTGTAGAATTCCTGCCGCCAGTGGTCGCCGTGGTTGTGGGTGATGAGCGCAAAGTCGAGCATCGGGGCGAATTCCCAATCCCGCCGGTGGACCAGATCGATGGAGAAAAGCGATTCGCGTGTCTTGACGATATACCCCATGTTGTACACGCTCCAGACGGCAGGCGTATCACCGGTCACGACCGTCTCTTTCACCTCGCGTATCACCTTTTCGAATGCCGCCTCAAGTTTCTTCAGCGACGTAAAACCCCGTGTGTTGCCGTCGAGGAGATACTCCTTGTAATCCTTCGGCGCGACGAGTTCCGTCTCTCGGTTCCATACGGCAATCGCATCTTCGTCTTCCGCATTTGCCTTCGTAATGACGGACGACATCAACGCCGCCGCCCCGATCGAACCGATAAATTCACGTCTGTTCATGCTTTATCTCCTTGTTTTTTATTTCTTACCGGATGAAGTTCGTCGGCTGCCACGGCTCGTCGGCAGGGCGCGGGAGAGCGTCGGGGCGGTTCAGGTTCTTCACGACCCAGGCCATGTTGCGGGCGAGCGTGCGCATCGTTTGCATCCCTTCCCTGTCCTGGGCGCATTCGCCCTCGCTCAGACCAAAAACGACGTTCCAGTACTGCGAGCCGATGATCACCGAGTTCAGCATCTCGAACGGCATGTTCAGGCACTGGAACGCAGCCGTCGAACCACCGCGGCGGCAGACAGCAATCGACGCGGCCGGCTTGCCGTGGATCAGCGCCGAGGCCGAAAAACAGGCGCGCTGCCAAGCCGCCAGGAACGCTCCGGCAGGCTGGCCGTAGTAGGTCGGCGAGCCGATCACGATCGCATCGGCGGTCTGAAGCTTCTCGACGATCCGATTGGCCACATCGTCGTCGAACGCGCAGCGGCCGAGGTTCTTGCCCCGGCACTGGCCGCAGGCGATACAGCCCCGGACGGGCTTCACGCCGATCCAGAAAGTTTCGGTCTCGAGTCCTTCCGCCGCCAGAGTGTCGGCGACTTCCTTCAACGCCCGGGCCGTGTTGCCGTTCACATGGGGGCTTCCGTTTACAAGCAGTACTTTCATCTTTGTTTCCTTTTGAGGTTAGAAATCAAAACAGGACGCGGAGCAGGGCAGAGGAGTTCCCTTCGTGCCGCGTGGGATTGCTATAACATAATCGCAAACTTGGCGGTTAATACCATCAGATTATAACAGATATTTGAGCTAGATACAAGGCCCAGCCCCTTAAATTTGGAAAAATATCGTGCATCAGAGAACCCTACGAATCTGTAGGGCTGCTGTATCAAAGACTGGCGTCCAATATTTGAGCAGGAAGTCACAGAACCCTACGAATCTGTAGGGCTGCTGTATTATTCTTGGGGCAGGAGAGCTGGAACTTCGGTCACAGAACCCTACGAATCTGTAGGGCTGCTGTATGGGAAGAGAACCTCGGTAAGCATGTTGGTAAGTCACAGAACCCTACGAATCTGTAGGGCTGCTGTATCTCATCCGGAAGTGGAAAAACGGATCAAGGGTCACAGAACCCTACGAATCTGTAGGGCTGCTGTATGAAGAGCCGCACACCAGGACCATGGATGTCGTCACAGAACCCTACGAATCTGTAGGGCTGCTGTATGCTAAACCGACTTATACATGCTTCGGTGGTGTCACAGAACCCTACGAATCTGTAGGGCTGCTGTATCAAAAGCTATTGTAGTTCCGTCTGGATGATCGTCACAGAACCCTACGAATCTGTAGGGCTGCTGTATAGGACTAGGAATCCGGAGGAATTCAGGGGCGTCGTCACAGAACCCTACGAATCTGTAGGGCTGCTGTATAAGGCCGTAACGGGTCTTGGTGATCCTACGAGTCACAGAACCCTACGAATCTGTAGGGCTGCTGTATACCTGATCGCCAATAGCAAACCGGACGAACTGTCACAGAACCCTACGAATCTGTAGGGCTGCTGTATAACGGCTCCAGTACACTCATCTCTGTCCTAGTCACAGAACCCTACGAATCTGTAGGGCTGCTGTATGCCGCGAAGATGACCCCAAGGTCGATTTCTGTCACAGAACCCTACGAATCTGTAGGGCTGCTGTATTCTTTCTCAGATTTTCTTTGAACTCCTCCATGTCACAGAACCCTACGAATCTGTAGGGCTGCTGTATATGCAGAAGTGGAAAAGTGACACCCAAGGTAGTCACAGAACCCTACGAATCTGTAGGGCTGCTGTATCACAGGATCGAGATCTGTTTCGTGGATGGTAGTCACAGAACCCTACGAATCTGTAGGGCTGCTGTATCAAAGACTGGCGTCCAATATTTGAGCAGGAAGTCACAGAACCCTACGAATCTGTAGGGCTGCTGTATTATTCTTGGGGCAGGAGAGCTGGAACTTCGGTCACAGAACCCTACGAATCTGTAGGGCTGCTGTATTATCGTGGCCTGGCTTCAGCTGGCCATCTAGTCACAGAACCCTACGAATCTGTAGGGCTGCTGTATCGTCGGGAACGACGTGGGGGCCATCGCATAGTCACAGAACCCTACGAATCTGTAGGGCTGCTGTATACTATCGTTCTGTCCATTATCCTGATTTTGGTCACAGAACCCTACGAATCTGTAGGGCTGCTGTATAATAAACACGAGTGGCAAATCCTTGTTGAATCGTCACAGAACCCTACGAATCTGTAGGGCTGCTGTATTGCCACGCCTGGAACGAAGTATGTTCACGCGTCACAGAACCCTACGAATCTGTAGGGCTGCTGTATCGAATGAACGAATATGCAGAATTCCTGGATAGTCACAGAACCCTACGAATCTGTAGGGCTGCTGTATGACAGGGTCATCCATTGCGAATATGACCGCGTCACAGAACCCTACGAATCTGTAGGGCTGCTGTATAGGGTCGCCGTTTATCGGCATCGAGTCTGTGTCACAGAACCCTACGAATCTGTAGGGCTGCTGTATTAAGTCTCTGGATACCAGTCGCTCACACGAAGTCACAGAACCCTACGAATCTGTAGGGCTGCTGTATCGTTTGTTGACGCTTCCGGGGAAATCGGAGAGTCACAGAACCCTACGAATCTGTAGGGCTGCTGTATCCTCCTGCGGTAGCTACCCACACGTCCGTGCGTCACAGAACCCTACGAATCTGTAGGGCTGCTGTATTCCATCGATAAATAATCCTGCTTCGTCGGTAGTCACAGAACCCTACGAATCTGTAGGGCTGCTGTATCGAGTGGAGCGACTGGTCGGCACCCGTTAAGTGTCACAGAACCCTACGAATCTGTAGGGCTGCTGTATGTGCAATAACAGAGTCACCCGGATGGAGGAAGGTCACAGAACCCTACGAATCTGTAGGGCTGCTGTATAGGCTTCCCGGTGAGAATTTCCCGCTCTACGTCACAGAACCCTACGAATCTGTAGGGCTGCTGTATGACATCAAAATTCCTGATGAGCTGATATTGGGTCACAGAACCCTACGAATCTGTAGGGCTGCTGTATTACAAGCTCCTTCTTGAGAACGACGATGGTGTCACAGAACCCTACGAATCTGTAGGGCTGCTGTATCAAAGCAATACTCACATTTTGGATTGGATGAACGTCACAGAACCCTACGAATCTGTAGGGCTGCTGTATGATATCCTCGCAAAGTTGGAAGCGGAGCGAAGTCACAGAACCCTACGAATCTGTAGGGCTGCTGTATAACCATCATTGTGTATCCGATTGCCGTATTAGTCACAGAACCCTACGAATCTGTAGGGCTGCTGTATGATATCCTCGCAAAGTTGGAAGCGGAGCGAAGTCACAGAACCCTACGAATCTGTAGGGCTGCTGTATAACCATCATTGTGTATCCGATTGCCGTATTAGTCACAGAACCCTACGAATCTGTAGGGCTGCTGTATTTTGCCAGGAGTACTACAGCACCACAATCCAGTCACAGAACCCTACGAATCTGTAGGGCTGCTGTATACCTGCTTGACGTAAATAGGAATCATCTGAGTCACAGAACCCTACGAATCTGTAGGGCTGCTGTATCGTTATCCCATTGTACACCGCCGAGTACTGTGTCACAGAACCCTACGAATCTGTAGGGCTGCTGTATAGCCCGCTTTTCCATGACATTCCCATACGGGTCACAGAACCCTACGAATCTGTAGGGCTGCTGTATTACCGGTCGGGGGTTCTACTATTGATACATGTCACAGAACCCTACGAATCTGTAGGGCTGCTGTATTATCAACTAAATTGTTACGCGAAGCCAGTTGTCACAGAACCCTACGAATCTGTAGGGCTGCTGTATCGGAACGGAGCTTTCGCTTTAACGACTTTAGTCACAGAACCCTACGAATCTGTAGGGCTGCTGTATATACGATCTTCAAGCATTTTTTGCTTCTTTGGTCACAGAACCCTACGAATCTGTAGGGCTGCTGTATTGCTATCGATTCGGGGATCGATCCCACCCTGTCACAGAACCCTACGAATCTGTAGGGCTGCTGTATCGTAGGATCAGGTTGGATGACGTTCGAGTTCCGTCACAGAACCCTACGAATCTGTAGGGCTGCTGTATGCAACGACGAGGAGCTGTTCCAACCGGCTGAGTCACAGAACCCTACGAATCTGTAGGGCTGCTGTATAGATAAAATGGCAAAAAAATAATTAAAAACAGGTCAAACACATACAAATTTTTCATTTTTCGGAAAAGTCGTGAAAAAAGCCCAAAATTTGACCTCTTTTTTCCCTTCATTTTGAAGGGTAAATTTTCCAAAAAATTGGCCCTTTCGAACCAAGAAAAAAACGAATTTGACAAGTCTTTTTGCCATCAGTTAATGATAGATTCCTCATTAACTATTTAAATTATAACTGAATCTTTATTCTTTGTCAACCCCCTCTCTTCCAATAGGAGATTTTTTCAAAAGATTTTTGTTAGCCGATCTCAATGACCGATGCTGTCAATCGTTCGAAGTCAAAACCGTTTCCAAGGAGTGGAGTCATTTCCATAAATTGACGCAAGGGAAGTGGAAGGAATTGCACGTTCCCTTCTTCCGGCAGGATTTGTTCAACCAGTTTTTTTTCCGAAGCGAGGGAGGAAACGTTTTTGATCATTTTGTAATAGATGGATTCCTGAAGCATCAGGTACCCAAGCCGGAGAAGGCGCTTGCGGAAACGGGCGCTTTTCCGGCGTACCTCGGGTTTGTCGGTCGGGAGGTCGAACATGACTAGGATAACCGTTTCTCTCATGATTCAAAATCCATTTCGATTTGAGGGATTTCACCGGATTTCATCGCGTTTGTCATCGTGACGACAAATCGATCAATCGCAGATAATACGGTAGCCTGGGTCAAACAGTACCGGATTTCCTTATTAGTGACATCGATCAATTTATGTCTCACATCCCGATCCATCTCTTGTTCACGATTCTCAAAAGCAATCTGATCCACCAAAGGACGAAATGGCTCAATCAAATCATACGTCAGATTCAATGGGTTGGTAATCGAATTGTGATGAATCCCAAGCTGCGGATTAAAGCCATGAGTGACAATGGAACGCGTGACAGCGGAAGCCAGGACCGCATAGCCGTAATTCAGTGCGTAATTGATATTTGACGGCGCTTTTCGACTGAAACGACTTCCAAAAAGGGTACTAAAGTACAGCCTCGCGGAGGCGGCTTCCCGATTTGACAAATCTCCTTCCTTAATTGCTTTCAGGTACTTTTGGAATTTATCCTCCTGAAAATCGAGGCCTAAACGTAATAAGAGGTTTCGCTGCATTTGGATTTTCAGGGAAATGATTTCTTTCCAAATATTCTGACGAACATTTTTTCGCCATTTGATTTGTTCACGCAGCATTCCAGCCGAGGAACCATGAGCCGAATAGGAGACAATCTCGCCATAAGGAAGGTGACTTTCATCACAAAAAACGGTGCGAATGTCCTGTTTTTCCAGCTCACAGATCAACTTCGCGGAAAGGGAAGTCCTCGTCGAGGAGATGATGACCGTCTGAACATCAAACAAGGGGATGCTTTCTTCTCTTTTGTCTGCCGTTCGGACAGTCATCTGTCCCCCGGTATAACTCAACTGGCAGTTCGCACCGATGAGGATGGACCGCCATCGTGGGGAGTTCATGCCTTTTTCCCTTCCTTCGCGGACACGCTGTCCTCGTCGAACAGGCATTCGATCGTGAGGTTTTTGTAGCGCGGCAGGTTGTAACCCAACGGCACGAAGCAGATGTGGATCAAATCGTTGCAGGGGAGGCCGGTTTCCTGGATTTTGTTCTTCCATTCCTCCGGAACGTCAAAATTCAGGTCCTCACACAGAAGCCGCTGCAGCAGGTAGTGATACAGCTGGAAGTAGGAAGTCATCCTGGCGGTTTTCCCGGTTTTGGAATTTCTGGCGAATTGGCCGATGAATTGGGGCAGCGCCTGAGTCAGGACGTTCAGATGGGCGGACTGATTACGGGCCCAAACGCCCAGATAGCCGGTGAAGTGAATCTTGACCGCCTCGTCGATTTCCTTTCGGAAGATGTCGCGCCATTTTTTGGTGAAGTGCCGGCGAATGGAATCGAGATGTTTCCTGCAGGCTTCTTTGTCGAAGGGCTGGCCGGGTTCGGGATGATAGTCGTTTTCCTCCTCTTTTTTGAGGTAGTATTCCGTAAGGGCATAAATTTCGTTGTACTTCGTTTTCGACTTGCCGTCCATGATTTCCTCATAGGCCAAACAGGATTGGGCCACATCAGGATCGTGACTTTTCATGAAGCCGTAATCCCGCTCAAAAGCGGAGAACGCGATAAAGTAGCGCGCGTTCGCTTTGACGAGGTTTTTCACAGCGACAAAAGCCACGGTCAGGTAGAGACCGGTCAGGGCCTTGAGCCGCTCGATTTTGACATTTTTGTTGGAGGTGTCCAGCTTGGTGTTCTCGACAATTTTATCCCTGTTGATAAACAGAGAGTTGAACGAAAAGCCGGTGAGGGCCTTGGTCAAGGTGTCGATTTTCCTGCTGATTTCAGACTCGTCACCTTCGGAGATATTGGAGAAATAGGTATCGATCTGCTTCTCAGGGAGGCGTGTAAGGACGTAGCGAATGATCTCCTCGTGCTTCATCAGCTCGCGGACCGATTTGGGCTTCGCATAACGTGCGAGATACATAAAGCGCCGGGATTCAATCACGTTATTGGCGATGAAGTTCCGGAAAGGTTTGATCGCTCTTTTCTCTTCTTCGGTAACTTTATCACCGGGGAGAACGTAGGTTTCGAGCCAGTCGTTGCTAATCGTTCCGTCCTCGTTGAGCCAGTTGGAGTTTTCGACGATACCGAGGGTTTCCACGGCATCCCTGAACAAAGCGCGTTTGGCACCCTCCAGGTCGGGTTTCATTTTGCCGATGCTGGCCAAAACGCGGAGCTGGTCAGCCACACGGCCTGCAAACCCGTGTTCATTAAAGGCGCTGAAATTCCGGCCTTTTTTGGCAGAAAAGACCACTTTTTCGTTTAATTCTTTTGATTCGAGCACGTCAATGAAGGCCTGAATGCTTTCAAACTTATGAATATAAGCCGAAAGGACCTCGTTGACTTCTTTTCCATCCCAGAAATTGCAAAGGAAGGCGAGGAGTTTCACAAGGGGTTCGGTATTTGCGCTGCTCAGGAAAGGTTCCTTGCTCGTATCAGCCGGAACTTTTTCGGTAGTAAAGACCGTAAAATCACCGTCAAACGCCGCAAAGAAGGGAACGATCAGATCCTTGACTCCATCCCAGAACAACTCGGCGTAATCGTGATACAATTCCTCTTTTTTCTCATCGGATTCCGATTCACGAAGATCAGCGACCATGGTCTCCAACTCCTCAGAATCTTTTATTTCCCTGAAGAGGAGAAAATCGAGAATGGTATAAATCTTCTGTCTGTAGGAGTCATACTGTTTATCCTTGATTTCGGAATAAAACATATCCACCATCATTTCACGGAGTTTTCGCATATTCACGCCGAGGTTTTTCCCCTCTTTGAGAATGCTGAAACGATAGTACTCCTCCGTGATTTTTTTCTTGTCCTCAAGTGTCGCGGCATTCAAAACGAGGTACAAGATCTTCAGGTTCATCCTGGAATTATTGAAAAAACTCTCGTTAATTCGGGTGATCATCTCGTCGTAATGAGTTTCAATCGTTATCCAGTTTCCATTGCTTCCCAAAAACTGTCCCTTCAAATTGTCGCAGAAAAGAATGGACGAATCCTCAAAATGGGCCAGCTTGTTCCGAAGGGTACTGAGGATCCGCAGAGCACTTTTATTGTATGCCCAATTCGGGTCTTCAATTTTCTGCCTGGGATCCGGCCGGCTGTTTTTCTGATGTTTAGGCCTTTCAGATTGTTTAAAACCAGCACCCAAAAAACCGAGGTAAGGGGTAATGCTATTCAGAATCTTTTTCAGTTTTTCATCCTGTCCCTTGCTGAGACTCTGGCCAAGGCAGTCCTCGACCGTTTCGACATTCTGCAGATTTGCGATGGAGTACAGCACGTCATTGATGTAAATGCCGAGGATTTTCTGGATGTCCAGGATGTTGTGAATGATTTGAATGCGGATCGAATCGTTCGGGAATTCCTGACCGAAGAATTCCTTTTCGAGAGTGGATTTCAGGCCAAGGTAGTCCACAGGATCGTTTTCCGCAGGGTTGAGGAGCGTACCCAGGAGGCTGCTGCGCTGGACGTCGATTTCATCGTCAATCTTATTGACTGTGAAACTTTTTTCCACACGATGCGGCAAGGAAAGACTGCGCCCGCGGGAATCCGTCTCGACCGCGATGTCGGCGGTGTTGCCACGGCCAAATTGCGTAATCGTCAAACGGCTGTTTCCATGCGAAAAAGCAGACTTGACACCAATACGCTTGATTGTCGATTTCTTATTGTGCGGCATTTTGTTGCTCCTTTGAAAAAGGGGTTAGTAAGGACAGCGAAAGACGATCTCTTCGGGTTTTTGCATCAATTCATCAGCCAGCCAGCGCAAGGAATCTGGTACTGCATCATAAGCACGCTGAAGGAGCGCGTCATCACCTAAAACCCTGGCGGTACGCAAGGCCAGTATCGCCATAATATACGTTGGCTCTTTCAGGTGTTCCGCCTGTAAAAGCTGGTCACGTGCGTGCTGTTGCTGCTCCGGTGAGCCTAATTTGTTGATCAGGAATTTCTCGTAGGGCATGTAGCACGGATGGCCCTTCCATCCTTCATAAAAATGATCCGCTTTTTTCAGGCAGTCCTCAAAATCGATGGTTTCCGGATTTGCATACATTAAAACCCAGTCAAGCCACGCCGTCAAATCATAAGCATTAAAGTTCTCCGGCAATTTGAAATTCTGTAAAAATGGGGCCTGAAACAATTCACCGGTTAAAACCCAGTAATCTTTTTGGCATTCGAGGCACTGGTTCAACTGACGCCCCAACGGCTCGTCGCTCCGGTTTTGCTCCTTTGTATAAGCGAAAATGTCGTCCCAATATTCCTGAAAAATGGTCAATTTATCCCACGCTTTGCGCAGAAGATTCACATCGCGACGCAGCCGCCCGAGAAAGAACAAACGCCTGGCTTTCGTGTTTTCTCCAGCCAAAGCCACACGAAGGTCCTCAATATCGGCCAGCCCATCCTTGATATTCCCCTCCTGACGCTCCAAAATACGATCCATGAGCAGAATATCGGGGTCAGTCTCTTCCCAAACTCCCAAATCGAGTTTTTGAATGACCCGAGATGACGTCTCTTCTTCCTTCAGATAGGACCCCAAAGGACCAAGTGGAATATCCGACGGCTTGAGCGGCTCGACGAGCGCCCGAAACTCTTGCGCTTTTAGCGTATTTCCCCGATGAAGTTCCAGGCGGCTGCGCATTTCAAGAGCGACATGCTTCACAAGCGCAGATTTGCTGGAAATGAAGGTTTCCAGAAATTGCTCAAATTCCGGTTCCTTCCAGTGCCCCTGGTGACTCAGTTCGTGCAGGAATTCGGCAAGTTCACGTCCCGTTGAGAACGAAAGTTCACTTGCGATCTCACGTGCAATCCGAAAAAGCGCACTCATCGGGTTTTTCTCAACTTCAAGGACCTGCAAATTCGAATCGGCCGGAATCAGGCCAGTATTCTTCAGTTGCTTCAGAAGTTCATCCGGTTCCATCGGCGTGGAATCACGAAAGAATCCCTTTTGGCCTTTCACGTAAAAAAACTGGCCATACCCAAACCGGGCCGACGCGATGAGTTTTTGCGCGAAGGTTCCCGGCTCGACGGGCGTGAGAGTGGAGTCTCCTTTTTCGTCCGTCTGAAAACATCCGGTCGCGATGATGGAATCGGGGACCTCAACCTTCAAAATCTGGCAAAACGCCGCGATCATGGCTGAAAGGGCAAGACTGCCGCCCTCGACATCACTAGACAGGATTCTTACGTTCGGAAACCCCACCTTGGGATTGTATTTTTGAAAAATCTGGTACACGAAGAGCGCGGCTTTATGCGCTAATCTGCTGGCACTGCAGTTTGCGGCTTCTGCATCGCATTTCAAGCTGCCATTTGAATCTACTGAGAGAAAATTAATGGTTCCCGCGTCTGAGTCCAGTATGCCTCCGAGTTTCGCGCACGGAAAAGGTACGAGATTTACAGGAGGGCGCCGGGGCGAAATTCCGTCAACCGGAGGCTCGAAACGTTCCTGCGCGGACTTGGGAAGGCGGGACCAAAACCACGCATAAGCTTTTAAAATCCAGGTGTAACGGAACGAATCAACACCTAAAGATTCAAGTTCCCGGGCGCTTCTGGCCCCAAACCAATCCCAGTCTTCAGACGCAGGAATTCTCATGTTTAAACCTCCGAAAATTTAATTACCAATTCCCCTGATGGCGTAAACAAAACCGACGTTGGAGCGTTTACAAGGTAATTGCGCAGCACTCCGCTCAAGGGGCTCAGGTCGAGGATCCAACGTTCACGATGTTTGTCATCTCGCCGGGCCGCAAACGCGCCGACACGAACCTGCACAGGGATAACCGGATTTCCTTCGGAATCCCGGATCTCGATCCCAATTTGCCAGCGGTCGTTGAGCCAACGCAGGATCTGGAGCTTGCCGTTGTCGGTCATGTACACCAAATTCGCCTGCTGCTCGCGTAATGAATCGGGTGGGGTTCCATCGTCGCATGCCGCAAAAACGGCGGGGTTATAAACAGGGGCGTGGGGTCTTCTCTCGATTTCTGTTACCTGCTTGCTCCATGTTCCCTGGATCCTTTTACGCGGCAACATAGACGCCATTTTACCAGCAATGTCGTAAGCGAATTCCGTCACAGGCACCGCAACGACCGGAAGACAGTTCTCCTCTGGAATCGGATACGTGTCAAGCCAGTCCCGCAAAAGTGATGCGGTTTCTTCGTTGATCATCTTCAACGAGGTCTCTTCAAACCACGTCTCGAAAAATTTACCTGTTTTCGGGGAATACCAACCGGCATCCTTCGAAAACTCATAAAAAGTGTAAAAATCCTGGGCTTCGATGATCGAAAAGGCGAGTTCTTCCCCCTCCTGTTCATCAAGGTCCCACATTCCGCACCGGCACCGTTCGGAAAAAATCTGATCCAGTTTTCCAGTAAATTGCTCCCTTTGGAAAATTTCTGGTAATTTGTCAAAAGCCTCGGAATCTCCAAGGGCTTTCATACGGCTGGCGAGCTGAATGTATTGGAGGAGATATTCCTCTTCGTTAAGCGGATTTTTTTCGATCCTTGCTTTCAATTTTAAAATACCTTCCTCTTTTCTGTTCATGATTCCATCTCCTTTACATTATTATTTTCAGAATTCATGTGGTCCGCAATCAGGACAAATTTCTTCCCATCGCGGAAATCTGACCTCTCATCCAGGTGACTTTTAGACCTTATCTTCCAGGAATGAAGAGACAGATTTGGAAATACTCTAAATGCCGTTCTAATGGTATAGGGCCCCGAAACGCCATTTCTGACATTTGAAGACAAAACAATAAACAATTTTTTTGAAAAATCCATAATTTTTATATATTGAGTTGGCTCCGGATCATCAGTCCCATACAATTCCATTGTTTTCACAGGATAAAAAGCGACCTGGTGCAAGTGGTCCCGGCCTTCTGCGCAGACTTGAATGGCGGTCTGCCTGATGAGAGTAATGTACTCACGGACCAAAAGCTTCAGTTCCGAGGACTCAGGGACTTCCGGATCCACCTCACGGATCGTACTCGCGTTAAACCCATCAAGCAGGCGCCATTTTTCGTCTTTATACTTTTCAACCACGTGCTTTATAACGTGTTCAAACAGACTTTTCTGCGAAGAAAAACGAAGTTTTCCTGATGGTTCCTTAACCTCTACGGTGAGATAATCAAATTCCTGTTCACTCATCTTCGGTTTCTCCTCCCGTCAACGTAATTTCATCGTATATTTTCTGATAACTTTCACAAAGCTCGGGCAGTTTTTCGAGGTAACGTGACAAACAACGCGCGACGTTATCTGCCGGCATTTTGAGAAGCGTCTTAAGACTTGGGGTTAAAAGCGGCGCGAAAATGTATTTTTGGGACAGACTGATCACCTTTCGACTATCTATTTCACGACTCTCTACAGTGCGATAATGATTGGCTTTCAGGCTCAAATTCAGTTCAAAGATCTTCTCCTCGATCACTTGTGAATCACGCACGTGCCTCTCAAGGATCTTCGAATCCGCCTCCGTTTCCGAAGTCTCGTGGATCTCCGCGATTTCATGCCTTGTGTCATCGTGGAGACGAACCATCTGTTCGTGGGTCTTCGAGAGTTTATCGTACAGCTGAAGCCCAGCCATCTCGTATAAACGGGAACCAAATTTCGGACAATTAATAACAATCGCCTGATGAAGTGAATCGAAAAGTTCTGCCATTTTAGCTTGCATTAAATCCTGCTCAGGGGACAGAGCCTTGACATCTTTCATTCCTTCGATACCTGAGATTTCTTCGTCATCTTTGCTGTCATCATCAGCCCAAACAATCTTCACACGTTCTGAACGGAATTTCTTTAAATAAGCGCTGACGTAGCTGTATGAGCAAAGAAACGCGATCGGGTCGCCTTTTTCCTCGTCGAATTTGAGAAAAAGGGTCTGCCTCTCAACTCTTTTCCAATACTGCTCAAAGACGAAGAAGACAAAATCTTCCGTCCTCCAGTCATCATTTTCCAAAACCCTTCGGCATACCTGACCTAACGGACCGGTAAGACTTAAATCGACTTGATTGTCCTTTGGCTTATAGCCCTCTTTAATAAGCAGCGCCTCGGCAATACGCCCCCATTCTTCCTCCCAGCCGGGATCAAGATTTTGGATTTTCTGAATGTCAAATTTTTTAGACACAACGATCCTTTCCATAAAAAAGCACTTCTGTATTCTTTTGTCCAAAACAAGCGTTTATTTGGGCAAAAAATACCAAACTACCATCTTTTTAAAAACGATATGGAACCGAAAACACGGGAAAGCCCGCACTGTTTGCGGTTCGAAAATACTCATCACCTCTGCCCCTTTCGCGGCAGGAATTGCGGATCCATCAACGGAAATTAAACGGCAAAACCCGCTCCGCAAGGTCCAACGGAAGAAGCTGATCCGCAGGCTGCGATTTCAGGACCGCCAGGCGGCTGGTCTCGTCGGGGAACTCCTCCGAAAGAGCCGTCACGAGAGATTCATATTCGTCCTTGACACTCGGGTCAAGCGGCAGAATACTTCCCAGAATCACGGCTCCGATCACTCGAAGCACACCGGCCTCACCCCGAACCAGTTCATACGCTCTTCTGAAACATTTCAAACGTTCCTCTGGATCCGTTAAAAGCATCCCACGATAAAATTCGATCATCTCCCACGGGTGGCCGGGACTGTTTTTCCACTCGGAACGACGCTTTACGTATTCCTGGCACGCGGCCTCAAAATCCTCCGAGGGATCCTGCGCCAACAAACGCAAAAACAGACTGTGTTGATACTTCGTTTTGCTCTCATTGGAGACCGCAAATGTCGCAGCCACCTCGTTCAATGGCAGGCGGAAATACTTTTCCACTTCGGCAAGCAGTTCCGGACGGTACTGACCATCGTGAGCCGCGCAGTCCATCAGCGTCGTAAGCAAATACGCCCGGGTCTGGCCGATCTCTTTTTCGGCTTCCTCCGGATCATTCAGATGGCTGAAAATATCGATCGCACGGCGAAAACGCTCCAGCGCCGCCTGATTGTTCTCTTCAAACGCCTCGATCTGACCGACAGACGACTCCAGCCTTCCGACGTAATTTCGTCCTATAGCCAGCTTGTCTATTTGGAACCACGGGTCAAGAACTTTCCGGGCTTCTTCGAATTTAAAAGCATTCGTAAACGAAACAGAAAGATGCAAAGCCGCAAAGCAGGCCAATCGGGCGTCCTCCGGGAGAACCAAATCGATAAGACGGTTGAAGTCCTCGAGTTCTTCTGCGTTGTTGATCACACCGCCGTGATGATTGGCGTTGGCGAGCTGGACCGTCCTCCAGCAAAGCTCCAAAGAGGGCACGATTTTCCCTTTTGGGGGACAAAAACGCTTCAGCCAGTCGATTTGATGACCGACTTTTTCCAGGTTGATCTTCTTGGATTCAAGTTCCTTGAGGGCGATATTCATAAACGACTGCCACAAATCCGCATCCTCACGGACCACTTCCCCCACTTTATTCAAAATGGCAGTGACGAATGAATTTTCCATCATCGATTCGCGTGACGAGATCAACACGCTCCACATTTCGGGGGTTGGCGCTGCGTTGAGAGCGGCCAAGAGTGGCTCGACGTTGGTTTCAAGCAGGCACGTGCCCTTCCATTGGGAATCTTTCAGGATCGTACTTACCGAAGAACCACTCCAAGTCATCGCCACCGCGTCGGCATACGCAAGATATGGGTTATCCCCTTTTTTACAGAATTTTGCTTCAACCGTAAGTAATTCCGCTTTCTGCGAATCAAAACGCGCGAAACGCTTGATTGCAGCTTCACAGATCAACTGGAGATATTTGGATTCCTCTGGCTTTAATTGTCTCTGCTCAACAATCAGATGCAAGCGAGTCGGTCCTTCAATCGGCAGAAGACGGATGGCCATTTCAAATAGCATCTCAATACCAGGGAGCCACTGGTCTGCATGGATAGCGCTGGTTTTCGCGAGTGAAATACCCAACACGCCGCAATTCTTCGCCTGAATCAGCGACTGAATAACCTTTTTAATTTTGTCAAGGCCCTTATCCACTGCGTGCCATTTGTTAAGAACAGGTGGAGCATTTTCATCGGTAATAAAAACCGCAACGAGTCGCCCTTTTTCACTATCTTTGGAAGTTTGCATCTCCTCGTCAAAATACTTGCCGGTTTCATCCACCAAAATCCACCATTCTGACGAAGGAGTAAGGGAAGACAAAGAGTTTGGATGGTGAATCATAGGGATTTCTCCAATAGCTTTTGTGTCTGGCACATTGGCTTCAACGGGTTGAAAATTTGTCTTGAATGTAGGATTCTCCTTAAGTTCCTTCTTGAGTTCTTTTTGTTGCTTACTTCGCTCTCGTGCCTTTTTCACAAAATTGAACTCCTTTTTAAGCCTCCTTTGAAAATCAGCGGAAAGTGGACTTCCCAGTTTTGTCTCGGCCCTTTTCTTTCCCTGTTCGAAAGTGTCTCCTTTTTGCCAAACTTTTTTTGCGCAAGCCAAGCACTCTTCTTCTTTAACGGCATTTCGCAAAACTTCTTCCGGATTGGGAACCCCTGCGTCAGCCAGTTTCTGAATGAATTCCTCTTCATTCAACGTTTTTTTACCAGATACCACTTCTTGAATCTTCCAGATGATGCTTAGTTGTTCTTTTGTATATTTCATCTTCATCTTTTTCCTCCTGATTTAGTCTAGGGATTCTTTCTCACGAATTTTCTGCAATACCGTATCATCGAAATGGTGTTCCTTCGTCAAATTACGGTAGCGCGGCAGATTGTAAGCCAATGAAACGAACGCGATCTGAATCAAATCCCGATCCGGCCGACCGGAACGCATGATCCAGCCGCTCCAATGGGACAAATCCAATTCCGTGTTTTTGAGCATCAGCCTCTGCATGAGGTAATGGTACAGCTCGAAATACGAATTCATTGCCGTTTCCCCTTTTTCCCCATGGCGGAAATCCTGGATGTAATCCGGGATCGCGCGCAGGACGTTCAAATGTTCCACGTCGTTTCGGGCCTCTCTCAACAAAAGGCCGGTTGCCTGGGAGCTCTTCGCGTCCGCAATTTTCTCATTCAGCCACTCGCGCCACTGTTTTGAGAAATGCCGTTTCGTCTTGCGGAGATGTTCGAAAAAAGCCTCTTTATCACGCGGGTCACCCGGGAATTTTTTCTCCTCATCGCGATCGAGGTAATACTGCGTGAGGCAGAAATAGTTCGTAAATTTCGTATTCGGGATCGTCGTCTGGATTCGTGCGTCCTTGGCTTTCACCAGTTCCTTGTCACGTTCGAAAACCGCGAAGGCGATGTAATACCGTGCGTTGGCTTTCACGATGTTTTTGATGGCGATGTAGGCAACCGAAAGGTACAGCCCCGTGATGGCTTTAAGACGTTCGATCTCCTCGGCAGTCTCGCGTCGATTCGGGGAGAACCCCCGTTTGCTGTTGTTCAAAATCGTCTGTTGATTGCTTATGAAAGTCTCGAAAGAGAATTCCGAAAGCTTGTTCACCAGGAAGTCGATCTCCGCCTCGGTGTCACTGAAATCTTCCGGAAACACCCTGGAGTATGTCTTGATTTGCTCGGACGGAAGCCTGTGAAGAACATAGTTCACGATACTCCGGTTTTGCATAATCGCACGAACCGCTTTCGGCTTTGAATACCGGACCAGATACATAAACCGACGTGACTCGATCACATTCCCCGCGATGAAATTCCGGAAAGGGTTGACCTGTTTCTTCTTTTTATCATTTTTACGGTCCTCGGAATTGAGGAGCATATTTTTTTCAAGCCACTCATCCGAGGTGTATTTTTCCCACTTCTCTGGAGGACAAAGCATCCGAATCGCTGCCTTGTAAAGCGGGCGTTTCGCCTCGGTCAAATCGGGTTTCATCTTCCCGATACTTGCCAGGATACGCAACTGTACCGCAACATTTTGGGCGAAACTGGCATTGTTGAACAGCGCGAAACGAGGCTGAAACTGAACGTTTTCCCCAAGACTGGAAATCACGTTCAAGAAGTCCTGAATACACTCGAATTTATGAATGTAAGCGGTCAGCAGCTCGTTGATTTCCTTCCCTTCCAGGAAATTACAGAGGAACGAAAGCACTTTCACGAACGGCTCCCCGTCATCCTCCGAGATTTTACTGGTGATCCAATCCTCGAAGTCACCAGGAGTTTTGGCATCTTTGTATTTAAGAATGTATTTATTTTTAGGGTCGTTAAAATACGGGGTCAAACAATTACTGACCATCCCCCAGACCAGTTCCGCGGCATTCTGGTACACGTGGTCTTTTTCCTCTTCGTCTTTCGTGAGGCGCAGGCTGGAAACGGTCTTGTCGATGATTCCCTGATTTTGCGAAAGAGCGCGGAAAATCAGGAAGTCCGCGATCACATTGATTTTCTGGCGGTGAGGATCGTGCTTTTTATCACGGAGGCCACTGGCGTAACGATCAATAATTATCTCGCGGATCTTAACCAGATTCATCCCCAGATTCTTCCCGTCTTTTCGAATCGTGAAACGATAGAATTCATCTGAAATACGCTTTTTCTGTTTCACATCACGGACATCCAGAAGGTCAAACAGGATGGCCAGGTTGACCTTGTTTTTCGAGAAAAATTGCTTATTGACGTCCTGGATCTTCTTTTTGTAATCCGCCTCGATAACGCTCCACATGCCCGCTTTGAAAATTTTCGTCTCGTAGATGTCGCTGCTCTTGAACCACGGATATTCGTCTTGTTTGTCATGGGCGGTAGCGGGTTTATTATGGGCGGTAGCGTGGCGAAGGGCCGAAATGCAACGCGCTACGTCCATATTGTGCTGCAAATCCTTCTGAAGCAGTTCCTCTTGCTTCTTCTTTTTTTCCTCCTTTTCCTCCTCACTCAGGTTGGAATCCTTCTTCCGGTCTTCTTTCTTTTGAGTCCTGAAAATCCCGCCGAAAAAGCCCATGTACGGCTTCATTCTTTGCACAACGTCCTTTGCTTTCTCCGGGTTGTTCAAAGACTGTCCAAACATATCAATGTCCAGCTCTGTATCCTGCATGTTTCCCAGCGCGTAAAGAATATCAGCGACATTCATCCCCAAAATCTTATAAATGTCAAGAATATTATAGATGAGCTGGATCCGAATATTATCATGCGGAAATTCACGGCCGAAGAAGCGTTTTTCCAACGTCCCCTTGAGCTTGAGGTAATCCTCGCCGACTTTTTCAGACGGATTGATCAGCAAGGCCTCGATCGTTTTACCCTCCTCGAGATCCCCGTACAGATCGACATTTTCATCGATCTTCCTTACCTCAAAGCCGCGTTTTCCAAAGTGTTTGGGGGTCTCAAGCGCTCGGCCGTGATAACCTTCCGTAAACTCGATCTTCGAGCGGTTCCCTTTCCCGAAGGTGGTCATCGTCAGTTTATCTTCCCCGTGAGCCAAAAGGGCTTTGACTCCCATTCGTTTCGCTTTTGTTTTTTTGTCTTTGCTCATAATTCCCCTGATTTCTGAAAAATTGAAAATCGTAACTTTCCAAAGTTAATACAGTTATTTTATATTTCTTCTGCAGGTTTGTCAAGTAGGTGGAGAAATTTTCTTTTGGAAATTTAAATATTGGTGGGGCTTGACATCGGGGAGAAATATGGTAAAATTCTGTTATTAAGAATTGGATTTCAGCAAAGGTCCACGCGGAGTTTTTTTATCCGTTGTCCATACAGGAAATCCATCCCCAATAAAGGGGAAAATCGAACACAAAAACGGCCTCAAAAATCGGTCCTCAAAGTGGGGGTAATCACAAACCTCTTCCGATTTTGCGTTTTTTGTATTTGATTTAGCAGAAAAATAATTACAACGTAATTATTTTAATCGGAAAGATAACTCTACAAACCTGTAGGGTTCTGAGACCCAAGGTTCATAATTTTTTCTCATTTTTTCCGAAAGATAACTCTACAAACCTGTAGGGTTCTGAGACCATGTGCTTTCTCCCTATAAAAAATGACATGGAAAGATAACTCTACAAACCTGTAGGGTTCTGAGACACCGAGTCGTATCAGCATCTCCCTTAACGTCGAAAGATAACTCTACAAACCTGTAGGGTTCTGAGACTATACCGGAACTTGTCTTTGTTTCCAGCCTGGAAGATAACTCTACAAACCTGTAGGGTTCTGAGACTATACCGGAACTTGTCTTTGTTTCCAGCCTGGAAGATAACTCTACAAACCTGTAGGGTTCTGAGACATGGAATCTGCTATAATTGACACACAGGTCTTTGATAGCTCCCTTACAACCATGCAGAGGCCGGGCTGACAAAGTCCTGATGGAAAATTTCAGGTCATTGAAACCTAGGAGAGTACTAAAGAGGACTGTTCCCAGCTGACTACAAACCGGTTAAGACATCAGGAAAGAACCTGGAATTGGGACATTGATACTCTGCAGGACATACGAAAGAGCAGATTCATCCGCGGAAGATTTTTCAGGCTAAAATCCGGTATCAAAAGACTCCTGTACACACTTGTCGAATGAATCTTTTTTTTCATTGTGCCACGCTTTGTGCAACATCTATTTTGCTGATCGAGGAATTTTTTTTCGGATTTCAGAGAATTTTTTGTCAAAACTGCGCACCTGGATGTTTATAGTAGTAGGACCTGACATTCACTCAAACCAACGGAGATGACCATGACCAACGCCCATCATTTCTTCCAGAGCCAGATGAACGCCACGTTTTCCCGGAATTCCATCCCCTTTTTCTCTTTTGAAGGATTGCCGGGCGCCGGGAAGACTACGCAGATTCAACTCATCGCGGAAGCCCTGAAACCTGTTTATGGGCCGGTTGCGTGCATTGATCTGCCTTCCTCAAACCCAATCGGAAAATTTCTGAAAGGGCTTTACTCCGACAAAGAACGCTGGGAACAGTTCCGTTTCAAGTATCCGGAAGTCAATCCGGCTCTCATTGGTTATGACCTGGCGGATACTCTGCGTGTTTGCGCTGAGGCGGGGTATAAGCTGGTTCTGCTTTCCCGCGGTCGGCTTTCTACCTATTACTACAATTTGGGACCGTACGAGGTGCGTTCTGTCAATCGTTCTGCCGCTCTGGAAAAATGCAGACGTGATATGAGTCACTACCCCAAGGCCAACGGGATCTTCTTCCTTGACCTGCCGGCAGATGTTGCCCACGAACGGGTCGTGAAACGGGCCCGGGGACCGCTCCGCCAGATGGATGCCGAGGCCGCAATGCGCAAGGATCGCCAGACATTCGGATGGCTGATGGAAAACGCTGCGGAGGATATTCCTGTCCGAATCATTGACGCGAATCGGAAACAGCACGTCATCACGGACGAAATCTGCCGTGCCATTCGCGAGCAGCTGAAAGTCAATTCTTCTGTTTTCGATTTCCAGGAAATCGCTGTGTGACCTTCTCCTGGTCACTCATTCTTCTATTGGACCCAAGGTTTTCGGGCAACCGTTCAGGGTGAGCGTCGAGGCGTATTCGGGGTCCGTCAACAGCAGACTTTGTTCCTGGTTGCCAGCTTATCTGATTCCATTCATTCTGCGCGTACCTGGCAAGGTCTTGCATTTGCAGATCCTGCAGTGTCTCATTATAACTATTCAGAAACTCCCGACTCGTTTCGCTTATGCGCTGCCTTCGGATGTTTTCCTGGCCTATGCGTTCCGACCTGTAATTGTAATCAACGGATCGGCTCAGGATATACTCGCTTTCTGAAGTTCATAAAGACGGTTCTGCGGGAAAAAAAACTGAATGTTTCTGACCTTTCTCACAGAAATCAGCAGAAAAGGCCAAACCATTGATCCGGTTTGGCCGTAACTTAAAACAAGGAGAGAAGTTATGATCAAAAATGTTTTGTTGATGTTGCTAAATACGATTGGATGGCTTTGGGTTCTGTGGGAACTGTATATCGGCGTACTGGCCGCGATAGTGGCGCAGAAGATAAGCTGTGAATATTTGGCTAACCCATATTATCAGGAATATTATCCGGCTTTTTTGGATCTGTGCCGGTTGGATTACTCTTTTTATCCGGTATTTAAGCTTCTTGAAGTTGCCGCCACAATGATAATGTATTACTTACTATGTGACCAGCTATACCGTTACAGAGGCATCCTGGCTGGAACATTGACGTATTTGAATGTACAGCTCGTTGAGAATTTACTATTATATGCGTTGAGTAGTAGCAATGAGAAGTGTGGCTTATATACAGACTTTATGCTTGTTATAATAGTGGTTTTGTTAACATGCTTTATATCAACAAGTATATGGTATGTAAAACAATGGTGCAAAGCATGAAAAACGCCGGTTTAGACCGGCATTTTTTTGGTAATTGTCCCAAATTTGGACTAAAACGATTTTCATAAAAATCAAACGCGGTGCTTAAATTCCCGTTGGGAGGCTGAGCCGTGCGGCTCCCTGGGAAGTTCCGGAACGAAATCCGAAAGGAACTCGACGAGTCGTTCGAAGATCGATTCCTCCCGATGATTATATCGGAATTCCAGCTCCTTCAGGTAAAGTGGAAATTTTTGCGGCGAAATCCCGTGGTGCTTGAACAGCCGTTCCTTCGCCCATGACCAGAACCCTTCCAGGCCGTTGATGTGGACTTTCCCATCGACGAATTTGGACGAATGATCCACGTTCAAGTGGCGGTAGCCGCAGCACATCAAACTGTTTTGAAGCGGAGTTTAACGTGGTGCGCCGATGACGGCAGTCGTTTTCCAACGCGAAAACGACGGGGAATTGGCTTTTCGTACTGCATCGGTATCAAGAAGTCGTAAGCCCTGTATTTATCGGTATATACGACGCTTCCGCGACGAACTTTTTTGACGGTGATCCCGAGCAAAGTTTCGGCCTGAACGTTTTTCACGATCCGCAGCCAGTCGTCCATCGGCAGATGAACCTCGTTCCAGCAAAGTCGGGTGAGGTCGTGAAACGCTTTTTTGCACCGCTTGCAGCGACGGCGATTATCGTGCAAATACCAAAATCGACGCGATCCGCAGTAGGGGCAAAAAGCGTGTCGATTTTTACGCAAATATTTTGACACAAATTTTTTTGCCGCGGCTTCTGTTTTAACCCGTTTTTCAAAGGACTTGATGTTCATAAACTCATTATACACCAGTCCAAAAAAAGGTCAATTACCTAATTTTTTTCCGGTACGCGGTTACCGGATGAACCTTATTTCGGATCCGGTTTCCTAGTTCTTACCGAACAGGTCGTCGATCAACAGGTT
>SAMEA3663299__coassemble_146_pt1 | contig 41097 bp, 32 predicted proteins | sample SAMEA3663299__metabat2_low_PE_003 | metagenome-assembled genome bin SAMEA3663299 (sample SAMEA3663299) | pig gut metagenome | biome: pig gut; feature: pig-associated habitat; material: faeces | place: China | collected 2013 | reverse complement strand
TGAACCTTACTTTTTACCTCACGCGGAGATGCGGAGCCGCGGAGTTTTAGGGTTGAATCATTCTCTAATCCTCCGCGCCTCCGCCGCTCCGCGTGAGATAAAACAACAGCCCCTGAACTTGGCCGTATTTTAATTATCTTTTCGGTACGCAGTTACCGGATGAGCCCAAATTTTAATTATGGATTAATGGGTTACAATATGAGAAATCTGAAAAAATACTGTTTTTTTCTTCTCACCTTGTTGTTTTTTCAGTGCGGTTATGCCAGCGAATATCCTGCTGGGATCATTGCGACCAATTATGACCCGGCCTCCGCGTGCGTTCGGGTCTTTATACCGCCGGAACGCAAAGAAGCGGATATTGAAAATTTGTGGCGGTTCCTCGAAGAGCATAATTCACGTCAGCCCATTGAACGTCTGCTCATGCAGAATTTTCTCTCATGGGAAATGACTGCCCGAGATTGGGAAGGTTTGAAAAAACTCGAACATTTGAACGATTTGGAGATCATGTCCTGCCGGAATTTCAGCCTGGAAAAGCTGCACACCATTGGACGGCTTGAAAACCTGAAAGCGCTTCATGTTCTGTGGACGGACATAACCGACGAAGACTTTAAGTTCATTGAAAATGCTGCGGCTCTTGAAGCGCTGACTCTCCACGGAAGCCGCGTCACGGACAAAGGACTGGCCTCCCTGAAAAAGTTCCATTCGTTGAAAGAACTGCGCATTTCCAAGTGCCCTGTAACGGAAGAGGGAATGCTGCCGGTTTTGGCTGAAATGAAGGAACTGGAGCGATTGTCGTTGAACGCGGAGATCAATTCGGAGCCTTCATCCGAAGATCGGGGCCGTTACTCCAATCGTATTTTGCGCCCGGTTTCCCAAATGAAAAATCTGAAGGAACTTAAAATCTTCTCGGAAAAATTTACACCTGAAGGGATTCCATTTTTAAGCCAGTTAAAGAAGCTGCAAATCGTGGAAATTCCGGTTTGTCATAATGATGAGAGTTTGAAAATCCTCTGTTCTTTGCCGGAGATCCAGGAATTAAATCTTTCAGGCAATCAGATCTTTACAGATGAAGGTCTGACGGAGCTTGCCAGGCTGCCCAATCTGACCAGGTTATACCTGAACAAGTGCCCGCGGCTTACCAATGAGAGCATTTCCCGGCTTGCGGCCCTGAAGCGCCTGACAGACCTTGACATCTCGGACAATCCACAAATTACCAACGAAGCCATTTCCTCTTTGGCTCGAATCTCCAGTTTGGAACGTCTGGACATTTCCCGCTGCGGCTTTACCAAAAAAGGAGTCCAAAAGCTGAAAACGCTGTATTTAAAAAAGAAACAGAAGGTCTATATCACGCTTCAGGATCAAGAGGAATTTGAGACGATGATCAATTAATCAGAAAGATGCGCAGTCTGTCTGCGGTTTCAAATTTGATTGTTTTAGCCGCAAAGGACGCAAAGAACGCAAAGAGTTTTTTTCTTGCCACCGATCAACACGCGGCTCACTTCAAATCTTTATCCTATTTCTTTGCGTCCTTTGCGCTCTTTGCGGCTAAAAAAAGCTTTTGTTTGACCGCTTTGATTGGAACAACAAGATCAAGAAGACGAAACGTCAGGCACTTGTCGGTTGAACCTTACTTTTTACCTCACGCGGAGATGCGGAGCCGCGGAGTTTTAGGGTTGAATCATTCTCTAATCCTCCGCGCCTCCGCCGCTCCGCGTGAGATTTGAAAGAGGCGCAGTCTGTCCGCGGCTTCAAATTTGATTTTTTAGCCTCAAAGGACGCAAAGAGTTTTTTCTTGTCACCGATCAACACGCGGCTCACTTCAAATCTTTATCCTATTTCTTTGCGTCCTTTGCGCTCTTTGCGGCTAAAAAAAGCTTTTGTTTGACCACTTTGATTGGAGACGAAGCGCCGGGCTTATTGTTTCCGCGCCGCACGTCAGCCGACCGTGGTCAAATAGTCCGCCACCGCTTTGTAATTCTGAATCGTCTGGGGGTCCAGTTCGTCTTCCTCGTCTTCCATCAGCTCGCGGACGTAATCGAGCGGCGTTTCGTCATCGGCGTCCGCGGCGCTCGGGTCGGCATGGAATTCCTCGACGAGCGTCCGCACGAGTTCCACGTCTCCGCCCCGGCAGGCTGCGTGAAGGACCGTCCAGCCGTCTTCGTCCGCCGCGTTCGCGTCCGCTCCGTGAGCCAAAAGAGCGCGCACGATCTGGGCGTTTTTACTGTAAGCCGCCACGTGGAGGACCGTTTCGCCGTCCGAGTCGGCCGCGTTGGGGTCAGCGCCGTGCTCGAGGAAAAACTCGACCATGGCCGGGTACTCACGACGGACCGCGTGGTGAAGAACGGACCAGCCCTCCTTCTGCCGGGCGTTCACGTTCGCTCCGGCCCCGACCAGAAGGCGGCAAACGTCCCATTTCCCGAAATAGGCCGCACCGTAAAGCGGAGTCCAGCCGCGCAGGTCGGCCAGTTCCGTCTCAGCCCCTTTTTCGAGGAGGAACTTGACCGAATCAGTCCTTCCCGCCGACGCCGCCCAGAAAAGGAGCGTGGTCCCCTGATCGTCCTGGCCGTTCACATCGCCGCCTTCGGCCAGAAATTTCTGCACGGGAGCAAGCTCGCCGACCTGCACCGTCTCGCAAGCCTCCAAAAACGTTTCAAGCAACGCCTCGGGAACCAGATTTTTGGGTTTCTCGACCGTTTCGGTTTTTTTCGGGTACTTCTGCGACATTTTCTGCCCCCTTTCTATCGTTTTCCTTCCCACTCCGCGAAGAATTCGTCCAGAAACGCCTCCATGAACCGGTGGCGATCCTCGGCGAGTTTCCGGGCGGACGGCGTGTTCATCATTTCGCGCAGAAGAAGGAGTTTTTCGTAAAAATGATTGATCGTTGAACCCTGATTTTTCGCGTATTCCTCGGCATTCATCCCGAGTTTCGGCGGATTTTCCGGGTCGTACATCGCGCGGCCTCGGGAGCCTCCAAAGGCAAACGCCCGGCCGATCCCGATCGCTCCGATGGCGTCGAGCCGATCCGCGTCCTGGACGACTTTTCCCTCGAGCGTGGACGGCGTGCGCGTTTCGGTCCCTTTGAACGAGATCTCGGAAATGATGGCGCAAATGCGGCCGATCTCCTCCTCGCCGACGCCGTTCTCCCGCAGGAAACGCTCCGCACGGGCGTGCTGGCCGAAAGTCCCGCCGAAAAGTTTCGGATCGTCCACGTCGTGCAGAGCCGCGGCGAGCTGGACGGTCAAAAGGTCGGCGTTTTCGGCTTGGGCGAGCGTCCCCGCAAGCTGAAAAACGCGGTACGTGTGCGCGAAATCGTGGCCACTGAAATCGTTTTTGAACGAATCCCGGGCGAAATCGAGCGCGAGGTCAAGGATCGAGGAATTCATGAGTTTTTTCTGAAAAAAGGGAGGTCATTTGGAAATTCCGCCACAGGCGTTCACGCTTCGGACGTGGTACACAGGGAGCGCGCCGGTCTGTACGTTTTCGGTGTACTTCAGTTCCGGCGTCGGGACCCCTGGCGTATCACTGTAGAGCAGGCCCTGGAAAAGCGGCTTTCCCACCGAACCATGCGGACCGCGAAACCGCGCGGCTTCCTGACCGTCCCGCTCGATGATGAACTCGGCCAGGCCCGACTCCGGGTCAGCCCACGCTTTCCACGTGATTTCGGCGGTTTTCGTCCCGTCCGGCCCATCCTTCCAGACCGTCTGCACGTCAAACGGCGCCGGCGGCGGGGTTGGGTCTTCAATCATGCCCGTCCGCTGATAGACGCAAACAGTTTCGAGAAATTCCTCGGTCGGGAACCAGAAACCATCGCCAAGGCACGCGCGGATCTTATCGCCGACAAAAAGCGGGCTTTCCGGATTTTCCGGGTTCTGCGTGATCTCCCGAATCTTTTCTGAAGCCTGGAACTCTTTCCAGATTTCGTCCGCCGAAAGGACCACGCCGGTTTTCATGGGCCGCAGGTCGGCAGTTCCCACTTTCTCCGGGAGGCGCTGCGCCAGGCAGGCGTCGAAAAACGCGATGGCCGTGTAGCGCTGATTCCCGCAGCAGTGGCCCGTTTCCGGGTCCATCACGATCGACGCCCGGGCACCCATCGCGCGGAGTTTTTGCACGTATGGGAACCCTTCGTCCCAAATCTTCTTGAACTCGGTTTTCTCACGGACGCCCAAGTTCAGGACGTACGGCACGTCGCAGACTTCCTTCGGGAGCGGAAGCGAGTCGAGCGTCATGCCGACCGTATTCGGATGGCCGGACCGAGCCCACGCACAGGCGATTCGGCCGGGGTAGAGCTGAACCATGCTGGAGGTCCACTGCCCGCCGCCGGAGTGGCCCCAAATCGCCCACGGAACGACGGAAAGTTCTGCGTGGCCGGTTTCCTTCGCGAAGTGATCCAGTGCCCGGAGGAAACATTTCGCCGATCCGTTCGTCGGGTTACACCACATTTCGCACGGACCCGTCTGGACGTACGAGACGGCCATCAGGGCACAGTCGTACTTCCGGGCGAGCGCCTGCCAGTGCCAGTCCTCCACCGCGGTGTGACCGGGTTTCGAGGAGCCATCGCCGCAGCCGTGCTGGTGCATGATGACGCCCCGAAGCGTTGGAACACCGTCGGGGAGCCAAATCCGCCAGTGCGAGGCGTAAATCAGCTCGCCGGGGGTCTGCGACGGCTCAAATTTCACGGAGTAAAACGCTCCGCAGTCCTGTGCCGACACACAAAGAGGAAGGAACAAAAGAAAAAGCACGATGAGGAAAATGGATTTCATGTCAGATCCTTTAATCGGGTTAATAAATTAATACTGAATTCAACCAGTTTACCTCAACGGCTCTAAAAGTCAACCCCTCCCCCACAATTTTCTTTTTTTTGGAAAAAATGTTTGAAAAATCCTTGCAAAAATTACTAACTCGTGTAAAATACTGAAAATAGAGTTTGATTTTTTTGTAATCTCATCCAAATTTGAAAGCATAAAAATGAAGAAATTCGTTACCCTTTTGAGCGTTTTGCTTTTCTCGATCTTCAGTTCCCTGTCTCTCTTCGCGGAGGTCGTAACCGAGGACCGGACTGATAATTTCTCAGTCGATTCCGACACAACGTACACCGTAAACGATGGGGGAAGCTACACGTTCTCGGGCGTGATCTCCGGCGCGGGAAGCATCACGAAGGACGGCCCGGGCGCGCTGACCTTTTCGGGGGATAATTCAAACACCGGCGCACTGACCATCAACGGTGGTACGCTGAACATGAATAATTACGGGAAATACGGCAGTCTGAACGTCGTCTCCGGGACCGTTAACGTGAACATCGGCTACAGAGACCCCAACAATATCGCGATCCCCCAGGGGGCGACGGTCACCGTAGGTTCCCCGACGACCACCGCGACGCTGAATCTCAACGCCCAGTACGCCTTCGACCAGCACAACACGATGACGATCTACAACGGCTCGACGGTGAATCTTAATTTCAGCGGCCCGCAAAACTTCGCGTGGGGCGGAAACGGGATCATTTTTGAGGGCGGCGGAACGATTTCGGGGAAACAATGGCAGCAGGGATGCCTCTATAACGCGACGGTGAACGGCGCAAATGCCGTGGTCACGATCAACGTCGCCAACCTGAACCCTTTCGGCTGGCAAGTGATCAACGTCGTGGACGTGACGAGCGTCATGAACGTCACAGGAAATACAAACCGCGGAAATGTAAATATAGGGTTAACCAAAAACGGGGCCGGGCGTCTTTCTTATACAGGTGCCACGAATCACAACCAGGACATTAACGTGAACGAGGGAACCTTCGCCATTTCCGGGGCCGCGTGGACTACGCCAACCATTTTCAACGTGCAAAGCGGAGCCACGCTTGAGCTTGGTACCAGCGCGAGCATCAGTAATTTGAACCTTGGCGGAACGCTGAATGTTCTCGACTCCGTGAATGTTACCGGCTCGATGGCGATCCCGGCCAACGCAACCGCCACAGTTCAGGTCGCAAGCGGTAAAACTGCTACGGTTCAGGGGACTTTTACCGGCCCGGGCAAAATGCTCAAAACCGGGGCCGGGGCGCTGAATTTCATGGGTTCCGGAACCGGTACCGTCGGCGGGACTTTGGTCCAGGCGGGTACAATGAGTCTTTCGGGCACAGAAAACGTTACGTTTGCTTCCCAGTATGGCTCCAGCAGCACCCTGATCGTTTCCGGAGCTGCTGCGAACGCGGCCACGCTGGACGTTTCCGGGAATGGTACGGTAACCGTAAGCAACGGCTGGCTGTTGCTCGGCCTGAACGCGAACGAAACCGGAACCATGAACGTTTCCGGTGGAACCGTAACGGTAAATTCTGCGCTCGTCGTTGGTGAGGCTGGCGCGGGCGTTTTGAATATTTCAGGCGGAACCATGAACGTTACGGGCAGCAATGCCCTCTGGGGGGCCAATAACGTGGGGACCGGAACGATCACGATCTCCGGAAATGGCCGGCTGGAAGTTCCAATCGCCTACCTTTCGGTCCGCGGAAATAACACCATTAATGTGGAAGGCGGAACGTTCCAGGCGGCCACGCTGAACGTGATCGACTCCATCCTGAACACCAATCCGACCAGTGTGATCAACATTAAATCTGGTCAGGTTTCCGCCCAGACCGTGAATTTCACGCTGATGAACGCGAACGCCTCCGGTAACGGAACGGTGAATCTGTTCGGCGGAAAGTTTACCGTCGCGGGAAACGTTCTTCATCAGAACACAAACGCTGGGGCCCAGCTGAACCTCGGTCAGGGGACCTACGAACAGACCGGCGACGGCTCGTGGGCCGGCACGATCGGGGTCAATTTTAACGGTCGGAACGCCGCAAGTACCGCGGACGTAGCGGGCGGCAAAACGACGATCGACGTCGCACCGGATAAAACCCTCACCATTCCCGGCGTTCTTTCCGGGGTCGGCGGCTTCCAGAAAACCAACACCGGAACGCTCGTCATTTCCGGCACCAGCGCGAATTCCTTCTCCGGCGGTGTGGACGTTTTGAACGGAACGCTCAAACTGACCGGCTCGAACGCCTCCGCCCTGGGAACCGGCGCGGTCGTGGTCGGCGATGGCTCGGCCGGACAGAACGCCGTTTTGGATCTCGCCGGATTTACCGGCACGTCCCTGAAGTCCCCAAGCCTTGAAGTGGGGTCCAACGGAACGGTCGAGCTGAATCTCACCCAAGCCGGGGAAGGATTCAATACGGTCATGCTCGATTTCGATTCCGCTGCGCTGGGCGGGACGCTGAACCTTCAATTTGCCCCCGGAACGGTCCTGAACGAAGGCGCGATCGTGAAACTCTTCCCTGACTCGACGGTTTTCGAGGGAAATTTCGCCTCCATCCTCGGCGGCGACGCGGTCCCGTATGGCTACGCGCTCACTTTTATGCCGGAAAACCAGACCGTTTTCCTCGATCAGGTCCCGGAACCTTCGGCGTGGCTTCTGCTTTTGCTCGGCACGACCCTTTTCGGAGCGTTTCAGCTGCGGCGGGCCGGCAAATGTAAACCCGGAATCCCCAAAGTTTGAAAACTGAAATGAAATTTTTTACCCGATTTATGATTGGAGCCTTTGCGCTCCTGGGAAGCCTGACGGTCCTGCACGCCAAACCTGAGCTGGAACGTCAGGCGTTCTATTTTACGCAGGCGCTGGCCAACTACGAGCACAACTGGCGGAGGCTGGAAAGCCTGAACGGTGAATTGTGGCCGACATTCGGCGTACGGCGCCCCGCGGACTACCTCTTCGCCCAGACCGCGGTCGAGGTTTTTCTTCACGAAAACCCTCAATTCCGGACCGACTACGGCAAAGATCAGGTCTTCCCGATGAGCCGACTGGGTGAGATCGTCGCGATGATCCGCCAAATGCAGGAACTTTCCCCCGAATCGCCATTCTGTGGGAATTTCTACTGGTACTGGCGGCAGCGCACGGTCGAGGACCGGAACGCGGTCGATTTCGTCGTTCAGCGTCTCCTTTACTGCTGGGCGCACCGGGAGGTTCTGCCGGAGGAGATCCACCCGCGGATTTTCGAGATCCTGCTCGACGCGGCCCCGGAAGTCCTGCGGCGGCGCATTTCCCCGGAGTACACGAACATCGCGGTCCTGAATTTCTCGAATCTGATCCTGCTCGGCGAGACGCTCAACGACCCGAAACTCACGGAAGAGGGGATCGACCGGCTGAACCGGTTCCTTTTCTGGACGTGGGAAAACGGGATCCACGAGTTCGGCTCCACGACCTACTACGCCGTCGTTCTGGAGGGTCTGGAGGAATTGCTCCTTTTGACGAAAAACGACGTGGTGCGCCGGAAAGCCGAGGCGCTGATCCAGTTCTGGGCGCTCGAAATGCGGCTTCATTTCACCGAAAACCACCGGCTCGCCGGCGCGTGCAGCCGAACGTACAATTTCCTCTACGGCGATGAACTTTTGGCGAATCACGTCGGGACGTGGGGCTGGTGCGCTTTGCCGCCGGACCGGTCGAATATTCTGATCCTGGCCGCGCTGGCCCTTTCCACCGAACGAGTGGAATCCCTGGCAAATGAAGGCCGGAATACGATCGGGCCGGACCTGAATTTCCCGTTCACGGTCCAGGAAAAATGGGGGGACCACTGGAAAACCACGTTCCAGACCGCCGACTTTTCGGTCGGGACCGCTGCGGCTCAGTACGGCTCGCATCAGGACCAGCTCTGGACGGTCGATTGGAAGCCGAACTCCCCCGACGACCCGAACGCGCGGTGCTTCTTTGCGGCGGACGGGAGGAACGACCCCTGGGGACTCAAACGTGAGGAAACGGGCGGTGGTCACCAGAAAGCGTTCCACCTCGACCCAATCTGGCAGGCGTTTCAGCGGGAGGCCGAAACCCACTGCCGCGCCTTTTACCCGGCGGAGATGATCCGGAAATTCCGGGAGGAAAACCCCGGCGCGGCGATTCGTTCCACGTTCGTTTTGAAGCGTCCTGACGAGTTCCGCTTCCTCGCCCCCACCCGGCTTGCGGCCCGTTACGGCCGAAACTGGCTCGTGCTGACGCTCTTCACGGCGCGCAACGCCCAGGTCGCGGAAAAATTCATTGACTCCCCCGATGGAAATGCCGTGGCATGGTACGTCACGCACGATCTGGAAGCCGGCGCCAAAACCGGTGCGGAGCTGGTTTTTACGTCGCAAATCGTCCCGGACCTGGAAAATCTCCATCCGGTCGGCGACTGGAAACCGCCGCAGATGCCCGAAGGGATCCTGACGCTGAACGGTCAGGAAGTCGGCCGGCGGCTTCTGGAGCGGCTCGTTCCGTCGCTTCGGGAATACGCGGATTCGCAGGCGCCTCTGATTCCCCTGACGGCTGAAAAACCGACCGTCGTGCCGGCGCAAAAAGCCCGTTTCTGGCGTGATTTTGCGGCCGGGGACGCGGTTCGGGTGCAGGCCCCGACGGAGTTCCGCTTCCTCGTGACGCAGCCGGGCAAGTACCAGCTTTCCGCCCGCGTTTTGGCGCTGGACCCGAATCACGACTCGCTGAAAGTCACGTACAAAACGAACGCAGGGACGGCAAACGAAACGGAGACGCTCATCCCCTGCTGGGCGCTTGGATCCTCGAGCGACTGGCGGACGGTGACTCTTTCCACCCCGCTGGACCTTCCTGCGGGAATCGTTCACCTGACACTCGAGCCGCGGGAGTTCAATGTGCAGGTGAAAGAGTTGATTTTGAAGAAGGTGAATAAATAACATGGATTCGATCGAAATAAAACTAAACCTGAGATTTAAAACGGAAGTTACCGTAGAGTACCTTGCTACTTGCCTTCTGTTTTTCGGAGGATTCGCTTATAGCGGCGGCTTCTCTCATCCGGAATTATGGGATTTCGTCACGATTGCCTTTTTGATACCGACCGTGATTTATATCAAGGCGTGTTTTTTGACCCGTTTTTATATCTCCCAGGAGGGGATCACGTATCCCAAAAAATTTCTGTTCAAAACCCGTTTTCTAAAATGGAATGACGCCGCATTTGCCCGTGGAAATGCTGGGCAATTTTATTTATTGCATAGTAAAACCAAACCATTAAGCCCTTTTTTTTACCTGTTCCCGAAACTGGTTTACATTGAAAACAGGGACGAAGTTTTTGCCCTTTTAGAGACGGTATGTGACTGCGATGTAAAAAAGGAACTGCTGCAAAAGCGGGAGAAACTTAAAGAAAAATAAACGTTTTTTTCAATTTCAAACCAGCAAACGGGATTGCAGTATTGGAGGAAACAATATGCCAGCCCCACACGCCCCAAAATCGGTTTTTTTACCCCTGATCAGGAAAGAGGCTTGTTGCGTTGCGATACTTATAGGCCTTTTCGTCTGTATCATCGGAGCCGTCTTCCTGTGCGAATATTTTAACAAACAAAGTCAAGTCGTTCGGAAGATTTCTTCCCTTGGCGGCAGCGTCCTGTATGATTACGAGTACGATTTCGTGGAAGAAGCGCATCGAATTCCCGGCTTTGAAAAGGCGGCAACGCCCAACCTGATCTTTCGCGTTTTCTGTCCGGATCTGGTGGGAAACGTGGTTTATGTTCAGTTGGAATCCAACCCCCAGGCCCCTTTCTCCGCCGGGACGTTGAACGGCCTCCATCTTGAATCTTTGGACCATTTACAGCATATTATCCTTGAAGGAAGCGGCTTTCATGCCGAAAACATTCAGTTTTTATACGGTTTGAAGAACCTGAAGGTCCTGGTCTTGAAAGATACGGCCCTGAAGTCCGAAGACGTCGGGAAACTCCAGGCCGCTTTGAGTCAATGCGAGATCCATATAGAGAACTGATCCGGGAGCAGTCAATGAAACGTCCTTTTTTAGCTTGGCTTTGCCTTAGTTTTTTGATTTTTGCCGCCATCGGTCTCGCGGTCGTTTTGCTGTTTGCGGGGTTCTGTCTCTATGCTCCGGAACCGCCGGAATTTGTGTTCGGCAGAACGACCGGCCTGGCCGATGAGGAAAATGCCGCTTTTTATCTGGAAAAGGCCCGAAAATCACTTCTGGAACAGGATTCCGAAGAAGCGTGGGACAATTTGAGGCGGAAACTTGAGGAGATGCTGGAAAATGAAACCGCTTCCGTTCCGCAAATCTCCGGGGAAAGAAGAACTCAGTTCTGGAACTGCCTCGAAATGGTCACGAACTGCAAGGGCTGCGAATGGAATATCGATTACCGGAACAGTTTCAATTCCACTCTGCCGGGGATCGATCGCGCGGACCTTTTCGCCCGGCTCGCGTTTCAAAAATCCCGTGACTTGATCCAGGATCAGGACTTCCGCGGCAGTCTGCGTTACTGGAAAATCGGGATGAGCATTTCCCGATGGATCATGTATGAAAAAACCTGCGTCACGCTGGGCGTGGGATTCCGACTTGAAATGCAGGGGCTTCGCCTTGCCGGGAGTTTGCGGGAACACTTTCCCGAAAATTTTGAAGACGTTCGGGAGGCATACCAGAAAATCCCGCCCCGTCCGCCGTTTGAGGAATGGTTTGAAAAAGACAAAAATCTGTATCTTTACAGCATGAAATATCGGCAGGACATTTTGTTTGATTACCTGAATGATGAGGCCCCCCACCCGGAGGAGTTTCCTCAAATATCGGCCCTGCTTCGGCAAGCGCGGGCCCGAATTTATTTCTGGGGTGTTGATCAGGCGAAAGTGAGCGAAGCCCTTGACGAATGGTTTTCCATCGCCCACATGCCGAAAGAGAAGGTGGAACCGCAGCAGGCTTTATTTCTCGAAGGACTGAAAGAAAAGCCACTGAACGAAAAGACCCAAAGGGTGATTCTCATGGGACTGCCCCCTTACCAGGAGATTTTAAAAAAGTATTGGCAAAACCAGGCATTCGAAGAGGCTTTGTGGGAAGAAGGAGATGGAAATGAATAATCGGAAAGCCGTTGGCGGACTTTTTATTACCCCCATTATTCCCATCAAGGGGGGACCATGACGCTGAAATTTTTAAAATTTTGCTGGGCGCTGGAGCTGTTCCTCGCGGCAGTGCTGATCCAGTTCGTCGGTAGAGGATACATCGCCAACCCGGGTGGAGCATGGAGGGAATTTGGCTTCCCCCTTCCTTATTGCGGCACGAAAGGCATGGACGCGGAGAAACCCACCGCCTGGTCCGCGCGGGTTTTCACGCTGTCACGGTGGGATGGCGGCCAACCCTGGCTTAATCGGGGCGTTTTCCTGTGGGAGAATGGCGACTCGATCTCAGGGTTTTCGCCTGGCAGCATATGGGCAGATACCGCCTTCTCGCTGCTCATTTTGGCAGGCGTCGCGTGGTGCGTGTTCGGCCAAACCTTTTCACGTCATCCGGTTTTATGGCGGACGATTGTTTCTGGCACCCAAATCCTGCTCGTCGTACAAGCCATTTGTTCCGTTTATGAATTTTGGATCTGGCGAAGTCAGGCGTGTTACATTGACGAGTGGTTGTATCGCTGCTGCCAAATGTTGTACGGCATCGCTGCCGCGGCCATTCTCGTGGCCCTGATGGATTGGCTATTCAGAAAACGGCACCGACCGCAACCGTCGGACGATTCCAACCCGCTGATTCGGATTCCAGACGATTTAACCAAACAGTAAGGAAGGAATTTTCGTCGAGGAGTGAAAAAGATGTATATACCAAACGGCAGCGAAACGCTGTATATCACCGAATTGACGTTCGGAAACCGGGACTCCCGGGCGGGGTTTCTGTTCCTGAATCTTGACGGCGAGCGGCCGGTTTACCGTGAGCGGAGGATCATCCTGTTTTCGGACGTTCAGGACGCGGAAAAAGCCCTGCGCTTCTCGAACTGTGGGGCCGGGATTTTGACCCGCGTGCCGGACGAAATCGAAAACGAAATCGATTTCGCGCTTGCGCTGGAGGATTTGGCAGAAAGCATCCGCGAAGCCGGAAAGCCGATCCAAAACGCGGGAAACTTCCTCGATTGCCTTCAGTTCCTGATGGATATTTATTTTGATACCGTTCATCCGGCCGCCGCCCAGCCAGCCGCCAATACCGCGCCCGGGGATCTGAAAACACCGGTTTCCCCTGAAGAAATCCCCGATCGGTTTTACCGGATTTTGTTTTGCGCATCGCAGTTTTTTATGTTTGAGACAAACCTACAGACTTTTTCAGACGAAACGGGGATCGAAGCCACCGATTTACTGGACGCCTTCAAATACGCTCTGGGCGACTTGATGACGAACGCGTATTTTTTGGGGGAGTGACCGGGTTTTGGAAAATCACAAGTGAGATCAGGAGATGGAATCATAAACAGAAAAAAAAGATGGTCCATCCGACAAGTGCGTACCAACACCTTTACATCTTTCAGATCTCACGCGGAGCTGCGGAGACGCGGAGGAGCAGAGGCCGGCCTTGCTGCGATGAGTATGCGCAAATTGCCAAAGACGATACGGACCCCAAAATAAAAACTCCGCGGCTCCGCATCTCCGCGTGAGGTAAAAAATAAGGACCACCCGACAAGTACGTACCGGCTCCTTGAGATGATACCCCATGAACCCAAAGATTAAAATTTCCGATCCATGAACCGCGAAGAACTTAAAAAGACGCTGGAAGAATTAGGCATCCCCGAAGGCGCTGTTTCGCTCACCGGTGAGGCGCGGCCTGATTGCCTGTCGCTTAAAGCGCTCAGGAATAATGTCTGGCAGGTCTTTTACACGGAACTGAATGGATTTCAGTTCGTTTCCGACCTGTTTGACACGGAAGAGGATGCGTGCAAGCACCTGCTTCAACAGATTTTGTGGTCGTTAGACTATTATCAGGACCCGAAGGTAAAAGATAATTACGAAAAAATGCTCGCCGACCCTACGTATATCGAATTTTGCCGAAAGCTGAATGAGAACCGGAAATAAACGTCAGTGGTCAGGTGCAAGGAAATCATGAAAAATACAAAACTGCAGCTTCCGGAATGAGGGGACCTTCCCAACGCGCCCGGTTCGTGGTATAATCTGCATATACGGGGACGACGCTTCCAGCGTCGTCTTGAATTCATAATTCAAAATTCATAATTCATAATTAAAAAACGACGCTGGAAGCGTCGTCTCCGCAGGAGTTGGCCATGAAAAGAATCGGAATTATCGGCGTCGGGAAAATCGCCCGGACGTACTTCAAAGTCATGCGCTTGATGAAAAACGACATTCAGGTCGCGTTTCTCTGCGACATCGTGCCGGAGCAAATGACCTGCGCCGAGCGGGAGTTTCCCGACGTTCTGGCCGGTGTGGGGCAGTTCCGCACCTCCGACGAAGCGCTCGATGCTGTGGGGAAGGTGGACGCCGTGATCATCGCGACGCCCGTAAATACGCACTGCTTTCTGGCCCGGGCCGTTTTGAAGCGCGGCGTTCCGACCTACGTCGAAAAGCCCGGCGTGGAGAAAATGGAGGAGCTTGCGGAGCTTTACGCGCTGGCCGGGCAGAACCAGACGCACTTCCAGACGCTCTTTCATTACGCTTACGCCCCCGAGGTGGAGCGCTTCACGGCCCTGCGCTCCGAAATCTTCCGTAATTTCGGCCCGGTGCGGGGTTTCGCATGCGACTTTCAGGACCCCGTGGTCGTTCCCGGCGAAAAGATCGGCAAAAAGCCGGGCGAAAACCGCCTCATCGCCTCGCCGCGCAAGGCCGGGGGAAGCTGGCTTTCCAGCGGCGTCAACGCGCTGAGCGTCGTTTTTCGGACGCTGAACCCGCTCTGGGAGGAGATCCGGAGCCTGCGGATGGTGAGCCACGCCGAGAACCAGGTCCCCAACCTGATCGACCGGAACGAGGAGCGCGTTCTGCCCGCCGTCGATACGTCATCCGTGACGGAATACGCCGCGCCTGACTGCGGTTTTTCCGGCATCATCCGGACCGACTGGGTACAGAACTGGAACTTCAAATCGACCTTTTTCTCCTTCCAGAACGGAACGATCCTGATCGACCACACGGCCCAGAGCCTCATTTTGACGCGCTACGACGTTTCCGAAACGCCGATCGTCATCCCGTGCGGGAACGAGATCCCGGGGGCAGAGCGGCAGTACTTCATCATGTTCCGCCGCCATTTTTTCGAGCCGGAAGACCCGCAGGACGTGAAAGAAATGGATTTTCAGGTGCACAAACTCCTGTTTGCGCAGTCCTGACTTGAACTCTTTTGAACGAGGAACCACGCGATGGAAACGCAGATCACCGTTGGCGTGACGGGTCACCGCCACCTTTTCGAGGCCGACAAACCGAGGCTCAGGGACGAAATCCGCCGCTTCTTTCTGGAAAATTTTGACGCGAATCAGCCGGTCCGCGTTCTGGACGGTCTGGCGGAAGGCGCCGACCAGCTCGTCGCCGGGACCGTGCTGGAGCTGAAGGCCACCGAGCGCCCGAATCTTCGTCTGACCGCGTTTCTGCCGATGCCGATCCAGTTCTACGAGGCGGATTTTGACGCCGGCTCGGGCGAAAAACCGTCGCCGCGTGAAGCGTTTTACCGCCTTCTGCTTCGCGCGGACGAAACAGTCGAACTGCCGCTTCTGCCGGAAAACCGTCAGCTCGCGCTTGCGGGCGGGGATTTCAACCGGGTCCTCCAGTACGACCTGCTCGGCTCGCAGCTGGCGATGCGCTCCACCCACCTGCTCGCCCTCTGGGACGGCCGCACGGAGGGCCTGAAACCCGGCGGGACCGGCGACGTGGTCCGGCGCGTCCTCTCGGCTTCCCCCGGTAAAAAGAAGGTCTGGCACATCGTGACGCCGCAGAACAAAAAGGGCCTCGCCCGTCCCGAAAACGTGCCCCAGGGCGGGTGGATCGGGTAAACGTCTGAAAGCCTGACGGTTTATTTCTTCAGAATCTCGTCAATTCCTTCAAACCACTCGGGGCCGATCTCGCGGCCGAGAAGGAAATATTTGCGGTCCGGGAACCACAAAACCCCCTTTCCGTCCTGCACCGTGTAGCTCGTGTAGAACGAATTGCCCGTCGGACGGTCCGCAAACGGTTTCGGGTCGAGGAACCAGACCGGCTGCTCTGCATCCGGCATGAATTTTCCTGCGATGAGGAAAAGCGGGCCGCGCGTCTGCCACGAGGTTTTCTGCGTGAAATCGAATTTATTGTGAACCAGCGCGAAGTAGTACCCGCTTGCCGCCTCGCAGCCCTTCCAGTCGTAAATCGGGCACGGGGAACGCGGATGAAGGAACGGTTTCCCCCCGTCGCGGTTCAGAAGCGGTTTCGGCCGATCCCACGTTTTGCCCGAGTCGCGGCTCTGGGACCAGAACGGGAATCCGCCGTCCGTCCGCATGATGCAGAAAAGCCGGCCGTCGGGGAGTTTTACGATCCCGGCCTCCTCGCATTCCTCGCCAAACTGACTGGGCGGCGAGAGTTTCAGCACCTGGTCCGGTTCGCCCGAAAGGACCGTGATCTTAATGTCCTGCACTTCGGGATCCTCATCGATGTTTTCGAACTGCCAGAAGTCGATGGCGCACTCACCCGCGTTCCGGCGGTGGGAGGAACCGACGTAGAATTTCCCATTTTCGCCAAGTCTCAGGGGGCGCTGCCAGTTGCACCAGGTCGTGGGCGTGGCCGGGTCCTGCGGGTCCTTGAACGTGCGGGGGATTTTGACCTGCTTCGGCGCGGACCACGTTTCTCCGCAGTCGTCGGAGTAAATTCCAAAGCACGCGCCCGTGTGCGACCACGTGTTGCGGACCTGCTGATTCCAAAGGACGTAAATTCGTCCGGACTTGCTCACCATCGGCTGCTGCCAGCTCGCGATGAGCTTCGGATTTTTCACGTTCGGACTGCCCGCCAGAACCTGCACGGGGGACCAGGTCAGACCGTGGTCGGTACTTTTGGAAAACGCGATGTGCTGGTCAATATTGGACTCATGTCCCGCCTGTGTCCAGAACGCGACGAGGACGCCGTCCTCACGGGCGATCACCTGGAAGTGGTCGTTGTAGCGGTCACTGAGGACCTGAAAATTCTCCTGCGGGACGTAAACGACGTAGTCCGGTTTGTTCACCAGAATGTCGGCGGCGAGATTCGCCCGCGGCGTGCCGAGGAAGGACTCCGCGACCTTTTTCGCCTGCTCGGACTGAGCCAGAAGGACGACCGGAAGGAAGGCCTGGAGGAAAACAAAAAAGCAAAAGTTTCTCATCATTAAAAACCTCTTTAATCGTGATTTAATAGGTCGGTGGGAATCGGAAGGAGGCCAAAGTACCAGCACAAAACCAGAAAAATCTGCGCAATGAAAATCGCCGGGAAGCCCCATTTGAAATACCAGTGGCGGGTTTTGTGCCGGAAAAGGTTCATTCCAAGGATTCCGCCCACGCTTCCGCCCAGGATCACGAGCAGGAAAAGCGTCTTTTCAGGGATCCGCCACGCATTCTTTTGGGCCTTCCATTTGTCCAGCCCCATCGCCAGGAACGCGGCCAGGTTGATGGCGCACAAATAAATCAGGACCGCTTTCCATTGAAGATCCATACGAAATTCCTCCTTTTCTCAAATCACTCCTCCGCCGGCACATACGCTCGCACCGCGTGAATGTACATTTTGTACGGTTTCTTCTCTTTGTGCATCCAGGCACTCATGAGCAGGTAGTAGTGCTGCCGCTTCGCGATCTCCGGCACGTACGGCGCCGAGGCGGTCAGGATCATTTTCTCGTCGAGCCACCAGCAGACCGTGCTCGTGCGTGGGTCGTAGCTCGCTCCGAAGCGGTGCTTTTGCGTACGGTCCAGCGGATCGTCGCTCCAGTTCTTCCCGTTATGGATCGCATGGTAGTTGGGCCAGATCCCCCAGCAGTTGTGCACGGTGGAGGTCGTTCCCTTCGCGAAACCTCCTTCGTCCACGTCCAGTTCCATCCAGTGCTCGAACTTTTCCGGGGCGCCGTCGTACACGGCATCCTTCTGCGAGCGGTTCTTTTCGATCGGCATCAGCCAGACGGAAGGCCAGTGGTCCAGGTCATTATCCGAGGTGGAAACCTCAAATTCGACGTAAAAGCCTTTCTCGCCGGAGAGGGCCGGGAGTTTGCCCGGGTGCGAGAAATCCGGCGGGTAGCTGACCAGGTCGCCACCTTCCGCAATCGTCAGAACCCCGTCGGTCATGGAGTATTTTTCCATCGGCGGGACGGGATTCGTGCACCACTGGCCGTTGTACCACTGGTAGTCGCCCTGCCGGTCCGGCGAAATGTCCTCGACGGTCGGCACGACGTCAAAAAGTTTCTGATTGTAGCCGCAGGCGGCCGCGCCCGGCGGGATCACGTGCGTTTTCGGGGGTTTGGCTTCTTCGGCCATCAGGTGAAAATTCGCGGCCAAAACCAAAACCGCCCCGACCGCCAAAAGGAGGGAACGAAATGTGAAGGAGTTGGTATTCATGGGCAGGAAAATGAATGAAAAAAAGAAAAAGCTGGAAAGGAAAAACTGGCGTTTTCGCGGCTTAATTCAGCGAAAGGCCGCCGTCCACGGTGATCCCCGCGCCGTTGACGTACCGGGCGTCTTCCGTTGTCAGGAAAAGGACCACGCCCGCAATGTCGTTCGGCTCGGCGATGAATTTGGCCGGAATGTTGCTCAAAACCATTTCTTCGTATGCGGGGTCCTCAAGGACTTTCCGGTTCAGGTCCGTCCGGATCGCTCCCGGCGCCACGCTGTTGACCGTGATACCGTACATGGCGTACTCCTTGGCGTGTTCGCGCGTCATTTGCCACATTCCCGCCTTGGTCATGGAGTAAATTCCCCGGTTCGCGGTGGGGCGTTCCTCATGGACGGACGAAATATTAATGACGCGGCCCCACTTTTTCTCCTTCATCGTCCGCAGCGCGCGCTGGGTGCAGAAGTACGCCCCCTTCAGGTTGATGTTCATCATTTTGTCGTAGATCTCCTCCGGGTAGTCCGTCGCCGGCATGCGGATCTCGATCCCCGCGTTATTCACGAGCACATCGACCGGGCCGGTTTTCGACTCGATCTCGTCGAACATTTTCTGAATGTCGGCGTACTGCCCGACGTCGGCCTGGATCGGAAAGGCTGTTCCGCCCGCTTCACGGATCCGCACGCAAACGGCCTCGGCCGCCTCGGCGCTTTTCGAGTAGTTGACCCACGTGAGGAAGCCGGATTTGCCGAGTTTTTCGGCGATTGCCGCACCGATTCCGCGGCCGCCGCCTGTAACGAGAGCGATTTTCTGCATGATTATTAACCTTTCGTTTATAGTTGAAAAAAGATGGTTGATTTAAAGGCCCCCTCCTTGAGGGGGCCGGCTCGCATAGCGAGACTGGGGGAGTTGTGTGAACGCGCCCATTAACTCCCCCCGGCCCTTCGGGCCACCCCCCTCGGTGAGGGAGGCTTCTTAACGCCAGACGCCGATCCCCAGCGCGGAGAGCGTTTCTGGCGTCTCGCCCATCGGTTTCAGGCCGGTTTTGCCGAAGGCCTTGTTCGGGTCGAACGGTTTCGTCTCGTCCGAGAAATTGACCGCAATGTAGTACGTGACCCCATCCGCGGCTTTGACCGAAACCAGACGCAGAGCCGGGTCTTCCGCCGCGATACGCTTCGCGTTTCCAGCCTCGGCAAACGCCTGAGTTTCTTTCGCGTTCGCGGTCAAAACGACGGCCGCGCAGTCGAAGATCACCTCGTGGTCGCCGATGAAACGCACGTCGGAGTTGGCTTCCTGAGCGATCTCATCGCAGTACAGAAATCCCTCGCTCATCGCCGGGTGACCGCTGTGCTGGATCACCACCTGCGGCTTGGCCGGACGCGCGATTTTCGGGGTCCCGCCGTAAATCTCCACCACGCCGAGTTTTTCGTCCACGTTGAGCCACTTCCCGGAGTTCGGGATCAGCTCGAATTTTCCGGGATTCGACCGGAGTGTCTGCGTTCCGCCGGCCGTGAAGTACGTCCTCTGGAAACCGTTGAAAACGTCGTTCGGGATGGAAAGCGCCAACCCGCGGACTTTGCGCAGGTAGTTGCTCATTCCGGCCCGCGCCCGCTGGATCGTCACGACGGTCTGGTCGTCCGGCAAAGCGACGAACGCAGAGTAAAGCGCGCCGACGTCCGGCGAGTGATCCCCCTCGGCGAGCGAACCGGGCGAGTTGATCCGGCTTTTGCCGCACGTCGCGAAGCCTCCGTCGAACTGGAAACCGGTCGTGATCTGCGGGATTGCAATGTTCGTCTGGCCCACGCCGAAGACGCAGCCGGCGAGGTTGGACTGCCACTCCGCCAAATCGGAGCCGTCGGTCGGGATGCACAAGCCCCCGGCTTTCCAAGCTCCATTCCAGACCCACGAGGCGATCCGTTTGGGGCCTTTCTGGAGCCACGCGCCGTGGTAGTCGTCGTGCCACGCGGTCAGGGCCGGGACGGTTTTCGCCTCGACCTTTTCAAAGTCGATCACGCGGTGCCAGAACGCGGCCGTGGCGAGCGTGCACGCTTTATCCCCTTCCAGACGCGTAAAGTAAAGCGGCGAAAGGTCCCAGAGCGTCGCGAGCCGGTCCTTCATGAACCAGCCGTCAGCGGAGGCTTTCTGCTCCGTCACGACCTGCGGGATCCAGCCGCGCTCAAACTTTGCCGCCTCACGGTCGCCGAACTGGTCCTGGGCGAGCATCCAGACAAAGATCGCGTAGTCCTGGCAGTAGCAGTAACGCACCCGCGTGTCGCCGCCGACGCGCAAGAGCCGGCCGTCGTCGAACATGCAGGCCTTCACGAGTTTCCACTGCTCCAGCGCGTTGAAGTAAAGCGATTCCGGAGCCGGGACGTTGTGGTCTTTGCACCAGAAATGGATCAGCGCGAGGTTCGAGAGCGTAATATTCATGTACCCGACGTTCTGGTAGCCGTGATGGTCGCAGGCGCGCGAGTCGAACATGTTGGCGCCGACGAACTGGTCGCAGACGCGCTTCCCGTCGTAAACGGCCTCGTTCTTCTCGTCGGAGGGCGTACTCATGGAGTTGATGAAGTACTTCCGCGCCTTTTCGCGCCACGCCCCGGCATTCGGCGAGTCGGGATTCAGAGCCGCGGCCCGCCAGAGCGCCGCGCCCTTCCACATGTTGGACTCCGGGACGTTATTCTGCACGAGTCCCGCGACGATTTCCAGGGTCAGCAGGTAATCGGCCTCGGAAGCGTAAACTTTCGCGTACAGTTCTTTCAGCTCCGCGTCCATGTACGGCTCGAGGGCTTCGACTCCCGCAGACATTCGTTCCAGACCGAGTGGGGAGATCCACGTGTGGCCCCACGGGATCCCGTCCGTGCAGGCGCCGCCGCCCGCCAGGTGGGAACGCAAGGTAAACCGAAGCATCGCCAGCGCCGTGCGCCGCAGTTCCTCGCGGGTCATTCCGACGGTCTGCTCGTTGGTTTCCGGGTCCGTGCCCAGGACGGCAAACGCGCAGAATGCCGTGTCGTGCGCCTGCATGTACCAGTGCCCGTGCTGGGCCAGACCGTAAATGGCCGTCTGGTCATCGAGGAAGCGGATCTGCGACTTCGCGGCGGGGATCCACGGCTCCAGAGCGCGAACGTACTGCGTGTGCAGCGACTCTTCCGCCAGAACAGAGGAAACCATCAGAAATAAAGAAACAAGAAGGAGGGAAAACTTTTTCATGACCGTCTCCTGAAACAGGGTAAACTTTTGAAGGAATTAACTCCATTATACCCGCTTTTTTTATGGGAAAAAGGGGGGCCCCGCGTCCTTAAAAATTTTTTGCGGGGACGACGCAATGGGGACGACGTCGTGTGGAGTGCGGCAATACAGCGCTTTAGCGCATTTGCCGCTTTCACTAGCGACCACAAAATGAGATGATCAAAAGGAGGTTTCGCGTGGAGACCACCCAGCGCGATTCAGCGGTAAATGTCGCTTACGCGGCTGTATCACCGCACTCCGACAGACGACGCAAGATGCGTCGTCCCCATACATTGAAACTAACTCTCTCGCCTCCCCTTTTCATTTTCTTTAAATGTGGTATAATGAGAATGATTTTAGTAACCGGCAGGGATTCCGTGCCGGAGGGAAAACTCTTCCATTAATTGATTGGAGATGCCATGTCACTGAAAAGCCCCCAAATCGTCAAAACCGACATCAAAAAGGTTGGTATTCTGTTCTCCGGCGGCCCTGCTCCGTCCGCCAATGCCGTGATCTGCTCCGCTGCCGACTGCTTCCGCCGCGCCGGGATCGAAGTTTACGGCTTCCTCAACGGTTACTCCCATCTCGTCGAGTACAAGGATGGTGACGTTTTGGCCGAAGGCGTGGCTTACATCCGCCTCGACAAAATGAACCTCGAAGGCCGCCGCACCGAAGGCGGGATCATCATCGGTTCCGCACGAGCCAACCCGGGCAAAGCCATGGGCAAACCGGAAGACCTGACCGACCCGAACGCCACCGCCCCGATGAAGACCGTTTATGACGCGCTGTGCTCGCTGGGGATCGACGCCCTCATCTCCATCGGCGGCGACGACACGCTCACCACCGCGGCCAAATTCAAACTTTACCAGGACACTTTCCCGCAGGGAACCAAGCGCATCCGCGTCATTCATCTGCCGAAGACGATCGATAACGACTACGAAGGCATCGACTTCACGTTCGGTTTCTTCACCGCCGTCGATTTGATGAGCCGCCAGCTGCGTAACCTTCTGTTCGACGCCACCGCCACGAAGTGCTACTACGTCGCGCAGCTCATGGGCCGCAAGGCCGCGTGGCTCTGCTACGGTTCCGCCATCGCCGGTGAGGCTTCGCTCTGCATCGGGCTGGAAGACGTGATCAACGACGCCTCCCTGATGGGGACGGAAGACTCCTACAGTCCGCAGACGGGTGAACTGATCGTGGACGCCAACGGCGCCGCCGTCCAGCGTGAGATCGTCCTGTTCGACAAACTGATCAGCCGCATCGCGGACACGGTCGAGAAACGCATCAAGCTCGGCAAGAAGTGCGGCGTCATCTGCGTTGCCGAAGGAATTGGCGAATACCTGCCGCTGAAAGAGATCCGCTGCTGCATCTCGGACGACGAGTACCGCAGTCTGGTCCCCGACACGTTCGGACACTACCCGGTCTCCCAGCTCAAATTCAGTTCCCGCCTTGGCCGTCTGGTCCAGGAAGAACTCATCAAACGCGGCTACGGCAAGATCAAGTTCGTCGGTCTGCAGTTTGGTTATGAGGTCCGCTGCCAGCCGCCGACGGGCTTCGACGTGATCATGGGGAGCCAGCTCGGTTCCGGCGCGTACATCTCGCTCGTCGAGAAGAACATGAACGGCGTCATGGTCTCGGTCGGCCGTGAAATGGAACTCGAATTCCGCAAATTCGAGGACCTGATCAACATGGCGAAGCTCCGCGCGTACCAGCGCCCGCTGCGTCTCGGCAGAGGCCTGCACAGTCTCGCCCGTTACATGGAAGAGTGGGTCGAAGAGTGATTTGACCCCAGTCCGAGAGTTGATTTTACCCGCGGGAGTCCCGTTTTTCGAGGCTCCCGCTGAGCTATTAAAGGGAGTTCTAAAAACCTCCCATTCCAAACACCAAGCCAGTTTCACTTCCACCTTTTATTTAAACACGGATTCTCACGGATTTAATGGATTAAAAGGATTTCGTTTGATGTGATCGAGAATCACAAAAAACACTCGAAAATCCCTTTAAACAATCTGTGGAAATCCCTATAATCCGTGAAAATCCGTGTTTAAATTGAGGTTTGAACCAGACTGCGCTCGCACTTTGGAAAAAGGTCCAAGATTTTTGGAACTTCCTTAATTAATACACAAAACCTGAAGGGCGCGATTTTGCCGTCCCTCGGGCTGAACGTCTTTCCAACTGATTTTTTCTTCAGAATTTTACGAAAGGTCCCACCCATGAATCGACGCGAAGTTTTCCGTCTCTCTCTCGCCGCCGCGGCAGCCGTTTCCCTCCCGAATGTCGTACGCTCGGAGGACGCTCCCGCCCAAATCACGACCGACACATTCGAGCCGAACGGCCGTTGGACCGTCGAAAAGGCCCAGGCGTGGGGAAAGTCCCAGCCGTGGATCGTCGGGTGCAACTACGTACCGACGTACGCCGAAAACCAGATCGAAATGTGGCAGAAACTCACGTTCGACCCGAAAATCATCGACTCGGAACTGGCCCTGGCCGAGCAGACCGGGTTCAACACGGTTCGGATCTTTGTCCATGATCTGCTCTGGCGGGAACAGAAGAACGACTTCTACGCCAACGTCCGGACGTTCCTCGATCTTTGCGAGCAGCACAAACTCCAGGTCATTTTCAACTTTTTCACCAACGGCGGCACCGAGCCGAGCGTGATCGGCCCTCAGCCCGCGCCGAAGCCCTACACGCATAACAGTCAGTGGCGGCAGACACCCGGCAAGGAAGCGGTCATGCACCACCCGGAAAAGTGGGGGCTGATGGAAGATTACGTCACGGAAACGATGGAACTCTTCCGTGAGGACCCGCGTATCCGCGTCTGGGACCTCTTCAACGAGCCGGCCAATTCGGGCGACCGCTGGATGACGCTCGGGTTCCTGCGCCTGCTTTGGACCTGGGCGAGAAAAGTCAATCCGCCCGCGCCGATCACGTCGGCCATTCAGGGGATCAATCTGACGCCGATCGCTGTATTCCTCGCCGAGAATTCGGACGTGATCAGTTTCCACTGCTACAACGGGCTGGAATCGATGAAAGAGCACGTGGAACTTTACAAAGCGTTCAACCGTCCCATCATCTGCAAAGAGTGGCTGGCGCGGGGGAGAAAATGCACGGTCAAGGCGATCCTGCCGTACTTCCACGAACAGAACGTCGGCGCAATCAACTGGGGCCTGATCCCCGGAAAACTCCAGACCCATTTCCCGTGGGGCTGGGGGCCGGAAAAGGGCGAGCCGAAAGTCTGGCACCATGATTTGTACCACGAGGACCACACGCCGTACGACCCGGAAGAGATCGCGCTGTTCCAGAAACTGAGCAAATAAGACCATCGTCAGGTTTTGTGTGGGAAATCCTCTGACCTTTCATTTTCCCACACAGAACCGGCTGAAGATCGAGTCGAGAAGGTCCTCGGTGTAAACCGCGCCAACAACCAGGCCGATCTGGTCTAGTGCCGAACGTATCTCCGTCGCAATGAGTTCCTGGAATTCTGTCCCGCAGAGCATTTCCGCCCGTTCCAGCGATTCGAGCGCGGTCTGCAATGAGGCACGGCAACGGGTCTGGGTCGCGCCCACGACGTCCGACTCATCATTTGCACGCTCCTCCAGAATTTGTCCCAGCCTGGTTTTCAGCGTGTCCACGCCCTCGCGAGTTTTGGCGCTCGTCCAGATCAGGCGTCCTTTTTCCGGGAAACGCTTCTGAAAATCGTCCCTATCTTCCGGACTCAAAAGATCGCACCGCGTCAGAACGACGACCGAGTCCGCGCTGATTTTCTCCCTTAGCCCCCGCAGAGCGTCCAGCCGGGAATGAACGAATTCCGCGGCGTCAAAGCAGTAAAGTGGCACGTCTGCCAGTTCCCGCTGTGTGCGCGCGAGTTCCTGCGACCGTTCGTTCAAAATGCCCAATTCTTCCGCGTCCGTCCCAAAATCACCCGCCGTATCGACGATTTGGCAAGTGCAACTTCCAAGCGTAATCGTACCACATAGGTAGTCACGCGTCGTACCGGGACGGTCGAAAACAAGTGCGCTCCCGGTTTCGGTAAGAGCATTAAAAAGGGCACTTTTCCCGATGTTCGGAGCCCCATAAAGCACCGCACGGGCAAGGACTACCCCTCCACCGCGGGAACGCATTTTCGCGAGGATTTTTGAAATTACGGCCGCACACTCATGTAAACCTTGGGCGATTTCTTCCGGAGAAATGAACTCAATGTCTTCGTCGGCGAAATCAAATCCAGCCTCCAAATGCCCAAGCAGATCGAAAAGCCGCTCCCGCAGGTCATACAGCGGATGAGCCAGACCACCCGCAAGCTGATGCAGCGCCGCGTTGAGTTTTTGCGGATTTTGAGCGTCGATGGTCCCCAGAACGGCCTCGGCCTGAGTCAGATCCAGACGACCGGAAAGAAACGCCCGAAGCGTAAACTCGCCCGGCTGCGCAAGCCTCGCGTGGCCGGTCCCACAAAGCGCCGCAGTGAGTTTTTCAAGAAGCGGCAAAACGCCGTACATGTGAACCTCCACCGCGTTCTGGCCGGTGTAGCTTTTCCCCTCACGCCAGATGTAAATTCGCACTGGAAGTTTACCCAAATTCGACAGAACGATTTCGGAATCAAAGAGGAACGCCCTTTCCCCCGGATTTTCAGGAATACAAACGCCAAGCGCTTTCAGAGCTTCCTCCGAATCCGGCCCGCTGACGCGCACGATCCCCCTCAAACCGCCTTTGGAACGGGCGGAGGCAATCGCGCAAATCGTATCGTCGAGCGGGTACATTACTGGTAATCCGTCGGCGGCTCGTTGGAAATATACTGCCGCCAGCCATCAAGAAGCGTTTTCGAAAGATTGTTTTCTCGCGTGAATTCCTGTGTCACTTTTTCGTTTGCGTCCGGAATTTCCACCCCGACCCGCAAACGGCCATCCGGCAAATACTCGAACATCACATAAACTGGCGTACCGGCCGGAAGATTCGGGGGCAAACTCGGGATCTTGCAGGAACCGATGAAGGTACAGTTATCCGGCGAGGGGCTTTCCCCCTCCACGATTTGCACCAGGAGGCTTTTTTGATTCACTTTTTGAGTTTTATATTTACGTCCGACCCGAACAGGAAGCGTAGTGTTTCTCGGAATTAAAACTCCCACACGCGGCAGCCTCGTGCCTGGGTCCATCCCAATAACGCCGAGTGAGTGCGAGTTTACGTTGCGGATCTTGAACGACGCGGGATTTCCCTGACTCTGCGAAATGATGTGCCCCGCATGAATGGCGGCGCCCATCGCGACACATTCGTCAGCGGAAGCGCTAGAGTCCGGCTCCATCCCCGAAACTTCCTGAAGCATGTTACGCACCATCGGCATTCGGCTGGAACCGCCGACGAGCAGAACACGTGAAATGTCACTCCACTCAAGTCCTGCAGCGTGGAGAGCCTGCGTCGTGGTAAAGCGGGTACGATCCAGGAGGTCCTGCGTCATTTGCTCGAATTCCTCACGAGTGACCTCAAAACGCTTCGAAAGTCCCTGATAGTCGCACGTAATGGTGGCTTTCAAACGGGATGAAAGGGTTCGCTTGGCGTCCTCGCACTCACGCCAAAGTTTACCACGGGCGCAAACGTCCTCACGTGGATCCGCGTAAAATTCGGAAACAAATTTATCAGAAATGAAATCGACCAGACGATTATCCCAATCAAAACCGCCAAGCTGTACGTCACCATCCGTTGCGAGCGTGATGAATTCGGAACCGCACATCCGCATGATCGTCACGTCAAAAGTACCGCCGCCAAGGTCATAAACCAGAACGTTTTCCTGTGCCGAATTTTGCCCCAAAAGACCATGCTGGTAACCAAACGCGAGTGCCGCGGCAGTGGGTTCGTTAATAATATCAAGGACCTCAAACCCCGCCATGTAGCCTGCGTCCTGTGTCGCTTTACGGCGCACTTCGTCGAAATATGCGGGAACCGTAATAACGACTTTAGTGAAATGGCCGATTTGAGCCTCCGCGTCTTTGCGCAATTTATCCAAAATGAACGCTTCGATCACTTCCGGCGGGTACTGGCGGTTCTCGATGGCCTGATGAAAGACTTTGCTTCCCATATCACGCTTGGCGCACAGAGCGATAGAATTGGCTTCCGTCGAAATCGCTTTCAACGCTTCCTTTCCGACGATGGCCTGCCCGGCTTCAAAGAGCGCAACACTCGGCGTGGTGCGGTCGCCTTCCGCGTTCATCAAAGTCATTACGACTCCGGAAGGGTCAAATTTCGCGATTGCTGAAAATGTAGTTCCAAGGTCAATTCCGATTGCGGGAGTGTTTTCGTTCATAAAAAAGTATTTTCAAATAGGCTTGGCAATATTTGACGGTTTTTATTAATTATAGTCAAATTACACCAAAAACGCAAGGAGCTTCCAGCATTTTTGGCAGGAGTTTTTAGAAAAAAAAGAGAAAAATCGTCCCATTTTTGTTAAAAAAGGCATAAATGGAACGGTCTTGAAGCCCGTTTAAGGTTTTTTCTCTTAGTAAAATACGTAATCTAAACAAGATTCGTTCATTTTTTGGCGGAAATCATCCAGAACCACCCCACCCATCGTTTCACCCACATTCAATGATTTCCCTCGGCCCGCCAGTCAGGCACCGCCCCCCTTCGGACGTCACGACGAACGAATCCTCCACCCCCACCGTCCCGAAGCCCGCTATCCCTTTTTTGGGTTCGACCGCCAGCACGACGTTTTCCTGAAGAGGTTCCGTAAACCCTCGCGCAATGACCGGGTACTCATCGACCTGAAGACCGATCCCATGCCCGAGGAATTTCGCCTGACGAGAACCAAACCCCTGAAAATTCCTCTTGAATTCTTCGGAAAGGCTCGCCATCACATCGGCATAAATCTGGTCTGGAATCGCGCCGGGAACAAGCCGCCGGGCGATTTCACGCTGGATCTCGATGCACTGCGCATGGGCTTCCAGCGCCTCGGCCGGGATTTGGGCGTCTGGGCGGTTCCCACGGAAGAAATAGACCTGGGTTTTATCCGTGTGGTAACCATTCATTCCGAACCCAATGTCGGCGAAAACGCTCATTCCCGCCTCCAGCCGGCGCGTGCGCGAGCCGACGAACGGAATAGCGGCGCTCATCCCGAACGAACCGGCGGGGCCGTTAAAGCTGGTCGGGTAGAGCGAACTGTCGCCGAAGCCGTACTGGCCGTACGCGACCTCGGTCTGAAACATTGCAAGACGGGAAATTCCCTGGTAACCGGCCAGAAGCGCGCCGCGGTAAACATCGCCGACCAGTTCCAGCTCGGTCATTCCCTCCCAGAGAAGGGTTGGAAGCGTTTCGGTCAGGAAACGGTGGTGGCGCTTCCCGGACTCTTCCATCCAGGCCATTTCCCATGGCGATTTGATGGCCCGGACCCGCGCGATGATGGGGTCCACGCCGAGGATCCGCGTCATTTGGAAGTTCCGCTCCATCATTTCCAGCAGGGAGATCGTAAGAACGTCTTTTTCGACGCACGTGACGCCGGAATGCGCCCCAATGACCGAGACGACGTCGCGGAAACTCCGCATCGGAAGGATTTCTTCACGCGGAAGGGGCGATTCGTCGCAGGCCCGTTCGAAACTTCGGCGAACGAAGAGTTTGCGTGAGCCGTCCTTCTGAAAAACGAGGACCGCGTCCTGCATCGTGCCGGCAAAGTAAAGGTGGTTCACGCGATTCACGAGCAGAACCGTTTCCCAGTCAGGAAAACGTTCGGTCAGGAGATCCAGGAAGCGTGTCCGGCGAGAGTCCAACTCATCAAGGGAAGCGGTTTCCGAAATGGCGGGGAAATCTGAAATATTCATTTGAATGGTTCCTTTCTCGGTGCTGATTATAATTCATCACCTGAAAAAGTCAAGGGGAAGTGGCTGCGCGTCTTTCCGGGATTTTCATTTCGGGTTTTCTGTTCTGCCCCCCCTTTTTTCGACGTGGAAATGTGTTAAAATAAAACCATGCTGGCCCGGCATTTATCGGCCCAAATGACCAACTTAAACCAGGAATTGAATCATGAAAAACTCGCCCCACACCAAAATCCGCCGTTTTCTTTCCTTTTTCCCGCCCGTGGGAATCGCCTTTCTGCTTCTTTACGTTTTGCTTCCCGCCTCGCTGTTCGCGGAGGATTACGCGCACACGTGGATCCAGACGCACGTCACGCCTGAGAGAATGATCCCGCAGCGAGTTTTCACGTTTGAAACCCCGGAATCCTTGCCCTGCGAAACCGGAAACGACTGTAAACTGAGCATTAAGGACGGCGCACTGTCCATCGAATGTACCGGTCACGACCCGTACTTCACCATGCCGGGAGTTCTGACCGACTGCCCAACCGGAAAACTCTTCGTCCGCTTTACAATGCGCGGCGAGAAATTCCAGGGGATCTACTGGACCGACGACGAACACCCCGGCATGTCCGAGGAACTCGTGGAAAGAGTCTCCGAAACCGGTATTTCTCCCGACTCGAAGGAGTGGCGGACGGTGGACCTGGAACTGAACCTCAAGCTCCCGATCCGGCGCTGGCGCATCGACCCCGCCAACGGGGAAGGCCTCGTGGAAATTCAAAAGATCGAGTTTGGGACCCTCGAGACGGTCGGACCGAAAGTGGAGGTCCTGCCCATGGACTCCGTTCTGAACCCGCCAGAATCCGGTTCCTTTCCCAAAGAATCGCAGGCACTGCGTCTGGGCGTCACCAACCCGAAGAACGAGGCCGCGGTCTTCACGGTGAACGGCCGCGAGGAAGCGTTCAAGCCCAACGAAACGCGTATTTTTACGTACATGACCGACCCGAAAAAGGTGGTGGATTCGTGCGTCTGGGAGGTTTCCGCGCCGGATTCGCCTAAAACACGGCGGGAGCTGGAAGTCGTTCACGACGTGGAGATCACGTCCGACTGGCACGTCACGAAAGGTGAAACATTCGATTTCTGCGTCGCCCCCGACGAATCCATGGCGTTTCTGGTCCGCCAAGGCCGGAAAATCGCCGCGCTCACCCATCTGGATCTTGCTAAAATGCCAATCGAAGCCCATAATAAAGGGCGCGCGTCCTTCCTGGAATTCGAGGTGGACGGCTCGCAGGACCTCCCTGTGATTCGCGTCCCGGGCCGGATGGATCTCGCGGTCGTTCCGGGCGTTGAGTTCCTCGAAAAGGGGGAATGGAGTTCCTCCCGCGCCGACTTCTGGACCACAGACCATTTGCGGATCCGGCCTGAGCCTCACTTCCTGACGCAACACTGGATCGGGCTCCTTACGGAAGACGGAACGTTTCATCTGCGCTGGTCCAACCCGAAATTTCAGCCGGTTTTTGCCATTCCGAATTACATCGACTCCACGCCCGACGCGCTGGTTTCGCTCGAAATACCCCAGAACGCCGAAAATCAGGAGAAACAGACGGTCCGTCTGGAATTCTTCCCTACCAGAGAGGAATCCTTGTTCCTGAAGCTCGGGCTTTGGAGGGAAATTCTCCACGAAATGGCGGCCACGGACGCCGACTCGCCGCGAAAAACCGGGCGTGACCGTTTCGCGCTTTACCGTGAACAGATGGAAAACGGACCTCTCCACACTTCCGAAGGCTGGGGCCACTGCGCGGGCTGGAAATCGGCTCCATATTGTGATCAGGCGTCGGCTCTCTGGCGGATCGGCGGTGATGTACCGGACTTTCAGTTCGCCTATGGCGGCGCGCACGTGGGGAACGGGACGATTTTCTTCGTGCGGAATCAGGCGGCCCGCTGGCTTGCAATGGCCCGAGGAGTGAATAATCTGCTCGAAACCCGCGGCGCGGACGGTTACTGGCGTTACGCCGGCAAGTACGACGTGACCCACTGGGAATCGACCGCGCTTGGAATCAACGCCCGGCCAATTTTCGCCCTACTGCAAGCCTGGGCCGTAACGGGGGACAAAAAATTCCTGGATCCCGCGCTGGAATCGCTGGCCCTCTGCCGTCGCTTCCACGTGGCTCGCGGAGCGCAATGCTGGGAAATGCCGCTTCACACCCCCGACCCTCTGGCGGCGGCCTACGCGATCCGGTCGTGCGTGCTGGCATACCGGGCGACGGGCGATCCGGCCTGGCTCAAAGACGCAGAACGCTGGGCGCTGGAGGGCGCGACGTACGTTTACCTTTGGGATGATCCGACCACGCCCGAGCCGTTCCAGTACGGCGCGTACATCGGGGTTTTGGGCGCGACCAACTGGAAATGCCCGAACTGGATTGGCCGCCCTGTGCAGTGGATCGGGACCGTTTACGCGTATGCCCTGCTCGATCTGGCGGAAGTTTTTGCCCAAGATTCCCAGGAAGCTCAAGTCTGGCGCTGGCTCGCGGAGCAGATCACAAACTCGGCCGAGCGCCAAATCTACACCGAAGGCCCGTCCGCGGGACTTCTGCCCGATTCGGTGAGCTGCGTGCCAGGTATGCGCCACGCGGCCGACATCAACCCGGCGGTTCCGATCGCGCTGCGCCTGCGTCTGAGCGGTAAACCCGCGGCCCTTTCCATGGAGTGGAACGACCGTCACCACGTCGTGGCCCCGTTCCCCTTCAAGCTCAACGGAGACACGGTGGAATTCACGGCCAAACCGGAATTTCCGTTCCAGTACCTGATCGATGGTGAAGTGAAAGAAGCCCATTGACCATTTGCCCGGCCGCACCTGACTTTTCAGGGAAGCACGGATCGTCCCATTGAAACCTTTCTTTTGATCCGTGTTTCCCCGAAAGCTGTGGCCGTAACAAATTCTCTGTTCGGAATTGAACGTCATAGACGTAATCATTTCCAAAAAATTTCCTCTTTTTTTCATTTTTTTCTCTACTAATTTCTTGTTTTTTTCCCATTCTTGTGTATAATAGAACCGTTCATTCATGGAGTGTCAGCGTTTTCAAGGCGATTTATTATGACAGTATTCAAAAACCGGTCTTTTTGTTACCCGAAAGATCCGGAAAGCCCAGAGCAGAATCAGGATTCCTATCAGGTCAGTGACTCCACTGGGCTGGCGGTTGTGGCGGACGGTGTTTCCTCGGCGATTTTTTCCGCCGCGTGGTCCAATATTTTAACGAAACACGTTCTTCAGGACCGCCCTGATCCAACCAATCAGACCGATTTTGCACACTGGCTTTCCAATTTACGCCTGGAATGGGAACAGTCGATCGACACGTCAAACCTTTCCTGGTTTCAACGTCCCAAAATGGCCTCTGGCGCTTTTTCCACGCTTATATGGGTTCAGGTCCGGGAAATCGCTCCGCCCAAACCTGGTTCCAATCTCTGGAATCGCCTTCAAAACCCTGATTCTGGCCGCCGATGTTTCCACGTGAAAGGGCACTGCATTGGCGACTCGTGCCTTTTCCACGTCCGTCCCGGGCGTACTGACTCGGAATCTTTTTCTGGTGCAGACCTTTACCGTGTACTTCCGCTCACAAAATCCTCCGAGTTCGATATGCCACCGATCGTGATCGGGAGTAAAGACCTTGGCCGTGATGATCAAATCCAGTTTCAGCCAATCGATTTTCTCGCCCAGGAAGGGGATTTGGTCATTTTAGCCACAGATGCCGTTTCCCAATGGCTTCTGCGCTGCTATGAAACCCAGGCTTTTCCGTGTTGGGACCTTTTCTGGAATCTGACCCAGGAAATGTGGGGACAGGAACTCGACGCGCTGCGTTCCGCTGGAGAAATCCGTTACGATGACTCCACGCTGGTTTTGCTTCAACTCGGAAATTCCAACACTTTTCTGAATCAGGCTGCGAGTGTTCAGGAGCCAAAGACAGAGGAGGCTGTGGAAGTCGATCCCGAACCAGAAGAAGAAGCCGAACCAGTTCCTCAAATAGAGGAAGAACCAACCACCGAGCCGGAGATTGAACCCGAGGCAGTTTTCGAGGAAACTCCCGAAGCCGTTCCCGAATCAGTCCCCGAACCGGACCAGCCTTTGGAAGAAACAGCAGAGGTTTTTCAATCGGAAGAACCGACGGAAAGCGTTCAAACACATTCCGTTCCCATTTCCAAACCTTTACCTCAGAAAAAACCGGTTTCCAATCCGGGAAGCGCGCCGCAGCCTGGTGGTTTTCAATACCGAATGGCTTCTTCCACGACCGCAAGGAAATTCGAGTCAGCACAGGAAACCCGGCCGCAGCCCGCACCACGCAAACCTTCCAATGCGTCTCAAGTGTCCAACACACCCAAACAAGAGGTTCGACAGAGTCCTGCCCTGACCTCGGCTGATGCGGACAAACTGGCCGAAAACTGGAAACAGTTAAAGGAAAGTTCGTCGCAAATCGCTGGAATCCTTGGCGGACAAATCAGCGAAAAAATAAGCGAGGGCATGAGCCGTCTGGGAAGTAATCTGAACGAAGGTGTTTCCCAGTTAAGCGAATCGGCAAAACCGAAAATCCAGAGTATGACTCAACGATTTGTGGGGCTTTTCACCCGGAAAAAGAACGAGCAGCCTGAAAATGAGGAGGAACCGGAAGAAAAACCTGTCGAAAACAAAACACCTGCGCGAGTCATTGATCCGAATCGCCGCCGGTTCTACAATCCACCGCCGCGGGAGTAAATATTTACGGCCCAATTCCTGGTCGGTAATTTACGAATTATTTATTTTTTTACACAGTATTGAGGACATTTAAAATGATTATTTTGCCAAATTTACCTGAGAAACCTGTGAAATCCGAGACGTTCTCGTCAATCTGGACACATGTGGCGCCTGGTTATATGCCTCTTCTTACCCCGGATTCCAATCGGGAAAACGAGAAAGATATTCCGGAAACTGAACCATCTCAGGAAGATTTCTTTTCTTTGCCTGATTTTATTTCACCTTTAAGCGGAAATGTTTTCACTTTAAGCGATGTGCCACCGTTGATCGTTACCAACTCGTATGATGATGATAATGATAAAGATAATGACAACGATGACAACGATGACAACCTCCAGGATATTCCGGACGAAGAGGATGACGATGTTTTCGAGGAAGTCGAGACTTATGATGATTTCGACGATGATTTCGACGAGGACTTTGAAGACGAGTTCGATGAGGATTACGAAGAACTGGCTCGCATCGACGATGAAGACATCGAAGACGAAGACGAAGATTCCGCAAGCACTCCATCTCGCTACGAAGAAGAATTCGGAGACGTTGACGGGCAGATCAAATTCATTCCTGACAGCGGCGACATGCCGTTGAACGAAGAAGTCCTCCTGATTGAAGACGATATGGATGACAGTGACGCGTCGGACTTTGATGATTACACCGACGACGATGAAGGTGAAGATTTCAATGAGTTTGACAACGAGATTTGACTTGGCCGGTTTTTGTTCGCAATCCCTTACTTAACAATCGCCTATAAGGAAATTTCATGCTAAATATACGTAAACAAACTGAAGAAGCCGTAGCCGCCATTCGTCAGAGCTGGAACGGTACGCCCAAAGTTGGGATCATTCTTGGCACTGGCCTAGGTGGAATCGCCCGCAAAATCACCGACCCGGTGACGTTCAGCTATGCGGATCTGCCCCATTTTGCCGCTTCGACCGCCATGACCCATGCAGGTCAACTGGTCTGCGGGAAATTCAACGGCATGGACATCGTAGCGATGGAAGGCCGGATCCACGCTTACGAAGGCTACAGCTGGCAGCAGATCACGTTCCCCGTGCGCGTCATGAAGGCGCTAGGCTGCGACCTGCTCATCGTTTCCAATGCCTGCGGCGGCATGAACCCCCAGTTCCGCCGCGGCGACATCATGGTGATCGAAGACCACATCAATTTGATGGGCGGGAATCCCCTCGTCGGAATCAACGACGACGAGCTCGGCCCGCGTTTCCCCGATATGTGCGAGCCTTATACCCGCTCACTGGTGGACGCCGCGATGGCGATCGGCCGCAAAAACGGCTACGCGATCCACACCGGGGTTTACGTCGCGTTGATGGGGCCGTGCCTTGAGACCCGTGCGGAATACCGTTTCCTGCGAGCCATTGGCGCGGATGCTGTCGGAATGTCCACGGTCCCGGAAGTCATCGTGGCCGTTCATGCGGGAATGCGTGTTTTGGGGCTTTCCATCATCACCGACATGGGCCTGCCGGACGCACTGCAACCCGTCAATATCGCGGAAATCATCGAGACGGCCAACTCGGCGGAGCCGAAACTCAGTCAAATCGTTCTGGAAATTCTGGAGCAGGAAGCGACGAAAAACTGATTTTTGGTTTGCAAGCCCTACGATCCCATGAATTCATTTCCTTTTTTCCGTCTTCCTGACCAGGATTCTTTGACCGTCCCCGAGGGTTTTACTCTCGAGGACTGGGAAGGAAAAACGATTTATTTGCGTCCGTACCAGCGTGAAGCCGTGGAAGTGATCCTCCAGTCTGCCTCGCGCACCAGTTCCCGCTTTGGTCTGCCGTCGGTCGTTCCGGGAGGTTTCGTCCAATTCGCTCCCGGGACGGGTAAAACGCTCACCGCCTTCAGCGCAGCCTTGTTAGTTTCCCAGCTTCCCGGTGTGAAAAAAGCCTTTTATCTCGTCAATCGGAACGGTTTGAACTGGCGAGCGGTCCGGAATTTTGAACGTCTTGAAAATTCGTTCATCGATTTGGGACTTGGGATCGAAAAACTCCTTCCCGCGATCCACAAGCCGGAGATCGTTCTGATTCCCACGACGCTGCAAAAGCTGGACGTTTTTATGCGTTCACTTCGCGACTTTGACTCCATTAAAAAACACTGCGTCTTCATTTACGACGACTGCCAGTCTGCCCTGAATTCCGACCGCAAAGCCATCATCGAGCGGGTTTTTCCCAACTCCCAGCACTACTTTTTCACCAGCGCTGCCGTGCCGGAATTCGAGCGGAGTTTCTGCGGCGAGGAGCTTTACTCCTACACACTCTCGCAGGCCCTCAAGGACGAAAACATTCTGCCCCTCCAAATCGAGTATGAACTCAACCAGAACGTCCGGACGAGAAGCGGCATCCCGGAGGTGGACGCGCTCAACGAGTGCCGGGCGATGATCTCACCGACCCGAATTCACGTGATCGCGAAGAAGATATTCAAAACGATCAGCCAGAAAACCGAAAACCAGCGTTTCGGCTCGATCCTTGCCGTCGAGGATGAGCTTTCCGCGATGAATTATTACGTGGAACTGCTTCGCCAGATACGCAAAACCGGTCGGGATCTGCGTATCGCCGCAGTTTATGATTCCACCCCCAAAACGCGAAAGACCGTGGTCGATCGACGCCGGCGCGACTTTTGGGAATTGGTGACGGAAGACTATAACGCGCGGTTCGGGACCAGTTTCAGCTCCATCGGCGCCCGCTTTCAGGAATACGTTCTGGACGTTTCCCGCCGTCTGACGCTCGGGGAAATCGACTTGCTTCTCGTCGTGAACCCGTTCCTGACCAGCTTCACCACGGCAAACCTGAACACGCTCTGGCTGGACTGCGACATCTCGTCCGATTCTCTTCTTCAGGCTTTTTCGCGCATCAATCGTCTGACCACGCAAAAAAAGACCGGAAATGTGGTCTGTTTCCGGGATCTAAGAGGCCAGGTCAAGGACGTTTTTCCGCCCGAGGCAAGAATACTCGTCAGGCGGTAAAGATGGCCAGCGACTGAATTTACACGCTGGTTCAAAGGCCACGTATTTCCAGAGAAATAATATGAAACGGATCATTTTACTTTGTATCCTGATCTTAGTATCCCTTTTTTCCCTGTGGTTTGTTTTGAGAGGACATTCAGGAACCAAAGGTCAAAAATACAACTGGTACATCCGAGGAAAGGCGTACGTTCTTGTTCCGCGCTCCTCCGACAGTTATTTCCTTTACGACGAACAAGGGGAAAAACAGGGCGTCTTTTATCATTTGCGTCAATATGCGGACAGGCCCTGGGATGAATTTGATAAACCCCGCTTGAACGTACGGTGTTATGCCATCGAGTATAATAACGGTGAATCCTTTTTTTCCGGTCTTGTATTCAATTCAAGTGAATTGCGGGATGCCCTGGATCTTCTGTCGGAGAAGAAATGGGGGTTTTGCGAGTTTGTTGTTGGTGATATGACCCTTGATTTGAATGATTTGAGGAAACTCGCCCAATTCCATTTCGACGCTCTAAATTTCGCAAGGTGTACATTACCAATGGATATTCCGCCGGAATGTTATCCGTCGTGTAATTATTTATCCTTGGTAGGGTCCACCTTCCCCCCGGATTTTTTAAAGGATCTTCCCGCAAACAGACAGATCGAGGGGCTTCATATTACGGGCCCGGTTCCGTTAAACAATGCGGATATTGTGAATATTTCAAAAATCAAATCCTTGAAAACGCTTTCACTTTTACAGACTTGGCAAAAAGGCACAGACCTTTCACCTTTAACCGAATTGACCAGTCTGGAAACATTGATACTGAAAGGGAATCTGGACGTGTTGGACCTGAGCTTCACTTCAAAAATGCCCTCTCTCAAAAAGCTGGAAACGGAAGATATTCCGCCCGAGGACATGACAGAGGAAGAACCGGATAATTTGAAAAAGTGAATTCCCTGCCGTTCCACACCGCACCTGCAACGCACGGGCGGCTGTTCCGGAAGAATCCATCACATCAAACAAAAAACGGGATCATCACTGACCCCGTTCGTTTAGTAAATTCCAAGAAAATTAAAGTGTGTAACCGTCACGGTACGCGCGGCTTCTCATCCGGTTCGCGTCGGCGTCGTTGATGAATTCTTCCTTCACCGGGTCAAATTCGACCGGACGACCGAGCTGCCACGCAATGTACGCGCAGTGCGACGCGATGTGCGACTGGGCCGCCACGTTCGCGTTTGCCGCCGGGTTGCGGCGGGTCTTCACGCAGTCGATGAACTCCGCGATGTGCGTATCCGGCGACGTACCCGGCATTCCGAAGTACTTCAGCTCGCCGCGCAGCGCATCGTTGGAGACGGCCATTCTTCCCGAGTCACCCGTCTCGATCCAGCCCTCTTCGCCGACGTAACGGGCCGAGCAGGTTCCCAGACCAAGCCAGCCTGAAGAGCGCATCACGAGTTTCACGCCGTCCGCGTACCAGGCGTGGACTTCACCGCCCTTGGAGCCATCTTCGTTGAACTGCGGCTCGTAACGGACCGGGGCCGTATCGTCTTTCATCGCAGCCCACTGGCAAAGGTCCACCGTGTGGGAACCCCATTCCAGGATCCCGCCGCCGTGGAAGTCGAAATGCCCGCGCCAGCCGCCGTTGATGTACGTTTGGTTGAACGGACGCCACGGGCACGGACCGAGCCATTTATCCCAATCGACGTCTTTCGGAGCGGGTTCCGGCTCAGCGGGGAGCCAGTCGTGCGTCGTGGCGGGCCACAGCGTGTTGGCGTGAACTTCCGTGATTTTGCCCAGTTTGCCGCTCTGGACGATCTTGGCGGCTAACATGAAGTTCCCGATGTTACGGCGCTGGGTCCCGGCCTGGTAGATGATCCCGTAACGGTTCACCGCGTTGGCAAGTGCCCGGCTTTCCTCAATGGTGAGCGAAAGCGGTTTTTCGCAGTAAACGTCCTTTCCGTGCTTCGCGGCCGTGATGGAGGCCATGGTGTGCCAGCGGTCGCCCGTTGCGATCAGGACCGCGTCAATGTCGTCGCGGATCAAAAGCTCGTTCATATCGACGTACGTCTTGAACGAATTATCACCGTACAGTTGCTTGGCGAGTTCCATGTTGCGTTCGCGCTGGTCACGCCGAATGTCGCAGTTCGCGACGTACTGAATATTCTCGTGCTTGAGGAAGCACTGCAGGTCACCCCAGCCGCGGGAGCGCACGCCGATGGTCCCGAAGATGATTTTTTCACTTGGAGCGGTGTTTCCGTCCAGGCCGAGGACTTTGCCGGCCATCACCGAAGGCGCGGAGACCATGGTACCGGTGAGGGCGGCGGTTTTCAAAAATTCACGACGTTTCATTGAGTTTTGAGGAACGGACATTCAAATCTCCTTGAAAAAGATGAAGGCGGGAAATGGTTAATGGGGAGATGCGCTCTTGCATCAAACGAACGAATTACCCCTAGTATAACAAATCCGAAACGATCTTTCAAGGAGTGGGGAAGAATTTTCCGCGATTTTTTCTGAAAAAAGTAAAAAAAGTGGAAAAAATTCCTTCCTTCAACAGAGTCCCGGGGCCCCATTAACGTTGAGCAAAAAATTTCCTCCCCCCCTCTGGTAAAAAACGAAAGAAATGCTAAAATGAAAAAGTCATGAATGATGAACGGTGGTTTGGAGAGACCTCCCCTTCTGCAATTCATAATTCGCAATTCATAATTCTTCATTAATTCAAGGGAGACTTTCATGAAAGTTTTGGTGATTGGCGGCGGTGGTCGTGAACATGCTCTGGCCTGGAAAATCTCGCAGAGTCCCCGGGTGGACCGCGTGTTTGTGGCCCCCGGAAACGTCGGGACCTTCTTCGACGCGGAAAATGTGGCAATTAATCCCCTCGATTTCCCGAAAGTGATCCAGTTCGCCAAGGAGAATAACGTGGAGTTGGTCGCGGTCGGCCCGGAACAGCCGCTCTGCGCCGGGATCGTGGACGCGCTGAAATCCGAAGGCCTCCGGGTTTTTGGCCCGTCCAAAGCCGCCGCGCAGCTTGAGGGAAGCAAGATCTTCTGCAAGAACACGCTCAAAATGGGGCTCATCCCCACGGCCGATTTCGCGACTTTCACCGATGCGGACGCCGCGATCAATTACCTCAAAAACCGCGACGATCTTCCGGTCGTCGTGAAGGCTGACGGCCTGGCCGCCGGAAAAGGGGTTTACGTCTGCCAGAACCGCGAGGAAGCGCTCAATGCCGTCCAGGAAATGACCATCGACAAAAAGTTCGGTATGGCCGGCGAGAAACTCGTGATCGAAGAAAAACTCGACGGTCAGGAAGCGTCCGTGCTGGCGATCACCGACGGCAAAACGATCCTGACTCTTCCGCCGTGCCAGGACCACAAACCGGCCTACGACGGCGACAAAGGCCCGAACACCGGGGGGATGGGCGCGTACTGCCCCGCTCCGCTGGTGGATGAAAAGTCCCTGAGCTGGATCGAGGAGAATATTCTCGTCCGGACGGTCCACGTGATGAACCGCATGGAATGTCCGTTCTCCGGCGTCCTCTACGCGGGACTGATGATCGGCCGGCAGGGGATCAAGGTCCTCGAGTACAACACACGCTTCGGCGATCCGGAATGCCAGCCGCTTCTGATGCGCCTGAAGACCGACCTGGTCGATATTATGGAGGCGACGATCGACCGCAAGCTCGACCAGTTGGGCGAGGTGGAATGGGATCCGCGTCCGACGGTCGGCGTCGTGATGGCGTCCGACGGCTACCCGGGAAAATGCCAGTACGGTTTCCCGATCCACGGTCTGGAAGAAGTCGCGAAAATGCCCGACGTGAAGGTCTTCCACAGCGGGACGCAGGTCAACGAAAAGGGCGAGGTCGTGAACGCCGGTGGCCGAGTTCTGACCGTGACCGCCTTCGGTGACAGCATCGCGCTGGCCAAGAAAAACGCTTACGAGGCCGTCCGCAAGATCCACTGGGAACGCGCGTGGTGCCGCCACGACATCGCGGACAAAGCGATTGCACTGGAAAAATGAAATGGCGAGCGGGGTCAGTGACAGTTTGTTGCACTTAAAACACACTCAAACCTAAAAAACCTTACAGGTTTTTAAA
>SAMEA3663299__coassemble_140_pt1 | contig 42744 bp, 27 predicted proteins | sample SAMEA3663299__metabat2_low_PE_003 | metagenome-assembled genome bin SAMEA3663299 (sample SAMEA3663299) | pig gut metagenome | biome: pig gut; feature: pig-associated habitat; material: faeces | place: China | collected 2013 | reverse complement strand
GTCGTCTTTTAGCCCCCTCACCGAGGGGGGTGGCACATCGTGCCGGGGGGAGTTGAACGGAGCGTTTACAAAACTCCCCCAGGTTCGCTCCGCGAACCAGCCCCCTCTGTGAGGGGGCCTTTAAACGACGCTGGAAGCGTCGTCCCCGCAAATTGACACACATGAGGCCGAAGCCCAGGCGACAGTCATTTATCTGGAGCGCCCATTGCTGAACGCCTCAAGCTGCCTACCCGAAGGTCGCCGTGCCGGACCGACACGGGAAAACGAACACAAAGGCCCGCTTTACTTCCCTCTGTTTGGCATTGCACCCAGTGGGGTTTGCCTTGCCGCCGCAGTCACCTGCGCCGCGGTGAGCTCTTACCTCGCCATTTCACCCTTACCTGCCAGACTCAAAAATAAAAAAAGCCCGACGGCGGTTTCTTTTCTGTTGCACTTTCCCTGACCTCGCGGTCGGTGGATGTTATCCATCACTGCGTCCTGTGGTGTCCGGACTTTCCTCATCGACGCGCACTCATAAATAAAAAAATACAGCGAGCGACGCCTCCGCGACTGTCCGTCTCTCATTTTATTATTTTAAACAAAAATCAGAAAAAGTCAAGGGGGGCGAGGGGGCCGTTCTCCCAGTCTTTCCCACCCCTTGAAGAAAAATAAGATCGTGGTATAATTAAGTTTTAACCCATGACTCAGGTTTCAACCCTTAGGAGGCGCATCTTGAAAACCGTTCAACTTAAACCATTCCCGCCGAAGGAAATTCTGGACGAAATGACCGCCCACGCGAAAAGTCTCGTAAACCGACAGTTTCGTCAAATGGGCTACCCGTTCGATCAGGAAGTGAATCTTTCCGGGTTTTACGAGTGGCTGAAAGAAACCGGTCTGTGCGACGTGACGCTCATCAACGTTGGCGACCCGTACAAAACGTCGTGGGACATGCTGGAGGCGGACGAGTTTGAACGCCGGTCGATCGATTTCCTCGCGAAGAGTTTCGGCTTTGCCGCCGATGATCACTGGGGTGTGCTCACGAACGGCGGGACCGACGGGAATATGCACGGCGTTTACTTCGGGCGCAAATTTCTCGAAGACGCGGCCCGGGAACTGGGACTTCCGCCGGAAAAGGCCAAACCGATCCTTTACGTTTCGTCCGAGGCGCATTACTCCGTGCGGAAACTCGGCGACATTTTGCAGATCGAGACCCGTTTGATCGACGCGCACCCGATGGGGCAGATGGACGTCGAGGACCTCCGGAAAAAACTCGACCCGGAACGCCCGGCACTCATCGCGATCGCCATCGGCGGGACGTTCAAAGGCGCGATCGACGATCAGGACGCCATCGCACAGGTGATCGCCGACTTGAAACCGCCGGTCGTTTACCGTCACCTGGACTGCGCTCTTTTCGGTGGCTATTTGCCGTGGGTGGAGGATGAATCCGTCCGGAATATTCTGAACCAGCAGGCCCGCGGCTTCGACTCGCTTGCGGTTTCCGGGCATAAATTCCTCGCGATGAACGAGCCGGTCGGGATCTTCATCTGCCGCCGGGACGTTCCCAACCATCTGCACACGTACAGCGTCCCGTACCTCAACGGCGTGATCCCGACGATCAACTGCTCGCGGAGCGGTTTTGACGCGCTGAAGCTTTACTGGCGCATCGTGACGACCGGCGAGGAGGGTTTCCGCGCGGAAACGGCGCACGTGCTGAAAATGACGCAGATCCTGAAGGACCGGTTGACGGCGATCGGTGTGAAAACCTACGTGAATCCCTGGTCCACGACCGTCTGCATGGAACGGCCCGCCGAAGAGGTGGTCCACAAATATGCCATGGCGTGCGGTGAAGATGTTCATTTCGGGAAACTCGCGCACGTGGTCGTGATGCAGTTCTTTACCGAAGAATTGATCGAGGAGTTCGTCCAGGACGTGGCAAAATACAGGCGTGCGGAATTCTCGCAGACTCGATCAGGGACAAAAAAAGGAAAAACGGGAATCAAGGCGATTAAACCCTGATTCCCGCTTCCCATTCACCACATTCCTCCCACAAGGATTTCTGAAATCTAAAGAAGCTGAACTTCTTTCAGATTAATTCTTTTTTGGAGCGGCAGCCGGAGCGGTCGGAACCTTTTTCGCAGCATCGGCCACGACTTTTTCCAGTTCACTGCTCAACACATTACGGGCGATAACGTTTCCATCGGCGCCAATCACCATAATGGTCGGGACGTTGAAGATTCCCAGAGCGTTAGCCGGACGGCTTTCCATCCCGCCCTTTTCGAATAGCTGATACCATGTGACGTGGTTATCCTCAACGAATTTCTGCGCTGCGGCCGGATCATCGTCCAGGTTGACACCCAGAAGGAGGAGTTCCTTCGGATATTTCGCCTGAAGCGCTTTCAACTGGTCAAATTCCCGAACGGCATCACTCATCCAGGAAGCCCAGAAATGCAGGACGACCACCTTACCGCGAAGTTTAGCGATATCGACCTGTTTGTCTTCCTGACCCAGTACACGTACTGCATAAGCAAGCGGTTTCCCCTCGGCAGTGAGGCGGGCCAGCGCACCATTCGCCTTTGCTGCGCTAGTCGAGTCAGAGAATTTCGTGGCAATTTGCTTATAAAGGGCCAATGCCTTGTCTTCTGCTCCGTCATTTTCATTTTCCAGCGCGAGCTGAAGCATGGCTTCCGCAGTATCCGGCGCATCAGGATACTCTTCAATGAAGGCCTGCAGGTCTTCCAGCCACTTGGTACGGACCTGGAGCCAAGCGGTCGCCGTGCCGGAGTTTTTCATCATGGAAATCGTGTACTCGGAAGACATCAGGCGGAACTGGACATAAGCGGCCAACGCTTTATCTTCCTCGTTTTCCTTGAGACTGTCGAGGAGTTTCTGCAAACGTTCAATTCCATCAGGGTAAACCCCCTGCTGAATTGCGCCGGTAACGCCATCAGCCAACGTGTGGATCCACTGGGAACGTTCTTCCGGTCCGGCGTTTTTAGCCATATTCTCGAGCAGATCCGCACGTTTCGCATGCAGCTCAGCCATTTCCGCAACGTTCTGGGCCTGATTGATTTGTTCGTCCAGTTTGTTCAGTTCCTCCGACGACTGCGCACCACCTTCACCTGCGGCAGCGTTTGTGTTGTTCGTGAACGTAATAAAAACGTTATTGGCAGCAATCTCGTTAATATTATCCGCAGTGGCGATCGTCGGCGCGTCAATGCACTTCCAGACGTTTCCAATTTTCACAAGCGTTCCGACGGCGATCTCAACATCATTTTCACCATCGTGAACGACCGCCGAGGCGTTTTCATAGAATTCCACGTCTTTTTCAGAGCCATCCGTCCCCTGCGGCCAAGCGCTCGGGCGGGTTCCGTTGAACTGCATCCACTTCGCAGCCGGGGTCACTTTTTGGGCTCCAACCACCGCAGCGAAACCTTCACGGGCTTTGAGCAGCTTTTCTTTTACGAGTTCATATTTTTCCTGACCCAAACCGAGATTTTTCAGTTCGTCCGCAGTGAGCAGAACCGTTTCAAAACGTTTCGTATCACCGTTGGCCAAGGCCAAAGCGATTTCGGCAGAAAGTTCCTGGGCAGAGAGGATTTTCCATTCGTCAATTTTACCGTCCGCATCGGTATCCACACCGAGACGGGTACCGGCCATATTGAACCAGTGGAACTGATCTTTCTTTTTATCTCCATCCGTATCGGATTCACGGTAAACTTCAAGGCCGTTGAGGAAGTAACGCCACTGATCCGGCACTTTGTCATCCGTCGTGTCGATGATTTCACGCAAGGTCATACCGTTTCCGTCAATGACACGAATACCACCGTCGATTTTACGGGACTTGCAGCTTTTCGCGTCTTCAGCACTCGGAATGGTGTACTCGACATTCTCCTGAACCGGTTTGTATTGGAGCGCGATCTCGGTCTGTGATTTGGCAGAAGCCTGGCCAAAAACCAGTCCCTGTGCGCAAACCAGACACGCAACGGTTCCAAGGGCCATTTTTACCGTACGACTTAACATTAAAAACCTCCTGAATTAAAAAATGAAGCAAAAGTCGGACCATTTTTTAGTCTTCTGAAAAGAGTTTAGTCAAGAATCCATTTTCTTGCAAGATGGATTTCCCTGATTTTTTGTTTTTTTTGCGGTTTTCATAAAATTTTATTTTTGAGATTGTAAAGATGGGAATTCTGGAAGAAAACTTGAATAAAAGAGAAGAAAAGAGAGAATTACGCAATATGAGGGAGCAGGCGCGAATGTTAAAGTTACAAAAGGTTTTATGCCGAAAACCGGTTTGAGGGCGAACATAAAATGGCCCTCCTGTTGAAAATCACTAGTCCATCCGACCGGTCAGGAACCGGTTTCCAATCATGTGCTCTGTTCCCCATTCCAGAATTCCCCTCACTTGCCCGGAGGTGGCGGTCTTTTTCGACCTGGCCGTCGAGTCTGCACGCGGAATTTTACGAGGGTTCACGCAGTACATCCGGCTCAATTCACCATGGAACGTGAATTTCGTTTCCAAGACGGTGAACGACATTGACCCGTCGTCACTCAAAAACTGGAATGGTGACGGCATTCTGGCACACATTCCGAACGAAGAGACGCTTGAGGAGATTTTGTCAAAGCGCTGCCCAACCGTTCTTCTGGCGCGTGACATTTCTCAGGACCTTTCCGGGATTCACCGCCCCGATTCGCCATTTGGGCCCGTTTTTATCCGGTGCAACAACGCGCGGATCGGTCAAATGGCGGCCGAGTATTTTCTTCAGAAAGACTTCAAGAATTTCGCGTACGTTTCCTACTCGCGGAAGGTCTGCTGGTGCGAGGAACGCCGGGCTTCTTTCGTCGAAGCGCTCGCCCGGCACGGTTTCCGAACCGAATGCTTTTCCCCACCGGTTTCGCAGGCCGACTGGTTCACGCAGCGGGACGAACTTCTGCGCTGGATCGAAAATCTGCCCAAACCCGTAGCGGTGCTGGCGGCGAATGATTTCCGTGGTCGGCAGGTGCTCGAGGTCTGCCAGCGGGCTGGGATCTCGGTCCCTTACGACGTCGCGGTTTTGGGGGTCGATAATGATTTGCCGGTCTGCGAGATGAGCTACCCGTCCCTTTCCAGCGTCGAGATCGACTGGGAACGTGCGGGAATGCTCTGCGCCGAGGCCCTCGATGCGATGATGCGAGGCAAAACGCCGACTTCCCCAACGCTCTACGAGCCAATTCGGGTCGTTTCCCGGAACTCGACCGAATTTTTCCAGGTTTCCGACCGTCTGGTGGTTCAGATCCTGGAAATGATCCGTATCTCCCGCGGCCAGAACCTTCGTGTGGCGGACATCGTGGAGATGCTCCCGGTCTCGGAACGCTCGGCCCAGGAACGTTTCAAGAAGGCGATGGGGCACTCCATCATGGAAGAGATCAAGCGGGTGCGGATGAAAAATATTTGCCAGATCATTCGCGAAACGACGCTTCCGTTCCACGAGATCGCCCTCTCTTTCGGGTTTGAAAACGCGAATCACCTCGGCCAGCTTTTCAAAAAAGAGTTTGGCGTGACGATGGGCGAGTACCGGAAACGGGCGTCGTGAGCCAAAAGATTTTCGCGTTTTTTCCAATAATCTTTTCCGGTTTGCTTGACTTTTCAGTTCTGATGGGTATAATAAAGGAAATCCATTTAGAACTCTTTAAAAAGGAATGATTTATGTCAGCCTCCGAACCGCAGCGCGCTGTTATTTGCATCGTGATCTTCATTTTTATTATTTTGATCGGTGTTGGGATTTCCAAAACGATTCAGATCGTACAGCCTGGAACCGTCGGTGTGCCGGTGGTTTTCGGAAAGGTCACAGGCGAACCGATTGAGGAAGGCCTTCACTTCGTCAATCCCTTCACGACCGTACTGGAAATCGTGGACGTAAAAACCCAGTTGCAAAGCGTGGACGCGAACGCCGCCACGAAAGACCTCCAGGACGTGAAATCGACCGTGGCGGTAAACTATTCCGTGGAACGCACACAGGCGGGAAAACTCTTCCAGACCGTCGGGCGGGACTACTACCAGAAAGTCGTGCAGCCGATCGTGATGGAAGCCTTCAAAGCGGAATCCGCCCGTTACACCGCGGAGGAGCTGATCACCCAGCGCACGGAGCTTTCCGCCTCGCTTTTATCTTCGCTCACCGCCTCATTGGGAAAGCGTGGGATCACGGTCGAGGCGATCTCGCTGACCCAGTTTGAATTTTCTCAGGAGTTCAATGCCGCCATCGAAAAGAAAATCATCGCCGAGCAGGAAGCGCTTCAGGCCAAAAACGAGCTGGAAAAAACCAAAGTAGAAGCCCAAAAAGCAGAAGAACAGGCTCGAGGTCAGGCGTTAGCCCGAAAAGCCGAGGCCGAAGGCGAAGCGGAGGCGATCCGCATGAAAGCCGAGGCGCAGGCGGAGGCGAACACAAAGCTCGCCGAATCCCTGCAGGAAAATAAAAACGTCCTGATCTACGAAGCGATCCAGAAGTGGGACGGGAAACTGCCGACGCACCTTTTCGGGACTCCGACCCAGGTCATTGACGTCAACAAGTAATTTCCCCCCTCCCAAAGCCCCTGAAAAGGGCAAATCATACACCATTTTTTTTAATTCCCAATTTTAACGAAAAGGACCTTCCCATGAGTAAAATCCTCACCCGCCGTCAATTCCTCCGCAATACGAGCCTTTTGGCCGCCTCGGCCGTCTGCGTGCCCGCGTTTTGCCAGGACGCCGCTCCCTCCAACAAACTGAACGTCGTGGTCATCGGGCCGTGCAACCGCGGCGCGGCCAACCTTTCGGGCGTGATCAATGAAAACGTCATCGCGATCTGCGACGTGAACTCGCAGTACCTCGACCAGGCCGGCAAACGGGTCCCGAACGCGAAACATTACGCCGACTTCCGCAAAATGCTGGAAGAACTGGACCGTGAGATCGACGCCGTCGTGGTCTCCACCCCAGACCACACCCACGCGGTTTGCGCCGCGATGGCGATGAAGATGGGGAAGCACTGCTACTGCGAGAAACCGCTCGCTCACGACGTTTTCGAAACGCGCCGCCTGCAGGAGATCGCGGCTGAAAAGAAAGTCGTGACGCAGATGGGGACGCAGATCCATGCCGGCGACAATTACCGCCGCGTCGTGGAGCTGATCCAGTCCGGCGCGATCGGCAAAGTGGCTGAAGTGCATACGTGGCTGAACTACAGCCGCCCGATCAAAGTCGGCCGCCCGACCGACACGCCGCCGGTCCCTGAGTACCTGAACTGGAATCTGTGGCTCGGCCCGGTCGCAGAACGTCCCTACAGTCCGGCGTATGTCCCCGGCGAGTGGCGGCGTTACTGGGCGTTCGGAAACGGTCTGCTCGGCGATTTCGGCTGCCACTACATGGACCTTCCGTTCTGGGCGCTGGGGCTTCAGGACTGCCTGACGGCCGAGTCGTTCGGGGGAAACCGCGACCCCGAAGGAGTCGTGGGTGACGTGAAAGTCGAGTACACGTTCCCGGCCCGCGGTGACCTCCCGCCGGTCAAACTGACCTGGTACACGGGCATGAAACCGTCGATCCTTGAGGAAAAGGGGATCACGGACGCGCCCGAAACCGGGAACCTGTTCGTGGGAACAGACGGTCTCCTTCTGGCGAATTACGGCATGCACAAACTTTACCCGGAAGAAAAGTTCGCGGACTTCAAACGTCCCGATCCGTGGATCCCGACCTCCATCGGCCATCACGAAGAATGGATCCAGGCCTGCAAGAATAACCAGCCGGAAGCGACGACCTGCCGGTTCAGCTACAGCGGACGCCTGACCGAAACGGTGCTTCTGGGCCTCGTCGCGTTCAAAGCCGAGTCCAAAATCGAATGGGATCCGGTTGCCGCAAAAGTGACCAACTGCGAGAAAGCGAACGACTTCCTCTACACGCCGTACCGTGAAGGCTGGACGCTGTAAAACGACGAAAGCTATGCGGTTTTCTAAACCGTTAAGATCGAATCGCTTCTTTTAAAACAAAATAGCCGGACGTGAACCACTCAAGGAACACGCCCGGTTCTTCGTTTTCCAGGAATCTGAATTCATTGGAGTCGCGTATTATAGACTCGCGCGGGGCTCGGCGTTTCGTAAAACTTGGGGCGCGAGCCGGGAATTTCCGGTCCAATATTCGGGTCAGGGTACGGGTCAAAACGCTCGCAGCGTTTCACCTGAACCTCACCCGGAGCGGGTTCCAGTCTTGGCCGGCCAAATTCACGATTCTGCGTGCAACCGGCAGCCAGCGCAAAGGTCAAAAGGACCAAAAGGCATAAAACTTTTTTCATGATTTCGTCCTTCGCGGCTTCGGGGTCTTCGGTTTCGGTTTTCCTGTTTTCTGGGGCAGAAACGCGTCCAGAACGACGGCGTCTTTACTTTTCAGCGTCACACGTCCCAATTCCGACGGGAGGATCACCGAATCCCCTTTCTGGAGGGCCTCTTCCAACCCCGGAACAGTGAGCTGGCCGGAAATGACCGTCAGGACCCGGCACGATTTCGAGCAATCAAGCCGATGGCTCGGTTTTTCGGCCGTGAAAGTGAGGCGTTCCAGGCAAAACGGTTCCGCGTCAATTAAAAGTTCACGCCCTTGCCGCACCAGCCGCGGAACGATCGGCTCAGAGTTCCAGTTTTCCGGGCGCAACGTTTCGAGCGCTTCTTTCACGTGCAGCTCACGGCGGCGGCCATACTCGTCCGTCCGGTTCCAGTCGTACAGCCTAAACGTCAGGTTGCTGCATTGCTGGACCTCGTACAGGAAAATTCCCGCACCGAGCGAATGGACTGTTCCCGGCGGCAGGAAGTAGCACTCGCCAGGATTCGGCTCGCAGTGAAAAAGAAGGTCCTCAAGCGAGTTGGACTCCAGCGCGTTCGCAACTTTTTCCGGCGTGATCGGCTCCTTGAAGCCGAGCGACATTTGACTCCCGGGAATCACGTCCAGAATGACCCACGCCTCGGCCTTGCCAGCATCGGTCAAGTCGTTTTTCGCGACGTACTCCTCATTTGGATGGACCTGAACGGAGAGCTGCTTGTTCGCGTCGAGAAACTTCACCATCAGTGGGAAGCGCGTGAAATTCTCCCCGGAGTGAGGGCCGAGCAAGGCGGAACGCTCCGACTCAAAAACGTCCTGAAGGAGCTGTCCCTTCAGGGGTCCGTTGGAAATGACACTTTGACCGGCAGGATGGTTGGAAACGTCCCAGGATTCAGCGAAATGGTTCCCGTCAGGGAGTTCACGGTTCAAAAAATCAGCTATTTTACGGCCGCCCCAGATCGAGGTTTTGTAAATTGGTGTAATGCGAAGGGGGTATAACTTACTCATTAACCTGTTTTTTTGGCTGTACTAACAAATACGTAAAAACTTTTCCAGTGGACGTAGTGTAGCAGCTTTTCCCGATTGGCGCTAGAGAGATTTCAGGAAAAAAAAGAAAAACCAGACGAAAATCACAAAGAATTAAGGATTTTGAAGAGGAACCCCGAGAAGTTCCTCTTCAAAGATTTTAACGATTGGGTTTTCACGTTCCACTCTTGAACGGGCCATAGACGTTCATGACCGTCATACTTTCATCCTGGATGGTCAGGTAGTAAAGTTTATACTGCCGACCTTCGTCGAAGACTTTCACGACGACGTGCCCGCCGGTCCATGCTTCCGGCGCGAGGTTTTTCAGCCACGGCTCCGACGGATAGATCTCCCGGTTTTTCGGATGGATCATCGTCGGGCAGACCAGAACGTCGTCCGCCGCCTCAGTCATGTACGTCATGGTATTCCCCTGGAGGTGGTAAAGATCCCAGACGTTTGAGACGTAAATGTGCGCCTTCACCGCGTTGCAGAAACCCGGCTTCATCGAGTCTTTGTACGAGTGGTGGTTCGTCTTGCAAACGTCAAGTTTTCCAATGACCGGCCCGGCGAACTCGTCGAGGTTGATCCGCTCATCGTCTTTCGTCCAGACCGCGCCAGAAAAATCGCCGCCCGTAAAATAACGGAACGGGCCGTACTCGATCGTGTAGCCGAGCGACAAAGAATTCTCGTTCATCCAGCCCTTGAAATTCTTCTCGTTTTCCGGGAAGAAGTCGCGGCACTCGCCCTCTTTACCGGTCCAGATGATCCCGTTGCGGCAAATGTTGCGCGTGTGGAAAGTCGGGTACTTCGCGGCGTTCTTCACCAGCGCGATCTGATCTTTCTGACCGACGTTGAACTCTTCCATCCGGAATTTACCCGCCTTGTGCATGTACTGCGAGAAACGGACGAAATTCGTGTAGCCGTCGCTTTCTATATGCTTCGGGTGGTCGTACGTCGGAAAGCCTCGGTCAAAGCACTTGGTGAACTTGAAGTGCTCGCCAATATTCGCCAGACCGGAAAGGACATAATCCTCGCCGCGCCCGGTCGTGGTCCCGGCCCCCATTTTCTCGCTTCCTGCATGATCCTCGTGGTAGTGGGAGAGCATCATGTAATCGATGGAGTTTCCGTTGGGATTGACGCGTGTGAGGTAGCGCATGATCCACTCAGTCGGAAGCCGGGAACCATCCGGCATCGGCGGGAGGTTTTTATCGTACTTCGTGCCGTCACGGTCGGCCGAGTCGAGCAAAAGCGTCGTTCCATCCGGGTAAATGTGGAACATATTCTCGCCGACGCCGGTCAGGATAAAATGCAGATCCATCTCGCCTTCCTTCCAGCCGCAGTACGGTTTCCCGATTTCGGGATTTTCAGCGGCCGGATTCGGGGCCTCGGACGTGGACTCTGCACGAAGATTGGGTGTGAGCATTCCTGCCCCGGCAAGAGCGGAACAGGTGGTAATAAAATCACGGCGGGTCGTTTTCATGGTCAGAACCTTTCAAAACAAAATAAACCCGTTTCCCCTGCGAGAAACGGGCTGATGGAAACTGTAATTTATTCTTCTTCATTCTCTGAGTCGTCCGGCTTCGCGTCGTCCGATTCCGCTGCATCCGCATCATCCGACTTTTCATCGTCAATCGGCTCGGCCTTCGCGCCGTCACCCGCTTCCGCAGTACCGGCGCCCGGCGCTGCTTCCCCGCCCGGGACGAAAATGAAGCGGAAACCGTCGAAACGAGTGCCTTTGGCTTCCTCCAAACGTTTGTTGCGGGTCGCACTGCGCAGGTAGAACTGCATATTCGCATAACTGCCGCCGCGCAGGACACGCTCGTTCTGTTCCACGGAATCAGGACCGGTCGGATCAGAAGCCGGCGATGATTTGTAGTACTCCGCGTCATACCAGTCACGGCACCACTCGTCCACGTTCCCCATCATATCGTACAGATTCCATGGGTTCTTGCCGTGTTTCCCGACTTCGTCGGTGCTTTCGGGTGCGTTTTCTCCAATTTTATAGAGGGCCTGCTGCTGAGTCGGCGCCTTGTCCGTATAGAACGGGTAAGTCGTTCCGGCACGGCACGCGTATTCCCACTGCGCTTCCGTCGGTAGGGCAAACGTCACACTGCAGATTTGGGAAAGTTTACTCAGAAAATCATTTGCGTCCGTATAGGAAACCCGGTCCACCGGGAATTTATCCGTTTCCTCGCGGCCAGCCACGGAGCCTTTTCCTTTACCGAAGCCTTTGACCCCGAAATAGCTCGGATTTGTCCCCGTGATCGACGAGTACATTTCCTGCGTGACTTCGGTCTGAAGCATCCAGAAGCCCTTGGAAATTTTCACCTCGTGCTGGGTCTCATCCACGTCAAATCCCAGTTCGTCCTCGGGAGCGCCCATTTGGAAAGACCCCGCCGGACACCAGCAGAACGCATATTCGATCCCTTTGACCGTAATTTTTTTGACTTCGCCCGCTTCCTTGCCCGCTTCCTCCAAAGCGCTTGCGTCGGCAGTCACGTCATCGTCATCATCGTCGTTACCCGCATCATTGTCTGTTATCGGGCTTTCTTTTACTTCGGCCTTTTCCTCAGCCTCAGCGTCTTCGGACTTCTTGACTTTTTTCTTCTTTGGGGTATCGCTTTCGGTTTTCTCTTCCCCGGCACCATCGCTGGCGGAGGCCTTGGCTTCCCCGGAATCCGAGGCTTTGGCTTTCGCCGATTTTTTCTTTTTCTTCTTGGTCGTTTTCTTCGTTCCGGCATCAGCCGCAGCTGCGGCCGCGCCGTCATCTTCCGCCGCCGTGACCTGGGAGGCGCACAGCGAAAAACCGAAAAGCAGTCCGAGTGTCAGGAGACTCACGGAAAGAGTCCAAAAGATTTTATTCATGGCTTCCTCAATCGAATCGAAATATTACTCCTTGAAGGTTCATTTCGGGTAAAAAATTCCTTAACCTGTATAGTATGCGCTATTTTGCCCCGAATTGCAAGGGGGTAGGGCCGGTTTTTGGGAAAAAGTTTAAAATTTTTTGGAGTTTTTTCCTCGGCGGCGAAGTGTTGCGGAAAAGAGGAAAATCAGACCGGCTTTCGCCAAAGCGTCAAAACCGCACCCGCGCAGGAGATGATCATCGTCACGCCGGCCAGGAAAAGCGCAAGCGTAAACCCGTGCCAGTCGATCACGACGCCCCAGACGTACGACCCCAACGCCCAGCCAAGGTCGCAGCCGAGGAAAAACGTCGCGGTAGAGGCGTGCCACCGGGCCGGTTCCGTCAGGCGGTACGCCAGCGTGTTCAGGAGCGGAAAGCCGATCCCGACCGAGATCCCGTACAGCGTGCCGGTGAAATAAAGCCAAAGCGTTGAATCCGCGAAAATCGTGAGCCAGAACGAAAGCAGCCCGATCCCGAGCGTCGGGAGCAAAACCGCCAGCGCCGGAAAACGGTCCCCGAGTTTCCCCGCCAAAAGACGCACCACGAACATCGCGACCGCAACCCCGAGAAAGAATATTTGCGGGTTTGGTATCCCGTTTCTCTGCGCGAAAAGCATCAGGAACGACGAGTAAAACGACGCGGCAAACATGAAGATCCCGCAAACGACCGCCATTCCGAGCGCTTTCGGCTCGTAAAACGAGTGGAAAATGCGCAGAGCCAGCGGCCGGGATTTGCTCTCAAGAGGCACGGCCGGACGGTTTTCCTGCCGGGTTTCCTGCCGCCGGATCGGCGTGTAGCAGCAGACGTACGCCAGGCCAATGAGGACGAACGAAATGGCGCTCATCGCGTACCACAAAACGTCGTTTCCCCACACGGAGCTTTGCCCGAAATGGAAGAGGAAGTAGCCGAGCGACGGCCCGAGGACGGACGAGATGGACTGGCCCAGGCCGTAGTAGCCCATTCCTTCCCCGAGGCGTTTTTCCGGCACGACCTCCGCGGAAGCGTTGGCCGAGGCGGTGGAGATCCCGGAGAAACCAACGCCCTGAAGAAAACGCACCCCCAAAAGGATCCCCAGCCCGGGAAGCGCCAGCGGCGTCAGATTCGCCAGCGCCAGCAGCACCGCGCCCCAGATCAGGACGGTCCTGCACCCGAACCGGCTCGCCACGACTCCCGTGAGTATTCGGCCAAACGCGGCCGCTACTGCGAAAACGGCAGTCAAAAGCCCGCTGAACGCCGCCTTTCCGCCGAGGGACTCCACGTAAAGGGGCAGCGCGCCGTACAGGGCGTGGCACACGATCGAGTCCAGCATGGAAAGCGCGATAATATCGAGGAAAACGAACGTCCAGATTCGTTCCCGCGATAGTTCAGGAGTCGGCAAAATGTCAGGAGACGCAGCCATGAAAGGGAGCCTTCCGTACAATATTAATAATGAAAAGAGGAGAAAAGATCAAACGCGAGAATTATAGCAGATTTCCGGTTTTTGTCAAGGACTACGGGGACGACGCTTCCAGCGTCGTTTGGAGTGCGGCAATACAGAAGCCGAAGGCTTCATTTGCCGCTTTCACTTAGCGACCGAAAAACAAAGCGGTGAAAAGGGGTTTTCGCGTGGGGAACGTCCAGCGTCGTTTGGAGTGCGGCAATACAGAAGCCGAAGGCTTCATTTGCCGCTTTCACTTAGCGACCGAAAAACAAAGCGGTGAAAAGGGGTTTTCGCGTGGGGAACGTCCAGCGTGTTTAAGCGGCAAAAGACGCTTCGCGACTGGATTGCCGCAAGGGAAAGCGGTGAATGTCGCTTGCGCGACTGTATCACCGCACTCCACAGCACGACGCTGGAAGCGTCGTCCCCGTCTCAGATCCGCTCAAAATCCTCCGCGCCGTGTTTGCACAGCGGGCAGACGAAGTCCGGCGGGAGCGTGTCCGTGTCGCTCTCGTAAATGTAGCCGCAAATCTTGCAGCGGAAGCGGTATTTGCCGGGCGCGGCGGGCGTTTCCTCTTTCTTCGGCGGGGCGGGTTTGATGTTCTTGTGGTAGAACGAATACGTCGCGCTGTCCGTGCCCGGATCGAGGATCTCGCCGTCGGTCACGTCCGCCACGAAGAGCGTATGCGTTCCCAGGTCGATCGTGTCGATGACTTTCCCGCTGAGCCAGGAGTTCGCGCCGTCCTTCCAGATGTACAGGCCGTTCCCAACGCGCTCGGCCTGGCCTTCCGTCCCGTAGAACTTCTCCGAGGTGCGGCCGCTCTGGAAGCCGAAACGCTGGAACGTGCGGAACTGGGCCTTCTCCGAGAGGATGCTCGCGTTGAAGACGCCCGTGCGCTGGATCATGTCGTGCGTGTAGTTCTGCTTGTTGACGCAAATCGTCACACGCGCCGGCGAGGACGTGACCTGGGCGAGCGTATTAATAATGCACGCATTATCTTTCTGCCCCTCGCGGGCCGACAGGACGTAAAGCCCGTAGCCGATTTTGAAAAAGACGGTCGAATTCATGAGTTTTCTCCTTTCTGAATTTGGAGGAATGAAATGTTAAGCGGGGATCCCGCTGACGAATCTTAAACGTTAAGGGGCCGGCGCCGGAACGTCTTCCAGCAGCGTTTGACGGGCCTGGTCGATACTTACGGAAGAGCCCAAAACATCGGCCCAAATTTCCGAACGGGCACGGCGTGAAAAGAGTTTGGGAATTTCCCACCACGAATGCCTGGGGACTTCGAACGGCACTGCGTTTTCTTCCGGAAAGTAAATTTTTTGCGTCGTTTCATTCAAACGCTTCGCAACGATGTTCCAGTCAAACCCCAAGTACATAACAGGCCAAACAAACAATTCATCAATGCCATCATAATACACCCATTTGCTCATACTGTTCCCGTTTCTTCCCAGCCGGCAAAAATTCTGAATGGCGCTTGCCGCGAAAAGCCTTTCAAGCTCCAGCGCACGCCGCAGGTTCGCTTCCCGGTCGATCGGTTCGAGCGTTTTCCATTTTTCGGGGTCTTTCAAGCCCGCGCCCACTTTTTCCACTTCCTTTCCCAGGAGCAGCATAACGAGCGTCGTCGCTTTATTTTGAATTTGACGCCCCAATTTCAGCAGGATCAACCGGTCGGCATCCGCGCCTTCCTGATCGCCATCTTTTTCACGCAGCCATGCACGGAACCTGAACGCGTTCAAGACTTCAAGGAGCCCCACCACATCGACCGTCCGAGCAGAAACCACCAAGTCATCAAGCGAATTGGGGACCACGGGCAAAGCGAAAAATTCCGCCTTCTGAATGACCTCGGCCATGGCGTCCAGCGCGGGGGTGGCGGCAGACACGTACTCACGCACCGCTTCGGGGTCGGCCGCGAAGTAATCCTCGACTTTCTTGCAATCATCAAATTTTTCATCCAAAAGGATCTCGTCGGAAATCGAAAACGGCGCCTTCTGATTTTCTTCGGGCGGCTCCAGACCAAGCATTTCCCAGTAGTCCAAGTTTTCCACGTCCCCTGCCTCGCCGAAAAGCGCGAGCATTCCCCGGGCGGAGTTTTTCTCCGTGTTGCCGTCCTTGGGAAACTGCGAAATCAGGTACGCCTGATAATCGACCCACTTTCCGTCTTCCGTCAGCGGCTCGGTCAGGATGGTCGTTTCGGGCGAGATCTTCAGCGGAACCGACCGGAAAAGCAAAAACCACCCCGCCAACACGAGGACGGCCAGCGTGATGAGCGTGATTATAAGGATTTTCATGGGTTCCTCTTTTGAGATATTCTCTGGTTGAAATTACTGATCAGGATTTTAAGGGACGCGCCCCACCGAGGGGAGTCGTTCGGCACGGCCCCAAAACTCCCCCAGTCTCGCTGCGCGAGCCAGCCCCCTCAAGGAGAGGGCCTTTAAATTTTATAATACCATACCACTTTTTCCCCGTCAAGGGCCTCAAATGAAAAAAACGTTAAAAATCCCTCCCACCCCCTTTTTTCTTTTCTCCTTTGAGTGTATAATGAGGTCAGTAACGAATAATGAAGAACGAATAATGAATAATGGAGCGAAAGACTTCAACCTTATTCCGGTCATTATTCGTTATTCGTTATTCATTATTCATTTGTTTCAGGCTCCCCTTACTCAAGGCACCACCATGTACAAATCAATTTTTCTTTCTCTTTCGGCTTTCTGCGCGCTGTGCGTCATGGCGGGCGCGGCTTTTGCCGAATCCCACGACTGGGAAAACGCCAGGATTTTCCGGATCAACAAAGAACCCGCCCGCTCGGTCTTTTATCCGTTCGCGGACCAGCAGCAGGCGCTGACGTTCCAGCAGGCCAACTCGCCGTTCGTCAAGAAACTGGACGGGACGTGGAAGTTCCACTTCGCCAAAAATCCGTCGGAACGGCCGGCCGACTTCTTCAAAAACGATTTCGACGTTTCCGGCTGGGACGACATTCAGGTCCCGGGGAACTGGCAGCTGCAGGGGTACGACTACCCGATCTACGTGAATATTCCTTACCCGTTCCAGCCGAACCCGCCGTTCGTGCCCGCCGACTACAATCCGGTTGGCTCGTACCGCACGACGTTTGACGTCCCGGCGAACTGGGACGGCCGCGAGGTCTTCGTCCGCTTCGACGGCGTCGGCTCCGCCGCTTACGTCTGGGTCAACGGCGAGAAAGTCGGCTTCACCGAGGATTCCCGCACGGTCGCCGAGTTCGACATCACGAAGTACGTGAAGGTCGGCCAGAACACGCTCGCGGTCGAGGTTTACCGCTACAGCGACGGCTCGTACCTCGAATGCCAGGACTTCTGGCGCCTGAGCGGCATTTTCCGCAGCGTCCGCGTCATTGCCGAGCCGAAGACCCGCATCCGCGATTTCTGGGCCAAAACGCTCCTCGATGAGAACTACGAAAACGCCGAGCTGGTCGTGGACTTCAACGTTCAGAACCTCTCCGCCGAAGACGCGGAACTGCAGGCGGTCGTCGATCTGGTGGGCGTCGCCAGCGATAAAGTCGCCGTGAACGTGAAAGCCTCGCAGGAAGAAAAAGCCACGGTGAAGATCCCGGTCCAGAACCCGAAAAAATGGAGCGCCGAGACGCCGAATCTGTACCCGATGGCCGTGAAGCTCCTCGACAAAAACGGGAAGGTCCTCGAAGCCACCGCGATCAAGATCGGTTTCCGCACGTCGGAGATCAAAGACGGTCAGCTCCTGGTCAACGGCGTGCCGGTCGTCATCCGCGGCGTGAACCGTCACGAGCATGACGCCGACCGCGGCCATGCCGTCACGCGGGAAGGAATGATCCAGGACATTCTGATCATGAAGCAGCACAATTTCAACGCCGTGCGCACGTGCCACTACCCGGACGATCCGGAATGGTATAATCTCTGCGACGAGTACGGCCTTTTCCTCACCGCTGAGGCGAACGTGGAGTCCCACGGGATGGGCTACGGCGACCGCTCTTTGGCCAAGAATCCCGACTGGCTCGACGCCACGGTGGACCGCAACCGGAACAACGTGGAGACGCACAAGAACCACCCGGCGATCATCGTCTGGTCGCTCGGAAATGAAGCGGGTGACGGCGTGTGCTTCACGGCCGCGGCGAAATACATCCGGGAACGCGACTGCACCCGTCCGATCCACTACGAACGCGCGTGCGGCGGCGATAACACGGACATCGTGTGCCCGATGTACTCGAAGCCGTGGGACTGCGTGAATTACGGCTCCAGACCGCAGACGAAACCGTTCATCAACTGCGAGTACGCCCACGCGATGGGGAACTCGACCGGAAACTTCGACCTCTTCTGGGACGCCGCCTACAACAAAGAGATCAAGCACTACCAGGGCGGTTACATTTGGGACTGGGTCGATCAGGGCCTGCGCTGCGCGCTTCCTGAAGACGGCCAGCTCCCGATGCCGAAGTTCATCCCGACGAAAGAGACCGACTACCGCAAGTGCTTCATGGCTTACGGCGGCGATTTCGGGTACCGTGGCGTCCCCTCGGACGATAATTTCTGCTGCAACGGCGTGATCTCCTCGGACCGCACGCCTCACCCGGCCATGGGCCACATTAAGTTCTGCCAGCAGCCGATCAAGACCACCTTCGTTTCCCTCGAAGACGGCATTCTGAAAGTGAACGTGCTGAACCGCCACGACTTCAGTGACCTTTCCAACTTGAAACTCCGCTGGCGCGTCACCAACCTGGCCGAGCCGAAGTACATCGACCTGCCGAACCTGAAGGCCGGTGAGAACGCCGAACTGACGGTCGATCTGAAGTCGGTGATCCAGAAGGCGCGGTACGTTACGTTCGAGTACGTACTCTCCAAGGACACGCCGTACGCCAAGGCCGGGACCGTCATGGCCTGGGACCAATTCAAGGTCCGTGACTTCACCGGGCCCGCTTTCGTGACCGATACGACGGCCAAAGCGGCCGAAGATGCCGATTCCTTCACGCTCGCCGCGAACGGGATCGAGTACAAATTCTGCAAGAAGTCCGGGAAACTGGTCTCCTGGAAGAAGAACGGCAACGAGATCCTCTCCGCTCCGATGGCGCCGAACTTCTGGCGCGCCCCGACCGATAACGACCGCGGAAACGGCGAACCGAACCGCTGCCAAGTCTGGAAAAACGCCGGGAATAGCTGGACGATCGATTCCGCCAGTTTCGCCGACGGAGTGCTGACGTTTGCGGGCACGCTTCCGGAAGTTCAGGCCAAACTGGCGATCAGCTACGCACTCGACAAAGCCGGGAAACTCCTCGTCACGATGGACTACAAGCACGAGGGGCAGAACCAGCTCGCCGAGATGCCGCGCTTTGGCGTGTACTTCGCGACGGTGCCGGGCTTCGAGCAGTTCAAGTGGTGCGGCCGCGGCCCGAACGAAACGTACTGGGACCGCAAGAACGGCGAGATTTTCGGCCACTGGGCCAAGAGCGTCGCGGAAAACTTCTTCCCGTACTCGGAACCGCAGGAAACCGGGAACCACGTCGAGACGTACATGCTGAAGCTCATGGGCGAGAAAGCTTCGTTCCGCGTCTTTGGGCAGAAGGGCTTCGACGGTCAGCCGTGGTTCAACTTCAACGCGCTGCACTACACGATGGAAGACCTTTCGACGCACAAGCATCCGTTCCAGATGCCGGAACACGCCGAGACGTTCGTGAACATCGACTTCCAGCAGACGGGCGTCGGCGGCGACGACTCTTGGGGCGCGCATCCGCACGAACAGTTCAAGCTGAAAGCGAACGAGATCCACTTCGAGTTCATGCTTGATTAAGCGGTTTTGAAGCGCATCCGGCGGGGCGTCACTTCGCCGTCTTAAGAGTAATGAGCAGCGAAAGGGATCCGATTTTCCCTCCAGCTACTCATTATTCTTTTGAAAAAGAACCAGATTCAAAGAAATTTCCATCCCGGAATATTTCCAAAAAAATTTAAAAATTTTCACTTTTCACCTGAAAACAGATCCATCCCGTAAAACACGAAGCACAAGCAGGAAATCAGTGAAACGGAAAATTTCGCCTGCTTTCTGCAAAACTCCCAACTTCTCATCCAGAAATCAGTGCGAATTCCAAAGGGAGAAACACCGTCTTGACAAATAAAAATTTTCTGCTAGAATGCTATATTTAGTGGGTTTGGTTTTGTTTCAATACCATATCTTGACGATTGAACAGGGAATCCGGTGCCGGTTTAACCGTAGTCCGGAGCGGTCCCGCCGCTGTAATCGGAAGTGAAGCGCCCAAAATCTGAATGCCATTGACGGGTTTGATTGGAGTCCGTCGAGAAGGCGGGCGCGGATTGCCGAGAGCCAGAAGACCTGCCAAACCTGGTGTGCCCAGCTGCGATGTACAGTGAATGGCAAAATTTAATGATGAATCGTGGATTCGTCTGGAATCTCGTGTCGCCGAAAATTGTACCGGAGCACGATTCCCCGATTCCTGATTCGTAATTCCGAATCGAAGAGAGATGATTCTTTCCGGGCTAAAAATCCGTGATGAAATCCGTAAAGGAACGATTCGTATTGAGCCGTACCGTGAGGCGCAGCTCAATCCGAACAGTTACAATTTACGGCTGCATAACGAACTGCTCGTTTACACTGAATCCGTTTTGGATTTGAAAAAGCCGAATGAATACAAAATCATTACGATTCCAGAGGAGGGGCTCGTTCTGGAACCTGGTGTTTTGTATCTTGGGCGGACATTGGAATTCACTGCTACGCAGGGTTTCGTGCCGATGCTAGAAGGGCGTTCCTCCATTGGTCGGCTTGGGCTTTGCGTTCATGTGACAGCGGGGTTCGGTGACGTTGGTTTTTCGGGGTACTGGACGCTTGAAATTCATGCCGTTCAACCCGTGAAAATCTACCCGGGAATCGAAGTCTGCCAGATCTATTACCATACGATCGACGGCGATTTTGAGTCCTACTCCAGTGGCAAGTACCAGAACAATCACGGCATCCAGCCCAGTTTGGCGTGGAAAGATTTTATCGATTCACCCCAATGAAGTTTCATGGAATTTATGGGAGAAAAAGGGAAATGGGGGTTTTCCTTAATATCCTGGGTCTCATTTCTTCCATCACTTCCACTCCTCCCTTGGTTCATTTTTAACTATCCGTCCCTATATGACTACAAATCACACAATCGTTTCAAGCCTTGAATACATTCGGAAACGTGACGGCCGCCGCGTTCCGTTCACTCAGGAAAAAATTTATAATGCGCTGGAAAAAGCGTTCCGTGCGTCTGGGGAAAACATTTCGCTGGGGCAGTTGGATAATCTGACCAACACGGTCATCCAGAAAATCCGTGAAAGCAAGAAATCGGAACCGGGCGTCGAGGAGATTCAGGACGCGGTGGAAGCGGTTCTGATGGAAGCCGACTGCGTGCAGACAGCCCGCGCCTACGTGCTCTACCGGGCGGAACGGACACGAATCCGTGAAGCCAAAACCCGCCTGATGAAGACCTACGAGGACATTACGTTCAAAGACTCGCGTGAAAGCGATGTCAAACGTGAAAACGCCAACGTAAACGGCGATACCGCGATGGGAATGATGCTCAAGTACGGCTCGGAAGGGGCAAAAGCATTTGCGCTGACTCACCTCATGAATCCCGCCCACGCCCGTGCTCATGAGGACGGCGAGATCCATATTCACGACATGGATTTCTACGCCATGACTACGACCTGTTGCCAGATCGACCTTTTGCGCCTTTTCAAAGGCGGGTTTGGAACGGGCCACGGAGAATTACGCGAGCCAAACGACATTCAATCCTACGCAGCTCTGGCCTGCATCGCAATTCAGGCAAACCAGAACGACCAGCACGGTGGTCAGAGCATTCCGAATTTTGATTACGCATTGGCTCCCGGAGTGATCCGGACGTTCCAGAAGTGTGTTATCAAAAACCTTTCCAAGGCGCTGAATCTTTTACTGGACCCCGAAACGGCGGAGCGCGCGAAAGCTGCTTGTGACGAAATCCTGAAGAAAGGGACCGCGCTGAAACTGGAAGTCCATGACGAATTCTTTGCCGAGTTTGAGAAATGGCTTGCTGCGGATTCCTTCGCGAACCAGAAACCATACCCGGCCGAGACCGCGAAAAAAGCCGAGGAATTCGCTCTGAAAGAATCCCTCAAAGAAGTGGACCGCGCAACATACCAGGCCATGGAAGCCTTGATCCACAATCTGAACACGATGCACTCCCGCGCCGGAGCGCAAACGCCGTTTTCTTCGATCAATTACGGTTTGGACGTCTCGCCTGAGGGACGGCTGGTGACGAAGAACGTTCTTCTCGCGCAGGAAGCCGGGCTGGGGAACGGTGAAACGCCCATTTTCCCGATTCACGTGTACCGGGTGAAAGAGGGGATCAACACGAAACAGGGCGAACCGAATTACGACCTCTTCAAGCTCGCGTGTCGGGTCAGCGCAAAGCGGCTTTTCCCGAATTTCTCATTCCAGGATGCGCCTTACAATCTGCAGTACTATCGTCCCGGTCACCCGGAAACGGAAATCTCTTATATGGGATGCAGGACCCGCGTCATTGGAAACGTTTACGACCCGGAAAACGAAATCTCCTATTCACGCGGAAACCTGAGCTTTACGTCGATCAACCTGCCGCGAATTGCCCTGCTCTCCAAAGGGAATCAGGAGTGGTTCTTTGAGGAACTCGAACGGAAACTGGCGCTCTGCTGCGATCAGCTTTTGGAACGTTTCACCATTCAGTGTTCGAAGCACGTGTATAATTTCCCGTTCCTCATGGGTCAGGGGGTCTGGCTTGGCAGCGACAAACTGAAAAAAGACGATCTGATCGGCGAAGTCCTGAAACACGGAACTCTTTCCGTTGGTTTCATTGGTCTGGCAGAAACACTCAAGTGCCTCATCGGGAAGCACCATGGCGAGTCCGGTGAAGCGCAGGCTCTCGGTCTGAAAATCGTCGGTTTTATGCGTAAATATCTGGACCGAATGGCAGAGGAAAAGCGTCTGAATTTCTCGCTGCTCGCAACTCCGGCAGAAGGTCTTTCCGGCCGTTTCATCCGAATCGACAAAGAACGCTTCGGAGTCCTGCCGGGAATCACCGACCACGAGTACTACACGAACAGCTTCCACATCCCGGTTTACTTCCCGATCTCCGCTTTCGACAAAATCCGTCTGGAGGCTCCGTACCACGCCCTGACGAACGCTGGTCACATCACCTATGTTGAGTTGGACGGTGACCTGACGCAGAACCCCGAGGCTTTCGAGGCGGTGGTTCACGCGATGCGCAAAGCGGGAATTGGCTACGGTGCCATTAATCACCCCGTGGACCGCGACCCTGTTTGCGGCTTCAACGGCGTCATTCACGACGTTTGCCCGAAGTGCGGGCGCAGGGAGTCGGACGGTGGTGTTCCGTTCGAGCGTATTCGTCGAATTACCGGTTACCTCGTAGGAACTCTCGATCGCTTCAATGACGCGAAGCGGACTGAAGTCGAAGAACGGGTGAAGCACCCGGAAACCAGATAAGAACGAATCGTCAGAATTTCAGGAGCGTCCTTTCAGAGTGAACCTCAAGAAAGCCACTCCTGTAATTCTGCCTTCCCAACGAAAAATCTCCCACCTGAAAATTCAAAGACCAAAAAGTGGAATACTCAAAAGTGGAATACTCAAAATTACGTGTCGCCGGAATCGTTCCCGAATCCATTACTGACGGACCGGGAATCCGTTTTGTGCTTTTTCTTCAGGGTTGCCCTCATCATTGCCCGGGATGCCATAATCCCGAGACGCAGTGTCTTGAAGGCGGAACATTTATGACCGCTGACGAAATACTGGATCGGATCCGGAACGACCCTTTAATTTCGGGCGTGACGTTTTCAGGGGGTGAACCATTTCTTCAGGCCGGGCTTCTCGCGCCGATTGCCCGGGAATGCCACCGGCTTGGCTTGAACGTCATGACGTACACTGGCTGGACGTTTGAGGAACTGGTTAGCGCCAAGAATCCGGCGTGGAACCGCCTCATTGCCGAGTCGGACGTCATTGTGGATGGACCGTACCGTCAGGATTTGCGCAGCTACGACACCAAATTCCGCGGCTCGTCCAACCAGCGACTTGTGAACGTTCCGCTCTCACTCCTGATGCTCAGCGTTCAGACAAATTAATTCTTTAGAAAGAATGGACACAAAAAAAGGGACTGAATCAGTCCCCTTTATTTTATCCTCTTTGCTGTTTTCACGTGACACTTACTGACGTGGAGTCATACGTCGAAGTCAGGTCCAGATTCACCGAATCGGAAACCTGCACGGATTCAAGGAGCGTCCAGTCTTTGCGGTCATAGAATTCTACCGTATCACACCCGGAACGCCAAATGACGAACGTGTTTTCAGATTTGTAGGACAATCCGAGGTAATACCCGTTTCGCACAATCGCGGCCATTGAAAGTTCTTTATAATCGACGGATTTCCCTTCAATCCTCGAAAGTACGTTCACGACGAGATTCAAAATTGGGTCACTCACTAAAGCAGTGTTCATTTTTAGTCCTTTTTAAAATCCAAACAAAAGGAACCGCGATAAAACAACACCTGACCGCTCTAATCCTCCTGTAACGGCCTTCAATGTCACGTATCGGAACAATCTTTAAAAAAAATCGAAATATTTACAGATTCCCGCAAAGTCCAGATAAAAGGTACAGATTCCGCAGACTGTCAGAGATGACATCTCATACAAGAAAAAATCAAACGAGGGAAATACGTCCTTACCACATTTCCCTCGTGACAAAATACAGATATTCAACCGCGGTCGCGGAAGATGATACGTCCTTTCGTAAAGTCATAAGGACTGATTTCGACGGTGACCTGGTCACCTGGCACAACACGAATGTAGTTTTTACGCAGTTTGCCTGCGAGATGGCACAGAACAATATGCTCGCTGTTATCAAGCTGAACACGAAACGCGCCCCGGACTGCTTCACGAACCACGCCGGTCACTTCAATCGCTTCTTCTTTACCTTCGCTCACAAAAGCCTCCTAGTTATTAATGAATTACAAAACGTCTCCAGAATTCATATATATATGACCTCTATCCACGTTTTTTGTATTTTACCTTAAAATCACAAAAAATCAAGTAGTAGAAAGCGTTATTTTGGAAAAAACCACAAAAAAAACGGAAAAACGCTTGACTTTTTCTCAAATTGGTGTAAGATAACAAAATTCGTCAAGTTTCTTCCTAATGAATTCTCCCTTTAAAAACAGGAACAATCCCATGAAATCACTCATACCTTTTCTTGTGTTGCTCACGTTCGCCGTTCCTCTTTTCGCCGCCGATCCGGTCCCGGGAATGAAGGAGGAGACGCAGGGCACCTTCGAGAAACGTTTCGCCCCCGTCGCCAATTTCGACCCGGAGTTCTACCCGATCCCTCAAGGCGGCCAGGCCTGTATCGCGAAACGGGTTTCCAAACCAGACGACGACCAGATGGTGGTTGAATGTGAGTTCACCGCAAAGACCAATGAGCCAGAGTACCTCTCGATCGGCACGCCGTTCTTCATCAAAAAGCCGGGCTACGTCGCGGCCGTGGACGTTCTGGTCGAGGAACTGGACGAGAAAACCGGCCAGTACCACGAGGTGAAGTTCCCGATCAACCTCCGTTTCGTGGACCCGTCCGGCGAGTGGCATCAGGTCCGGGCCAACGACCCCATCGGGAAATGGATGGCCGGGCCGGTCGAAAGCTCCCGCGACACGCACTGGGGCGGCGACGATGACGGGACGCTCCAGTTCCCCTGCTCGCTCGAGTTCATCGTGGTGGACCACCCGGCTCCGAACATTCCGCGAAAAGTCCGTGTGACGTACCACGGCGTGAAGTTTTTCAGGAAGAATACGATCGAGCCGGTCATCACGCTCACCGAGCGGGGCCCCGCCGTGCACCTGACACTGGAAGCCCCTGCGACCGGTCTGCCGACGCACGTTTATCGCGTGGGGAACGTTCCGAAAGGAATGATTTTCGAGGCAAAACTGACTGAGGAATTCCTGAAAAAGTTTGAAAGAAAAACGGACCAGCTTCCCGAAATCACGCTCGAGGTGAGCGCGTCCCAAGACCAGCCCGCGACGAAGATCCCGCTCGTGCTCAGGAAGGACGGGACCGCTTCGTTCTCGCTTCCGCTCTCCCGGAAAGTAGGCTTTCAGGCACTGATCCTGACGCCGAAATACGCCGACCCCGAAACGGGCGAGGTTCAGATGGGCCAGCCGGTAAAATTCACCTACTCGGTGCTTCCGAAGGAAAGCCGCTTCGACGACTGGCTCGGAGTCTGCACGCACTACGCGCAGGGCTGGAATCTGGAAACGCAGAAATTCCTCCCGCCGGCCGGCATTCGTTTCTTCCGCGACGAAATGGGCTGGGGCCGGTGCGAGCGCGAAAAGGGAAAGTACGAGTTTGACCCGTACTGGGACCAGTACGTCAATGAGGCCCGGGAAAAAGGGCTGGAGCCGCTCCTGATCCTGGACTACGCCAACGGGCACTACGACGGCGGTGACTTCCCGCACTCGGACGAAGCGGTCCAGGGCTTCGCGAATTACTGCCGAGCGATTGCCGAACACTTCAAGGGCCGGATCAAATACTACGAGATCTGGAACGAGTGGACGGGCGGCTGCGGAATGGGTAATTTCCGGGACCAAAAGAATAATTCGCCCGAGAATTACGTGAAACTGGTCGCGGCTGCGTCGAAAGCCCTCCGGGAAGTGGATCCGGACTGCTTCATCATCGGCGGCGGCGGGGACCATCACACGTACCATTTCTGGGCGATCGAGGCCCAAATGAAGCTCGGCGTAATGAAGTACTGCGACGCGTTTTCTGTCCATCCGTACGAGTACCCGCGCTCGCCGGAAGAGGCTGAAATGGTCGAAAACCTCCAAAAAGTCCTGGACTGCATGAAGGCCAACGGGTGCGCCGAGCCGAAACTCTGGCTCACGGAATTGGGCTGGCCCACGCATGACGGCGTGAACGGGTTTCCCCAAAAAGACGCCGCCGTCCGAGAGGATCTTGAGGCCCAAATGTTCGTCCGCGCCGCGCTGACCTGCCGCTCCGTTCCGGGAGTTCAGGAGTTTTTCTGGTACGACCTGAAAAATGACGGGACCGACCCGACGTACAACGAGAACAATTTCGGGATCATCCACCACGACTCGTACCAGTTCCAGCCCAAGGCGGCTTTTCAGGCCTCGGCGATTCTGAGCGGGTTCACGTCCGGCGCCGTGGTGAAACGCTCGAAGAAATACTTCACCGACGATTTGGCCGTTTACGAAATTCGCCGTCCGGATTCCACGAAGGTGTACGCAGCCTGGTCGCTCTCGAAAGAAAACACTCCTGTGAAGATCCCGTTCACATTCCAAAAGGCCACGGGCATTTACGGCGAGAAACTCGACGGCGTGACGGAAGTGAAGAACGTGCCGATCTACTTTGAAGAGTGAGGTGTTAGAAATGAGGAGTTAGGAGTTGGAAAAGCCTTCGGCTTTTATGGGGTGAAATCTTTCTGCAGGCGACATTACGCGAAGCGTCAACTCCTAACTCCTAATTCCGAACTCCTAACTATCTTTGAAATTCCAGCGCACAGACACCGTCTGGGGAGGCAAGGAACAGAATCGGCGTTCCGTCAAAAATCGCCGAGGCGCAGCCCACGATGATTTTCCCGAAGTGGAACTGGTCGATCAGGAGTCCATCCGGTTCAACGAGAAATACCGACGAATCTGCTCCCAAAAGGACCCAGCCGCTTTCAAGTTCATCTTCATTGAGACAGAAGAAAGGTTGGATCTTCGGGATATTCCTCTGGTACAAATAATCGGGAAGTTCAATATTCCAGCTTTCATCTCCTTCGTCCGAAATGCCCAGCGCGCGGATTTTCCCGTTTGGATTGATGGCCGTTGCCGCCAGAGAATCGGTTCCACTCTCACAGGAATCACATGCCACAAGGGAATTCAACGTCCGCCGTGGGATTTCCAGGGTTTTCTCGCACTCCATATTTTGAGGATCGTAAACGGTGATCTTACCGCTCTGCTCCACACACAAAAGACGCATCTGCCCACTGATTCGCGCCGAGGCAAGCTGAAGAACATTCGACTCCGTCTCCTTCTTTTCCAGCTCGGTTCCCGCCAAATCCAGCTTTCTTATTCCGGCCTCATCCTGAAATACAGCGTAAATCTCCGGTTTCCCGTCTCCGTCCAAGTCTCCCGCGAGGGCGTCCGAAAGCGCTTTTTTCGGTGCGTCACTCTTTGGGGAGGGATAAACCGTCTGAAGTTTCCAGTCCGAATCATAAACGTAAAGCCTTTTCCCGAGCAAAACAAAGCTGGTCTTCCCGGATTCCTCCGAGGAGTAAACCCCGATTTTCGTCAGGAACTCATTTTCAGGAAGCTCGATCATGTGATGGTCGACAATTTTCCCATCCTGATCGATTTCAGCGACACTATTCCCCTGTTCCAAAACAAAGATGGTCTTTTTCGGCTCAAACGGCAGAATCCAGCTCGGAGACTTTAGCCCTGCCACGGTCCAAAGGGTTTCCTTCTGGCACAGGACCGGCTCTGAAGCAGGCGCAATCCTCTTTTCCGAAATGGTAATCGGGTTAAAATCTGCCTCTTTCAGGAATATTCCATTTTCAACCCACTGACGGACACTCTGCTGGAAGGCTTCTTCGTGTGCCTGGATCTCCTGGATCAGATCCTTGTAAATCTCTTTTCCTCCCAGGACCGACTGTATCCTTCGCGCATACCGGGCGACCGGCTGAAAGGAACTTAAGCCGTCACAAAACTGAATGATTCCACGTTCGTCCACGAGGAAACAGGAAAACGCCTCACCGTTCTGGAGCATTCTCGTGATGGTCTCATCCGTACTGCGCGCAAGCGGGCACGTCAGGCCAAATTTCTCAGCCGATGCAAGCACTTTTTCATTCGGGACACTCGGCGGGTCAATGTTTACTCCCAGGAAGACGAGTTTTTCTGCCCCTGAGAACTGTTTATAAAGCCGCTCAAGGTCCTGAAACTTAAACGTGTTCGTCGCGTAAATGCTCCAAAAGAAGCAGAAAAGATTCTTGCCCTGATAGTCATACGCAGTGGGCTCCCGCCCGTCAATCCCACGAAACTGACACTTCGGGAACTCGCTTCCAAGGATTTTAATTTGAGGGGCCGTAAATGACGTAACAGGAACCGCTTGTTCCGGAACATTCACGGCCAAAACCCCCACCCAATCAAATTCCGCCTCATTAAACTCAAGCGTGAGGGTCATTTCCTCCTCATCCTCGGGCTTTTTTTTATCCTTTTGAATGATCTGGGACGGCAGTTCAACCCTGCGAAGAACGAACGTCTGGTTATCGATCCAGAAAATCGATTCTTCGTCATTCTTCTCAATCGCGATTCGGAAACACTCGTTTTCTCCGATTTTTCCCGATTCGAGCAATACGAGCTGAGTCTGTGCGTTCGGGTCTCCCTGATAAAGAAAAGTCGCCAACGGGTTTGGGCTCATCAGCAAGACCAACGGCGGCGGAAGATTGCAGAACCGACTCGATTCCACCTCCGTAACGGCCCAGTAAATCTCCGGTTCACTCAAAAAATCGAACAAAGAAATCTCTTTCGGGCACGGCTTTTGCAGAATCAGCCCCGGCATTTCAGGCGTATAGGCGCATAGAAGTTTTCCATTCGCAAGGATTTGTGTCTGGCCCACCTCAAGCAGAAGACCATTCGGCCTCTGGAAGTTCGTTCGGTACACCGTCCTTCGTTCACGAGTCTGGCCGTTCTGTTTCCAGCGGAGTATAATCTCCCCTAAATCCCTGTATGTCCGCGCGTTCTGATAGGCCGAGGTCATTTTGTCCAGAATGCTCTGAACGGAAACCATTTCTTCAAGTCCCAAAAATGTGCCTCGGGTTGGACGCTTCGTTTCATCCTGAGCCACAGCTTCCCCACCCACATCATCGGCCAGTTCTTCCCGTAAATCTTTAGCAGGTTCCTCCGTGATTTCCCCGGTTTCGTCAAAAACGGTAGAAGAAACATCCTCGCCGGACATACGGGGCAGATTATCCTTCGAGGCGTGACGGCAGGCGATTCCGGTAAAAACCAGGAATAAAAAAGCGGTCATAAAAAAGGAACGGACTGCGGGAAGCATACCAATTCTCCACGAAGGGGTTGGGGATGAATTTTCAGAAGATCGTATCCTGTTATTTTACCATTCCCGTGAGATTTTGGAATAGACCCAAGGTGTTTTTTTCTGTTTCTTTTTCAAAAAAAATACTTTTTTCTCCTAAATTACCCTAAAAATCGAAAAAATTGTCAACGAGTCGCTTGACGTTTGGCCGGAAAAGGTTAAAATGAAAAGGAACGTTTTAAGGAAACGTTTTTGTACTTTCCCATCCAACCCGTTTTATTCCTGGAGGCCCGCCATGACCCGCGTTTTCTCTCTGGCTCTTTCCACCGTTTTGCTCTTTGCTTTTGCGATCGTTTCCCTTGCCGCTGATTTTCCCGGGACAAAATCCACCTGGCAGGGCTTCGATTGCTACCAGTTCGACATTAACGGCCGGCCCGCCAAGGTCGTTTGTCCGAAAGAACCCGCCGCCGGGAACCCCTGGGTTTGGCGCGCCGTCTTCTTTGGTCATGAACCTCAAACCGAAATCGCCATGCTCAACCACGGCTGGTATGTCGCCTGGATCGGGACCAGCGACCTGCTCGGCTCGCCAAAGTGTATCGAGGAACGTACCTCACTGTACGACCTGCTCACCAAAAATTACGGCTTTAGCCCTAAACCCGTCCTTCTCGGGATGAGCCGCGGGGGAGTCTGCTCCCTGACTTGGGCCATCGCCAATCCTGACAAAGTCGCGGGCCTCTACATTGACGCACCCGTCTGCGACCTGAAGAGCTGGCCCGGAGGAAAAGGCAAAGGAATCGGTGACCCGGGAAGCTGGAAGCAGGCCCAGACCGTCTTCAACATGACTGAGGAAGAACTCTCTGACCCGGCCAAAATGCCAGTTCAGACCTGTACCGTTCTGGCGGAACATCACGTTCCGATTTTCATCGTGGCGGGCGATTCGGACCGAGTGGTCCCTTGGGACGAAAACGGCGCGATCCTGATGGAAAACTACAAGAAGGCCGGCGGAAAATGCGACCTGATCCTGAAACCCGGCTGCGACCATCACCCGCACTCGCTGAAGGACCCGGCTCCGATCGTCGAGTTTATGTTAAACTGCGTAAAGTAAACCCGACTAATGAGCCGCGGGCAGCGGACAACGGACAGAAAACCATACTTTTTTTGTCCGTGTCCGCTGTCCGCGAGCCCAGATTCGTTTAAGGAAGCTCCAAACATCAAACCCTTTTCCCAACCGGAAGCGCAGTCTGATTCAAACCTCAATTTAAACACGGATTTTCACGGATTAGAAGGATTTCCACGGATTATTTAAAGGGGGTTTTAAGTGCCTTTTCGTGATTTTCACTCCAATAAAAAGAAATCCTTTTAATCCCTTAAATCCATGGAAATCCGTGTTTAAATAAAAGGTGAAAGTGAAACGGGCCTGGTGTTCATCCGGGGAGTTTTTGGGAAATTCCTTTAATATTTTGTAACCAAATTGATCCTTTAACGGATTCCAAGGAGAAAACCATGGAACTGTTCCAGGCCCTTAAAACCCGCCGAAGTGTGCGGGAGTTCAATGGAGAGCGGATCCCCGACGACCAGATCCGCGAGATCATCGAGTGCGGCACGTACGCGCCTTCTGCTCTGAACGCTCAGCCCTGGCACTTCATCGTCGTGGACGACCGGAAACTCTTCCCCGACCTGATGAAGCTCCACCCGTACATCTCGTCGCTGCGGAACGCCTCGCACGCCATCATCCTCTGCGCGGACCGTGACCTGGAACACGCTCCGGGAAACTGGATGCTTGACTGCTCTGCCTGCATCGAGAATATGCTGCTGGCCGCTCATGGTCTGGGCTGCGGCGCCGTCTGGGCCGGAATTTACCCCCAAGAGGACCGGATGGAACGTTTCCGGAAGTACTTCAACTTCCCCAGGTCGGTGGTGGCGCACAGCATCATGGTGGTCGGCCGCCCGGCCAACCCCCTGCCCGTCGTCACGGACCGGTACAAAGAGGAGAAGGTCCACCGGAATAAGTGGTGAAATTTAGTGAGGAGTGAAATGGAAGGCGGTAATGGAGGCCGGAGGCCGGAATTACGCGCTTTTTCAAGGTTGAACTCTTTCTGAAGCCAACGTTACGCGCCAGCGTCAACTCCTAACTCCTCACCCCTAACTTTCTCCGCCCCTTGACAAACTGGAAGAGTTTAGTATAATATAACAAATTCAGGTTTACTATTTTACCCTTTGGAGGCCCGAAGGAAACGTTTCACGGAACCTCTGAGGATTACGAAACCATTTCATTCAGGAGAGACTCAATGAAATTCATCTGCAAAGCGTGCGGTTACATTCACGAAGGCCCGGAAGCCCCGGAAAAATGCCCGGTCTGCGGCGTTGGGAAAGAAATGTTTGACGTCATGCCGGAAACTACTTCGACCACGGCCACCGAAGGCGGCTGCAGCAAGCTGAACCTCCCGGAATTCGTTTCCGTTCACAAAATCGGCGACGGCAAAGTCGAAGACGCCGAAGTCACCGCGGGCCTGAAAGCCCATTTCGCCGGTGAGTGCGCCGAGGTCGGCATGTACCTGGCGATGAGCCGTCAGGCGGACCGCGAAGGCTACCCGGAAATCGCCGAAGCGTACAAGCGCATTGCGTTCGAGGAAGCCGAACACGCCGCCAAGTTCGCGGAACTCCTCGGTGAAGTGGTCGCTCCGTGCACGAAGACGAACCTCCAGATGCGCGTTGACGCCGAGACCGGCGCCTGTGCCGCCAAGTTCGAGATCGCCAAGCGCGCCAAGCAGCTCGGCTACGACGCGATCCACGACACGGTCCACGAAATGGCCAAAGACGAAGCCCGCCACGGCGCCGCGTTCGCCGGTCTGCTCCAGCGGTACTTCGGTTAAAAATAGTGAAGAATGGGAGGCGGTAATGGAGGCCGGAATTACGCGCCGGGTCCCACGGCCGGAAAACGATGCGTAATTCCGCGCTTACGCGCTCCATTACCGCCTCCCAAATATCAACTCCAAACTCCGACGCATAATTCCGGCCTCCGGCCTCCATTACCGCCTCCCACTCCTAACTCCTAACTTTCTCTCATGCTTGCTCGAACGCTTTCATTTTTTTATCTGTTTCTTCTTCCCCTTTCCCTTTTCGCTGATGGCCTGACGATGTTCCGGACGCCGGACTGGTCCACGGTCACACCAAAGGACTACCGTTCCACGGCTTCCCCGATGGAGCTTAGCCCTCAGGTCAAAACGACGGTCACGCCTGAGTGTGTCATTCTGGACTCCACTGCGCTGAAGGATTCCGACTCGTTCCGCCAGATCCAGTTCAACGTCGGGGAGATCGACCCGAAGGCAATTGGGAATCAGACGTACTTCTTCACGTTTGAGGTGGAAGGCCCGGCGGGTTCGCTGATGAGCGCGTACCTTGAAGGGACCGGCGATGATGGGAAATTCACTGCGGTTTGGCTTTTCAAAGACAAAAAACCCGTCCTGAACGGCAGGCGGCAGAATATCTACAGGACCGTGACCATCCCGGATGGGATCCGCTCGCTTCACTGGCGTTTCGACTTTTTCCAGCCGGGCGTTTACAAGATTTACGGCGCCAAAGCGGAAGCCGTCTCGCCGGTCAAATCCTCCGAGCTGGACCGGAAGGCCGAGCTGACTTTTTACGCCCCGTTTGACGGCACGGCCGACGCCACGTTCGCGGCTGGGGTGAAAACGCCACTGGAGGCGCGAAACCCGACGTTCATCGAGGGGATCCGCGGGCAAGCCGCCGAGTTCACCTCCGGGAATAAAGCGTTTTTACGCTATGCGCTCGAAAAGAATCTCGACCCGGAACGCGGTTCCATTTCCCTCTGGCTCAAGCGGAATCCCTCCGATGCCGGGTGGCGCACGATGCTTTCCATGCCGTGGGTGCAATCGACCCGCATCGGCTCCGGCGCGATATGGTTCTGGATCTGGGAGGGCCACCTTCGAGCCGACACGAGCGACACGCGGGACCAGTGCCTCCTGACGAACCTCCCGGATGTGAACGGCTGGGTCCATCTCGTCTTTACGTGGAACGCCTACGAAAAGAAACTTTACGTCAACGGACGGTGCGTCGTCGGGGAACGCCCGATCAGCCAGCGGCTGGAACCGTTCGTTCCCGAAATGTTCCGCCGTCTCCCGGCCGATTCGTTCATGGTCGGCTCCTTCCAGTACGGAAACCCGGTTGAGGGCGCGCTGGACGAACTGAAAATCTTCTCGGCCCCCCTGACCGCTGAAGAAGTCACGGCTCTTTACCGCGCCGAACGGTCTCTGGAACTGAGCGTTGACTCGCTTTACTTCCTCAACGATTCCCCGGCACAGATACGCGGGACCGTGGAAAACGTGGGACCGCAGGCGGCGCCGGTGGAACTTTACCTTCGGGATTCCGAGGGGAAAGAAGTGGCACCAACGCTGAAACTCACGGCAAAACCGGCCCCCAAACCGGGCGTTTCGGCAAAGACTCCGTTCGAGTTCCCGGCCCGGAAACTCCCGTCGGGAACGTACTCGGTCGAGGTCCGTTCCGCCGGAAACCCTGACCCGGAAGGGGACGTGACCCTCTACGTTTTCGACGCGGAAAAGTTCCGTCCCACCGCCCCGGGCGAGCTGAAACTGAAACTGGTCGAAGACGTCCCGATCTTCAAACTCGGGCCGGACCGCCTGGCCACTTCAGGAAACACGACGTTGGGAACCGGAAAACTGAACGGCCGCGAGTACCTCGAGATCGGGCCGAACTACGAGAATCGTTTCGCGGTCAAACTCCCGGCGCTGAAACCGGACGTTTTGTACTGCTTCGAGATCGACTTCCCGGACGATGCGCAGCGGACGGTGGACATCATCGCGCAGGACTCGCTTGAACCGAACAATCGGCGCTACGAGTACCATGGCGGCTACCTGACGGGCGACGAGTACCCGTGCACGAACCGCTTCATCACGCAGCGGATCCTGTACCGGGCGGCGACGGCGGATAATTCGCTCCTCTTCATGACCGCTCGCAAGAGTGAAAAGGGCGCGGCCCTGGCCGGTCTGAGGGTTTACGAAGTGGAGGGGCGCCTCCCCTCGGCGGTCGTTCACGAGGCCCAGCCGGTCAACCAGTGGACCCGAACCGTCGGGCTTTACTCCGAGGACACGGCATTTGGGTACTGCTTCGGGAAGTCGTTCGGAACACCCGACGAGTTTGAAACCTCCGTGAGCCGTCTTTGCGACTACATGCGTTACACGGGCCGAAACGCACTGACGTACCCGATCATTTTCTACCACGGGAAGAAGGACCTGCGCCAGCACATCCCGGACTACTTCGGCGCGTTCCTGACCATTTTCGACCACGAGGGATTTGGCTTCATGGCCTCGGTAAATCAGTACCACGTTCCCTTCCACACGCCGCCCGTGACGGACGAAAACCTTCATTCCGGCGAGCTGAACGACTCGGTCTTCATGATCCACGCGGACGGTCTGCCGAATCGGGTCCACCCGTACTGCCTCTTCCACCCGGAGGCGCGGGCGATGATGGACGCCTACGTCGATGAAATGATCGCCGAGGGGAAGAGTCACCCGTCCTTCAAGGGGATCAGCTTCCACCTCGTCTTCAATAATTTGTTGACGTTCGGCGATTTGAGCATGGGCTACAACGATTTCCTCATCGAAGCGTTTGAACGCGAAACGGGCATTCAGATCCCCGTGGACCACAAAGCGCCGAACCGCGGAAAACTCTACGCCGACTGGCTCCTCGAAAATGAACGGGATCGCTGGATCGACTGGCGGTGCAAGACTCTCGCAGACTACTACATTGGCGTGGCGAAAAAACTCGCCGACGCGCGGCCCGACTTGCGTCTGGTTCTGAACTGCAAGGTCGCGATCGCCTACCAGAAAAACTTCGGCCTTCCGCACGAGTTCGACGGTCTGCGCGACTACTGGGAACGTGCGAACCGGGAGATGGGGATCGACGCGAAGTACTTCCGGGACGTTCCGAACATCATCCTGGAGCAGACGGTTTTCCCGGCGGACTACCGCTGGATGACGGGCATTCACGACGAAGCGGTCCGCGATACGCTCCGCCTGACCGAGACCCGACCCGGGCAGTACGGCACGATCCGGAACGCAAACACGCCGTGGATCAACCACCACGACCGTTACTGGGAATCGTACGTCGGCGACCCGCAAAGGAACACGGTGATGAGGAACCACTTCCACACCGACTGGCTCAAAGAACACACGTGGCGCGTCTCGACGTTGAACCCGACGGAGTTCTACGCCATGCGGCACTTCGTTATGCCGCTGCGCTACTGCGACGTTCAGGGGTTCAACAAAGGCGGGTTCATCCCTGGTACGCTGGGCATGGAGCCGGTCCTGACACCTTTCGCGCAGGCGTTTCGCGCCCTGCCCGCCGTCCGGTTCACCGACGTTCCCGGTTCGACTGACGAGGTGAAGATCCGCTCGTACTCGAACGGTGAGCGCACGTGGTTTTATGCCGTGAACACTTCAGAAAAAGAGGTGGTGATCCGCTTCCCGGTGAAAGAAGAAGGAGAGCTGATCGAACTGGTTCCGAACGCGGAGATCTCGGTCGCCGTCGGAACGTTCGAGGTGAAGCTCAAGCCGTACGAGCTGAAGAGTTTCTGCTGGCTTGATTCGCGTGAGATCGAAGTGAAGAGCGTGAGCGTCATCGGGAATTAAGAATGCAAGGCGGTAATGGAGTGCGGAGCACGGAATTACGCGCCGGGGGAGTCAAACGGCACAGCCACCTCCGCCACCCCCCTCAATGAGGGGGCCTTTAAATCACCCGTAAATCTCCTTCCAAAGCCCGTTCAGGTCCACGTCGGCCGGGGTTCCTGCAAACACGACCGTGCGGTACGTCACGTCACGGGACTCGCCCGCCTTGAAGAGCCACGGCCCCTCATGGAAGAGGAACGGCATCGGCGAGATGTTTCCGTAATTGCGCGTGAACCACGTGCAATTCTCAAACGTCGGTTCCGGCGGGTTAATGTTCGGTGGGCAAAGGACCGCCACGCCCTCCGTAATGGCCGGGTTGAAGTAGCGTTTCCCGTAGAACGCGCACCAGTTCGCCGGCTTGCTGCGGGTCGCTTCTTCACCGACTTCCCCGTTACTGTTGACCAGCGTCCCGCCGCCGTCCGGGCAGAGGTCCTGCGTCACGCGCACGCCGAAGAACCCGTGGTTGGTCTTCTGGATCGTCACGTCCACGATGGGGGTCCACTTCACGTAAAAGTCCACGACGTAGTAATCGTTGCAGCGCCAGTCGATCGTGTACCGGCGGAAGTCTTCCATGATTGGATCCTCGTCGGGCTTCTTCCAGATGCAGCCGTCCGTCCAGACCACCTTATTCTCGGTGGCTTCCTCGACGTTCAGCTCGTTCTTGCTCAGGATCTGACCGGCCGAACGCGGCCCCTGCCAGTAGTTCCCGCCGTTGACGCGGTCCACGCCGAAGAACATGGAGCGGTGGTGCGGCCACGGCTGGGCACTTTCCTGGGTCACGGAAACCATTGATTTCGGGCCCGCGAGCGGATAGACGTACGGGTACTTCTGATGCTGGCCGCAGCGGTAGGTCGCGACCATTTGATTGTCCCGGCGGACCCAGAGCATTTTGGTTTCGCACTCGGAAACGTAGGTGGTGCAGTGTTCGACTGCCGCGTCGCCCCAGCGTTTGCCTTCGGCTTCGAGCGGCTCGCCCTTGCGCCCGGCGTAAATCGGGCCGGTCGGAACGTTCACGACCGCGTTTTCATCGCCATAAGAAACAGAGAAACCGCCAACCGCCGCGGAGGCAGCAGCAGCGCACAAAAAGTCACGTCTTCGCATGATTTTGATCCTCAAAAAAAGGCTGGAAATTGAAAAATGATTCTTCATTTTAGCACACTCGGCGCTTTGTGTCAATCATTCCCCGGGAAAAATTTTGAGAAAAAAGCGAAATTCCCCGCCCCTGCTCCCCAGCCCCTTGACAAAAACAGGAAAAAGGAGTAAACTAAAAAAACGCGAAAAGTTGCGTTCAACTCTCATTTCTCGCCCGAAAATGCCCCTTTAAACGAGGCTTTCGGAACGACTTCCCACCCATTTCAGAAAGGAAAATCCAATGCTCAGATCCTGCTTCACGTTCGCCTTCCTCCTGCTCAGCGCCCTCTGCTTCGCCTCCGATTCCGGCGAGATCCAAATGCCCGAACGCGGGATCTGCGCCCACCGCGGGAATAATGCGCACTTCCCCGAAAACACGGTCCCAGCCTTCAAGAGCGCGGTCGAAGAAGGCGCCGCCCAGGTCGAACTGGACGTTTGCTACTCGAAGGACAAAAAAATGGTCATCATGCACGACTCGGACGTGAAACGCACGACCGACGGCAGCGGCGACATTCGCCAGAAGACCCTCGACGAGATCAAAGCCCTGAAAATCGTTTTCCGTGGGGAAGTCCAGGAAGGTGTGCAGGTCCCAACGCTGCAGGAAGTGCTTGCGGTCATTCCGAAAAACGTCTGGATCAATATTCACCTCAAGGAAAACCGGCTGGATCTCATCCTGGAAATCGCGCAGACGCTCACCGAGAACGGCCAGATGCACCAGGCATTCCTCTTCGCCAGCCCGGCCCTGGTTCAGGAAGCGCGCAAAACGTACCCGGACCTGAAACTCTGCGGCCCGCTGGGCAAATCGTTCAAGGAATGCGCCGACCTGGCGATCGCCAATAAAGCGCAGTTCGTCCAGCCGAATCCGTGGGCGCACCCGACGATGGACCCCGCGGACATTCAGCGGCTTCACGACGCCGGCGTGAAAATCAACTACTTTGGAGTGAAGGGCCCCGCCCACGCGAAAGAACTGATGGAAATGGGCGTCGATTTTCCTCTCTGTGACGACGCGACGGCGTGCCTGAAAGAGATCCAAAAGTAAAACCCGCCGGGGCGTGAACCGCCGCGCCCCCTGAAATCTTCGTTTTATCAGAAAGGTTTCCGATGAAAAAATTCTTCCTTCCTTTGGTCCTGAACCTTTTACTCCTCCCCGTTTCGGTCTTCGCTTTGCCGGAAATGGACCTCGCGTCCCGCCAGAATTACTGGGTTTCCGGGGATTCTTCCGACGGTCAGAAACTCGAGACTCTCGTGAAAGAAAGTGAGGAAAGCGGGAAAAATCTCCCCGCTGGTCAAGTGCGCTCCCTCAGCGGCAAGCAGCTCGCAGAGATCCTGCCCGGAAAGCCGGAAAAGCCCCGCGCCAGCGTGCGGTTTTCGTCCGACGAAGGAAAAACCTGGTCCGAGCCGCGCCCCCTTCCGTGGGAACTGGCCGGGATGGGGCACGTGATGCGAAGCCTCCCGGACGGCCGGATCCTATGCGCGATCCGCTCACCGAACGGCGAGGAAGCGACATTTAACGCCGAAAAAGATGGTTTCCGGCAGGTGATCTGGGTCGGAAATTACATCGATCTGACCAACGGCACGCCGGGAATTTACCGGATGAGCCTCGGCAAAATCACCGACCCAACCGAGGCGGCCAGTCTGGAACCGGCCCGGTTTGAAATCACGTCCACCGAGCAAATCGTTCTGAAAGTCCCGGGCGAAAAACCCCGCTGGTTCCAAATGGGCGTCGGCGGCATGGGCGGGATGGACTGGAATGTCATGCAGACCGTTCATTTCGACCGGCCCGAAGTGGTCGAGGGATGCGAGCCGGTCCTGACGCCACCGCCAGAAGGAGCGGTGATTCTGTTCGACGGGCACGGCCTTGACGCTTTCCAGGGCGCAGAAAGATGGACGAGCAATTCCGAGTGGATGCAGATCGGAAAAGGTTCCATCAGGACGAAGCAGAAATTCGGGACGTGCCACATTCACGTGGAATTCCGCACTCCGGCCGAAGTGAAGGGAAAGGGCCAAAGCCGCGGGAACAGCGGGATCTACATCATGGACCGGTACGAGCTGCAGATCCTCGACTCGTATCAGAACGACACGTACCCGCAGGGGCAGTGCGGCGCCATTTACACGCAGAACCCGCCGCTGAAAAACGTCTGCAGAAAGCCCGGCGAGTGGCAGTCCTACGATATATGGTTCACCGCGCCGAAGTTCGACGCCGACGGGGAGCTCATCTCGCCAGCCAGAATGACCGCCAAACAGAACGGTGTGCTGATCCAGGACGATTTCGAGCTTATCGGCCGGAGCTGGTTCATTCACCGCTACCTGCCGCACGGGGAAAAAGAGCCGCTCGTGATCCAGGACCACGGCTGCCCGGTACAGTTCAGAAATATCTGGATCCAGGAATAAAGAATTCGTCAGAAAAAAAGGGACCGCCTCATAATTTGAAGCGGCCCATTCTTCGCTACATTACGGATTCATCGGGACGAGAGTCGCACGCCGATCCGCATCGTTCGTGAACTGGTAGTACACCTGAAGCGTCAGTGCACACAGAGCAGTGGCGTAGATTCGCCCGCTGATTCCTCTTTCAAAGAAGAAATCCCGCTCCGCGTCCCAACTTCCGCGCCGGCAAAATTCGTGGCACTGCGTCCGGACAATTTCATCCCGAACGATTTCGTTCCACTCACGCCACTCTTCACCGCCGCGCTGACGCAGTACCAGCGAACCCCAGAACCACGTGTTGAAATCCGGGGCTCGCTCGACTTCCTCCGGTTTTTTCCATTCTTCCCGCGCGTTGTTCACCAGACGCAGCGACGCTTGACTGATGTAACGTTCATCGGCCGAGTCCGGTTCAACGAGGAACTCACGCAGAAGGATTCCGAAAGCGGTCACCAGCTCCGTGGGGTACGGCGTTTGCGACTGTTCCAGTGTCGTTTCAGTATTCCATTGTTTCTTCGAATCGTCCGAGGGTTTCGGGATCATATTCCGGTAGTAAACGCGCAGTTTCTCGATCACGGAAGCCGGAACCTTGCAGCCCGCCTTCTGCGCCATCGCGAGAGCCATGATCTGCCAGCCGCTGATGGACGAGTAACTTTCCTCGTCTTTGTCTGGTTTCTGTCCCCAGCCACCATCATCGGCCTGATTGCTGATAATGAATTCGACCGCGCGTTTCAGCGTTTTTTCGTACTTTTCATCCAGCTGAACGTTTTCCGATTTGGCGAGCAAAAGAGCCTCTGCCAGTGCCAGTGTCGCGATCCCGTGTTCCTGCATATACCACTGATGGAATTCACGACCATCTTTGCTCGGAGTCACGATGGAACCACTCTCTTCCTGCATCTCGACGAGCCAATCCAAACCTCGTTTCACGTTTGTGGAATATTTATGACCATTGAAGGAGTAATTTCCACCGGCCTGCAATGCGAGAACAGCCATACCTGTCGTGGCGACGGTATAGTCCAGGGATTTATCCATGCAGTACTGCTTCCGTATCCCGGGGTTTTCTTTATCGTACTTTTCCGGATGCTCACAGCAACACGATTTGCTTTCCGGGTCAATGCAGAATTTTCCCCAGGCGCCGTAGGTCGGGACCTCTTTACCCTGCTTCTTGTAACGCTTGGTACACTGATGTCTCGCAAGCCAATCCAGGGCTTCCTCGACAGAGTTTTCCGATTCTTCCGTTCCTCCAAGAGTCTGGATCCAATCCCTTCGGTCTGGCTTCACGCGGAAGGAATAGAGGTCCATCGGCGGCACACATTTGCTCTCGAAATCTCCCAGGACTTTGACCGTTGGTTTTAAATCTTCAGAAAAACCAACCATGCAGACGTTCCAAAGGTTCCCCTTCTGCTGAACGTCTGGTCGAATCGTTTCGAGAAGTTTGTTCCCATAGTAAACATCGACCCTCGCACCAGATTGAGCCAAAAACGGCGTTGTGGCGTCTTTTTGATTGGAGTAATCGTGAACATAAAACAGGTAAGAACCCGGCTGAGGTTTTCGTACCGTAATCGTTTCCGGTCCAAAACCCTCAGAGGTGGAAGCGTCAACCTTCACGATCGACGGGCTCACCGTCTGACGATTCCCATAACAAACGTGGAACTCACTTTCTCCCGGCAGAGGCCCTTCAAGGTGCGCATCCAAATCGTTCGGCGTCCGTTTCCACGAAAGCACGAAACGCAGTTGGTCCGAGGAAATCTCCGGCGAGAGACACACACGAATGGGATCCATTTCGGAACGGCTCTTGAACTGGTATGTGATGTAGCTCGGAGCACTAATTTCAAAGGTCTGTTCCCCTTCAGGGAATCCGGAGAGCGAGAAGGACCCGTTATGCATCGCCGAAGCGTGAAAGTGCGTTCCCGGGATGGAAATTCTCGCACTTGGAACCGGAGCGCCGGTCACAGCGTCGTAAATCGTCCCGGCCAAACGGCTGCTCGTGGAAACAAACTCACCTTCCTGCGTATGGAAATGGAGATTCGCGAGTGTCGTCCGGGATTTTTTAAGCCAAAACTCATCCCTGTACGTCACCTGAACCTGGTCGGTATCTTTCGGGTCACGAATGTACATTTCGAACTCGTCCGATTCTCCCGCGGTAAGTGTTTGAATGATCGTCTTGGTACGCACCTCGTCCTCATAGGAAATCGCTATTTTCCCATCGGTGTACGGTGTGTACGTAATGATAATACGCTCCTTTTCCAGCTGACTGCGCGTGATGGAATCGCCGAGCTGCACAACGGCATAGCTCCAGATCGTTCGATTGTAAAGCCATAACCCTGCGGCCAAAACCAAGATAAAGACCAGCACTGAAAGGTTCGCAAGCAGCTTGCCCCGCTTCAAACGCCGCCGCGCTTTGTCATGTAACCCCTGAAGTTCCTCACGAAGTGCGAGTTCCTCCGGCGTTTCATCCCCCTGAAGCTGCGGAAGATACGTCTGGAAGTTTTGCATCAGGTAGTTATTGCCGGGCATAAAAACCATTCCGAAAAATGACGGAAACATTCTGACCGGCGGCTCCTGGATATAGGGAGACGGGCCACCGCTTATGACCGGCGGCTCGATACGTTTCTGCGATGGATTATACCCGGCCACTGGCGGCTCAACGAGCTTTTGCGGCTGGTTGTAACCTGCGACTGGCGGCTCTACACGCTTCTGGGACTGGTTAAAGCCCGCGACCGGCGGCTCTACACGCTTCTGGGACTGGTTAAAGCCCGCGACCGGCGGCTCTACAC
>SAMEA3663299__coassemble_139_pt1 | contig 43195 bp, 24 predicted proteins | sample SAMEA3663299__metabat2_low_PE_003 | metagenome-assembled genome bin SAMEA3663299 (sample SAMEA3663299) | pig gut metagenome | biome: pig gut; feature: pig-associated habitat; material: faeces | place: China | collected 2013 | reverse complement strand
CCGGCGTCCTCGCCGGTCAAGTTAATAAAAGGCGTAATACCATTTAACTTGACCGGCGGGACGCCGGCCCTCCGTATCTTCGCCCTCCGTAGCGAAATTTTTTTAAAATTTTTAAATTTTTTTCTGTTTTTTGGGCCACAAGCCGTTCTTTCTGTGTATAATATTTCTTATATGAATTTTTCATCATTCCTCAAGTTTGGTTTTTAATAAGATGAACTCACGCGCGTTTTTGAATATTTCGTTTGCCGTTTTGAGCCTGGCCTTCCTTTCGGTCTCGTCTGCGCAGGCCCGTGATTTCGACACGTCGGATGGCGACGTCATAAACGCCGAAACGTTTTCCGGCTCGGAAGACATGAACGTTTACGGCGGTCACGTCCTCTACCTTGGCGGGACCGGCTCCGGCGCCTTCACCGGTAACTGGTACGTCTCCTCGGGAACCACCCTCGCGACCGACAACATCGCGACGAACAAGGAGGCGGGCGGTGACGACGTGCTCGGCTCCGGAAAGATTTACCTCGATAACGCAACGCTGATGATGTGGAACCATCCCGAAAAATCCACCGGTTCCGACTACCAGCGCGGCGTGAGCAATGACGTGGTCATTTCCGGCAACTGCAATTTCGTCGGAAGCACCGGCGCGACCGAGCTTTTCCTTCATGGAAACCTCTCCGGCTCCGGGAAGATCACCGAGTCGATGGGGTACTCCTTCCGCATCCGCGGCGATAACTCGGCGTACACCGGTGACTGGGACCTGATCACCGACTGGTGCTGGGTCCAGAACGGCCAGACGGACAGCACGATGGCGTTCGGCACGGGAGCCGTGAAACTCTCGAGCTGCGGCCTCGGGCATCCGAACAATTTCGTGATGAATAATGACCTGGAAATCGGCACGACCCAGACGAACACGTTCCAGGGCGCAAACACGCTGACCCTTGCCGGCAAACTGACCGGTGCGGGAAACATCAACCTGCAGACCGTCTCCGGCGGAACTTCGGGTTCCATGCTCATCAAGGCGTACGGCGACGCGACGGGCTACACCGGTAACTGGAACGTTCAGGGAACGCAAGCCGAGGACGGAACCATCACGTGGCGCACCATCGAGACGAATAACGTCGGGACCACCAAGGAAGAAGTCGATTCCCGTCTCGGTTCCGGCAAGCTGTACCTGAACTGTACGCAGCTTCAGGCGAGTGAGACCGGCTGCCGGATTTCGAACGATATGGTCGTTTCCGGCCCGGTGAATGTCGGCATTGGAAACATGGAGCTTAACCTTTGCGGAAACATCTCCGGCGAAACCGGCACGATCTACCGTCAGAACGGCTGGTCCGTTTACCTGCGTGGCGATAACTCGGAGTACAAAGGGGACTGGGAACTGAAAGGCGACTGGACGTGGGCGACTTCCACCACGGAATCTGGCCCGGACAAAAACTTCGGCTCCGGGACCGTGATCCTGAATGGCGGTTCCATCGCGCTTTCGAATACGAATACCACTCTGACCGCGAATCTGGACCTTCAGAAGTATGTAAGTGGCCATGAGGTCCCGTTCAAAGGCGGCTCCACGGTTACGCTTGCCGGAAAACTGACCGGTGCGCTCGATTTCCAGACCGTCTCAACGAACAGCGGAACGGGAACGCCCGGAAAATACATCCTCAGCGGCGACGGTTCCGAGTACACCGGGAACTGGCACGTTGGCCCCAACAAGACGCTTTCTTCCAACAATAAATCTACGGTCACGACCGGCATCGACCCGCGTTTCGGCTCGGGGATCATTTACCTCGAAGGCGGTGCGATCGATTCAACCGGTACTGGCTCCAGGTCGTTCATCTATAACGACATCGTGGTCTCCGAAGACAGCAAGATCACGTGCACGGACCACGAGATCAGCCTCAATGGAAACATTTCCGGCACGGGTGACCTGACCCGCACGACCGGCGGCTACACGTGCTACCTCAACGGCGACAACTCGGCGTTTGAGGGTGACTGGCACCTGCAGGCGGACTTCATCTGCATTTCCAACACGACCGGGGCAAAGGGTACGCTCGGCACGGGTGACCTTTCCTTCGGAAGCGGCACGGTTTACATCGAGTCGGGAGGGATCCGGCTGGCGAACTCGTCCCTCACGGGTTACATCGACGCGAAGCTGAACGTTCCCGCCGGGAAAACGGCCAATTTACGTTACGGAAACTACGTTCTCCGCGGTGATGTTAACGTGCTTGGTACGCTCAACAGCGAACAGGGAACCCCGGCCATGACGCTCGATGGTGAAGACGCGCTTCTCCACGGGACCGGAACGGTTCAAGTCGCCACGACGATGGAAAGCGGCAGTACGCTCACCCCGGCCGACCCTGGAACCACCGGCACGCTGACCGTCACGGATCTGACGTTCAAAGACGGTTCCCAGCTCGTGATCGACGTGAATTCGGCAGAGGATTACGACGTGCTGAATATTTCCAACTCGCTGCTCTTCGAGGAGGGAAGTCTGATCAATGTGAATGTGCTTGGCAGTGTGGATGAACTGGTCGGGAAGGAACTCAGGGTCGTGACCAGCGCCAACCAGATCCCGGACCTGACGCAGTATCTTGGAGATTCCACTTGGGCGATTTTCAGTGAGTCGTACATGAGCGGAAACTCGCTTGTTCTGAAAGCCGCGTCTATGAGCGGCGTGCCGGAACCGGCCACGTGGCTGCTTCTGCTTGTGGGGATTGGTTTCTGCTTCAGAAAATCATTGAGAAAGAGTTGAGTTACAAGCCCCTCATTGAGGGACTACCTCTCGAAAACTAAGCGTGGACGACGTTTTTAGAGTAAAGTCTCTGAAAACGTCGTCCGTTTGTATTCTCATTTCACCGAGACATTATGCAGGAAGCTGTGCCCTTTGACGCGCTCGGCCTCGTTGTTGTAGAGGTCCTTGAACGTTGTCAGGACGTTTTCCTTGTCGGCGAGGCGGCCGTCTTCGAGCGTGAGCGTCACGTCGTCGATCTTCTCGCCGTCGCCCGCTTTGGAAATCAGGACCTTCACGCCGTCCATGACCGCACATTCCGGGATCGTCTCCCCCGCCTTCGGCATCGGGAGCGGCCGCAGAAGACGGTCTTCCAGACGGAGACCGTGTTCGTACTTCACGACGAGCGTCGTGCCGGCCGCCACTGGCCTGCTCAGGTCGGCGGAGACGGAAATGCCCGTCGCCCAGTACGGCTTGCGGATCTCAAACGGCACGCTCGCCCCGGCGGGTCCGTCCAGCGTGACGAAGAATTTTCCGTCTTTCATTTCGCTCTTCACGACCCATTTCTGGCCGTTCACATCCACCGGCGCGGTGAAGATCTTGCCGTAATTCATGCGGATGCCGCCGTCCTTCGCGACGACGAGGTAACGCTTGAAGTCGTAAAGCCCCATCGGGCAGTGATACGAGCAGCACCAGAGGGATTCCTGCGAGTAGTTTTTGTAGGAGAACGGCCCTTTTTCGTCGTTCCCGATGAAGCGATGGCCGTAGCCGCCGCTGACCCACTGGTTCGCGATGTAGCCGTTATACAGAAGCCGCTCGGCCATGTCGAGGTAGCGGTCGTTGCCCGTGTTGCGCCAGAGCATGAAGTTCAGCCGCAGCCAGTCCGCCTCGGAGCAGCCTTCGTCACGGGAATCGAGCACGAAGAATTTTTCCAGGACGGAGCCGCAGACATTCACGAAACCTCCGGAAACCGCGGCGTCCCAGCGTTTCTCGACCCGGGCGAGGTACTTCGGATCGTGAGTTTCCTCGTAAATCATGATGAGGGCCTCGTGTTCGGAGAGGCTTCCGTGTGAGTGGCGCACCGGCAGCACGTCGAACCGTTCGTGGAAGTCGGCCATTTTGCGCACGCAGTCCAAATATTTCTGGTCCTTCGTCGCGCGGTAGAGCTGGACCAGGCCCTCCATCCCCTCATAGACGCACGTCACGTACGCGGAGGCGTAGCCCGGCGAGACGATCGAGTACTCGTCCATCCGCTTCGGGTCGCAGAAACGCGGCTCGACCGTGTTCACGTAGAAATCACCGAGTTTTTTGGCGGCGGCGAGCGTCGCGTCTTTGTGGAACGTTTCCCAGGCGGCGACCAGCCCGAGCAGCAGACGGCCATTTCCCCACAAAATCGGCATGGACTTTGCGTTGTCGGTCTCCTGGGTCAGGTCGGCGGCCTCCCACCAGTCCACGTCCGCGCCGAAATGCCCGTCGGGTTTCTGGTGCGTCACGATCCGGTCAATGACCTCTTCGAGAAATTCCGGGCTGGGAAGCGCGTGGCCGTCGGCGCATTTGCCGTCTTTCGAGCAGGAACAGACTTCCAGAAACCGGCCGGAAATGTCGCCGCTGAAATTGGTGAACCAGCGTTTCTGGTTGAAGTTCACGTCGGCCAGGACGAAATCGGTATTGAGCGGGTTTTCGGTCAGGCGGCGAAGGCCCGATTCGTACATTTTGCCGAAGACACCGCCGAGCTGGACGTCGTTGGAGGCCGGGAGGGCCAGCGTCCCTTCACGAACGGGGTCGAGCGTGGCCAGGGCTTTGTGGGCGGAGATGAAAGGAAGAGCGGCAAAAACGGCCGCGGCACTCGAAGTGCGGAGGAAATCGCGTCGGTTCATTTTTTGTCCTGATTCGATCTGAGGGAAAATATAAAAACAGGATGGAAACGTTTACAGTACCATCTTAACTGAAATCACGGGAAAAGTCAAGGAGCGTCGGCTATTTTTTCTTCACGATATGCAAAAGGGAGAAAAACGCCATCAGCAGACCAAGGGCGATCCCGATGCCCATGAAAACGTACGGCGTGCCGAGTTTCTGGTCTAACCACCAACCCCCTAGTGTTGGGAGGATGAACTGAAACCCAATGCCGGAAATTTCGGCGGCGCGTGAAAAACCAATGGCCCAGGCGGCGCGCAGGTCTTCACCCGGTTCTGGCATATCTTTTTTGTAAGGATCCATTTTTTAATTATGAATTGTGAATGATGAATTATGAATGAAAACCTGGGAAAGAGCGCAGCGGCTCAGACCTTCTTTAATTTAACAGAAACCGGCGAAAATACAATCACCCCCTGAAAAAATCTTTAAAAATTCTCCATTTTTTTATTTTCCCCTGTTGCTTTTTTTAGAAAATTTCGTAAAATAGAAAGAAGACTTTATTATAGGGGATTTATTATGAAAAAAAGAGCATTTACACTCGTAGAACTTTTAGTCGTCATTGCCATCATTGGGATGCTGATGGGACTTCTGCTTCCGGCGGTTCAGCAGGCCCGTGAGGCCGCACGTGTTGTGCAGTGTAATAATAACCTGAAGCAATTCGCCGCCGCGAGCCAGAACCACGTCGCCACACAACAGTGTTATCCCGGCGGTGGATGGTACTATTCCTTCGTCATGGACCCGGATCGTGGTATGGGCGCGGATCAGCCTGGCGGTTGGATTTGCTCACTCATGCCGTACATGGATATGAATAACCTGTTCATGCTTCCGTCAGATGGGCAACCAAACAACGTTACCGGGGATCAAAAAACGAAAGCGACGCAGGTCTGCCAGACGCCCGTGTCGTTTTTTCATTGTCCTTCCCGACGAAAGAGTAAACTGTATCCTATAACCTCATCCCCGAGTACGAACTGTAATTCCATGAGTACCGGTACGAAAATTGATTATGCTGGTAATCACGGCCAAGTAACTGTGAAAAGCCGTGACTCATGGAGCGGTGAATCCTCCGTTTCATCTCTCGGTTATGGATCATCCGGCGAGTACATTCAGCATGTGAAAGATAAAACCGATTCCGGAGGAATGTTTTTTATCGCCAGCTGGGTGACGGACGCAGAAATTTATGACGGAGCCTCCAATACCTACTTATTCGGTGAGAAATATCTCCAGCCGGAAACCTACGAAACAGGAACAGGCTGTGACGACAATAGTTCGCTCAGCGGCTGCGACTGGGATACGCTGCGCGATACTAATAACCTTCCGTATCAGGACCGCCGTGGATGGGGAGGGGCGTCTTATATTTTTGGAAGTGCGCATGCCGGTGTGTTGGGTATGGTGATGGCTGATGGCACTCTGAAACGGATATCCTATTCGATTGACGCAGGCGTCCATCGTTATCTTGGAGACCGGCGCGACGAAAAGGTCATTAAAGTTCCAGATTGATTTTCTTTTGTTGAATACGAAGGCGGTACCGGAAGGACCGCCTTTTTGGGGACCTGAAGGGGGAGACATTAAAAGACTGCACAAGTCTCCGCTGTTACATAATTCCGCGTTTTGCGCGTCTTTACTTCTTCCCAATTTCTTTTCTGACGAAAAACCTTCCCAGTGGGCTGAGCAAGAGAGAAGGCGTGAGGAAAAGGTCCGCACAAATCGCCGCGGTGAGCAGAATACACAGCATCCACGCGAATCGGGCCACCGGGACGAAATTGCTGAACGCGAAGACAAGGAAGGTAAAACTGCAAATGAACGCAGTCTGAAGCATCGCCTCGGCACAGTGCGTGTAGGCGTAAATGACAGCTTCCTTGCGATTACAGCCCAGACGAATCCCGCGCTGGAACCACGTCAGCAGGTGGAGAGTTCCATCGACGGTAATTCCCAATGCGACACTGGCGGTCATCATCGAGCCAATATCGACTTTAATCTGAAACATCGCCAATGCGCCGAAAACGACGATGCTTGGCAAAACGTTCGGGATCATGGCAATCAGCCCCGCGATGATACTTCTTTGCAGGAGAATCATCGTGATGGAAATCAGGATGAACGCCGTCAGGAAACTGTCGATCAAATCGTTCAAAAGCTGCTTTTGCGCCTTGAAAACCAAAGGGATCGCGCCGCTAATCATTACGGAGATGTCGCGGAATTTCATCTCATCCAGCTCGGCAAATCGCCTTGCGTGATTGCGTTTTTCCGCAGGGCTCAGGGATTTTGTGTCCGCAGACTCAAGATTTCGCAGTTCATTTTCCATCGCGGCATAGTCTGACGAAAGGCCCTGAATGCCTGCTTTCTGAGCGGGAACCGCCAGGAACGGAGCGGCTTTGATCTGATCTGGCTGAATGGAATAGGTAATTCCATGATCCAGAAGGGTCTCATAGATTTTCAGCTCCATTTTCTGAAGCAGCTCTTCGTATTTAAGGTCGGCGCCAGCGCACACGTGCGAGGAAATACGCCAGATTTCCTCCTCGGGGGCCATACACATAAATCCGGATTCTCTGATTTTTTCGAGATTCTGTTTGATCTCCCGGTTGAAAACACGCCGCGCGGAAACTGCCGCAGCCGAACTTTCGGTAAGCGATGGAGGTGGGGGAATGACGTTCAGTACGGAGACGGTCGTATCTACCCCAGGGATATGATCCAGTTTTTCCTGAAGGATGGCAACCAGCTCGAGTTTCTCAAGCGGTGTTCTGCGCAAATTTGCGGCGTTCGTTGGAATACGAATCTGAACCTCGATCGGGACCAACCCGCCAAAATGATTTTCAAGGTAATTGTAATCCACGATGGTTTCATTCGTCGATTTGAGCATTCCGTGAATTGTGATATTTGTTTCGAGCTGAGTTATGAGCGTACTGAAACCGACGATACCACCAATACTCACCAGAATAATTAACCAATGGATTCTGGAAATCACGTGTACAAGCCGATACCAGGCTCCTTTCGTGATGACGGGAGTCTCTTGGGCGTTTTCTTCATTTGGGTTGGTCCGACGGGCAGCTTCATAAATCTCTTTTTCTTTTTTTAATGGATCTGTACGACGAGGCCAGAAAGGAAGGTAAAAATCAAATGGCCCCCAGTTTTCCCAATAGGAACCAAAGAATATGAAAAGAAAGAACGTCCCCAGCAGAAGCGCGATGGACGTGTAAATCCCGAAATTACTGATGGGTGATACTTGACTGATCGCCAGAGAACCCATTCCCAGAACGGTTGTAATCGTAGCAAGTGCGCAAGGGGTTATTCCTTTTTTTAATGCACGGACGACGGCTCCCGAACGCCCTCCCTCAATGACGGAATCCCGGTAATAGTTGGAAAGATGGATCCCTGACTCCATGGAAAGTACAAACGTCAGAGCGGCTACCAACAGAGAAATGGAATCCATGTGGGACCCACTAAAATAAATCACAGCGGGACCGATGAATTGGTTTACGAAGGCGATACACAAAACACAGAGGGTTAAAATAGGGTTTCTCAGGCAAAGAGCCAATGTGAAGGAGCAAAGAACCATAAAAATAGGAAGAAGAGTATGGTTGGATTCTTTGGTCGCTTCATCTATAGCTACACTGTCGCATGAGACACCGGCGAGATGGATCTGTCGATGGGTCAGCCCCGTAATCCGCATAGTATCGTCATAAAGTTTTTTCAGAAAAGCGGATCGGTCTTTACTTCCTTCTTCCGTTGGCATGACGATGATGCAACCTTGTTTCAGGTCTTTGCTCAGTAACCAGCCGCGCATTTGCTCCCGGGAAATTTCGTCAATCGGTTTGGGGGGTGCTTCTCGTGAAAACCGCTTTTTATTCATTGCGTTCGATTCACGCAAAAATGCAGAAGTTGTACGTACTTCCCGTACAAGGGAAGGAAGGGATTTCCCATTCGCATCCAAACCAGGATCGGCGAGAAAGGCCTCTGCCAGTTTTTCCTGGATCGTGTCTTCTGCGGCAAGGCCATCCCAGCTGATGAGAACCATTTCATTGGAACCAAAATTTTTGGTCATGAAATACATTTTTTGAGTTTCGGGAAAATCAGAAGGGAACCAGTCCACGACTTTGTTGTTGCAGGTTTTTTGCGCCTCAAAACCTCCATACAATAGCAGGATGCTCAAAAAGGCAAAGGAAATCAGGATCAACCATCGAAGCGGAAGATTTAAAAAGACTTCGACCGATGTTTTTTTCTGGCTGATCTCTTGAGCATTGGAATCGTGCGAACTCATTTTTGCCCGATGCGCTGTGAAACAGGATACAAACTTTAAAAATAAAAACTCATTTTTTCATCTTACTATAATTTTCATTTCTGAAAAGATACCAAAGAGAAATATGAACAAATTTTTCCAAAAAAATTGCTCGACCTTGCGCGTTAGGAAAGATGGAGAAATGGGAGAAATCTTGTTTTTTGAAAAAAATATAAGACTGAAACGATCCAAAAAGCCTGAGGTCATTTTTCCCGATTTTGCCCGGGGGCCTTGTATTTAAAAAAGAGTGTGCTATATTAGTATCAGGAACGTGTAAAATGCCTAAAACTTTCAGACCATCTTTTTTATGTTCCCTTTTTTGTTCACACGGCCGTGGATCCTTTGGGCGCTCCCCCTTTGTGTTATTCCAGCCCTGATTTACTGGTTCCGGCGGCGGCAAAAGTCTGTCGTTCGGTGGGGGGCGATGCGCTTTTTGGCCGCGGCTCAGGAAAAGGTTCAGCGTAAAAATCGACTGATGGAACTCCTGATTCTGGGCCTTCAGACACTGGCGATTCTATGCGTGGTGCTGGCTTCGGCAGGAATGAGCCTCAAATCGGAGTTTGAGGCGGTTTCCGACTCCGCAGTCTCTTCAAACCTTTGGATCCTGGACATTTCGGACTCTATGAACGCCCAGTGGATCGGCGGCCCGGAAACGCGGCTGGACGCGGCAAAACGGCTCATTCCCAAGGGCCAGACCGTGATCGAGGTTTCGGACTGGCGGAAAGTCCCGGAGTTGCCAAAGGCCCCGATTTCTTGCGTGACGCTCCTTTCAGACTGCCCGGCCGACCCAACGTTTACGGCGTTTCTAAAGGAATTGGAAGAAAAAACGCCCGGCGCGGTGCACCGCCTGGTTTCGGTTTTTTCACCGGTTCAGAATCTTTGGCTTTCCCGGCTGGAACTGACGCAAACGCCGGCCTTGGTGGGGGAAAAGCATACGGTTGAGCTGGCCGTTCGCAACGATTCCGACATTTCCCGGGACGCGGCGCTGGTGGAGCTTGCTCTCGAAAAAAAGGACTTGAAAAACGTTTTTTTACCAGTGAATAAAGGTGAGAAATGGCTGAAAATCTCACCCAATTCGGAAGCCTTGGCCCAGTGGGAAGTCACGTTTCCGGAAGCCGGCGAGTTTCGTGTAACGGCGAGCCTGAAAACCCGGGATGATTTTCCGGCTGACGATTCCCGCTCCGTGACGATCCACGTAAAAGAGACTACCCGATTTCTGATTTCCGAGTCGTTCCAGCCCGCGGCAAACGCATCCGAAGCGTCCCAACCCGCGGCGGCGCCGAATTTGCGGTCGGCCCTTTCCGCGCTTTTTTCGGTGCGTTGCCCCGAGGTCTCCACGGAGAAGATCCTTCACGTGGATTCTGTTAGGGACGCGGATTTTGGCACACTTGACCTTCCGTCCTACGATGCGGTTTTTCTTCTGGATCCCCCGTTCTTTACGGAGGCGGAGGCCCAAAACCTCCGGTCTTACGTCCAAAACGGCGGCGCGCTGTGGGTTTTTCCGGGGAGTCAGACGAAACCCGAAACATTCGCGCCTCTGGCCGATTTTCTGCCGGCCGTGGTTTCCGGTGTGATGAAAAAAGACGTGGAAAACGTGACCCCGAAGATCTCCGACGGGCCGCGGCACGTGGCGGAACTCTTCGCTCAAAACCCTCAATCGGGCCTCGAGGCCGCGCCGGTTTTTCAGTGGTTTCCTCTCCAGCCGGCCGAGGATTCCGTGGTGGAACTGGAGCTTTCGACTGGCGAGCCGCTTCTGGTCACTCGGGATTTTGGGCGTGGGCGGACGGTCATCGCGGCGATCCCGGCCGATTCCCGGTCCAGCGCGCTTCCACTTCTTCCGGTTTGGGTCCCGCTGGTGGATCAGACTTTGCGTTTTCTGACTTCGGCAGCGGGCTCCGATCCAGCCGAAAACTGCCCGATCGAGGAATCCCGACGGCTTGATGTGTCGTCGGAGCCGGCGGCCATTCCCCTTTCGTGGGATTTTCGGACGCTTTCGCCCACCGAAACGGGTGAGGTGACTCTGAAAAAGCACTTTTTGGTTTCTTTTCTTTACGTGGTCGCGGCCCTGGCGCTTTTCCTCGCTTCTGTTCTTTCGATGGGCGTTTGGCGCGGAAACAGTACGAGGTGAAATCTTGAGCCTCCCCCTTTCCTGAAATTCTGTTCGTGGTATAATACGCAGTCAGTCAACTTTTCAACCCTTAATTCATCATTTCACCTATGCTTACCATTCGTAAAAACATCGCGGAAATGCCCGGTTACGTGCCGGGCGAGCAGCCGCAGGCTGGAACGTTCATCAAACTCAACACCAACGAGTGCCCATACAAACCGTCCGAGCGAATCGCGGCCGCGTGCCAGGCGGCGATCGAGCGGGGGCTGAACCGCTATCCCGACCCGATGGCGAACACGTTCCGGCGGGCTGCGTCCGAGGTTTTCGGCGTTCCGGCCGAGTACATTCTGGCGGGGAACGGCTCCGACGACATTTTGACGATCCTCACGAGGACGTTCGTCGGTGAAAACGAAACACTTCGTCTGCCGTACCCGAGCTACATCCTGTACAAATCGCTGGCCCAGCTCCAAAACGCGAAGAGCGAGGAGATCCCGTTCGACGAGGACTGGCGTTTGACCCAGGCATTCCGCGCGCCGACGAAGGATTTAAAGCTCGTGTACCTGCCCAACCCGAACAGTCCGTCGGGGACCCGGCTGACGCGGGGCGAGGTGCTCGAACTGGCCGACTCACTGCCGTGCCCGCTCGTGGTGGACGAGGCGTACGCGGACTTTGCCGACGAAAACTGCGTCGATCTCGTGCTGGAACACAAAAACATCATCGTGACGCGGACGATGAGCAAGTCGTACGGTCTGGCTGGCCTCCGGTTCGGCTTCGTTTTCGCGCATCCGGATCTGATCCAGGAATTCGTGAAGGTGAAGGACTCGTATAATTGCGACGCCCTTTCGATTGCTGCCGCGACCGCGGCGATCCAGGACAGGAAGTGGTTTGAGGAAACGATCGGGAAGATCCGCAAAACACGTGGCTGGATGGAGCCGGCTTTGGCGGAATTGGGCTTCCACACGGTGTCGTCGCACGCGAATTTCATCTGGTGCACGCAGAAAGACTGGGACCTGAAGGAGATTTACCTGAAGCTCAAGGCGCAGAACATTTTCGTCCGTTACATGGTGTACGACCAGTGGAAGGACGGTGGCTGCGGGCTGAGGATCAGCGTTGGGACGGATGAAGAAGTAAAGACGCTCATTGAAAGAATTAAAGAGATTTAAGATTCAGGGCTTTTTCTCCGAATCTTCTGTTTTATGGAAAAAACCAACTCAATGACGGAGGGGAATATTCCCCTTTCGCTCATTAATTTCGCGATCCCGTTAATGCTCGCTTCGGTCCTTCAGGTCCTTTACGGGGCGATCGATCTGTTCGTCATCGGGCTTTTTTCGACTCGGGAGGCGATCAGCGCGCTGGCGAACGGCACGCAGTTCATGCACATCGTGATGGGCGTGGTCATGGGGTTGACCGTCGGTGGGACCGTGCTCATTGGTTTCCACGTGGGGGAGAAAAATCCCGAAGGGACCGCGCAGGCGATCGGCACGCAGGCGGTTTTGTTTGGACTGATCGCGCTCGTTCTGACGCCTATCCTGGCGTTTTTCACGCCGGCGTTCGTGCAACTGACCCGAATTCCGGCCGAGGCCGTTCCGGAGGCCACACGCTACATTTTCATCTGCTCGCTCGGGATCCCGTTCATCATCGGCTACAACGTCGTGAGCGCGATCTATCGCGGGCTTGGCGACTCCCGCACGCCGCTGGTTTTCGTGGCTTTCGCATGCGTTCTGAACATCATCGTGGATTTTCTTTTCATCGGGTCCTTCCGGATGGGGGCCGCGGGGGCCGCCTGGGCGACGGTCCTCTCGCAGGGGGCCAGCTTCTTTCTCGCGCTTTTCTGGATGAGGCGGCAGAACCTGGGTTTCCGTCTCGCCCACCGTCATTTCAGGCTGGAACCGACCGCAGTCAAGAAAATTCTGTGGGTCGGAACGCCGCTCGCGCTTCAGGACTCGCTGATTTCCGTTTCGTTCATGATCATTTTGGGGATCGTGAACACGATGGGGCTGGTTGCGTCGGCATCGGTGGGCGTTTCCGGGCGGTGCGTCGGTTTCTTCTTCGTCGCTCCGGTTTCGTTTGCCGGGGCCGTCGCCACCATGACGTCGCAAAATCTTGGAGCGAAAAAGCCGTGCCGCGCTCTGATCGGTCTCGGGTATGGGATCGTGTTCGCGCTTGTTTTCGGTGTTTCGACCTGGGCGTACTGCCAGATTGCGCCGGAGACCATCACGCGGATCTTTACACACGACCTGGAAGTGGTCAAAGGGGCGGCGCAGTATTTGCGGTCCTTTACGTTCGACTGCCTGCTCGTCTGCGTCATTTTTAACCTGAACTCGTATTTCAGCGGGTGTGGCCGATCCGTGATCTCGATGGCGCACAGTCTGCTGAGCACGTTCGGCGTCCGCGTTCCGCTCGCGTGGTGGATCAGTTGCCAGGAGAACGCGACGCTTTACCAGCTTGGGTTTGCCGCCCCTGCCGCGACGATGGTCTCGATCCTGATCGCAGGGACTTACTTCTTCTGGCTCCAGAAAAGAATGAAACTGGCGGATTTCATTTGACTCAAACGCCCCATTCTAAAAAAAGCGCGGAGGAGGAACGAGTTTTCAACGCTCCGCCAGCCGCGCCTGAAAGTCTCCAAGGTGGTTTCTTCCGCTAAAATCTACTTCCGTTTCACCACCACATCATCGAGGTAGTAAACCCCTTCCTGACCGAGGGAAAGGATCCCGATCCACTGCAGGGCCTGGAACTTTTCCGGGACGGGGAACGGGCCGAACGTTTCCATCTTGCCGTCCGGCTGCGTCACGGTGAGGTTCCACATCCGTTCGATGGGCGGAAGCTCTGGAAGTTTCAGTTTTCCCTGAGCCGCCCGGGCCTTCATCCCCAGCGTGTAATCGTTCGGGAGGGTGATCGTAAAGCGGACCCAATCGCCGTTGGGGACTTGCGTCAGGACTTTGCCGCCCACCGAGACTTTTCCGTCGGGGTAAACCAGAAAAGTCGGGCCGGACGCGTAACCAGGCTGCTCCGCATACTGGCGCGTCTCAAAGTGGAGGAAAACTTTTTCGTCCTTCCGGACCGCAAACGACGCTTCCACCATTCCCTTCGGGAAATCGCTCTCAAACGTGACGTGCGGGTCGTAACTGTTCCGGTTGGCGGGCGAGTCGGTGAATTTGAACGCTTTTTTCCCGTGGAAAGCCTGCTCGGTCGTGACTTCCGCGCCCGTTTTAGTTCCTTCTGGCGCGCTCGTGTGAACCGTGACGCCAACCGGGCGGTCAGTCGGGGCTTCCAGGTCTTCGAAGTCCGCCAAATACGGGTCGGTCGAGCAGTTCACCGAGTGGTATTCTACCGGGCGGTGAATGATTTTCGCGGCCAGCCCGACCCACGCGGCGTCGCCGTAGAGACCGGCCTTGCACTGCGGCGCGTCCGGGATTTGGCCGTCTCGGGGGACCAGGTCAAAATTCTGGAAACCGACCGAGAAAGCCGGCGAGTCCTCGGCCAGACGGAAATCCCGGTTTTCCGGGTCGCGGAATTTCGGGTCGGCCAGAATGCTTTCCGTGTCGCAGGTCGAAAGTTTCTTCCACTCGTCAAACGTCTTGCCTCGGAACGTCGGAGTTTCCAGGGGGTTCCAGAAAACGTTCCGGTTCATGCGCAAAGTCCGCTCGGGCGCCAGCGGGAAACCGATCCCCGCGAGCATTTCCGTATTGTTCGGGTTGAAACTGATGTTCTGGTGAATGTCGGAGCCAAACTCTTTTTCCGTGTTCATCGTCGGGCCGCGCGTGATGCTCGGGGCGTCCGAGTACGCGAAAATATTATTTGCAAAAATGCAGCCGTACGGGAAGGCGTAATTGTGAATGTGCAGAGAATTATCCTGCGTGTCGTGCACGAGGTTGAAATCCCACGTGATGTTGGAGTGGCCGGCGTCACCGTAAAGCCCCCAGCCTCCGTAGCCGGTCGTGTCGCGTGTGTAGCGGTACACATTATGGATCCAGTTGTGGTGGACCCGGGTCGGGTTTTGGTCCCCCAGCATGTAAATGCCGGCCAGGTCGTTCATGCGTCCGCCGGAAATGTGGTGAATGTGGTTCCAGCCCAAATCGTTGTGGTTGGTCCAGGCCTGACCGGCGCCCCAGCTCCAGCCCATCTGGACGCCGGCCCACGTCGTGTCGGAGATTTCGTTATTAATGACCGTGTTATTCTGCGCCAGGCCGCTGAAGAAGATCCCGCACGCCGACTGGAACATTTGGCCCGTGTGGTGGATCAGATTGTTGCGGATGAGGTTTTCGCGGGAAATCCCCTCCTTTTTTTCCTTCTCGACCCCTTTGGGGGATTCCGGGATGGTGATCCCGCCCGCGCCGCAGTCGAAGACGTGGTTCCGCTCAATGAGGTTTCCGACGCAGCCGAGGCAGAGCGAAATGCCGTTTTCACCGAGGTGGGAGAATTCGCAGTCCCGCACGAAACTGTGCTCCCAGCCGAATGCGTTGATCGTGCCGCGCTGTGTGTCGGCCGCCTGAACGCTGTGCTTGTAGTCGGGCGAAATGTCCGCATCCGAGTACGAAAAAACGAGATTCTGGAAACTCAAATATTCGACCGGCTTCCCATTCTGCCAATCGCCCTGAATTTCCACCAGCCAGCGCGGGCAGACGCTCAGAATGACCGCGTCCCGGGTCAGATCTTCATCCTCACGCGGAATGTAAAAGACGCGCCCGGCATTGCGGTCGAGGAACCACTCGCCCGGAACGTCCAGAGCGGCCCGGCAGTTTTCCAGGTGCCACCGCATGTTCCGGTTCGGGAAAAAGACGCCGGTTTGACGCGTGAACGTGACGGTCCCCGTGGCGGGGTCGTACGACTCGATCCGGTTGAACGACGTGCTCCAGTACAAGTAGGCGTAAAAGATCGCGCCCTCGAATGAGGCGGGATCCGCGAGTTTCTCGTCCGGCGTGTCCGGGCCGAAACCCAAAGCGGCGCGGAAATCCTCGGGGCGGACGACGTAACTTTGTGCGCTTCGGTTCTCGATCATGACGATTTTTTTCGCCCAGAAGTACGACGCGGTGGGGTCTTCCGGGTCCACGTTCGGCGTACGAGCGCAGGTCGCACGGCGAACGTCCGGATGCTCCGGCGTGTAAGGAACGTCCAGAAAAGTCCCCGACGCGATTTCGACGTTACGCTCGACGAAAAGCTGGGTCCCCTGGAATTCGGCGGCGCCGCCCGTTTTCAGAGACTCGGGAACCGGCGCGGAGAAAAGACCGTTTCCTTCATCTTTCCAGCCGGAAAGGACCAGACCGCCGGAAATGACGGCACGCTCGCCTTCGGCCCCCTGCCAGACGACCGGCGCGTCTTTGGAACCGGAGTCGGCCGGAGTGAAAACCAGCGGCTGGGTCTGCGTGTAACGTCCGCCCGCAAGCTGGACCGTGACGGACTCGTTCGGGGTCTGGGCCCGAAATTCGCGCACGGCGTCGCGGGCTTTTTCGAGCGTCGCAAACGGCGCGGACTGACTGCCGTCTGCGGAGTCGGAACCGGACGGCGAGACGTAAAACGTTTTGGCGTTCAGGCCGCTTGCGCAAAGCAGCGCGGCGGCGCAAAAGGCGGAAAGGAGGAAGTTTTTCATGGGAGGGACCTTTTTAAAGTGTGGAGGGTGGAGTGTGGAGGGTGGAGTTGGGAACTGAAAACTAAAAACCGGGGGCTCATTTCTCGAACGTGAGCTTGCCGCAGCCGACGTTCACTTCGTGGTGTACGGGCCACGTTTTGCGCTCGGGACTGTCGTAAACGCCTGCTTTTCCGGTGTAGGTGGGGATTTTGTCGGCGGGAAGGTTTTCGACTTCGTTCTTTTCAACGAGCCACGTCTTTTCGGAGTACGCGTACCTCTCCCCCATCATAAACACGATCCACGGGTCGGCGCAGTTGATCGCCCGGTTGTTCCGGACCACCGTGCGGGTTTCCGGGGAGCGGAGCGTTTTGGTGTCGATCGACTTCTGAAGCTGGGCGAGCCACGGGTAGCGGTCGATCCAGGGCGACTCGTTGACCGGGACCGAGGCGAGGATCATCAGGAGCTGCGCGTGGGTATAGCCCGGATTCGTGTAGTCGGTTTCCGGGTTTTCCCACTTCTGCCAGCAGGAAATCGCGGGCTGGCAGTTGACGAACGTGCAGTTTTCGATCACGTTCCCGACGGCGGAAAGGCTGATCCCCTCGGCGACGTTTTCGATCCAGCTGTTTCGGATCGTCAGTCCGGCGGCGCCGTCGTCGAGCATGTACGCCCGATTCCGCTGGCCGCGCGGATTGTAAATGTCGTGGACGTAGTTCCCGTCCATCACGTTCCCGACGAGCGTGAAGTCGCGGCCGCAGTAGAACGCGCCCATCTCGCCGGAGTTCAGGCACACACTGTGGACTTCATTTTCGAGGAACTGATGCTCACGCCCTCCGAAAAGGACGGCCGTGTGCGGGCCTTCGTGGATCAGATTGTGCGAAACCGTGACGCCGCAGCCGCCCACGCGGACGGCCGGATTGTAGGTCATCTGGCGGCATGAAAAGTGGTGGATGTGATTGTTCTCGATCACGTGCCCGCAGTGTGTGAGCGTTTTCGGGTCACCGGCGTAAACCGAGATCCCGGTCCAGTCGATGAAGGAAACGTCGCAGCCGGCCACACGGTGGTTCTGGCCTCGGTCGATCTGGATCCCGTTCATCCCCGTGTTTCGGATGATGCAGCCGATCAGATGAACGGCCTCGCCTCCGTTGATTTTCAGGGCGGTTCCGCGGCAGTTCTCGAAGATGATCCCGTTGAAATTCACAAACGAGACCTGATTGAGGCGCAAAAGATCGGTTCCGAGTGTTACGGCTGGATTGCCTACCTTAATGAGGGGCCAGTAATAGTACAGTTTCCCGGTGGCGCGGTCGAAGTAGTATTCTCCCTCTTCATCCAGCTCGCAGAGGAGGTTGAACCCGTACCATGCGTTGGTGATCGGGCCGTAGCCGTAACCGGAGCCGGGTTTCTGGGGCGTGATGGTTCGCGTTTCCAGATTGATTTCGCCCAGCGAGATCATGTCGCCGGCCCAGTTGTACTTCCAGAAACCGGCGGCGCGCGGCTCCGCTTCGTCGATCCACTTCGCGATGTGGGCGTCGGTTTCCGGGTCGGCCTTCCACTGGAACTTTTCGGTTCTGTAGTCCGTCTGGTTTTCGCGGGCTTCCTTCACTTTCACCTGCTCGTCCTCGGGGATCCCTGCCACGTCGAGGAAGCCTTCGTTCGGCCAGCGCGCCAGCGTCTGCGGCCGGTCGCGGTTAATTAACTGCAAGTCGCCGAGTGGGTTTTTGGCTCCGTTCGGCTGGTCCGACGTGACGTTTTCGATCCCCAGGGCGGGAAGGTCCCAGACCAGGACGCGATTACGCGCGGCGGCGGGGAGTTTCGCGAGGATTTCCTCGTCAGTGACCGGCTGGCCATTCTCTTTGAGTGGGACGGAGCCGGTAAAACGGACCCTCGACGCACGATCCGCCTCAAACGTGACCGGAGCGTCGGCCGTTCCGGAGTCCTCCGCTGAAAATTCGACCGGGGTCATGATCGGGTACGAGCCCGCCTGGAAAGTGACCCTTACGGGGGTTCCGGGCTTCAAAGTCCCGTCTTTGCGCATGACGCGCAGCGCGTCGCGGGCGCCCTGAAGCGTGGCGAGCGGCTCGAAAAATGTTCCCGCAGCGGAATCGTCCCCTTTCGGCGAAACGTAGAGGTGAAGTTCATCGGCCAGGGCGAAGCTGGTCAAGAGGAGAAACGAAATGAAGGAAATAAAATGGCGGTTCATTTGAATTGGAGTCTCAAATTAGGGGTTAATGTGGGAACTGGAAGTAGGAAATGAACTCGCGGCCGTCCTCGCGAAACGTGATACTCACGCCCGCCGCGCCGGTCGGGAGGTCGGCGTACGTGGAATCCTCGTCCACGCAGCCTTTCAGGTAGTCGGGCGAGTCCAGGATCCGAAGGTCACGGCGAAGGGTCAGTTCCCGGCCGTCGTCGAGCTGTGCACGAACGATTTCCATTTCGGGACCGACCGGGACCAGGACTTTATTCTCGATCCAACCCAGGTTTGTGCGGATCCGCAAGACCGCAGCGTCCGGTTTGGCTCCCGGCTCGAACGGAGCGCCCGGAGGGAGGAACTGGACCGAAACCGCGTTTTTCGGGAATGTGCGCGTTTGGGCGAACTCGTCCCACCACTTCCATTCCGACTCGTGATCGGTCAAAAACTTTCGAACGGCCGGCGAGCCGCCGAGGATGCGGAGCCGGTCCTGCGTCCACTGGTCTTTCCGGACGGCCGCGACGCGCTTGCGTTTCAGGGCGTCGAGCCAGCCTTTCCACGTCGGGTTTTCGGCTACGAAAAGCGTGCGGAAGGCGGTGAGCTGCTCGCGCCACCACCACGCTTCGCCGTGCGAGTCCTGAAGGGCTGTGAGTGGGATCGACCGCTCGTAGCGTTTCAGGTACGGCATCGTCGCGACGAAATTCCAGCAACCGAAATGGAAAGCCGCGATCAGGTCGTAGCCGCCGTGGAGTTCCGCCTCATCGAGAAGCAGACGACCTGCCGGTTCATGGTCGCACGCCTGCCAGATCTGGAATTTTTGCTGGGCCGTTTCCTCTTCACACGGTGGCGCTTCGAACGGGTCGTCGAGGTGGGTGAAACGGCCGTAACCGGGAACCGGTTTCACGGAGCCGTAGCGCTCGTCGGAGGGGAAAAACGTAACCGGAACGCCTTGCTCGCGGGCGGTTTTCTGGGCGGCGTCGATCCATTCGGGTGTGGAGTTTTTCGCGCCCCAGAGGTGGATCTGGAGCCGTTTCGCCATCATCACCACGTCGCTCACTGAGCCGGAACCGGGGGCTTCGAACTGGATCGTGTAAACGTGGTGGTTGGCCGGGATCACGTCCAGCGTTTCCGCCGGGTGGTTTTTTGCCGTTTCGTGTTGCTCGTGGGCCAGCGGGCTGATGAAAAGGCCGTTCATCAGGTCCAGTGCGTAGTAGAGCGTCAACGGATTGGAAGCCGCTCCGGGCCGGTCCGCGAAACCACCATCGGCGTTGGTCAGCGAGCGGAGCCAGTTGGCGAGCGGGGCTTTTTTTATGAGGTCCTCACGGCGCAGTAGTTTCAGGCCGCGAATGGCGCACCAGGCGTAATAAACGTCCGAAACGTTTCCCGTTTCCGGCCTGGGTGCGTGTGTGAACCCGCCGTCCTCACGCTGGCATGCCGCGAACCACTCGGCAGTTCGGGAAAACGTCTCACTGGAAATGATCTCCTCGCCTTTCAGAGCCAAAAGCCCCTGAAGCGCACGGAACGTGCAGATCACGTTTCCCGGCCCGCCGCATTTTTCGTCGTCGGTCGGCACGGAGTTGAACGATCCGTCCGGGCGCTGACGCTGGGTGAAGAACGGCTCGAAAACCTCGCGCAGCTCGTCGCAAGGCTCGCCGAGTAACTGGCGGCATAGGAACGGAAACGCTTCCTGATCGAGCGGCGGATTTTCGCCCAGTTCGTACGCGGCCGTGTAGCTGGCCGGCTTTTTCCAGCTCAGGACTTTGGAACGGAAGCGCGTCAGTTCCGACTTGCCCCCGAGCCACGCGAGTGACTGCATGAGCTGGAAGGTCATGAATTTCGGCTCGGCCCAGTGGCGGCCTTTTCCCTCAAGCGGGTGGCCGTAAGTCAGGAGGAATTCGACCACTTTTTCCGGTTCTGGGACGGGGATCCCAAGCAGGTGGTACGCGCCGAGGACCGAAAACGTGACGCTCAGGTACGAGTCAAACTGCTCGGGCCACCCCCAGCCACCATCCGGCTTACGGAGTGATTCGATGTAATGAACGACCGGCGGGACGGCCGGAGAGTTTCCCCCGTGGGCGAATGTACCCGTGGCAGCAGAAAGGGCGGCGGTTTGAAGAAACTGGCGGCGGGTTGAAAGCATGGCGGTAGCAGGACGGGAGTGGATGGGAGTTTGGTGGGGGATTGCCGGGAGTGGCTGGGAGTGGTTGGTAGTGGCTGGTAATTTTCTGGGAAGTGCTGGGAAGGAAACGAAAGACCGGAAAAGTCCTTTCTTGTGCTGAGCTTTTCCGGTCTCTTGGACACTAAATGATTTTTTGGATGATCAAGTCCGGCGTGATGCCTTCCGCGTCGGCCGAAAACCGGGTCTGGATCCGATGACGAAGAACGGAGGGCGCGAGGGCCTGAATGTCTTCGCGCTCCACGCAGAAACGACCGTGCAAAACCGCTCGTGCCCGTGCGCCAAGCAAAAGAGCCTGGCCCGCCCGAGGCCCGGCGCCCCACGCGACGTACTCGGTGATGAATTTCGCCAAATCGCCGGTCTGCCCTGAATCGGGGCGGGTGGCGCGGCAAACGTCCAGCGCGTATTCCGCCACGGGATTGGAAACGGGGACCCGCCGCACGAGCTGCATCGCGGTCAGAAGCTCCTCACGCGTCAGGACCGGCCTGACTTCCGCCTGAGCCTCGCCCGTCGTTTGAAGAAGAACCTTCAGTTCGTCCTCCCGCTTCGGGTACGTGACGCGGCTTTTGAACATGAAACGGTCCAGCTGCGCCTCGGGGAGCGGGTACGTGCCTTCCTGCTCGATCGGATTTTGCGTCGCGAGGACGAAAAACGGCTCAGGGAGCGCGTGCCGCTGGCGGCCGAACGTCACCTGGTGCTCCTGCATCGCCTCAAGGAGGGCCGACTGCGTGCGCGGCGGCGTCCGGTTGATCTCGTCCGCGAGCAAAATGTTCGTGAAAACCGGCCCGCGAATGAACTGTAATCCCGCGGAAATGTCCTGCGACTGGAACATTTCGCTCCCCGTCACGTCGGCCGGCATCAGATCCGGCGTGCACTGGATCCGCTGGAACTCGAGCGAAAGCGACTGGGCAAGCGTCCGGACCATGAGGGTTTTGGCCAGGCCCGGCACGCCTTCCAGAAGGCAGTGACCCCCAGCCAGAAGCGCAATGACCAGCTCCTCCATGACGGCGGACTGCCCAACGATTACGCGAGCGGTCTGCTCTTTCAGGCGCGTGTAAAGTTCATGGATCTTCGTGATGGATTCTGTGTCGCTCATAAAAGGAAACTTTATTCTTCCACGATTTTGATGGGCTTAAACTTGAATTTCGGGTTCTGGCCGAGGAATCTGCACGGATTATTGTAGAAGATCTCTGTGGCGTCCTGGATGGAGTGGCCGCGGCGGCGGAACTCCAAAACCGCTTCCTGAAGCGTGAACGGGTCGCTCGGGCCCCAGTCCGCGCTGGAGTTGATCATCATGCGGTCCCAGCCGTAAACCTCCAGCATGTCGCAGGCGCGCGTCGCCGTGCATTTCGTGATCGGGTAAAGCGTGAAGCCGGTCCAGAAGCCTTTTTCACGAATCGGCCGAATGGTGTGTTCCTCCACGTGGTCGATCCAGACTTTGTCCGGGTCCAGATTGGAGAAACCGGCCAGAATTTCCAGGATCTTGCGCGTGCCGAACAGTTTGTCGTGCAGGTGCGGCGTGTGGATCAGCAGAAGCTGGCCGTAATCGACCGCGAGCTGGACCTGGGCCTCGAAGATCTCGCACTCGTTCTTTGACGAAAGATGAAGCCCCGTTTCACCGACGCCCAGAACGTTGGGCCGCTTGAAAAACTCCGGCATCGCGTCGAGCACGACCCGGCTGAGTTCCGGATTTTCGGCCTCTTTCGGGTTGACCGCGACCCAGGCGTAATGCGTGATCCCGTACTGCGCGGCGCGTGTGGGTTCAAACTCCGTGATCTGGCGGAAATAGTCGATGAAGGTTTCCGGGTACTTCCGGTCAAAACCCGCCCAGAAGGCCGGCTCCGCGACGCACACGACGCCCGACTGGGCCATGCGCTCGTAATCCTGCGCCGTCCGCGCGATGGCGTGGTAATGAGGTTGAATGATCAGCATGATTCAGTCCTTCCTTTCCTCGTTTTTCGGGTCCAACTTGGTGAAGATCATCAGGAGACGTTCCGTCCGGTTCGGCTCGGGGGAGTCCGAGGCCAAAACGTCCAAAGCCTCACGCAGAAGCTGGGCGCGCAGATCCGTTTTCATCGATTCGTCTTCGGGATGGGCCGCCTCACCACGCTGGGCACGATCCAGCATCGCGGCCGTTTCCAGCAAATGCCACCGCGTGTCGAGGTAGTAATTTCCGAGGACTTGAGAAGGAGTTAGAATTGAAGTGGCCATTTTTCGATTTTATTTCAATTGAAAAGGTTTTGATGGAAGAAAAAACCAATGAAGAAAACAGAGAAATGAGCGAAACGGGAATTTGTTTTACTCCCGCTTCTCTCATTTCTCGCTCATTCCGATTCATTCATCGGTTTTCAGTTTTCAACCGGAGCGGCTTCAGCCGGGGCAGCTTCAACCGGAGCGGCTTCAACCGGAGCGGCGACTTTAGCCGAGTCATCATCGTCATCATCATCGTCATCATCCCAAATCTTGATTCTTGAGATCGAGTACGGTTTGTCGCAGCTCGTCGTGTTTTTCAGACCCGGGAAAGACCAGTCGAAGTTGACGACGTACAGGTATCCGTCCATCACAGCGCATTCGGCCGGCTGGTCCAGAAGACCATTTTCGCCGTTCGTGTCGTCGTTCACCCAGAGCCAGCCCGCGACGTGCTCACCATTCTCATTGCGGGAAAGAGTCCGGATAGCGTTGGCCTGACTGTCGTCGATGTAGATTTTGTCGGTCTTCGCATCGTAGAAAATGCCGTCGCAGCAGTGGTACGCGTCGTCATTCAGGACGGTCGTCACTTTGGCGGTTCCATCTTCGTTCGTGTCGATGCGGTACATCTGGCCGTCGCCGAAGTTCCCGGCATAGAGTGCGCCCCACGCCCACGTGATCCCGTCAAACGACGTGTTGTCGCCGCGGCCGATTTTCTTCGTTTGGCCAACGACCCAGGCGCGGGGGTCAACCGCTTTGCCCTCTTTAACGGTCGGATCGACCATGATGGTTTCCGTCGCTTCGACCAGGTCAGAGGTCTTGAAACGCCAGATGATCCCCAGCCCGAACGCGTCGGGGGTCCCAGCCGTATCGATGTTGGAGTCACTGATGTAGGTATAATCGTCACGGATCAGGATCGCATTCGCCAGGCGGAGGCCCTTCGCGACCACGTCCACTTTTCCGGTCGGTTTTCCGTCTTTCATCTCAACGCGGAGGATGCGGGACGGGTATTTGCCTTTCGGTTCCGAAGAGAAGAACTGATTGTCGCAAACGTACAGGTTACCGTCCGGGCCGAAATCAAGCCCCATGGGGCCGGTTTTGCCGGAGTCCGGGTCGGTCGGGTAGTCCATCAGGATCTTGAACTCGCCATTCACTCCATCATCTTCAAAGACGCACAGTTTGGCGCCAAATTCACGGGAACCGTCGGCCTTGCTCGGGTGGAAGTTCGGGACGTTCAGGTAAATTTTTTCGTTGACTTCATCGACCGTCATACCATCCGGGACCGGGCAGGTATCCGGAAGGGTCACGTGAAGTTCCGGTTTATAAGCCGGGTTCGGAGTAATGTCCACTTTGTGGATCTCAACGGCGTTTTCATCGGCTGAAGTGTCTTTGTCACAGCATTTTTTGCAGCACGGGCAGCAGCCGGCCAGCATAATGACGGCAGACAACGCCAGGAAAGCAAGAGTTTTTTTCATGGTCCAGGTCCTTCTCTTGAAATGCCCCGCGGAAATTGGGCGACCGCAAGGCTGGGGAGGTTACTACTATACGGTAAAAGGAACGCCTGAAAGGTCCAGACGTTCCTACGATATACAGCGAAAAACTAGTTCGCGGCCGGAGCGGGGGCTTCAGCGGCAGGGACCGGAGCTTCAACAGCGGGAGCCGGAGCTTCAGCAGTCGGGGCCGGAGCAGGTGCAGCCGGAGCAGGGGCTTCAGCAACCGGAGCAGGAGCGGGTTCTGCCGGAGCCGGAGCAGGGGCTTCAGCCGGGACGTTCCCGAAACCAGCCGGAATCGGTTCGGTCGGCTTGATTTCCGGAGCGCCTTCCGGACGGAAGTCGTTTTCCGGGGTGGCGTCGTTGAAAACGTCAAACCACTCGTCCTTGAACGCGATGGTCTGACCAATACGGGCGGAGATGTTCGCCGTCAGCGCCATGATCGCATCAGCCATGGCAACTTTTGGCTCGCAGTGCATCATCATGCCCGGATCGTCCGTCTTGTAGTTCGGTTCCGGGTTGCTGCGGATGCAGTACGCGAAGTGCTCGATTTCTTCCGTGTAACCGAGGCTCAGGTCGTTCAGCGCTTCCGTACCGAGGACTTCATCCATTTTCTGGTTTTTGAAATCGTCGTCACTGGTCGGTTTCAGCGTGTATTCCGGCGCTTTGAACCCGGAGACTTTGGACTCGCCGCCGCGTTCCACGTGCGCGTACTGGTTGACTTCGTACGTGTACCAGAGGTAGGCGTTTTCTTCACGGTCGATCTGGAGGGTCCCGGTGGTTCCCATCACGACTTCACCGTAACCGCCGAAGTCGTTTCCGTTGATCGCGCTGTACGCCACGGCGACTTTTTGACGCGGGTCTTTCTCGTAACCCGGAGCGGCGTATTCGTAAACGCACGTCATGTGGTCTTCAATGTCGCGGTCGTTCAGAAGGACGTAATTCCCGTCTTTGTCCTTGCGCTTGTTGAAGACGGACCGGTTCGAGAAGGCGGTCACGTTGAGCGGGTGGTGGTGCTTCCCGTCGCCGTACGTGGCGGAGATGAAGATCCCAGCCGCGTCGAGCTGGTGAGAGCCAAGTTCGGCCATCACGCCCGCGCTCGTGGTTTCCCACAAACGCCAGCGGTAAAGCTCCTCGGCCGCCGGGGCGACATAGGTCGTGTTGCCTTTGCCGTCCACCAGGGTGTGCGCGCGGTAGTTGGAGTTTTCGTCCAGCGGGATCGCGATCTCGTCGTTGAGCTGCTCGCCGAACTGCTCGATCTGCTTCGTGATGAGCGGGAGCTCCACGCCCTCGATGCGGGCTTTGTTTGCGACGAGTTTCTCGCGGGCGATCTCGTTCATACGGATCGCGAATTTGTCGCCGGATTCACGCAGCTTTGCGGCTTTGTCGTCGCAGGCCTTGATCTGGCCGTCCAGCTTGGCCAATTCTTTGACGAAACCTTCTTTTTTCTTCTCATGGGCCTCTTTTTTCTTCTTGATGCCGTTGAGGAGGACCAGGTCGTTTTCGGTGTATTTTCCGTCTTTCTGATTAATGACGGCTTCCGGGAGCGGCGGCTGCCAGCTGTCGTTTCCGGGCTGGTTGTTGCGGTGCCACTGCGCGCGGATGTAGTGGATCTTGCCGAGCAGGCCCTGTTCGATCGCTTCGATCGCGTTGTTGTAGAGGACGCTGTAGTGGCGCTGGTGACCGGTCGCCATGTGCTTGTGCAGGCGAGCCGCCACGCGCCCCATATCTTTGCACTTCGCAATGTCGTGAGCCATCAGTTTCTCGGTCAGAACGTGCAGACCAGCGTTCATGGCTTCGATGGCCGCCTTGTGGTGCAGGTGCAGTGGCAGAGCGATCAGGACCGCTTCGATCCCAAGCTCGTCCTTGGCAGCCAGAAGCTCGTGGTAGTCTTTGAAGACTTTGACCTGAGCGTCCACTTCTTCTTTGGTTTTCCGGAATTTGTCGTCGCACTCGCTGTAAACGCGGTAGAGGCCGCGGCGGACTTTACGTCCCTTGGGGCTGGCCGTCACGTCACCATTGAAGGCGCGCCAGCGGTTGTAGCTGCGAATGTCGGCGATCGCCACGATGTCCACAAATGCCGGGTTGCAGGCCCCCAGAAGAACTGAGCCTTCGTCACCGGTTCCGATGATGCCGATTTTGACCGGTTTCTCGGGAGTGCTGTAACCGTAGTAGTACGCACCACGTGTCGTGTTGTCGTTCGGATCGTTTTTGATTTTCAGCCAGTCGCGGAAGAACTCGCCGCGCATGTTCGGGCTGGCCATTACCGCGCGAAAGTTCGCTTCGCCGATGTTTTTATTTTCAGGTGTTAAATTCATGTTTTTACCTTTGTATTTTGTGGTTATGCTCTTTACGGGGACGATGCTTCCAGCGTCGTTAAAATCAGGAATAGGAATGAGGAGTCAGGAATTGAAAAACCTTGGCTTTTATGGATTGAACTCATTCTGAAACTGACGTTACGAGAAGCGTCGATTCCTCATTAAGACGACGCTGGAAGCGTCGTCCCCGCAAGGGGAGGCTTTTGATCATTCACTTCAGACGTCATATTCCGGTTTGTTCAGGTTCGGATCGCCTTCTTCCTTCGTTTTAAGGCCGAAATCAACTTCTGGTGTTGCATCGCTTTCGACTTTGAACCAGTCATCTTTGAAGTAAATCCGTTCACCTCTTTCGGCGGAAATGTTGGTCACGTGGGCGATGATCGCGTCACCCATGGCGACTTCCGGCGTACAACGAGGATGATTTTCCGGATCCGGATTGCGGATGCACCACGCAAAGTGCTCGATCTCTTCCGTGTAGCCACGGCTGACTTTCGGCCCGGCTGCCGCTGCTGCGACGGCTTTCTGACTCGCGCCGCTGGACTGCGTGTCGAGGGACGGACCGCTGCCAGCGCCGGCGCTCGCTTTGGTTTCTTCTTTCAGAAGGAGCTGGGTCTCTTCTTCCTTCAGGATGATCATCGTGCCTTTCGTGCCGTAAACGATCTCGCCGTAACCGCCGAAGCCGTTCCCGTTGATCGTCGAGTACTGGACCGCGATCTTGTTCTTGTTGCAGAGCGGGTCTTTTTCGTCGTAGCCTGGAAGCGGGAAGTCGAACGCGGCGATGACGTGGTCATTCGTGTCGCGGTCGTATGGGAAGAGGTTACGCTCGCCCGAGGCGAAAACGCTGATCGGGTGCTTGTGTTCGCCGCCGTGGAGGGCCGAGATGAAGATGCTGGCCGCGTCGAGCTGGTGGGAACCAAGTTCCACCATCAGACCGCCGCCCGTGCGCCCCCAAAGGCGCCAACGAATCAGCTCTTCGATCGGCGAGCAGGTGTAAACTGTGTTACCGGCCGCGTCTTTCAGCTCGTTCGTCTGGTAGCCGAATTTCGAAGCGTCGATCAGGTAGTCCTGAATTTGCAGTTCCTTCTGGCGGACACGCGGGAGAAGTTTCTCGATTTCCGCGCCGCGGGCCTTGGAAAGAGCCACTTTCAGTGATTTCAGGTCTTTCAGGAGCTTCATGGCCTGCGGGTCTTCCGGCTTGGCCTGGAACGGCATTGGCATCTGCCAGCTGTCGGCGCCCGGAAGGTTGGAACGGTGCCATTGGGCGGCGATGTGGTGCAGGTCACCGAGCTTGCCGCGCTTGATCGTTTCCATCGCTTCTTCGTACAGAATGTTGTAGTGACGCTGATGGCCTGTGGCGCAGAACTTGCCGGTTTCACGCGATGTACGAGCCATATCTTTGCACTGGCCGACCGTGCGGGCCATGAGTTTTTCCGTCAGGACGTGCAAGCCCATCCGCATCGCCTTGATCGCGACGATGGCGTGGAGGTGAAGGGGCAGGGCGATGATGACCGCCTCGATACCGTCGGCCTTGGCGTTGGCGAGGCATTCCTCGTAATGGCCGTACACCTTCACGTGCTTGCGGGCTTCGTCTTCGGTTTTCCAGCCATAGACGCTCATCAGGCCCTTGCGCATCTTGATGATGTTATCGTTTGAGTTATCGCCGTAGAACGCGCGAAAGACGTTGTACGGGCGGATGTCGGCGATGGCTTTGACCTGAACGTACTCAGGATTGATAGCGCCGATCAGGATGTTGCCCTCATCGCCGGTTCCCAGGACCGCGACGCGGAGAGGTTCACCGTGGGCTTTTCCATAACCGAAATAGTAGGCGCCGGCAGTTAAACCGGTCGTGGCGACTGCCGCAGTGGAAGCCACCATAAATTGACGACGGGAGCACCGAAGGAATTCTTCACGAGCGGCCGCCTGTTGCTGTGGTGTAAGATTCATATTTCGTTCTTTCTTTTGTTCTGATTCTTGTCTTTTGAACGAATAACGAATAATGAATAACGAATAATGAGGAGAAAGACTTCAACCTTTTTTCGTTTTCAAATTCGCTGCGGCCGGAACTCATCCAGCCATTATTCGTTATTCGTTATTCATTATTCATTCGTTTTCAGTCTTCATTTTCTTCGGAATAGAAGCCGAAGATCTTCGCGAGCTGTTTACCGCCGCAGTTCCAGACGAAGTAGTCCAGACCTCCCCAACGACCAACAGGCAGGGTGGCGAGCATGAAAATCGCGACCATCTCGACAAAGTTTTTGTCCACGATCAGCGCGTGGCCCACTTCAGGGTGCACTGCCGGGAAAATCGTTGGCCATGGCGGCTGCGTCATCAAAACAGCAATCAGGAAGCAACCACCGCCGATGGCTGCCAGGCGAGTGCAGAAACCAAGAATCAGGCACAGACCAATGAGCGTCAAAGCCCACGTGACGGAGAAATCAAGGAATTTCGTCCAGCTGCGGCCTACGAACGGGAGGTTCAGGCCGAACGGAAGCTGGTCCGTCTCCACGACGAACTGAGGAAGTTTGACCGTTTCTTTCGCGCCAGTTTCACTCACAGGGCCAAGAATGGTCTGGATCTGGGCGACCAGAGTGTTTACGGCATCTTCCTGCACGGTGAAGAAACCTTTCGCCTCGGAACGAAGTTTCATCATATCGCCCCACTGGCGCTTTTTCTGTTCAGGACCATTATTCGGCCCGTTTTTCGCGGCCTGGAAACGTTCCAGAGCGGCCAGATAGGCGGCGACATTCGACGCATTATCTTTTACGTCGTCCCGCACGTCCGCGACGTACGTTCCCCACGCGATTTGCAGGGCGCGGAGCTGGTCGCCTTCCGGTCTGTAAGTGTTGATGGCGTAGTCGTAAATCTTCTGAGCTTCATTGAAGTAGGCGGGATAAACCGTAACGGTTTCTTTCACTTCGGTCACTTCCGGCACCGGTGCGAACAGCTCGGGAACATCCTTGCCTTCTTCTTTCTTCACGTCGATCGTGGGTTTTCCAGACGTGTAAAACGTGACCTCCCGCGATTCGGTTTTCAGACGTCCAACACCGTCAAGGTCGGGCGACATGGCGTAAAAAATCGGAGCAAATGGACCTTTAGCCATCGTGAGAAACGGAAGGGCGGAGAATTTATCCGCGTTATCAATCTTCCAGCACCCTTCATAGAAGAAGTGCCAACCAATGCACAGACGAAGTGCCACCAATGCGATGACGCTGAGCATTCCTATTTGAAAATATTGGCGTTTCAGGGGAAACCTCCTCTCAAGTAAACAAACTATTAATTAATGTATTGGCGAGTGGGGACGATGTACGTCCCGCACGGCAAAATATACTATTAACCTTTTTAATTTTATCAGATTTCCCAAAAATTGCTATAGTTCAGAAGGGGGATTTGTGAAAAAAAATGGAAATTTTTGGGATTTTTCGGAGTTTTGGGAGTTTTCAGTTGTCAGTTCCCAGTTCTCAGCTGGTAGTTAAGAACTGGGAACTGGAAACTGGTAACTGAAAACTGGGAACCTGCTGTTACTCTAACCGGATCTCATCGATCTCAACTTTGGCGCCCTCTGTTGAACACGGGTCGAAGCGGAGAGAGGAAATTTTCCCCTGCCAGAAGGGTGATTCGCCGACGGAGAACACGTAGTCGTGGAACTCGCCGTCCTGAATCAGTGCGGCTTTGCAGGAGGTCGCTTCCGAAGCGGGAATCAACGGCGTGGCCCAGAAAAGCTGAGCGATGCCCGTATTCGGAGGCGTGATCCGCATACGTATTGTGACTTTGGAAACGCGTGAGGCCAGTAAATTCGAAAATGCAGCCTGAATAGCCGGGTCCCAGCCCCTGGTCGTGAAAATCATCTTCCCATCGGAGATTTTCGGCGTGGTGATGGCCATCATTTCCTTCCACGGCTGAGCGGTTTGCGGGTCGTCAAACGTTACGTTCAAGACGTCCTGAACTTTCAATCTCCGTGAGGCGAAATCGAAATCGTAGGGGCCAAGCCCAACATCCGCAGGGCCATAATTCACGGGCCAACCGCCGACGGGTTTCTCACAGAATGTCTCGCGCACCGCTTCGTACATTCCGAAGCCAAATTCCCGGTTCGGCTCAGCATAGGAACCTTCACCCCACTCATTAAGCGGCGCGAGGAGGATGTTTCGGATGCCGTTCTTCTGGGTGAACTCTTTGCAGATCTCGCAGATTTTACGGAACTTTTCAGGCGTTCGGTCGTAAATGACCGTCTGGCGCAGGCCGTGCCACGGGCGGGAGTCCCAACCGGTCGAAAGGTTCGGGAGGAACGGCAGAATACCCGTTTCCTGACGCGCGTTCCAGTAGTCACCAATCGAATCGACACAGTAATCGAAGCTGAAATACTTCGGGTTAGGGGCCTTGTTCCCGTGGTGCATGTAGTGGTAGAGCGAGGTCATTTCAAACCCGGCGTCGGCCAGCCACTGGACACTCGATGGATCGGTTGAGGCTTCCGGCCATTTCATCGAAATGAAGTAAATCCCCTTGAACCCCGCTTCTTTCGCCATTTTCTGACTCAGGTCAAGAAGTTTTTTTACGCCTTCGCCCTTCTTGAGTTCCACACCTTTTTTGGCGTAGATCTCGTGAATATCGTGGTCCATTCCCTCGGGGCTCCAGATCATTACGACAGGGCGGCCATCGATGGTATAATACTCGGGCGTGTTGAAGTAGTTCTCGATCCAGAACTTAGTGACGGCAGCCTGGTCTTCCTCGCTGTGGCTCCCGGGACCGTTGTGGTTGGCCCACATCATCGCCCATTTGAAGTACTTGCGGTACTTCGCTTTCTGGAACGCTTTCACCCAGTGATCAAGACTCTGGTTTCCACGGTTCCAGTACCAGTCCACGAGGAAATACTGTATCCCGTTTTCGACGGCCCATTTGATTTGCCAGTCAACGCACTCGGGATTGCTTTCGTCGTACCAGCCGAGTACCGGTTTACGAATCGGCGCAACTGGGAAAATACGTTCCCACGCTTCCGGCTTGCCCCATCCCGGGAAGTAAAGTGCACCGATTTCGTACTCGCTTTTGACCGGATGCGGCTCAGGAACATACGAGGCTTTGGGAAGGTTCAGCGATGGAAGAACTTCCACCGGGAATTCCAGAGTTTCAAGCCGCATCTTTTCAGAAACTCCATCATTAAATTTCATCGTTACGATGACCGACCCCTTGACGGCCCTGGAAGCCTCAAGGAAGAAACGGAAGTTTTCTGTGTCGAACGATTCCAAATCCACTTTCTTCTCCGGCTCCGGTCCGGAAATGAGTTTCAGCCCTTTCGGGTAATCGATTTTCTGAATTTTTAGCCCTTTCGCGGCTTTTCCCCCGGGATTATAGACCATGAACTCGAACGGAAGCGGATGTCCTGCGCGGGGAATGGCATCGGAAAGGCCACCGCCCGGGCGAACCACCAACTGAGCGGCTCCTTGCGGTTCTGAAACGAACCGGACGGATTTGAGGACCGCTCCGGAATCGGCCACGTCGCTCGGCTCGACCGTGATGAAATGCGGCTGGCGTGGGTCGAAATCCTTCGTGAGAAGGAGCAGGTTATAAGTGTGCGTTTTGCCGTCAGGGCACAACTCGGCGGTAGCTTCGAGGGGATTCTTCATCGAGTCGTTCGTAATCAGGACTCGGGCGGCAGTGCCCTTTTTTGCAGACATTTCAAGGGCACACCAGCAGTGAAATTCACCGTTCTTCTGCCGGATCGGGCCGATTGTGTACTTTGCGGGGGAACCGGCTTTTTCCGCGTTCGATGGGATGAACGTCCAGCCTTCCGGGATAGATGATTTGCTGAACGTCCATTCCGGATCTGTCAACGGGAGATTTCCGTAATCCAGGTCCACGATACGAACGTAGTCGATTTCAAAACCTGCTTTTCCAAATTCACTCTCCAGAGGTGTTCCCGGGTCCAGACGGAGTTTGATGATTTTCTTTTGGGGGACCCAGCCCGGCATGATACGGCAGACGTGAAATTCACCATCGGCGGGAATGGGGAACTGTTTCATCTTCTCACCCGAAAAACCACCATAAGGGCCTTCGTTTGTGTTGGTAAAGAACAACTCGCCCTGTGTCGGAACCGTTTTGTTCGTCAACCGAATTTTTACCTCAAAAATGACTCCAGGGTGCACATCAAATACACATTTCGGAAGGTTCAGAATCGGGTCACGCCCCGTAAAGATTCCTTTCAGAACCCCGTTTTCGACATTCAAATCCTTGATTGAACCGCAATTCCAACCTTCGGCATCGGTTGGGGAATTGAACTGCCAGTCATACAGAATGGTTTCTTCCGCACGACAAAAAACAGCGGAAAAGAAAAAAAGAGTCAACAAAAACGTGACCTGGTGACGCAGCGGGTAATGCATTGGAATGCTCCTTTTACGAGGAATGAAGGAAATAATCAGAAATTATACCGCAAGGGATGGGGCTTGTCAAGAGGTGGAACAAAGAAAAGAAAAAAGCGGTGCCAGATCATATCAAGCACCGCCTGAAAAGTGTTATTTAGCCTCGTTTGCCTTGGCCTCTTCGAGTTCTTTAGCCTCTTCCTGGGTCGGCCGGTCGATCAGGAATCCACCGTAACCGCGCCAGGTTTCCGCGTTATTTTGAGCGCGGCAGCCGTAAACATCCTTTCCGCCATAATCAAGCAGGAAACTGAAATTCCCGCCGCATTCCGGAAGCTGGTGATAATCGATGGACGAAGCAGCAAAACCCTGGCTGGAACCCCTGTAAGTGTCATCCCCGGAGAAGTTCACCATGACCCCAAGGCTTGCCTGAGCGCCTTGACCCTGGTTACCTCCGCCAGCTCCGACGATCGTGTCATCTCCCATGAAATCATAGAAGAATGCGGATCCACAGTCCCAAGCGAATCCCTGGGACATAATGCTCGCCCAGTAGGAATCGTTTCCGTCATCCTCGAAGAAGAAACCAATTGCGTAATGGCAGCCAAAACCGGAACTGAAACGCTGGAACTTGCTTTCGCGACGCGGAGAGCCGTTCCACATAACTTTCGTTCCGCCTTCATGATTGTCGTTTCCCGCAAAATCACGGAAGAAACCAAGACCCATCCAGTAACCGCCCCCGTGGGCGATATAGTCGAACTGATAGTCGTCATCGCCCTCACCTTCGAGCAGAACACCAATTCCACCAGCCGCGACACCGCGGATCCCAGTACCAAGGCCCTGACCCCAGCCTTCGTAACCCGGAGTTTCCGGATACGAGTCGAAGTACATGCCGCCGGTGTAATAAGTATCATCTCCCGTGCAGTCTTCCAAAACACCGCAACCAAGTGTCTGACCGGTTCCCTGCGACCACATTGCGGCATGGTAGGAATCGTTTCCGCGACGGTCCAGAAGAATCGCGACCCCGCGAAGAGCCACACCCTGAACACGGCGGATACCGTCATAACGATCGTCACCATTGTAATCGACCAGAGCACAGGCACCGCCGATCGTGGCAGCCTGAGCGTGGTGACGTGCCAAATACTGGTCATTCCCCTCTGCATCACAGAGGAGAGAAATCCCAAGAATCGAACTGCCCTGAATTCCAGGACGGTCACCCTTGTAGATGTCGTTTCCGTGCAGATCGAGGATCGCAAGGACCGGACGGTCAATATTCACAGCGCCTTCAAGATATTTATCATCACCGCCAAGGTCTACAACAGCGCAGACATTTGGCATATTGTCGAAATCGTAAGTGTTATTGTTACGTCCGCCGACAATAATGACGCCCGCCTGGGTTTCGATGATTTTCACAATCGAACCTTCAACACCTTCGTAGGTCAAATCATTACTGTTCTCTTTCATGGAGTCTAATGACTTGATGAATTCCGGGTCCATAATCAAAGAAAGATCGACCAGACCCGCGTACATGTCCGCCATTTCGATCGAGTTCATATCAATGATCAGGCTTCGTGCCGTCCCGCGCATACTGACAGTGTGCCCAACCGAGGCTTCCAGCGTGAACGTTCTATTGGCCATCGAGCTGACACGTTTGATTTGGTCCTGGGACATCGGCGCAATCGCGCGGCCATGAGCCAGTCGGGCTTCGGTAACGGCCTTTTCGAGGTCCGAAAGAGCCTTGTCAGCGGAAGTTTTATGATAGCCGCCCGGTACTTTTACAGCGTCTTCGCTTAAGTCCATACGATCAGCTATGCGTTTGAGGGCTTTACAAAAGCCGATGCGGCCTGTGCATAGGTTTACGTGCAGAAGTCGGGTAAATTCATCCGCTTCGCCTGCGCCTTTAAGCGGGTCTGCGGAAATTTCTTTGAACCAGTTCAAACGACCCAGACCGTTCAGCTCAGAACCGGTTCTCGTCCCCACTGTGTTCTTCATGACTCTACCGAGGTAGGAACGCCACGTGTTGTAGCGGGAATTCAAATCGCGTCTTTCAATGGCAGATACGATTTCCTGGACGGAAAGACTGACGATTTCACTGCTTGCAAGAACACCGCCGAATGGTTTTCTGTTATCGTTGACAGAAAAAACATCAAAGTCGGCAAAAGAATTAAAAATTGTATTTTGGTTGGAACCACGAATGTTGGGAGTAGGGTCCACTTTTTTTCCGCCACGGCCAGATGCGTATGAGGCGGCGGGAGGCATTGTATTGCTTCCACTGTCATTTCGCCTCCACCACTGAGCTGATGCAGAAGTAATCAATAAATCAGACGAACTTACCAGAAAAACGGCAAGTAAAAGCACCCATGATTTCAACTTTACTGGGAATTTAACGTGCATGAATCAAACCTCAACAAGTTTTAAAATATAATATATGGTTTTTTATCGTCTTTTAAAGTTTACAACTGAGTGCTCATTCTGGAATTTTCTTTTTTTTGTATTTTTCTGGGCCTGTAATGAGTAAAAGAGGTTTTAAGCAGGATTGAGAAAGAAGTGAAACTTTTCTAATTCCCCCGTTTTCGTAGTTTATGATTACAAAAAACGAGAGTCTTCCACTTGAAAGACTCTCGCCCCATAATAACCCATCAAATGAGATTTTCAATCAACTGGTCCAGCGAGCGAATCGGTCTTTCAAATCTCACTCTTCTTCCTCTTCCATCTTGTGCTTCGCGATGATGTCCTGAATGATGTTTCCAGGAACCACATCGTAGCGGTCGAACTCGATCGTGTAGCTTCCCTGACCACCAGTCATCGAAGCGAGAACGCGGGCGTAAGTCGTGACTTCCGCAAGCGGGATCTCGGCGATGATCGTCTGCATTCCACCGCCTGCGCTTTCCATGCCGAGCGGACGGCCGCGGCGCGTGGAAAGGTCGCCCGAAATGTCGCCCACTTTGTCGTTCGGGATGGTGATCTCGATCTTCACGACCGGTTCGAGCAGGGTCGGTTTACATTCCTGGAACACATTACGGAACGCCATCGAAGCCGCAGTTTTAAAGGCCGTTTCGTTCGAGTCAACGTCGTGCATTTTACCGAAGTAAAGCTCCACTGCGATGTCCTGAACTTTGCACCCGGCAATAACGCCTTTCGTCATACGTTCTTTGAAACCTTTTTCAATGGCCGGCTTGAAGTTATCGGAGATGGACCCCTGCGTGACCGTGTCGATCCACAGGAAGTTGAATTCCGGGTCGAGGTGGAACTCTTTCAGGGTCGGGAATTTCTCTTTCGTGCAGAATTCAGCCGGATCCGTGCCGCCCGGGAACGGGTACATACGAATGTGAACTTCACCGAACTGACCGGAACCACCAGACTGCTTCTTGTGACGGTAGGAACCATCGCCGCTGCGCTGGATCGTTTCGCGATACGGGATCTTCGGCTCTTTCGTGTCGATCTCCACTTTGTCGCGGCGCTTCAGGCGTTCCTGCAGGATCTGAAGGTGGAGTTCACTCATACCCGTGATGACCAGTTCTTTGGTCTGCGGGTCCTGATCACGTTTGAAGGTGGAGTCTTCGTCACACAGCTTGGCCAACGCGCCGGAGAGTTTTCCTTCGTCGCCGCGGGATTTCGGCATCGCAGCCAGCGAAACCATCGGGGTCGGGAAGATGATGTCCGCCATCGTGGCGTTGCCGAGCGTAGTACTGGTCTGAAGGTCTTCCGCTTTCGTCACGGTACAGATGTAACCCGGTCCGGCTTCGTCAAGAGCGACTGTCTGGTTACCAAGCATCTGGTAAAGCTGGGCGATTTTCAAACCTTTACGGCTTCCAGTGACCGGAACCGTATCGCCGGTTTTGACAGTGCCCTGGTAAACGCGGAAGAAGCTCAGTTTCTGAACGAACGGGTCCGCGCGGGTTTTGAAGACTTGGGCGACGAACGGCTCGGAAGGATCGCATTTCAGTTCCATTTCGCCGTCGTTTGCGGTACGTGTAATTACTGACGGATTCAGACCGGCCAGGACGAACGCGTCAAGAAGCTCATCCAGACCAATTTCATTTTTGGAGCTGGTGCAGAGGATCGGGACCAGAATTCCGGAAGCGACCGCTTTGGGAAGAAGAACGGCCAGGTCGGCTTCAGTCGGGATTTCACCGTCCATAAAGCGCATCATCCAGTCATCGTCGCACATGACGACCTGCTCGATGAAAGCTTCATCCTGCAAGAGGCTTTCCACAGCAGAAAAACCAGAACCAACCGCGTTGGGTTTGTTCATGAGGAAGCACTCAGAACCAAAAACGTCCTTGATTTGCTCAACGAGTTCGTCGAACTCAATGTTGTCGCCATCGCATTTGTTGATGACGATGAAACAGCCAAGGCCGAGGTCTTTCGCAGCGTGGAAAACACGACGGGTATTGACCTCAATACCACTCTGGGCGTTGATGACGATGGCCGCGTTATCGACACCATTGAGGGCGCCAATCGTCTGACCGATGAAGTCCGGGTAACCCGGTGTGTCAAGCAGGTTGAAGAGGACCCCTTTGTAATCGAAGTGGGTCACTTTGGACTCGATGGTGTACTTATGCGCTTTTTCTTCTTCTTCGCAGTCGCAGAAGCTGTTGCCGGCATCAACGGTCCCAACGTTATTAATGGCCTTGGTGCGGTGGAGTATCTTATCGACCATCGTGGTCTTACCTGCACTGCAATGCCCACAGAGTGCGATGTTCCGGATACTTTCGACTTGATACTTCGCCATGTATTTGTTCCTTCAAAATGAGTGTAAAAAGGTGCAAAAGAGTTTAACCTTTAAACTCCAAACTTGCGGAGTTTAAACTAATTCAAGTGCTAATTTTAACAAAAATACCAATAGATGGAAGGGGGAGGGGTGGAATAAATCGAAAAATTTCAGTTTTTTTCGTTTTTTTCTTACCCTCCCCTTGACTTTCAGCCTTGTTTGATATAATAAACAGTATGTAATTTACCCCTTTTACAAAAGGGCAAAATGCCGTTTTTCCCTAAATCCCTCATATTAATTTATGCTTCTTATTGCGATTGAAAGTTCCTGCGATGAAACGGCTGCGGCTGTCATTCGGGACGATGGTGAAGTTTTGTCCGAAGTCGTCGCCAGTCAGGCGCATCTGTTTTCCGAATATGGCGGGGTCGTTCCGGAAATCGCTTCAAGGGCGCACATGGAACGCATTCTTCCGGTCGTTGATCAGGCCGTAAAACGTGCGGGGATCCAACTGACCGATTTGAATGCCGTGGCGGTGACGAACTGTCCTGGATTGGCCGGCTCGCTGCTGGTCGGGGTCGTGGCGGCGAAAACGCTGGCGCTGACGCTCGGTTTGCCGCTCATCGCGGTGAATCACCTCATGGCGCACGTGTACGCCTGCCGTGTGGCGGCTCAAAAGGACGTTTTCCCTTGCGTTGGTCTCATCGTCAGCGGTGGGCATACGAGCCTTTATCGCTGCGCCGACCCGCTTGATTTTACGCTCTTGGGGGCGACCATTGACGACGCGGCTGGCGAGGCGTTCGACAAAGTGGCGGCTATGCTCGGACTGCCGTATCCCGGTGGCCCTAATATTCAACGGGCGGCGGAGCAGGGGAACCCCAAGGCGTACCATTTCCCACGCACGTTCAAAAACGACCCGGAAAACCTGAATTTCAGCTTTAGCGGCTTGAAAACTGCCGTCCGGTACCAGCTCGTCGGCGAGGGAAAACATAATTTCGAGTCGCTCGAAATTTCTGACCAACAACGCGCGGACATTGCGGCGTCGTTTCAGGCGGCTGTCGTGGATGTTCTGGCGACGAAAGCGCGTCAGGCCCTTGAGAAAACTGGTATGAAAAACCTTTGCGTTGGCGGCGGCGTGGCGGCCAATGGCGTTCTGCGAGCCCGGCTGGAAAGCGACGCGAAGCGTTTCGGTTACACTTTTTATACGGCCCCTTTGAAGCTCTGCACCGATAATGCGGTGATGGGCGCCATCGCCTGGGAACGATACAAAGCTGGACAGTTCGCGGACCTCGACCTCAATTTTGAAGCCGGCGTTGTGCGGGCCAAAAATCAATGAATAATGAATAACGAATAACGAATAATGAGAAGAAAGACTTCAACCTTTTCCGGATAATTAAACCGATGGAGTTTGAACTCATTCCAATCATTATTCGTTCCTAATTCCCATCCTTTAATCCCCCTTTACCCTTCCATAAAATCATGACTCCGAATTTCCTTGATTATTCCGTTTGCATCGGATTCTTTGCATTGATGGCTCTCATCGGCGTGGTTTCGTCGTTCCGGGCCGGCAAGAATTCCTCCGAGTTCTTTCTTTCCGGCCGTCAAATGCCGTGGTGGCTACTCGGTTTTTCACTCGTCGCGACGACTTTTGCGGCCGATACGCCAAACTTTGTGGCGAACGTTGTGCGTACGCAGGGTGTGGCGGGGAACTGGTGCTGGTGGGCTTTCCTCCTGACCGGTATGGTGACTGTTTTCATTTATGCCAAACTGTGGCACCGGTTGGGCGTTCTGACCGATATTGAATTCTACGAAATACGTTACTCGGGCAAAAGTGCGGCCTTCGTACGTGGCTTCCGCACTCTCTACCTGGGGCTGATTTTTAACACGGTGGTGATGGCGAACGTGACGCTCGCGATGATCAAGATCCTTGGTGTTTCGCTTGGTTTTGCCCCGTGGGTCACGCTCGTGTCAGGCGGTGTGATCACGGTCATTTTCTCGGTAATGGGCGGTTTTACTGCCGTGATTTGGGCGGACTTCATCATGTTCGTCGTCGCCATGGTCGGCGCCATCGCGTTGGCGGTCGTGGCCGTGAATCTTCCGGAGGTCGGAGGTCTTTCCGCGATGCTCGCCAATCCTGCGGTTTCGGGAAAAATCTCCATGCTTCCGGATTTGAGCCAGACTGATTTGGTGATCACCCTGCTTGTGATCCCGCTCGCGGTTCAGTGGTGGAGCACGTGGTATCCGGGAGCCGAGCCGGGCGGCGGAAGCTACGTCGCTCAGCGTATGTTGGCGGCCAGGAACGAAAACCATGCTCTTGGCGCGACGCTTTTTTTTAACTTTTGCCACTACGCTGTTCGTCCGTTCCCGTGGATCCTCGTCGCGTTGGCATCGATTCTGGTTTTCCCGGATCTGGACTCGCTGAGGGCTGCTTTTCCGAACATTCCTGCCCACCAGATGAAGGACGATTTGGCGTACCCGGCCATGTTCCAATTCCTTCCGCACGGTTTGTTCGGTCTGATGATCACTTCCCTTTTTGCCGCTTATATGTCCACAATCGCGACGCACCTGAACCTTGGTTCATCCTACATGGTGAACGACTTTTACCAGAGATTCATTCGACCGGATGCTTCAGAGCGCAGAAAGGTCTTTATGGCCCGTGTCTGGACCGTGATCCTGATGATTTTGGCCAGTGTACTTGCACTTTTCCTGGAAAGTGCGAAGGACTGCTTCGAAATTATTCTTTCAATTGGGGCCGGGACGGGGCTTCTGTTCCTCCTGCGCTGGTTCTGGTGGCGGCTCAACGCTTACAGCGAGATTGCAGCCATGGCGATTTCCTTCATCGTGGCGATGGGGTTCCGCTTCCTGCCCAGAATGCTGGGAATTGTGGATTTTGACGCGAATCTTGAAGCCACGTTCGGGTTTGACGCCGCGAGTGTGAAACTAGTTCTGGGCGTTGCGATCACAACGCTCGGCTGGATCCTTGTGACGTACCTGACGCCGCCGGACGATGATGAGACGCTTTTCGCGTTTGTTCGTCGTACCGGAGCGACCGGCCCTGGCTGGCGTCGTGTGTATGAAAAGGCAAAGGCGCAGGGGATCGATCTTGTGTCAGAATCGACCGCGCCACTCAATATTCCGCTTGGTGTTCTTTGTTCGATCATCGGCTGCGCGGCCATTTTCAGTTCACTCTTCGCAGTAGGAAAATGGGTTTACCTGCAGTTCGTGCCCGCGGCAGTACTGACGGGAATTTCCCTGGTGACCTGGCTCGTGCTATGGGCCTGTGCGAAGCGGCTTACGAAAACAGAATCCACCTGATCCTTGTGGGGACGACACCGGAAACGTCGCCCCGCATTTTCTTTAAACAATGCTGAAAGCGTTGTCCCCGTACTTTTTACTCCTTAACTTTATGAAAGGAAAACCTATGAAAAAACTTTCTCTTTTTTCCCTCATTCTGCTTTTCTGCGCGTCGGTGCAGGCGGGCGAATGGAAACCGCTTTTCAATGACGATCTTTCTAACGCCCAGTTCGAGCCGGGTATCTGGTCCGTGGACGCGGACGGCGTCATCAGCGCGACGAAAGACTCCGCCCTCTGGTCTGTCGGCGATTACGAGAATTTCGAGCTGAAACTCGAGTTCAAGACCGATAACGGCACGAACTCCGGTGTGGTCGTGTACTGCTCTGACATCGAGAACTGGATACCCAACTCGGTCGAGATCCAGATCCAGGACGATTCGCAGAACATCGCCAACGGCGACAAGCCGGTCTGGCAGAACTGCGGCGCAATCTATGGGCACCTGGCCCCGAGCAAGCTCCTGGTCAAAAAACCGGGCGAGTGGAACACGATGTACATCGTCTGTAAAGGGCAGAACATTCAGGTGACGCTCAACGGCGAAAAAGTGGCCGACATGGATATGAGTCTCTGGAAGAGCGGCAAGATCAACCCGGACGGCACGGAAATTCCGCCGTGGCTTCCGAAACCGTTCGCCGAAATGCAGACGAAAGGCTCCATCGGATTCCAGGGCAAGCACGGTCAGTCGTTCATCTTCTTCCGCAACATCATGATCAAAGACGCGGAATGATTTGCGAAGCGAATCAAGTGAGGAATTAGGTGTTAGGAGTGAGGAGTTTGGAGAAAGAGTTTGACCTCTGATTCCCGGCGTTTTCGTTCTTAACTCCTGACTCCTAACTCCTCACTCCTCGCCCTTCATTCTTTACTACGAATTCTCAACTCCTAACTCCTAACTCCTCACTCATGTACAGTGCCCGCCTTTTTTTCCCGCTCGTTTTGCTGATTTCCCTCCCGGTTTTGGCTGAGTATGAATCTGAACCGACCGCGCCGTTTGCCGCTCCCGTGGCGGATCGTCCGCTTTTGATGGAGGGGAACGTTCCGTTTCCGGCCCCTGAGGATTTTAATCCCGTGGCAGCGCGGAAACTCGTGGAGAAATACGGCGTGGAGAAACTGGTCTTCATCCGCCGCGCAACGTTCCAGTCGTCGCACTACTACACCGATTTCATCGACGGAAGCCGCTTTTTCGGGACGGACCTCTGTATCCTGGACCTGAAGACCGGGACCGTCACGGGCCTTCTGCCCGATTCGATGAAGGGCGGGATCGTGAACCGGTACGACCTCTCATTCGACGCGAAGAAAATCGTGTTCGACTGGAAATCGAATAATCGCAGCGGGTTCCACCTCTGGGAGATCGGCATCGATGGAAGGGGCCTGCGTCAGCTCACGTTCCCGCCCGCGGATGAGGCGCAGACGGTCGAGCGTTTCCGCATTTACACGAATCCGACGCACTGGCTCCGCGACCCGGAAATGTACCCGCTCAAGTTCGGCGTGTACCAGCGTTGGACGGACGATCTGCACCCGGCGTACCTCCCGGACGGCGGGATCGTGTTCGTTTCGACCCGTTGCCAGCACGGGATCCTGTGCGATGGGGCCGACGTACTCTCCGCGACGGTTTTGTACCGGCTCGACCCCGAGAGCGGGAAGATGGAAAAACTCACCAACTCCTCGGTTTCCGAGGCGAATCCGACGGTCGCGGAAGATGGCCGGATCATCTACACGCGCTGGGAGTACGTCGATAAAGGCGGCTCCTGCGTGAAGTGCATCTGGTCGATGAAGCAGGACGGAACCGGCTCCGCGGAGGTTTTCGGGAACGACATCGCGTCGCCCCCCTCGATCGTTCATGGCCGGCCCGTTCCGGGAAACCCC
>SAMEA3663299__coassemble_118_pt1 | contig 46753 bp, 34 predicted proteins | sample SAMEA3663299__metabat2_low_PE_003 | metagenome-assembled genome bin SAMEA3663299 (sample SAMEA3663299) | pig gut metagenome | biome: pig gut; feature: pig-associated habitat; material: faeces | place: China | collected 2013 | reverse complement strand
AAAAAAACTCTTTGCGTTCTTTGCGTCCTTTGCGGCTAAAACAATCAAATTTGAAGCCGCAGACAGACTGCGCCTCTTTCAAATCTCACGCGGAGCGGCGGAGGCGCGGAGGAACAGAACCGTTTCAACCCTAAAACTCCGCGGCTCTGCATCTCCGCGTGAGGTAAAAATTTGTTTATCCGACACGCGGTTGCATTAATTATTTTTCCGGGACGCGGTTACCGGATGAACCTTAAAATTTAATGTGACTACATCCATATTCCGCCCTCAAGTTCATTCCAGTGGATATAGTTACCCTCTTTATCGATACGATAGAACCGCACATGCGCCTTCTTGAAAAACTTCTGGCACATTTGGACTTTTCTCCCGCTGTCCTCTTTTTGATTTTTTTCGTAGGTAGCAAGCATGACCGGGATTTTTATTTTTTCGAGAGCCTGAAACCGTTCGTCCGGGAAATTCCATGGCAATACTACCTCCTGAAGGGATTCCCACTCCCGAAGGATTTTTTCGCCTTCTTCACCAATTTCACCAGTACAAAGAGATAAATATCGAAGTTGAAGATGTTTTATATCATTCAGGAAAGCATCCAGATTTTGCGTTTTGTCGAAACAACACACGGTCAGCACCTGAAGACTTGTGAAATGTTTTAACACATTGGCTGCTTCCTGTGGAGGCGTTTTACAAACGACCGTTAGTTCTCGCAGGGAATCCTTCAAAGGCATGAGCAAAGGAAACTTGTCAGCCTCCTCGTAATGGTCAAAAAGTGTTAACGACATCAGCTGTTTCATCTTCGCGATTTCCTGAATCGATGAACGCAGTGATGGAATCTTTAAATTTATAATGGATCGAGACGCTCCGATGCTCTCGCTCCATTTTTGAGGAAAGATGTTTTCTTCTTTCTGGGAATCATTTTTGATTTCAAAAGAAAAATCCGGATAAATCTCAAAATCTTCAAGCTGTTTGAGTTCATTAACCGGGAAATCGGCATCTTCCGCACTCTTGTAAGTAATCCAAAGTCTGCGAAGATGGGTTAATTTCATAATCTGTTCGATGATTTTTTTGTTCAGGCATTCACATTCAAGTATGGCATCCGTAACGGGAACTACGATCATATCTCCGTCGTCGTTTATCGATATAAGTCTTCCGTCTTCCCATTCGGCACAAGAATCGTTGCCCCATAATTCGATAGAAGTGCACAGTTTTTCCAGTTTATGAGCGGCCTGAAACTCCGATTCCAGATCCGTGTCCTCTCCCCGGGAAATGGAGGTCAGCAGGCAAACGGCCAGGATACAAAACAGGGTCAAAAGTTTTTTCATATTGCAACCTCTGATCAATAATTAAAATTTTCAGCCACTAAAGAAAATGTACGAGCCAAGGATCCCAAGGATGATGAGTACGGAGGCGAGCACGTCTCCCCAGCTCCAGCTGGAGCGCGACTCGGCCCGTTCCTCGGGGCTCGTCGTTCCAAAAGTCAGGCCTTTCAGTTTTTCGTAATCGGGGGCCTGGGTCATGAGGCTTACGGTGATCATCGAAATGACGCAGACCGCAAGGATCACCACGCTGTAGTACTGGAAGTACACGCTGTTCACCAGCCAGAGGAACGAACCTTCCTGAAATTCCATCCCCAAAGTCGCCATCGTATCGACGTTAAGGCGCAGGATCGCCAGAATGAAACCGAGGATCAGGGCGGCCATCGCGCCTTTGGAGTTCATGCGCTTCCAGAAAACGCCGAGCAGGAAAACCGTCAAAATGGGCGGCGAGAAGTAGCCCTGAACGCTCTGAAGGTAAGCGTAAAGGCCACTTTTCCCCTGAATGACGGGGATCCAAAGCAGCCCGATCACGATCATGACGAACGTCGCGACCCGGCCGACCCAAACGAGCCGGCGCTCCGAAATGTTCTTTCGGAATTTCTTGTAAAAGTCCATCGTGAAGAGCGTCGCGCTTGCGTTGAACACACCGGCCAGAGAACTCATCAGCGCCGAGAGCAGGCCCGCCACCACGATGCCGCGCACGCCGGGCGGTAAAACCTCACGCACCATCAACGGGAACGCGCCCTGACATTCGTTCGTGATCGGGACGCTTATTCCCTGACCGTTTTTGGCCGTCAACAGTTCCAGCCCCTTTGCGCCGTGGCACGAAAGCGCGAAGCAGATGATTCCCGGAATGATGAAAATGAAAACCGGAAGGAGCTTCAGAAAAGCGGCAAAAATCGTACCGCGCCGGGCGTCTTTCTCGCTTCGGGCGCTGATCGCGCGCTGAACGATGTACTGATCCGTGCACCAGTACCAGATCCCGATGAACGGCGCGCAAAAGAGCATCGCGACCCACGGGAAGTGCTGTGTCTGGGAACGGTCGTGGAAGTACCACGCCTGACGGACGATCTTGCCGTTTTCGTCCCGTTCAAAGACCGGTCTCCAGGTCCCCTCCACGCCTTCAGGGAGGAGCGGCTTCCAAAGGTTCAGCATGTCGCGCCCTTCCTCTTTCGAGCAGCAGACTGCCCGCAGATTCTTCCAGCCGTCACGCAGCGAACCGTTTCCTCCGTCGTACTTTCCCAGTGCGCTCAGGCCGAAAACCGTCACGAGGATGGAGCCGCCGATCAGGATGATCGTCTGAAACGTTTCCGTGTACGCCACCGCGCGCATTCCGCCGAGCATCGTATAAAGCCCGGTCATCACGATCACAAGGATCGAGCCGATCCAGAAACTGTCGAGGCCGAAAATGGTCATTTCCGGCAGAAGGACCTTGAAAACGATTCCGCCGGCAAAGATCCCCACCGCGACCTTGGTCACGATGTACGCCGCAAGCGAGATGATCGAAAGGACCCACCGCGCGTTGGCCGAGAAACGACGCTCCAGAAACTCGGGCATCGTGAAGACTTTGCTCCGCATATAGAATGGGATGAAGAGCCAGCCCAGGACCAGCAGGCACCAGGCGTGGAGTTCAAAGTGGGCGAGCGTCACGCCGTCCGTGCAGCCACTTCCGGCCAGACCGACCAGGTGCTCCGACCCGATGTTCGACGCGAAAATGGACGCGCCGACCACGAACCAGCTCAGGGAGTTCCCGGCGAGGAAGTAATCTTTGGCCGTGTTCCGCGTACGCAGAATGACCCACCAGGCCAGGCCGAACAGAAGAATGAAGTAACCAGCGACGATGCCCCAATCGAGGGATGTTAAACTACTTGTGGATTCCATCTTAATTGAGTTAGGAGTTAGGGGGGAGGAGTTAGGAGATAAATGGGAGGCGGTAATGGAGGCCGGAGGCCGGAATTACGCGCCGGGTCCCACGGCCGGGAAACGACGCGTAATTCCGCGCTTACGCGCTCCATTACCGCCTTTCATTACGGCGCGGGCTTAAACCCTTCCGCTTTGATAAACCATTGGCCGTTCCGCGGGAAACCGGGGGCTTCGCCTTTGGAACGGTCCACATCGGGCGCGCCGTCCCAGCCGCCGGCCATCATGCCGATCGCGTAGAGCAGGCCGCCGTTTCCCGGCAGGTACGGGCACGGATTGTTCGCGTTGACGCCTCGCAGGTCGTAGGCGTTTCTCGGGCTTTCGTGGAGCAGGATCTCGACGGCGATCTCGGGCTGGCCGGTCCTCGCGGCGCACATGGCGGTCCAGGGGAAGTCCCAGCCCCAAACGCGGTCCCACCGCCACGTCTCGAAAACCTTCTTCACAGTCCGCCGGGCCGTTTCCGGGTCCACGCCTTCCGTTGGCGGGATCATCCCGTACACGCCGACCGGGTTCGGGTGCTCCCAGTTGTAATTCTCGTATGAGTCGAGCCATTCGGACGAGTGGATCCAGACCGCCTCATCGTCCGGGAGGCCCGGCAGCGTCGGGAGCGGCGCGAGATGGTCGGCGATCTCGTCCCATTCCTTCACGCGGTCATTTCCCATGCGTTCGCGCCAGATGTTTGCCTCACGCAGACCGAAGCGCCAGTACGCCAGGTCGAACACGCTGTCCCGCGTGATCCCCCGCTCGCTCGGCGGCATGACCGGGTCCAGGTGCCAGACCCCCGCCTCGTCTTTCGTCGGGTACGACGCCATGTACTTCGCCGTCTCGTCGAGGATCTCGGCCCAGCGGTCGAGCGTCGCTTGCGTCGGGCGGTTCCTGTACTCCAACTCCGCGAAGATCATCGGGTGCGGCTGCTTCCAGAGCAAAACCTGATTTCCGCCCCACGGCGCCGTGCGGCTTTCAGGTCCGGTCGATTTCTGCCACTGCGCGCCGTCGTAGCCGAGCTGGCGGGCGAGCATTTTTGCAATCGGAAGGTTCTTTTTGTAGCAGTCCAGCGCACGGTCGGAAAGCTCCAGCCGGTCCCAAAGCGCGTAGTGGGCGAGGTGCCAGTAGATCATTTCGCCGTGGTACTGGCCGCGCCACGGATCCGTTCCTAGGAGGCCCGTTTCCGGGGGCGGGTAACTGCCGGCCGAGTTGGTCCGCGTGAGGTACTGCGAAAGCACGATCCGGCGTTCCAGCTCGACCCAGCGCGGGTCTTTGCTCTGCGAAAGGTCCACGGCCGCGCCGGACTTCCAGAACTTTTCCCACACCGCGGCGGTTTCGGCTTTCAATTCCTCGAACGCCGGACGCCTGCGCCGCTCGATTTTGGGCCAGCCGTCGTAAAACGTGCAGGAAAACTCGCAGACGCTTCCGTCCGTCGCGATCGTCAGCTCGTGGCACGTGGGATTGATCTGCAGGACGGCGTTTTCGGAGCAATCGACGCAAACCGTGTACCGGAAATCGTCGGCCAGACGCTGAATTTGGGCGTAATGGGCGGAATTCCCCGGTACGACCTGCGTCGTGTGCTTTTCGCTCGGGCCGAACTCGCCGGAATACGCCGCCATCTGGATCGTCGGGTAAGGAAAATCGATCGAGACCACGATCTTCCCCTGAGCGATCAGCGGCGACTCGACCCGCGCGCAGACGCAGTCCGAATCCATCCTCACGAGCGTTTCGACCTTCACCGTTTCGCCGTCGAGCTGGAACTCGGTCGTGTGCAGCCCGGTCCAAAGGTCGAGCCGACGCTGAACGTTCTGGATCTCCTCCGGCGCGATCGCCTGGCCGTTGGAGCGAATCAAACGGACCCTTGCCAGGTCGGCGCGGTGTGGATTATCGAAGATCCACTGGCGCAGGACTTTTTTCTCGGGCGGGAACGAATTATCCCCCTGGTGCGGCTGGTTGCGACCCTGCTGAAACGTCCCGGTCGCGGGCACGTCGGCGGGAGTAAACCCCTCCGGCAGCGGGAACGAGTGCCAGCCCCAGTACGACATGGTATTCCCGCGCGTGGTCTGAAGGCCCGTCCGGTCCACGTTGAAGCAGAACTCGCCGTTCCCGAGCGGGATCTCGAGATCTGCCTCGTCGCTCGTAATGGCGTGACGCTCCACGACCGCGCGGCGATCGATCGGCTCCGCGTTCAGGGCCGCGTAGAATATCAAAACAAACAGGACAGAAAAAAACAGTTTTCGCATGGTTTGATCCTGAAATTAAGAGAAATGGAGGGTAAATAGTTACACTTTTATTCTATCTTTTGCCCTTTTTGCGTCAAGGGGGGGATGGAAAACTTTTACGATTTTTCCGATTATTCCTTCAAGTGCACTTGCAAATTTTTCGATATTATGTATAATAGCGCACAATCGTTACTTTGTGCATTTTGTTTAACCTGCAAACTTTAACACTGGAAAACCCGCTAAAAAATGGATCCGCTCAAACGTCTGCAAGGCATCATCAGCCTCATTGGAAACACCCCGCTTCTGAAAATCGATTTCACCTGGAAAGGCCACCCGCGCTCCATCTTTGCGAAGGCCGAGTACCTGAACCTCACGGGAAGCATCAAGGACCGCATGGCCTACCACATACTGAAGAAGGCGTACGAAGACGGCACCCTGAAGCCGAACGCGACGATCGCCGAAGCGACGAGCGGCAACACGGGGATCTCCTTCTCGGCCCTGGGCCGTTTGATGGGGCACCCGGTCACGATTTTCATGCCGGACTGGATGAGCGCCGAGCGCAAAAACCTGATGAAGGCATACGGCGCGGAGATCCGGCTCGTTTCCAAGGAGCAGGGCGGTTTTCTCGGGTCGATCGAGATGGCTGAGCAGATGCAGCGGGACGACCCGACGGTTTTCCTCCCGCGCCAGTTCGATAACGAGGACAATTCGGACGCGCATTTCTGCTCGACCGGGCCGGAGATCGCCCGTCAGCTTGCGAGCATTGGCCGCACGGCGGACGCTTTCGTCGCGGGAGTCGGCACGGGTGGGACGGTCATGGGTTGTGGCCGCTACCTGAAAACGATCAATCCCAACCTGAAAATTCATCCACTGGAACCCGCCAGTTCCCCGACGCTGACGACCGGTTACAAAATCGGCTTCCACCGGATCCAGGGGATTTCTGACGAGTTCATCCCGGCGATCCTCAAACTCGACGAGCTGGATAGTGTGGTCGAAGTCGATGACGGCGACGCGATCCTCATGGCGCAGAAGCTTTCCCGTGATCTGGGGCTTGGTGTTGGGATCTCCGCCGGCGGAAACTTCCTCGGCGCGATGAAACTCCTCAACGCTCTGAGCGACGAAGAAGCTGAAAAGGCCACTATCGTCACGGTTTTCGTGGACGATAACAAGAAGTACCTGAGCACGGACTACACGAAAGTCGAGCCGGAAAAAGACGATTTCCTCGCGCCGAACATCGAACTGCTGACCGTCACCGGGATCAAATCGTGAACTACTGGCAGGAGCCTCAGCCATGAAAATCGGAATGTTTCTCCCGTTCAACCCGGACCAGCGGTGGACTTTAGCCCGTCAGGTCGGGGTGACGCACGCCATCGTGAAGCTCGCGCCGGAGCTGACCGGCTGGAAATCCCCCGCGGACTCGATCGACGTGCTGGTCGAGGCGAAACGCCGTTTCAACGAGGCCGGGTTCATTCTCGAGGCGCTTGAAGGGGACGAGCTCGACATGAGCCGGATCAAGCTCGGGCAGGACGGCCGCGACGAGGACATCGAGCGGTATTGCCAGATGCTCCGGAACATGGGCGAGCTGGGGATCCCGCTTCTGTGCTACAATTTCATGGCCGGGATCGGCTGGCACCGCACGAAATTCAACATTCCGGAGCGCGGCGGGGCGCTGACCTCCGAGTTTGACCTCACGCAGTCGGACACGGTCCCGGAGATCATCTCGGCAGAACAGGTCTGGGAGAATTACAAATACTTCATCACTCGCGTGCTTCCCGTGGCGGAACAGGCCGGAGTCAGGATGGGGCTTCATCCTGACGACCCGCCGATCCCGTCGCTGGAGGGGTACGGGCGGTTTCTTTGCAGCGCGGACGGCTACCGCCGGGCCATGGCGCTTTCGGACAGTCCGTCGCACGGGATCACGTTCTGCCAGGCCAATTTCTACGCGATGGGCGAGGATGTGCCGGCCCTGATCCGTGAGTGGCGCGACCGCATTTTCTTCGTTCATTTCCGCGACATCCGGCGGACGGCCAACGGCTTCGTCGAGGCGTTCCACGATAACGGCGACCACGACATGGCGGCCCTGATGCGCGTGTACCGGGAAATCGGCTTCGACGGCCTGATCCGCACCGACCACGCCCCGGCCATGGCCGGCGAAAAGGGCGGCGGGTACGATATGCTCGGTCACATCTTCGCGATCGGGTATCTGAAAGGAATCCTGGATTCAATTAAGAATGAAGAATTTTGAATTATGAATTAGTTTCATTTTGCGCTCCGCACTCTAACCCCACGCCAGTTCCCAATTTCTAATTCATAATTCATCATTCTTAATTCATAATTCTTTCTTTCCCCCCCTTGACGTGAGTGGAAAATCTGGTATAATGCTAAAATCCATCGTTGAACGGCTGGCGATGGTGTATATTTTTTGAAGCCGATTAACCTAACGTCGGACACTATGGGCGGGCACGCGAGTGTCGCCTGTCTGATGTGACTCTTATTAGAGGGAGAATTACAATGTCGTCTCTGATGGTCAAAGACCTGATTGATGCCGGTGTACACTATGGTCACCGCGCGAGCCGTTGGAATCCGAAAATGCGCCCGTATATTTACGGCCGTCTGAACCAGATCCATATCATTAATGTGCGCGAGACTCTTCGTGGTCTTTTCCGCGCTCGCAAGTACCTCCAGCAGGTCGTCGCCGCCGGCAGTCTGATTCTGTTCGTCGGAACCAAACGTCAGGCTTCCGAAATCATCCAGCGCCAGGCGGAAAGCTGTGGAATGCCGTTCGTCAGTGAACGTTGGCTGGGTGGTACGCTCACCAACTTCCGTACGGTCACGAAACGTCTGGAACGCCTCACGGAACTGGAAAACCTTCGCGCTGGTGAGGAATTTGCTCAGTACAGCAAGAAAATGCAGTCCAGCCTGAACCGCGAGTACCGTAAAATGTATCGCAACCTGAACGGTCTGCGTACGCTCAACCGTATTCCGGAAGTTCTGGTCATTGTGGACCCGAAGAAAGAAAAGAACGCGGTCGCTGAAGCGCGTAAAATGAATGTTACGACGATTGCTCTGATTGATACGAACTGTGACCCTGACCAGATTGATCTTCCGATTCCGGGTAATGACGACAGCATTCGTTCCATTGACCTGATCATTGGTTATCTTGCCGGTTCTATTGCCGCTGCGAAAGCGGAACAGGAAGGGCAGACCGCCGCGGCTGCGGAATGAGTTTCATCAAGCGTGAAGTGAATGAATAACGAATAATGAATAACGAATAATGGAAGAAACGGATCAAAAGGTAAATCACATTATTCGTTATTCGTTGTTCATTATTTGTTTCTTCTACGGACCTTCTACTTCAAACATTAATGAAAATCCAAGGAGATTAATATGGCTATTACAGCGAAACAGGTAATGGATCTGCGCGCCAAGACCGGTCTGGGTATGATGGACTGCAAAAAAGCTCTGAACGAAGCTGACGGTGACGAAGACCTCGCAATCGAAATTCTTCGTAAAAAAGGTTTGGCCAAGATGGCTGAAAAACTGACCGAGCGTACCACTGAAGAAGGTATCATCGCGATGGTTCGCAAAAATGGTTCCCTTGGTCTTGTTGAACTGTTGTGCGAAAGCGCTCCGGTTACGACGAACGAAGGCTTTGTCCAGCTCGCCAACGACATCGCGGAAGTGGTCGCTTCCAATCCGGAATTTGCCACGACGGAAGAACTGATGGCTCAGAAAGCCCCGAATTTCGATGGGACGCTTCAGAATGAACTGGACGAACTGTTCAACCGCATTCGTGAAGTCTTCCGCGTGAAGCGTTTCCTGAAAGTCGATGGTCTTTGCTCCAGCTATCTCCACCACGACCATAAATCCGCCGTTCTGCTTCTCCTTGAGGCTGGCGACGAAGCGGTCGGGCGCGACATTTGCATGCATATCGCAGCGATGAAGCCGCAAGGCCTCCGCGCAGAAGACCTTGATCAGGCCGTCATCGAAAACGAGAAGCGTATCCAGCTCGAGCTTATGAATGCCGATCCGAAAAACGCCAACAAGCCGGACGCCATCAAAGAGAAGATCATCAATGGTTCGATGCACAAATTCCTTGCCCAGAAATGTCTGCTGAGCCAGCCGTTTGTGAAGGAACCGTCTCTCACGGTCGAGCAGTTTGCGAATCAGAACGGTCTGAAAATCATCAAGTTCGTTCACTGGATTCTTGGCAAATAATCAGGTTTGAAATCAGGGATAGTTTGTCCTGCCTTCGTGGATGGGGTGAACTGTCCCTTTTTTTAAGTAGTCAGTAGTCAGCGTTTCGGCTGTGCCGAAAAATGGGATTTATTTAAATTCTGCCGAAGGCAGAACACTGACTGCTGACTACTCAAAAAGGGTGAATCATGGCAAACGAAACCGCTCTAAAATACAAACGTCTCATTCTGAAAATTTCGGGTGAATCTCTTGCTCCGGCAGGGGGGCGCGGTGTTTCGATGGAGTCCATCGTTACGATCGCAAAGCAGGTTTACGCTGCCAGCCAGCACGGCACGCAGATCGGGTTGGTTCTGGGCGGCGGAAATATCCTTCGCGGCGCGCAATTCATGACCCAGGGTGCACACGTCCATGAGGCGACGGCCCACTACATGGGAATGCTTGCGACGGTGATGAACGCTCTGGCGATGCAGGACGCGCTGGAATCGGTCGGCTGCACGACCCGCGTCATGACGGCCATTAGGATGGACGGCGTTGCGGAACCGTACATTCGCCGCCGCGCATTGCGTCACCTGGAAAAAGGCCGCGTGATCATTCTGGCTGCGGGGATCGGCAGTCCGTTTGTGACGACGGACACCGGGGCGGCGCAGCGTGCCCTGGAACTGGACGCGGACATTTTGCTCAAGGGGACGAAAGTCGATGGCGTGTATTCGAGTGACCCGGTTAAGGACCCCGACGCGCTTTTCTACCCGCATCTGACGTACGAGGAAGTGCTCGCCAAGCACCTGAGGATCATGGATCAGGGCGCGGTCACGAAGTGCATGGAGTACAGCCTCCCGATCCGCGTTTTCAATTACCGCCAGGACGGGAACATTGAAAAAGCGGTGCGAGGCGAGGAAATCGGAACGCTTATTTCAAATTATTAATAGGAGTTGAAAATGACAGACGATATTCTATTAGATGTTGAAGAACGCATGGAAAAAGCGGTCGCCCGGCTGAAATCTAACCTGGCTGGAATTCGTACCGGCCGCGCTAATCCGGGACTGGTGGATTCCCTGAAGGTGGACGCTTACGGCTCGCAGTGCCCGCTGAAGCAGCTTGCTTCCGTCGGCTGTCCGGAACCGACGCAGATCGTGATCCGTCCGTACGACCCGAGCACGCTGAAAGACATCAGCAAGGCAATCATTAATAGTGATCTCGGTTTCGCTCCGCAGGATGATGGAAAAGTCATCCGTTTGAATATACCGCCGCTTTCTCAGGAAACGCGCCGCAAGCTGGTTTCGCGTATCGGCGATCTGAAAGAAGAAGCGAAAGTTTCCCTTCGTAACATTCGCCGTGATGGTGTGAAAGCGTGCGACAAAGGCGAGAAAGACAAACTTTTCTCTGAAAACGACCGCGATGCCGCCAAGGAAGAAATCGACAATCTGATCAAGAAGTTCGAGAAAGAAATCAACTCGCTGGCGGATGCTCGCGAAAAGGACGTTTTGGAGTCCTGAAAGCGAAACTTTTGTAAACGAAGAACGAATAATGAATAACGAATAACGAATAATGAAAGGAATAATTATTCGTTATTCGTTATTCATTATTCATTTGTTAAAAGAAGGGATTTAAGTCATGGCTAAATTTAATTCTCCTCGTTCCAAAACCGCCCGCAATCCCGGCCCGGTCGGTCGCGTTAAAAAATTCAATCAGGCCAAAAACCGTGCGGGTTTTCAGGGGGGAAAACCACGTCGTGGGGGCGAGGAGGAAAACCGGTTTGGTCGTGGACCTCGCCGCCGTGGGTCTGCTGGTTCGATGAATTTCGAGGAAGCGGACGATTACGTGCGCCCGGAAGCGCCTGGCCGTTCCAATGGCCGTGCGGGAAACCGCCCCACGAAGCATTTTAATCCACTGAATTACCTGCGGGCGGATGAAGAAGACGGCATCGTGAGCATTCCGTCGCCTCAATTCGTCGAAATGGACGAAGACGAGTGGGCCGATCAGGGCCTGAAACGCGGCGCGTCGCCGTTCCGGAAGTCGATCCGTGGGACGAAGGCCGCCGGGAAGTTCACGAAAGACTTCCGTGACGCCAAATCCCCGCGTAAAGGGACCGGCTCCGCAGCCTCCAGAGCGAGAACGGCCTCCAAACCGGCACCGGAGCGCAAGCCGTTCGGGACGAAACCGCGTTCCTCGAAAAAAGCCACGGCAAAAGGCCCGGCCCCTGAGGGGGAACGTCTGCAGAAAGTCCTTGCCACGGCTGGATTCGGAAGCCGCCGGGACTGCGAAGAGTTCATTCTTGCCGGGCGTGTCATGGTAGATAGGGAAATTGTGACGGAGCTTGGAACCCGTGTTTTGCCGACTCAAACGATCCATCTCGATGGAGAGCTGGTACGTCGTCCCAAGGGTTTCGTGTACTACGCGCTGAACAAACCGACGAACGTGATTTGCACCAATGATGACCCCGCTGGGCGCCGCCGTGCGTTGGACTACATCCATGAAAACGTGCCGGGCCTTTTCCCGGTCGGGCGGTTGGACCTTCACAGTGAAGGGCTACTGCTCATCACGAATGATGGCGAGCTGGCAAACCGCCTGACGCATCCGAGCTACGAAGTGCCGAAAGTCTATCGCGTCCGTGTTTCCGGAACACCAACCCGGGCGGAGATCGCTCAAATGTGCCGCGGGATCCACCTGGCCGAAGGGGTTGCGAAGGCGGAAGAGGTAAAACTTCGCCACGTGTACCGCGATGGAACAGCCGTTTTGGAGGTGACGCTCCGCGAGGGCCGCAACCGCGAGATCCGCCGCATCCTCGCCCGCATCGGGCACAATGTGCTCGACCTGGTTCGCATTTCGATCGGAAACGTGAAACTGGGCAAACTGCCTGTGGGTGAATACCGCTCGCTGACGGCTCTGGAAGTGAAAAGCCTGAAAAAGCTCGTGGGCCTGACAGGCATGAAGTCGGAGATCCTCGCTCCTGCCAAACCTTCGAAGCCTGCCAAACCCAAGAGCAAGCCAGACCTTCCGACGGAGCCAGACACTCCGCTTCCGAACGACACCACGCCGGACGAGTTGTACGAAGAGTGGAAAAACGAGTTTTGACGTATGAAAGGATTACCCCATGAAAAACATTTTAGTCCTGATTTTTCATGGGGATTTCCTTTGACGTTTTTTTTTATTTCTTTTGACTTTTTTTGAAACCTTCCTCTTGCTCTTAGCATAAAATAGAGTAAAGAACATGAAAATGACCTTTTGGAAAGAAAAAGTGGTCCTCGTGACCGGTGGCTCCAGCGGGCTGGGGCTGGAACTCGTCACGGCGTTCGCCCGAAATGGGGCGAGGGTCGTGATCGCGGCTCTGGAAAAAGACGCGGTGGAAGCCGTCACGAAGGATTTTCAGGCGGAAGGCCTCGACGTGACCGGCTTTCAGGTGAACGTCTGCTCCGATGAGGACGTGCAGACGCTCAAAAAGGAAATCGAAACGCGTTTCGGCCGGCTGGACGTTCTGGTGAACGTGGCGGGCCGAACCGACCGCGGGAAGATGATCCAGTGCGACGCGGACCATTTCGCGAAGGTGATGAATCTGAACTTCATCGCGCTGGTGCGGGTCACGCATACGTTCCTCCCGATGCTTCTGGAATCGAAGGGCCGGATCATTAATATTGGGTCCCTCGCTTCCAAGTCGGCTTCCCGCTGGACGGGCGCTTACCCGGCGAGCAAGCACGCGGTGGCGGCCTACTCGCAGCAGCTGCGGCTGGAGCATCACGGCGAGCTGAAAGTCCTTTTGGTCTGCCCGGGACCGATCCAGCGTGAGACGGAGCGTCTTTACCCGCTGGAGGGGCTGGAAGACCTTCCGGAAGAAGCACGCCGCCCCGGCGCGGGCGTGAAGGTGAAGCGGATCCCGCCGAAAGTACTGGTGGATTCGATCCTCAAAGCCTCCGAGCGTGGCGACGTGGACCTCGTTCTTCCCAAAAAGGCCCGGATCCTGTTCACGATCAGCCAATTGTTCCCGAAGCTGGGCGACTGGCTGGTCCTGAAAAACACGTGAAAATGAATTTCGGAGGGGAAAGGAATTAAACCGGAGGGACGGAGCCTTTCGGTTCCCTGATTTACTCTTTTTTCTGAAGAAACATTCAGCAATTCGACAGTTCATTCAATGAATGGAGGATTTTATGAAAAAGACTTTGGTTTTGAGTGCGATGTTCTGCTTGGGCGCTGCTTTTGGAGCCTCGGGCTTGCTGCAGTCGGTCGCGGATGAAGTGAAAGGCGAGCTGGAAGTCCTGGAATCTTCGGCGATTCAGCTCGTAGATGGCAAGAAAGAAGCAGCGGAAGCGAAAGAGGGGAAAGCTGAAGAGAAAGCGGAAGACGCTAAAGAAGCCGACGCTCCGGCTGAAAAAACTTTCTGGGTTGGCGCCATGATTGGGCCAATCCCGGAGCCGATCCTTGCGCAGCTCGCGGAAGGCACGATCCCGGAAGGAAAAGGGGTCTGCGTGATGCAGGTCGTTCCTGAATCCCCGGCTGAAAAAGCGGGTCTGAAAACCTACGACATCATCCTGAAAGTGAACGGGGAAGCGGTCGATGGCGATGGATTCGTCGAAAAGGTAAAAGCCTCCAAGGGCGAAAAACTCACCGTCGAGATCCTCCGCGCCGCCAAAACCCAGAAAATTGAGATGACTCCGGCGGAACGTCCGGCCCAAGCGAAAGGGTTCCCGCGCCGCGGCCCGCGTGGAATGCGCGTCCCGGAAGGGTTCAAGATGGAGATCCCGTTCGGTGAAATGCCTGAAATGCCCGAAATGCCGGAAATGGATTTTGACGACGAAAATCTCCCGATTCCGGAACAGATGCGTGAAATGCTGAAACAGCAGCGCGACATGCTGAAGAAGGGGGGCTTCGGTTTCCGCATGGTCCCCGGCGGTCAGAATCAGCAGCAGATGAAAATCGAAGTGACCCCGAACGGGACGGCAATGGCCCGTACGATGGCGTCCATTGAAAATGGTGAGAAACTGACGGTTTCTGTCAGGAAGATTGGCGACGAGCCTGCGAAAATCCTTGTTGAATGGAAAGACGAAGACTACGAAACTACCGAGGATAAACTGGACGTGATCCCGGAAGAAATTCGCGGGAAAGTCAAGGATTTCCTCGAATCGGGAAGTGGCGTGACGATTAACGGTGATTCGATCACCAAGGCTTTGGAAGCTCCTGCCGACGACGAAAAAGCAGAAGATGCTGAAGGCGAAAAGAACGAAAAAGAGATCCAGATCAAAAAAGAGAAAGTGATCGATCTGAAATAAAAAGTTCCTCCCGTTTGTAACGGTCAGGCGAGGCTGGGCGAAAACCCGGCGCTCGCCTTTTCTTTTTAAACGGTCAGAACGTTTAATCCAGTGTCACTTCCGGAACGACGAAATCTCCACGTCCCGGCCGACGATCCATCAGGGCGTTGGCGGCGTCCGCGTTTTCACCAACGAAACGACGTGTCGTCTCGTCCAGAGTCAGCATCGGGCTGAGCGCGAACGTCTCGTCCAGTGCGATCTCCTGCGTCGCCAGGTACTTCTTCATATCGTCGATCATCTCGCCGAGTTTTCCAGTGTCCTGAGCCATCGCGAGGGCTTTTTCTTTCGACCAGCTCCCGCTCAGACGGTACGCTACGTTCGCCGAGTTGTACCAGAACGAAGTGTCCCACCCGACCTGGATCTCGCCGTTCAGGTTGGTCGGATCGTTCACGCGCACCGAGTCGCAGAAGTTCTTCAGGTGATTATAGGCGCCCGCGCCGTAGTCGGACGTTTTGAAGTCGCGGATCTTCTTCCCGGTCGTATCATACGCGGACGCAGGCCCCCACGGCTTCTGGTACGTGCCGCCCTCGCAGTACACGATGTAACCCGGATTCGGGCCGACACACGGGCAGGTCGCACCGCGCTTCGCTTTGTCTTCCACGCCCGAGAAGCCGAAAATCACAGGAACGGAACCTGTGTCGAAGTACGTGAACATCGTGTTCGGCGTTTCGCCGGCGTCTTTGATCCCGAGGCGGCCGCCGCAGGAGAAAACGCGCTTCGGGATGGAGATCTGGTTGCAGAAAATGTCGTTCCGGCAGTCGTCAAGAAGGTGCGCGCCCCAGTTCCCGGTCTCGCCGTTTCCGGTGTTCCACATGAAGTGCCAGTCGTAGTGCAGCTGATTGCGGTAGAGCGGAAGGTCATCCGCGGGCCCGAGCCACAAATTGTAGTTCACCTCGGGCTGAACGGTCAGCGGCGTTTCCCTCAGACCGATCGGGCGGCGGACGAAGTACCGGTTGACCCGGATCGCGAGGATCTTGCCGAGGGCTTTTTCTTCGTGCAGGAACTTTTTCACTTCAGCGTGGGCTTCCCGGTCGGTACGCATCTGAGTGCCGATCTGTACGCATTTCTTGTACTTGCGCGAGGCGTTGAAGAGCTGCTGGCCTTCCCAGAATGAGAGGCAGAGCGGTTTTTCGACGTACACGTGCTTGCCGGCCTGCATCGCCCAGATCCCGCCCAGGCAGTGCCAGTGGTTCGGCGTGGCGATGACCACCGCGTCGATTTCGGGATCGTCGAACACTTTGCGCGGGTCGGTGAAGGTCTTGGCGGGATTGAACGCTTTTTTGCCCTGGTCGAGCCGCACGGAGTCCACTTCGCAGATCCCGGCGAGCTTGTAGGGTTCACCGGCGGCCGCGAGGCGGTTCATGATGCTGCTGTGTTCGCGGCCTTTGTTGCCGTTTCCGAGGACGCAGACGCGGACCTCTTCATTCGGACTGCCGGCGATCAGAGCGGGGGCGGGAAAAACGGACGCGGCAGCCAGCGCCGCGCTCGAGGCGAGGAAATGACGACGATTCATGAGATTTCTCCTGATTATAAATGATGAATTATGAATTGTGAATTTTGGATTAAATGAGACGGCGTGTGAGCCGTTCGACGGCGGCCCTCCGAATCTTTAATAATCAAATCCAAGGAGTTTTTCCACCCAACGAATCAGCGTGAGCAAAATCACCATGAGGAGCAGAAGCCCCAATCCCAGCGTGATCAGGTGAGGCCCAAGCCGAAAAACCGGGAGCGTGAGGTTCCAGAAGAACGGCCAGTACAACATGGTAACGAGCGCTCCAAGGCACAGGAAGGGGCCGAACGGCGTTTCCAGGTCACGCAGGAAAATCAAACGGGGTATTGCAAGGAATAATCCCGCGAACGGGGCGAGGAAAAATAAAACGATACACGGCTGCCAGCCGAGAAACGCGCCGAACATGGCCATGAGGAGTACATCGCCAAATCCCATTGCCTCGCGATCCATGGCGAATTGGGCGGCAATCCGGAGTATCCACATAAAACTGCCAGCGATTCCCATCCCTAAAAGGGTGGACCAGACTGTAAGCCACTGCGGCCAGGCGAGCGCCCAGAGTATAATGATGGCAGCTGTCCCCCATTTCAGGAGGTTCCAAAGCAGCAGGGTGGAATGTGTACGTTTGAGCCGTTCCCAGAAAATCCGACAGGCCCAACGGAACCCACGGTTCATTCGCCAATGGCGTTCCATCAGGGCGAAACACCAGCCCCACCAGCAGAGCAGGGCAGTTATCAGTCCCCACGTCCCACCTTTTTCGTTTCGAAAAACTTCCAGTGGGGGATTTGGAGAGGCAGCGTTCAGCGGGAAAATCAAATCCTCACCTGATTCGACTTTGCAAAGAGGAAAATCAAGCAACTGCGTAACAGGTAAAATCTGATCAGTCCCATCTTTTCTCTCGTCGAACGTGTACGGCGTGAAAAACGAAACGACCAGGGCCAGAAGCGTTCCGCCAATGAGGATCTGGTCGGGAATCGTCTTTTCGTCAAAGTCGATCAGGGACGCGCCGAGCATCAATCCAATGAAAACCAACTGGAAAGCGCATCGGGCCAAAAGGCTCCACACGAACGTTGCGGTTATGGGAATCTCGTGATTAAAAGCCAGTATGAGCATTCCCATGACCTGCGACTGAAAAAACCAGCCAGCGAAAGCGCCCATTCCCAATTCTACGCAAAGGGGCCGGATCCAGAACCCACGTCCGAAACGGTCGGCCTCCTTCCTCATTCCAAACCAGCCGATGATCGGGATTTTCCACCAAAATGGGCGTGGACGATCCGAATGACACCACGGATGATTTCGTTTGGGACTCCACGCCCAAGCGGCTGCCGCGTAGTTCGCCAGAGCGCCAAGGAAAATTCCGAAAATGAGGAACGCAAAAAAATACATATTAATCAGGATTAATGCGTAAGGAGGGGGGAGCCGTTGATTTCAAGCAGTTGTTTCACTATTTCCTCTGGGCTGCACAGTTCGGTCGTGATTTCCATCGTGGCGCAGTCGCGGTACATTGGTTCACGAAATTCGAGGAGGTGGCGAATTTCATCGAGGGCGGGGAGATTGGTCAGACTGGGGCGGCTCGTTTTGGTCGTTTCATCACCCGTCATGCGATGTAGAATCGTTTCCGGACTGGCCGTCAGCCATAGTACCGGGCCGGAGTCACGCAGGACTTTCCGCGTATTTTCCCGCATGACCGCTCCGCCACCCGTGGCTAGGATCAGTTCGGGCTTCATGCACAATTCGGCGATGATCCGCTCTTCAAAGTCACGAAACGCAGGTTCACCGTCCTCGGCAAAAATTTGGGCGATGGTTTTGCCGGCCTGACGCTCAATTTCCCGGTCTGAGTCGATCCACGGGCAGTTCAGCGCCTCGGCCAGAAGCTTCGCGATCGTCGTTTTCCCGGTCGCCCGGTAGCCAATCAGGGAAAGGATCATTCTTCGTGCTCCTCTCCGGTTTCAAAAGATTCCCACGTTTGAATCACTAAATTGGGGTCTTGCAATGGTTCAGATTCATAAACCTGAATGATTTTACTCTTACAGTTGGGGCACCTTTTCAGGTTTGAGGCGTACACGTTTCCACACTGTGCACACACTTTCAAGGCGTTTTCCTCCTGTCCTTCCGGCACGAGCAGGCTGGCAAGGTGGCGAATTCTTTTGATCGAGCAGACCCACAGGCAGACGTTGATTGCGAGGAACATGAGGTACAGAAGACCAAGCACTCCTTCATTCATTCCCTCAATGTCTCTCAAAAACAGAACAGCGTCGTAGGAACCGTGGAAAAGGACTGGGACCCACAGTGCGTAGCTCAAATATTTCTTATTGTTTACACGTTCAAATTTTGCGAGGGAGAAAAAGTACCCCATCATCACACCGCATAGCGCGTGGCACGGGATGCTGAAAATGGCGCGGCCATAGGCGATATTTTGGGCCGTATCGACGCTTGAATTAAGCCCGCCAAAAACATACATAAGATTTTCAATGCAGGCAAACCCCAAAGATACGAAAACGGCGTAAACGATCCCGTCGTAATGCTCGTCAAACTCTCTGTTGTCCCAGATCCAGTGTTTGAGGATGTATAACTTGGCGAACTCTTCCGGTATGGCGGCGCCAATAAAACCAACGGCGATCGCGTGGAGAGCAGGAAAGGGAATTAAATCAATGAATTCGGCAATGAAATTTTCAACAATTACGATTGGGTAAGCGGAAACAAACCCCAAAAAGAAGATTTTCGCCAAGAGCCCAAGTGGTTCCTTGTGGTACCTGTCACGAAGGTAAATATAAGCCAGCAGGATGACCACCGGACCGACGGCCCAATAAAACAGGTATTTGAGTTCAGAAGGTTCCATTCGAGTTTGGAGTGTGGAGTGAGTGTTGAATATGGAGAGTTGAGAGTTGAGTTAAAAAGCTTTCGGCTTTTTATGGGTTGACGTTTTTCGTAAAGTAACGTTACGCGCCAGCGTCAACTCAACTCTCAACTCTCAACTCTCAACCCTGAAATCAGACTTCTTCCGCTGACGGGCAGACGAAACCTTCGCGCCATTCGCGGTTCAGGAGAGGCGCGGCGTAGCTGCTGTTCTCGCAGAACTCTTCCTTTTCCGGATCAAAGTGAAGCGTCGGACCGAGGGAAAGCGGGGTAACGTCCAGATCGACGCCGTTCGCCTCAAGATGCTCGACCGTGCGGTCCAGAGTAGCCACGTCGTCGTCCAGGCCGCGCACGTCTTCCAGCGCTTTTCTCAGTTCCGGGACGGAAATCTTGTTCTTCTCGCCGAAGTAGTAGCTGGCGTTTCCAAGGTGGGCCAGCGACGCGGAGAGATGGCCGTCCAGAATAGGAGCGTTGAGGATGGACGGGTCGCGCTTCTGAACCGCTTCGATGAAATTGTCGAAGTGGAGCTGGTCGCTGCCGCCCTTGAATTCCTTAATGACGTTTCCTTCTTTGTCATACGCAACGCAGTAACCGTAGTTCACCTGGACGAGTTTCCCTTCGGTGCCGTAGAAGATCACGCCGATCTTGGCACCGTCGAGATCCGGGGTTTCCAGGCCGCGGGTTTCGAAGACCAACGTTTTGTCGCCGTAATCGAAAATCGAGACTTCCGTGTTGGCCGTGTCGCCGGCGTCCACGTAGTTCGGATCCTTGCGTTCAGCCTGGTAGCCGACGCGGCCGCCGTAGGTGATCACGGAGTTCGGATGACGCATGATCCCGAGGCCCCAGCGCGCAATGTCGAACTGGTGCGGGCCCTGGTTTCCGGAGTCACCGTTTCCGTAGAGGCGCTGCCAGTGCCAGTCGTAGTGGAAATTCGGGCGCGTGAGTTTCGGGTCGGTGATGACTGCCGGGCCGCTCCACATGTTGAAGTCAACGGAGCCGGGGATCCGGTCGGTGTAGTCACCCAGAGAGCCGATCGACTTGCGGCGTTTGTAGCACAGACCACGGGCGAAATTGACCTCGCCGATGCCACCGTCGCGGATGAACTGAATGGCATCACGCAGGGCCGGGTTGGAACGGCACTGGGTACCGACCTGGCAGACACGGCCGTATTTCTTCGCGGCGGCGACCATGGTGCGGCCTTCAAAAACATTGTGGCAGGCGGGTTTCTCGACGTAAACGTCTTTGCCGGCCTGCATCGCCCAGATCGCGGAAAGGCCGTGCCAGAAGTTCGGCGTGGCGCTGCCGACGACGTCCAACTCTTTATCCGCGAACGCGTCGCGCATGTCCGTGATGAGTTTCGGACGGGAACCCTGACGCTTCTCCACCTGATCGCAGCGGACTTTGCCGATCGCTTCGTCAACTTCCACCAGGTAGGTGATCACCGTGTTCGGATTGTTGATGAAGCCACCGATGTGGGACTGGCCTCGGCCGTTCAAACCGACGACGGCGCAGTTGATTTTATCATTGGCGGCGACTCCGTCCTGAGCGCGGACGATCATCGGGGAGACCGCTCCGGCAGCCGCGGCAGAGTACAGAGTGGTACGCAGGAAATTACGGCGGGAAAGTTTGCTCATAATCGATTCCTTATGTTAAGTTGAAGGGGAGATGATGAAAATTGATTGATTTGTTTATTATTGCACATTGGGAAACGTTTGTCAAGCGGGGGAAATAATATTTTTTAATGAATTTCCCGAAATCTGCCATCCGAAAATCCAGAGAATCAGAAGGGGGCGGTAAGGACTTTCCGGATGAACCACTTTTTGCCTCACGCGGAGATGCGGAGCCGCGGAGTTTTATTTTGTTGGGCTGGTTGAGAATTTGCACTTCTCCATTCTCTAATTCTCCGCGTCTCCGCATCTCCGCGTGAGATCAGAAAGAGGCGCTGACTGTCTTTAGGAGCCTGCTTTTCAACTATTTCCGCCGGCAAATCATCATGAGGATCAGCAGAGCGCTCTGGAGCAGGACGATCGTTCCGCCGGGCTGGGTCTCCGTCAGGTACGAAATGAAAAGCCCGACGTTCATCGTCACGACCGAGAAAAGGACCGCGAAACAGAGGGTCCGGCGGTAGCTCGTCCGTAGCTGCATCGCCGCGGCGGCCGGAATGACCAGAAGCGAGGAAACGATCAGCGCGCCGACCGTCCGGGCCGCGACGGAGATCGTGATGGCCGTCAGCAGCGTGAACAGCGTGTTGATCGTTCCGACCGGCAGGCCCGCCAGCTTCGCCGCCTGTTCGTCGAACGCGATGTAGAAAAGCTCGCGGTAAAAGAGAAGAAAAAGCCCGAAAACGACGGCCGAGAGGATCACGACGAGCCGGATCTCGAACGGGGTGGTCGTGATGATGCTCCCGAAGAGGAAGCTCTGGAAATTGGCGGCGTTGGTCACGAAACTCGAAAGGACGCCCGTCAGGCCGATCCCGATGGAGAGGACCAGCGCGATCGCGATCTCGGCGTACTGGGCGTAACGCTTCCGAAGAAATTCGATCCCGAACGCGGCCAGAACGCAGTAGATCGTCGCGCAGAGCGTCGGATTGTAGCCGAGCAGAAGGCCGAGAGTCACGCCCGCCAGCGACGTATGCGCCAGCGTCTCGCCGATCATCGAAAGCCGTTTCAGAACGACCGTCAGACCGATGCAGGGAATGAGGACCCCCAGGAGCGTTCCAACGAGAAACGCGTTCCGAAGAAAATCGTGCTGGAAAATTTCAGTCAAGGCGTTCATATTAACGGGCGGCGCACAAGCGGCCAGGAATCAAAGGATCGATGAAAAAAAGTTTCTGTATTATACCACAAACGGATTTTTTAAAAAGGCCCCCCGGCAAAATATTCACGCGTCACATAAACAGGCTGAAGACCTCGTCGCAATCCATCGTTTGAAAAACGGTCTTGTAGTTAGAAAACGGCTTCATTTCTTCCCTGGTCGCCTCGAGTTTCTTCAGAAAACGGCCGGAATCCTCTTTGGAAAACTCCGGACTTTGGAAATGCCGCGCGGTTTGGTCGTAATACTGGAGTGCCAGCTCTTTCCAGAGCAGATCCACGAACGAATGAGAAATGAGCCCTTCGTCCGCCTGCGCCTCCAGCCTGGGAAGAATTTTGAGTCCCGGCGCGCTGTTCCCGTTATACGCCTCCCAGAGCGAGTCAAAAAGCTGGACCTTGGGGGCGTCGGGAGCGATTTTCACGCTTCGGTCGATCGAATTCTGGCACTCCTTAGCGTTCTGGTACGGCAAATAAATGACGTAGCACATCAGCGAGAAATCCGGGTTTTCAGGAAACAGAGTTTCCCCCTTTTTTAAGGTTTCCAAAGACCGGGTGTACTGCTCGTTTTGCCAATAACAAGTCGCCAGAGCTTTGAAAAGCAGGGGCTGAGGCGCGTTGGGGAACACCGCCAGGTACTTTTCAAAGTCCTCGATCGCCTGCGGGACGGAGCCAAGCCCACAGTACGCGAAACCACGAAGGGCGTGGATCCCGACATTATCATTGATTTCGATGCCGCGATTGAAATCGTCGAGGGCTTTTTGAAATTCACCGGCCCTCAAAAAAGCCAGTCCACGCAGGAAAACCGTGTTGTAATCGTTCGGGTTGAACCCAAGCGCCTTTTCAAAATATTGCCACTGTTTGGGGCTTTGAGGGTTTTGCATCCCTTCAACGACCGCCAGCCTGCACCAGTCGTTGCATCGCGGCGAATTCAGCTCAAGGCACGCTTTTTCCAGATAGGCGTAAGATTTTGAGTATTTCCGCCGCATGAAGAAGATCCAGCCGGTGTAAGCGTGGAGTTCCATGTTCTCCGGGTAGCTTAAACACAAGACCTCCAATTGCCAGCTCAGCTGGTCCAGCGTACCGGAAACGTCGGCGCCGCCCTGCGCCCGGAACTTGGTCAGCGTCCCCTGTAAGGGTTCCGACGTTGGAATATTGTTGAAAATTTCGGCGTAAAGATCTTCGTCCGACACCGAGGGGTCGATATTCAGCCCGTCTTTTGCCTGCAGCGAAGCCTGCAAAAGGACCAACAGAACGCACGCTTTCAGCAGGATTTTCATGGGATTTCCTTTCCTTGGGAAAATATGTGGCAAAGCCACAAGAAAGAGGACGGTGCAAAGCCGTTGATCTTCGCGCAGGAGACTAGCTCCACGCGCTTTTTAGGCGTTCGACGGAAAGTTTTCGTCAATCATCTGGATACTCAGCGAAATTTCGAGCTGGTTCAGGACTTGCATGAGGGCCGGCGAAATCTGGAATTCCAGGCAGATGAAGGATTGTTGTTCTTTGCGCGTCAGGCGGATCTGGAGTTCCAGTACCGCGCCCGCGTTTTTCAAGTCGAGGAAAAGGGATTCCCATTTCGTCAGCATGCGCAAAATCGTATCACTAAGGTTCGACCAGTAAACCCTTTCGATAAAGGGGAGAATGTACTCCCCGGCGCTTTGTTTGTATTCGTTGGAAAAAACGGGAAATCGTTCTTCGTTCAAGTGATGGATGTGCAAGGCGGCGTTCATAAAATCTCCTCACGAAACCATCGTTTTTCGAGTGTTTTCACGTCGGCTTCCAAATCGATCTCTTCCTCCTCGGTGCCGCTTTCTCCCAAATAAAAGTAAATGCAAAACCAGCTCTGAAATGGCAAAAAAAGGTTCCAGAAGTCCGCGGGAAGGGTTAAGTTCAACTCGTTTTTTTCTTTGAAATAGTCGTCGGGATACACTGACGTGTCGATCGCGAACTCCGTTCCCATGGAACGCCCAAGCTTAAAGGTTTCTCGTGAGTCCGTCAGCAAATTTCGGATTTCCGGCAGCGTATCTTCCCATTCTTTCGACAAAAAAGTAATGTACGCGTAGGAGTTTTCCTTCAGGTCTCTTGCAGTCCAGGGCTCCACCGTGTAGCGGCTCCAGAATTCGGGAAAGGTTTTCTTGCCGCTGGCGAGGATGAGATCCAGTTTTGCCTGCGTGACGGAAAAAAGCCTCAAAACGGTAGAAGTCTCGATCTCCATGATTGATTCCCTGATTGGTTCCGCGAAACCTCAATCGTTCTGGTGTGAGCAGTCCAGACGGTGCGCGTGGCAGCAGCCGGCGTGGTGCTCGCACGCGTCGCACGACTGGTCGAGCGCCTCGAAATGCTCGCAGCGGTTTTTGTGGTCGTGGTGGTGATGGTGGATCAGCTCGTGCTGAAGCTGGGAGGGTTCCACCTCGGCGAGGTTTCCGTCCTCGATGCAGAAAATACGCTTCGCGTAGTTGGATGCGTGCACCAGATCGTGCGTCACCATGAGGATCGTGAGTTTCAGCTCGTGATTGAGCCGGTCCAGAAGCTCGTAAAGAGCGTGGGCGTTTTGAACGTCGATTCCCGTCGTTGGCTCGTCGAGGATCAGAAGCTCCGGCCGGTTCGCAAGCGCCCGGGCGATGAGGATCCGCTGGAGCTGACCGCCGGAAAGCTCACCAAGGCGCGCCGTCCTGAACGCTTCCATCCCGACCAGGCCCAGAACGTCCCAGACCCGCTCGCGGTGAATGCGTTTCACCCGGTGGAAAAGGCCGATCTGCGGGAACTGGTGCGCGAGAAGCACTTCCTCGACCGTGGCGGGGAAGTCGGAATTCATGTACGCGTGACCTTGGGGCACGTACCCGATCCGGGGCCAGCTGCGGAACGAGCGCACGTCCTCGCCGAAAAGCCGAATCTCGCCGGCTTCGGGCTGGAGCTGGTTGAGGAGGAGTTTCAGGAGCGTGCTTTTCCCGGCCCCGTTGGAGCCGATGATGACCGCGAAATCCCCGGCGTTCACCTGGAACGAAACATCGTCAAGGAGCGGCACTTCACGGCGCCACGAAAAAGTTAAATGGGCAACATTAATCATTACACTAAACCTTTGTAATGAATAATGAATAACGAATAATGAGAAGAAAGAGTTTAACCCGTTATTCGTTATTCATTATTCGTTCAATTTTAACTGAGCGAGGTTTTCACGCATCACAGAAAAGTAGTCCGCCCCCGCGTCAAGCTGGGCCTGCGTGAGAGTTTCGAGTGAAGAAAGAACGCCGACTTTCACACCCGTTTCGCGGGAAATCGTCTCGGCCCCTTTCGAGCTTTCTGAGGAAACTGCGTAAATGACCGGGATCTGGTTTTCCTTGATGAACGCGATGATCTTCACCATCTGCGCAGGAGACGGGTCGGAGTATGCACTGTACCCCTCCAGCGCGACCTGTTCCAGCCCGTAATCGTGGCACAAGTACCAGAACGCGCTGTGCGCCACGACCAGCTTCCGGTTCTTCAGGTCCTTCGTGACGGCCTGGAACTCCGCGTCCAGAGCGTCGCACTCGGCCTCGTACTTCGCTGCGTTCGCCCGGTATTTTTCGGCATTCTTCGGGTCCAGCTCGCAGAAGAAATCGGTCAGATCGGTCAGGATCTTCTTCATGTTGCGGGCGGAAAGCCAAATGTGCGGGTCCGCACCGTGGTCGTGGTCATGATGGTCGTGCATGTCGTGGTCGTGATGGTCATGCGCATCGTGGCCGTGATGATGACCGCAGGAACACTCATGAGTTCCGCCGAGTTCGACCGATTTGGCGGCGACAAAAACCGGGATCTTGCGCTTTTTGAGCAGGGGCTGGACTTTTTCGGTCCACTCCTCCAGCTCGGAGCCGTTCATGAGGAAGGCGTCGGCCCGCGTCATTTCGAGGACTTTTTTCGGCGTTGGCTCCCAGCTGTGCACATCGGCCCCGGGCGGCATGACGCACACGACGTCCATCTCGTCGCCGACGATTTTCTGAGCGAAATCGGCCAGAAGGTAAAAACTCGCGCAGACGGTCTTCCGCCCGTTCCTGACGTTCTTCGGAACCATCTCGCAGCTGCATGCCAGACAGAGCGCCATCAGACCGATCAAAAGAGCTGAAATGATGTGAAATTTAGACCAGAACATAATATTTCCCCCTTTCTTTCCATGATGATTTTCAATTATACTGGATTAAAGAGGAAATACAAGGGGGGGGAAATTAAGTGAGGAGTTAGGAGTGAGGAGTTAGGAGTTACGCTGGCGCGTAACGTTGGTTTCAGAATGAGTTCAACCTGGCGCGTAATTCCGGCCTCCGGCCTCCATTACCGCCTTCCATTTCACTCCTCACTCCTCACTCCTAACTAGCGAAGCTAGAACCCCATGACGGTCATCCACGCGTACACGCGGTCGAGCCAGGCTTTGTAGTGTTCCGGGCCGCGGACGCCGCCGAAGCCGTGCGTCACGTTCGCGTAAATGTGGAGCTCTGCCGGGACGTTCATCGTGCGCAGTTTGTGGTAAACCGCCACGGAACCCATCGGGGAGTAGTGGTCAACATCACCGTGAATGAGGCAAATCGGCGGGGTTTTGGCGTCGAACGCGAAGTCGCCGACCATCTTCGAGTTGTTCCCTTTGTCTGTGTTCGGGCCGCTGGCGCCGTCTTCCAGCACGTAGGCCGGGTAAACCGGGATCGCGAAATTCACGTGGCACGGCACTTTGTCGATCTCATCGACCGGCTCGTAAGCGGGCGTCTGGCTCGACGTGGCGGTCATGAGGCACAGGTGACCACCGGCGGAGAAACCGGTACAGCCGATTTTTTCCGGGTCGATCCCCAGCTCGGCGGCTTTGGAGCGGATGATGCGCACCGCACGCTGGGCATCCTGCCAGGCCGTGACGTGCTTCGGGACGAGCTTCGGGCGTGGGATGCGGTAGCGCACGATGACGGCCGTAATGCCCTTTTCGTTGTAGAAGTTGGAGATTTGGACCCCTTCGTGCTGGTCGCAGCAGCCCTGGTAGCCGCCGCCGGGGAAAATGATCATGCACGTGTCGGACTTTTTCTCGGCCGGGACACAGATTTCGTAGGTGGGGATCGACTGGTGCTCTTCAAAACTCGGGATTTTCCCTTCGGGCCAAAGGTTGACGCGTTCGCCGGCCAGCACGAACGTGGTCATCGCGGCGAGAAAGAGAACGGAAAATAGTACTTTTTTCATGATTCATCCTTTAAAAAACGTGAAATGAATTGCCGTGGCGGAACCCCATGCGTGTCCATTAAGGGGACGACGACGTAAAGCCCACCTCTTTGAGGGGGGTGGCGCGTTAGTGCCGGGGGGAGTTGAACAGTGAGTTCGCGTAACTCCCCCAGTCTCGCTTTGCGAGCCAGACCCCTCAAAGAGGGGGCCTTTAAATGGAGTATTATCACGCACGGGCGGAACCTCCACGGGAAACTATAGAAAAGTTTAACATAAAAGCGAGGACTTTTCAACCCCCGCCGCGTGATTTTTCTAAATTTTTCCACGCATCCCCCCTTGTTTACTCTCTGAACGTACGGTATATTGAAATCGTTCACATAAAGAGGAAAGAAAAATGACCTTTGGGCAAGGAGGAAAATTTTGAGTTTTATTACGAAGTTTGCAATATTCGCTTTTTTATTGATCATTACAGGAGCACTGTTTGTTTCCGTCTGTTTAAGCTATGGATTCGCCAGGCAATCCATTCTTGTTTATACGGCTTGCAAGCTGGAATCAATGGGGGCGAAAGCAGACCTGCGTTTAAACAATTGTTCAAGTGATCTATTTTGGTTTGGGTATCGTTATCCAAGTACCAGAATCGAGAGTATAACAATCGACTCTTCCTCCTGCAAACAGCCTATGATGAATTATCTTGCCGTTTTGGACATGTCGGATACCAATATATCAACCTTGAGCTTGAACATGCCGGAAATAAAAGATGGCACAGGTTTGTGGGACACGCTTTATGTTCTATGGAGGGTCGAACATCTCGACCTCTCGGATTCGTCGATTGGTGACGCGGTGATCCCCCCGCTTGAAGGATTAAAACTCGATACGAGGCACCGCCTCAAGAATTTGAATCTGAAAGGAACTCGCGTGACCACAGAAGGAATCCAAAAACTTAAAACTTTGTTTCCGGAATGTGATGTATTTTATGATGAGGCAAGCGAAAGCGAAAAGCAGACAGGTGAGTCCAAAAATTTGTTCCATCCGGTGCATGAGGATTTGGCTCAATAATCTGTTAAATGATTGCGAAAATATTTTTCAGGAAAAACTGGGAGAAAAGCAGGAATAACAAAATCACCCCCCTGCCAGCCCCCAAAAGAGGATTCATACGACAAGTGCGTACCAGTTCCAATCAATGCAACCAGTAAAAAACATTTTTAAGCCGCAAAGAACGCAAAGGACGCAAAGAGGATAAAGGAAACAGGATGAAGATTTCAGTGTGCCGTGTGTTAATCAATGACAAGAAAAAATCTTTGCGCTCTTTGCGTTCTTTGCGGCTTAAAAAAACATTAGCGCCGCTTTCAGAACTCACGCGGAGCTGCGGAGACGCGGAGGATCAGAGAGTGCGCATGCGTGAATTATCAACGGCTAAACGGACTCCCAACCTTCCCAACCATAAAAACTCCGCGGCTCCGCATCTCACGCGTGTGATAAAAACAACAGCCCATGAACCTGGCCGCGTTTTAATTATTTTTCCGGTACGCTGTTGCCGGATGAACCGTTTTTTCTCTTTTTTTCTCTCACACTCCCGTTTTTTTGATGGGAGGGGGGTTGAAATTTCTCCGATTGTGTGTTAAACTGGATGAAGATAGTTTGTTCTGACGAAAAAATCCCCCCTAATTTTAAGGAGTCCCACCCATGAAAAGACGTGAATTCCTCGCCGCCGGCGCGGCGGCCGCGGTCACTGGCGCATTGCTTCAGTCCGAGACCGTACAGGCGGACGACCAGGCTTCCGGCCGCGAGCTGATTGAAGTCCGGATCCTCTACACCGAGTCCGAAGACGCCAAAAAGCGCCTCCTGGAACGCTGCGACCAGATCCTGGTCCCCACTCACCAGAAGCTCGGCTTCCGTAAAACGGGCGTTTTCTCCGTGAATCAGGAACTTCACGAAGGCGACAAAAACTTCGACCCGATCTACTCCAACGCGGTGTTCGTCGTGACCTCTGCCAAAACTTTTGACCAGCTCGAAGCGTTCCACGAAGTCCTGCACACGACGGCCGACGCGGACCGCCGGATCCAGACCTTTGCCGAGGATGCGCTTTACACCAATTTTGAGTCTTCGCTGCTTCGCGCGTTTCCGCACTGCCCGACGCTGGAAGTGCCGAACCTTTCGCCGGACCGCGTTGTCCAGTTCCGCCGGTACTTCAGCCCCTCGTGTGACCGTAACCGCGCCAAGCGTGCGATGTTCGACACGGCGGGCGAGCTGGAGATCTTCAAGAGCTGCGAAATGCTCCCGGTCTTCTTCGGTGAAATGCTTTACGGCCCGTTCATGCCGAACATTTCGTATATGCTGAGCTTCAAAAACAACGACGAGCGCGTGGCGAACTGGAAGAAGTTCGTCGAGTCGGACGCCTGGAAAGAGCTGCGCGTCAAGCCGGAGTTCAAGGACACGGCGACGAAGATCCGCAATCTGTTCCTGAAACCGACGCCCGGTTCGGAGATTTAAGTCCTTGAAAGGCGGTAATGAAGGCCGAAGGCCGGAATTACGCGCAAATGGAAGGCGGTAATGAAGGCCGAAGGCCGGAATTACGCGCAAATGGAAGACGGTAATGAAGGCCGAAGGCCGGAATTACGCGCAAATGGAAGACGGTAATGGAGGCCGAAGGCCGGAATTACGCGCCGGTTTCCTTGCGACTGATTCACTCCGGCGCGTAATTCCGTGCTTCGCACTCCATTACCGCCTCCCAGAGTAAATTACTGATCCAACCCGGCGCGTAATTCCGTGCTCCGCACTCCATTACCGCCTCCCACCGAATTCCCGATTCAACCCAACGTAATTCCGGCCTCTGGCCTCCATTACCGCCTCCCAGAGTAAATTACTGATTCAACCCGGCGCGTAATTCCGTGCTTCGCACTCCATTACCGCCTCCCACCGAATTCCCGATTCAACCCAACGCGTGATTCCGGCCTCTGGCCTTCATTACCGCCTCCCATTCCCCAACCTCCCCAAAATGATGAACCGCAGAAACTTCAACCGTTCCTTCCTCCTCACCTCCGCGGCCCTTTGCTTCCGTCCCACCGTGATCTTCGCGGCGGAAAGCGCAGGCTGGACCCCGACCTTCGAAAAGTCCGAAACGTTCACCGAACGCCAGCTCGACTGGTACACGCACGGCTCCGACCCGGCCTGGGGCGCGAAAGACCCGAATCAGAAAGACTCGTTTGCCGTTCTGCACCCGAAAGACGGCGACGCTCAGGGGCGGCCGCTTTACGTCGTGCTTCACTCGGCCGGCCATGATGTTCATTCGTGCCTGGAATGTACGAAATCGCCGGGAAACCACGACATTTACCACGCTCCGGCCGAGTTCTACGCCCTGTACGTGGACTGCCGCGCCAACATGGTGGACTGGTGGTGGGGCGGTCTGAGCGCCAAAGAAGCCGTGAACGATGGAAACCGCGCAAAAGCTGGCTTTGCGCTTTCCCCATGCGAGAAACGCGTCATGGCGACCGTTGCGTGGACCATTCAGAAGTACGGCATTGACCCGAACCGCGTTTATTTGTGTGGGAATTCAATGGGTGGAAGTGGTACGCTCGGCCTCGGCCTGCGTCACGGCGACGTTTTTGCCGCGATCAAGGCGAACGTTCCGGCAGGAGTCCTGCACGCCGCGTCCCGAATGGCCTTCCGAGACGAAAACGGCGACGAGATCCCGTACGAAAAGGTCCCGTTTGATCAGATCCCGGAGCCGCCGGTCTGCATCGATTACTCGGCCCCGAACGACGGTTGGTCGGCCCAGCACGAAATTCTGTTTGACGGGATGAAGCGCTGCAAGTACCCGCTCATGGCGTACTGGGGAAATTTCGGCCACGCGAACAATACGGCGCAGATTTGCCAGGTGAACGACCTGATCGAGTCGTTCCCGTGGACAGAGATCCGCAAAAATGCCGCGTACCCGGTCTTCACGAACGCCGCGTGCGACTCGAAGATCCCGTGGCCAGACCGCGAGCAGGCCAAAGACCCGGGGCAGGTGAATGCGTTCTTCCGCTGGGAAAATGTGACGGATTCGGCCCAAAAATTCGAGATGGACCTCTGGCTCATCCCGAACGACGAGCTGAACTCGCACGTTTTCACGGTCCCGAAAGAGACCACGGCCGACGTTTCCCTGCGCCGTCTGCAGGCGTTCAAACTCGCGCCGAATCAGACGGTCCGGTGGAAGTTTGGCGCCGCGTCCGGCACGGCCAGAACCGACCAGTTCGGTCTTTTGACGCTTCCGACGCTGAAAATCACCGACCAGAAAACCCGCCTGGTGATCGTAAAATAAATTCATCCCATGAGTCCTCAACTGAGACTGCAAAAACCATTTTTTATTTAAAGGAGTACATGATGCCCCGCCTTCCAATCCTGATTCTGCTTCTTGGAGCTTTCGTTTTCCCGCTGACGACGCAGGGGGAAGAACTTAAAATCGAGCGTGAAATCATTTTGAACCTTTCCCCCGGCAAGGATAATCCGCGGAACAGCGAGGGGGATTTTGTCCGCCTCAAGGATGGCCGGATCATGTACGTTTTCTCGCAGTACTTTGGCGACTCTTCAAGCGACGACGCGCACGCCAATCTGGCCGTGATGTACTCCTCGGACGAGGGAAAAACCTGGACGAAGCCCGAAATTATGGTCCGCATGAAGGAGGGGCTGAACCTGATGTCGGTCTCGCTCCTGCGTTTGCGTGACGAACGGATCGCGTTCATGTACCTACGCAAATTAACGCCGTACGACTGCCGCCCGCTGATCTGCTTCTCCTCCGACGAGGGCAAAACCTGGACCGACCCGGTCTGCGCGATCGACGAGGAGGAATATTTCGTCGTGAACAATGCGCGGCTTGTGGAACTTGGTGACGGCACGCTGATCATTCCGGCCTGCCTGCACAAGAAGCTCAGCAAAGGGCGTGACTACAAAGGTCAGGCAAAATGTTTCATCTCGAAAGACGGTGGAAAGACGTGGCACTCCGGGAAGTTCGCCAAAAAAGAAGACAAAGAACTGATCTTCCAGGAACCCGGCGTCGTGCAGCTCGCGGACGGGTCGCTCTTCATGTATATGCGTACCGGCTCGGGGACTCAATACGGCTGCAAGTCCACCGACGGCGGTGAGACGTGGACGAAACCCGGGCCGACCCAGTTCATTTCGCCGTGTTCGCCGCTGCTCATTCGCCCGATCCCCGGGACGGAAAACTTCCTGGCGGTCTGGAACTGCGATCCGGAAGTGCGCAACCCGCTGACGATCGCATTGCTGGACGAGAAATTGAATATTGTGCGTCAAACGACGCTCGATGAATCAGAAGAAGATCAGCCGCGGTGCTTCTGTTACCCGGCCATTCTCGCACTGAACGAGAAAGAGTTCCTCATCTCCTACTGCGCGGGCGAAATGCCGATCTACGGGCTGGAAAACACGAGGATCGTGAAGGTGAAACTGAAGTAGCACTTGCGTGGACGACGCTTCCAGATCTGGTAATGGGACCGTTTCATCTCGTGTTTTACGAGGTGAAACGGTGTGTGGTTTTGCATAGATCAGATTATATATAGGACAGTTGAGGAAGTGACAGGACTGTCGCGGGAGCTGTTGTAATCCTTATCCGATGATAGTAATTATAGCCAGATAATTCAGGTTCTCAAGTTGGCTGATCTTTAATCCTTTGGGCTCATCGGGTAACCGCATACCGGAAAAATAATTAAAACGCGGGCAGGTTCAGTATATGTTGTTTTAACTCACGCGGAGATGCGGAGCCGCGGAGTTTTATGGTTGAGAAGGTTTAGGCCCAGTATAGCCGTTGACAATTCGCGCTTGCCCATTCTCTAATCCTCCGCGTTTCCGTATCTCCGCGTGAGATCAGAAAGGGGCGTCAGTGATGTTTCTAAGCAGCAAAGGACGCAAAGAGTTTTCTTGTCACAGATCAACTTAAAATACTTTTGTTTGGCTGGCTTGATTGGAACAACAAAATCAGGACGACGACGCGCCAGGATTATGGTTTTCTCGGTGAAAAATACTTCAAGCTAAAAATCTTTGGGAGCAAAGGGACGGTATGCACTTGTCGGATGAAGCAAAAAAATCCGTTTAGTACGTGACGCTTTCCCGGGCGCTCAATGATACATTATAAACCCGGGCAAGTTAACTTCGTACTAAACGGATTGTTTGACATGGCTATTAGTTAAGTGTTAGAACGATAACTCTTTGCGCCGATTCTCAAAAATCGTCGTAACCGCCGTCATCGTAACCACCATCGTCGTAACCGCCGCCGTCATCGTAATCGCCGCCATCGTCGTAATCACCGCCGTCGTCATAATCGCCGTCCATGTCGTCGCCATCGTCCATGTCGTTGCCATCGTCCATGTCATCAGCGTCGTCCATGTCGTCAGCGTCGTCCATGTCGTCGCCATCGTCCATGTCATCAGCGTCGTCCACGTCATCAGCGTCGTCCATGTCGTCAGCGTCGTCCATGTCGTCAGCGTCGTCCATGTCGTCAGCGTTGTCAGCGTCATCCAAGTCGTCAAGGTTGTCAACATCATCCATATCATCGACGTTATCAATGTCATCAATATCGTCTATGTCATCGACGTTATCAATGTCGTCTATGTCGTCAATATCATCAATATCGTCGATGCTGTCAATGTCATCAATGTCATCGATGTCGTCCATGTCATCAACGTCATCTAAAGCGTCGATGTCATCCATATAATCCAGGTCATCAATATCATCGAGGCCGTCGAAATCATCGTCGTAGGCGTCATCGAGAAAATCGTAGTCGTCGTCAAGATAATCGTAGTCGTAATCGTCCAGATATTTATCGAAATCATACTCGTCGTAATCTTTCAGAAATTTATCGACATCAATATCTTTGAACGCGTCAATCTGTTCTTTGGTCAGTTTGCCATATTCTCTGTCGAGTTCATTGACGAGAGATCTGTAGTTCAAATTGGCAGAAGACACCAATCCCTGACGGTTGAGCATGATCATACGCGATAAATCGCTAAATCCGTAATGCAGCCAGAAAGGAAGGTCGCCAACGTAGGCGTTACGATATGACATGTTTGCCCAGGGGAACTGGTATTGACGGGCAAAAGCGGCAGCTTTCTGCGGGGATCTGTCCATAGCGACGCCGACAACATCAAATCCTTTGGCTTTATATGCCGGATAAGCGCGTCTGAGATAATTGAGTTTTTGCACGCTGGCGGGATCTGAGGACGACCAGGGGAATACCAGGACGTTTTTGTTCTTCAGGTTTGCCATATTGAAATTCTTGCCGTCAACCGTCTTTCCGGTAATGGGAAGCGGTTTTCCTTTGAGAGCCAGACGTCTTGCGGCGCCTTGCATCTTCTTGACGATTTCCTGAATTTTGGCGTCCTTGAATCCCGCGAAATACTTGGCGTACTTTGCGTATCGGACAGCGGCAGCGGCAGAGTCAAAGACTTCTTCGGCATAAGCCGTACGGAAGGCAAGTGCAGCGATTTTGCTGTTGGCTTTAGTGCCATACCTGGTAATCACAGTGTCAACCAATTTGGCGATTTTGTCAAACAAGGCTTTGTCCTTGCGAGCGGTAGCGTCTGCCAGCGCGTTGACGTACTGGCTCAAGATAACGTCGTCGTGCAATTCCATTAGACCGGCCGCTTTAATTTCAGCGACAACCGCGTCAAAGGCAGTGGAGTTGTCTTCGCCTTTGAGCTTTCCGAGTTCTTTAATGCAAATCAGTTTGATTCGGTACAGACGCTGGAGTTTGTTCTTGTCATCAGCAGGCGTCTTTTTGATTGCTTCAGTCGTTTGCGCGATGATCTTTTCGATTTCAGAAAAATCGTTGGTCTTTTGAGCGTCCTGGAACTTCAGATTGATCAAGCCCATGAAAATGTCGTCCGCGATTTTGGGCTGGTTTGCTTTTTTCAGCTCAGCGGGCAAGGCTTCGAGCATCGCTTTCGCTTTCTCACTGCCAAGTTTGATGAGGATCTGCAGGCTCTTGACTTTAACGGAGGCTGCGCGCCGAATCTGCTCGCTGTCCGCGTCCTTGTGTTCAATGACTTTGTTGGCTGCGGCAATCTGCGCTTTGCACATCTTGGTGAAATACTCGACCGCTTCTTTTCGCGTTTGGTTGTCAGGACGTTTAACGTTCGAGAGCTTTTCGATAAACGCCAGATACTGTGCCGGAGTTCCGTTTTGAGGCACGGAATAGGTTGCGGAACCTGCCGCGTTTTTCTGAACAGCGGTCTTGGCTGACGCAGCGTCTGCAAGGCAGGACGCCATAAACAGGGTCATAGCCAAAAAGATGGCTATGTTCATCAAGGTACTACGCATGATTTTTTCCTTGTAACGATGTGGTAATGAGGCAGAATGAAAAATATCATGTCAGGCGGCTTTATGGTTTGCTTTGCAGCAATTAAAGCGCTTGATTACAACTGAATTTTTTATACGGTATATTATACTTGAAAACACAAATTCAGACAAGGGGGGGGAGAAGACGTCCAGTTTTGAGTGAACAAAAAGTGAAGGCGGTTATAGAGCGCGGAGGCGAAATTACACACCTATGGGTACGATCTCACTCCGAAATTAATTAACTTGACGGATGGAACGCCGGCACTCCGAACCTTTGACGACGCTGGAAACGTCATCTCCGTAAGGGGTTACTTCATCTTGAAGCGGACCACAAACGCTTCATACGGATTGAGCGTCAGGGTTTCGGCGAGCTGGAACGTTTCGCGGGTCGGGTCATTCGTCAGGAGCAGCTCGGCCGGGAAGTTTCGGTTTTCAGCGATGTAATCGGCCGGGAGAGTCGCTTCGGCGGGGTGGTTGCGGAAGTTTGCCGCGACCAGAAGTTTTTCGTCTTTTGACGCGCGTTCGTAAAGATAAACGTCCGGGTTTTCTTCGTCCAGGACGGCGTAGCGACCCGTCGTGATGATCTCGTATTTTTTTCTCAGCGCGATCAATTTCTGGTAGAACCGAAAGACCGAATCGTCCCGCTTGAGCTGCTCGGCTGCGTTGATCTGCGGGTAGTTCGGGTTTACGTTGATCCACGGCTTGCCGGTGGTGAACCCCGCGTTCGGCGTGGCGTCCCACTGCATCGGAGTCCGGGCGTTATCGCGTCCGCGCAGGCTGATCAGGTCCAGCATTTCGGCTTCTGTGAATTCAACGACGCTGGAAGCGTCGTCCCCGCAGCAGAATTTCTTCCACGCGTTGAGGCTTTCAATGTCGCGTACCTCGGAAATGCTTCGGAACGGGTAGTTCGTCATTCCGAGTTCTTCCCCCTGAAAGACGTACGGCGTTCCCTGCATCAAATGCGAGCAGAGGGCGATCATTTTCGCCGACTTTTCGCGGAGCGGGCCTTCCGCCTCGCCGAAGCGGGAGAAAATGCGCGGCTGGTCGTGATTGCACCAGTACAGGCTGTTCCACGCCCGGCCATAAAGTTCGGTCTGCCAGAATCCCATGAGGCGTTTCAACTCGCGCAGGTCGATCTTGCGATGCGTCCATTTGAACGAGTCGCCGCCGTCCAGGTCCAGGTGCTGGAACTGGAAAATCATGCTGAAAATGGAGCCGTCCTCGTTCGCGTAGATTTCCGCACGCTCTGGCGTGGACTCGGACATTTCGGCGACCGTCATGACGTTTTCAAACCGGGAAAAAACCTCGCGGTTCATTTCTCGAGCGAACGTTTCAAAATGCGGGCCGAACGAGGCGTACGGGCGGATGTTGCCGTTTTGGGAGTCGGGAAACGCGGGGTCCTTGGAAATGTAGCAGATCGCGTCCATCCGGAAGCCATCGACCCCCTTGGCGAGCCACCAGCGCATCATGCGGTAAAGCTCCTGCCGCAGCGCGGGGTTTTCCCAGTTCAGATCGGGCTGCTGAGGCGAGAAAATGTGGAGGTAGAACGAAGATGAATCCTCCGGCGTGGTTTCGGGCTTGCTCCACGCGCTGCCGCCGAAGATCGCCTCCCAATTATTCGGAGCCTCGCCGTTTGGGCCGCCCTCGCGCCAGATGTAGAAATCCCGGTACGGATTCGGCCGGCCGTCGGGCAGGGTGGGGCCTTTTTGACTTTCCAGAAACCACGGATGCTCGCACGACGTGTGGTTCAGCACCATGTCGATGATCAGGCGGATGCCGCGTTTGTGCGCTTCCTCGATCAGAATTTCCACGTCGCGCATCGTGCCGAACTCGGGATTAATGCGCTCGTAGTCGGTGATGTCGTACCCGTTGTCGTAGTTGGACGTCGCGTAAAACGGGCAGATCCAGATGGCGTCGCAGCCAAGTTCCCGGACGTAATCTAGTTTTTCGATCACGCCGGGCAAATCACCGATCCCATCCCCGTTGGAGTCTCGAAAACTCCGGGGGTAGATCTGGTACACGACGCTTTTTTTCCACCATTGGGGGAAACGTTCCATGAATTGAATCCTCCTTTGGGGAATTTATCTTCATTTAAGAGTCGCGCGGCGGGATTTCCGCAGGCCAAACACTCCTCCCACGGCGAGAAGAGCCAAAAGGAGCGTCGAGGGTTCCGGAATTGAACTGGTGTTTCCAAGCTGGGCATACAGCGCACCGCCATCGACCCAGTAACGACTTAAAATCGCACCAGTGTCCGAGGCAAAATTGAATGTTAAGGAGTCAAACCCCGCGAGGTTGTTCGCATCCACGATCTGTACTGTTGCAAAATCATCCAGTTCGGAAACGTCACCGTTGTACGTGTAATTAATGGTCGCACCTGTCAGGTCCGCGGCGTCGGCCGTGATTTTGATTTCCGAATCCGGCGTCGTCTGGGTGACATTTAACGTCGCGCCCTGAGCGTTGAACGTGCCCGAGACGGTCAGTTTGCCGAGGTCCTGGGTTTCGTCCAGCACGAGGCAGGAGCCGGAGGCCATGGTCAAATTACCGCCGATTGTTCCGTTTCCGCTGAATTTGGTGCCGTCCGCGACGGTCATGTTGAACGTATCGGCCGCGGTCGCCGGAGCGCCGTTGAAGATCACCATTCCGGTCAGGTCGTCCGCAAGCTCCGAGGTGTTGCTCACGGCCAGAGTACCGGTGCCGGTGATCTTGCCGGAAAGAGTCGCGTTCCCCATGCCCGTGTTTTTGATCTGAATCGTTTTGGCGGCGATTTTCAGATCATTCGGGAGCTCCCAGTCACGGCCGACGGTCTTGACGGAACCATCGGTGAAGGCCCAGTTCCCGTCCTCGAAAATCGTCAGACGCTGGAATTTATCGGTCGTTCCCGCGACGCGGACGCCCACGCCGACCAGGTCGTCCGGATCGTCGTTCAAGCCGTTCAGTGTATCATTCTGGGCGACGCCGACGCCGCCACTTCCCTGACCAAGACGAACGTCGATCTCGTAGGGAACGCCCGCCTCAAACGTGAAAGTTCCATAGGATTTGACGGTCCAGCCTTCCTTGACGTTCATGACGGTCGTTTTCTCGCCGGTGTTTAGGTTCGTGACGAAAATCGCCACGCTGTCGTCGAAGTGCTTGCCGAATTCCAGGGTGGTAGTTTCTTCGGTCAGGATCGTCGTGTTGTAGGAGTAGGTCGTGTTGTTGGCCGTCCACACGGTCGTGTTGTTGAACATGTTTGCGGTGTCGTCCATGTTCATTGAGATGTTGGAAACGGCAATCGAGTCATTCAGGTTGAAATTTCCAGAGAAATACGACCGGGCGTAATTCCCGCTGGTGAGGAACGAGAAGACGGTCGTGTTGGTGCTGGCATCGACCTGGCCCGTCCCGAATGGGGAGTTGGAGGCAATGTAAATGAGGTTCGTCCCGCCGCCGACGATGGCCGTTCCGCCGGTGTAGGTGTTCTCGCCGGCCATCGTGATGGGGGCGCTGTTCCCTTCGCCATAATTCAGAGTGAGTTTGCCTTCACCGGAAATGCCGCCCGTCGAACCCAGACCGCCCTGGCTGGTGAGGTAGCCTGCGCGGAGTGAGCCGCCTTTGGAGGTCACGACCACGGGCTGGTAAAGGCCCAGGCCGCGATCGACGTTCATGAGGAGACCATTGTCGAGAGTCAGCGTACCGGTGCCGAGGGCGGAGGCATTTGAAGAGTTGTTGTTTGCCATGCTCTGAATGAGGACGCCGCCGGTTGCGCTGCTCGTGTTTCTAAGGGTTGATTTCTCCCCGGTCAGAATGAGTTGAACGTTCCCGGAAAGAGTCCCCGCAATGTTTGCCCCGTTCATGGTGATCACGGCGGGGGCGTCCGTGCTGGAACTGGTGATCGTGCCGGAGTTGGCCAGGCGGGAAGCGTCGATCGTCGTGTTCGTCAGGTCGAGGACTTTGCCGGAATTGATCGTTACTTTGCCCGTTCCCAAGGCGCCGGTGGCGGTGACTTTCAGGTAGTGGTTCACCACCGTGTTCGTGTAGTCGTTGTTCGGGTTGCTCAGAACGACCCACGAGGCGTTGTCGCCGGTGTTGGAGTCCGCGACGATGTTCAGCGTATCGGCCAAACCGTCCGAGACTTTACCGGTGATGATCAGCTGCTGCTTTCCCCAGCCGGGATGCAGACCGCCTGAGGCGCTGTCGATGCGGAGGTTGGCCGCGACTGTTCTGGTCGTATCGCGGTTGCGCAGATCCCCGCCGTTGAGGCTGATCGTCATTTTGTCGTTGGTGATGTTCCCTGCGACGTAGAAGAGCTTCGTGTCGATTTGAAGCGTTCCCTCAAAATCGGCGAAATTCGTGATGTTGGCTGCGCTGAAGGTGTAATCTGCCGCGTTTGCGTATTCGACCGTCCCTTTTCCGGTGAATTTGTTGTTAAAGTTGTAGGCGTTGGAGATTTTCAGCGTGGCGCCTTCGTCAACCGTTACGGTATTACCCGCCCCGGCGGGGAGGCCGTTCCCGGTCAGCTCGACGGTCCCGTTGGAGACTTGCAGGGATAATTGGGAGTTTTGGCCGGTGAACGTCTGGGTTCCGGTGCCGACCTTGATGATTTTGGCGTTGCTTTGGATCGTTCCGTCGAACGTACCGGAGCCGTCACCGTTTCCGATGTACATCGGGCCGCGCGGAGTACGGCCAGCTGGTGTAATGGTTCCGGCGCCGTTCAGGGCGTTGACGTACACGGAGGCGCCGTCCCAAAGGTCAAGCGTAGCGCCCTCCGCCAGATAAAGATCGGCCTGGTTCTGGTCCCAATGCTGGAAACCCCAGTGCCCGTTGATGAGGCGGCCGGCCGTGACGTTGATCTGGGAGCCGTTGGCGAGTGCGAACGTGATGGAGCTTAATTGACTGTCGCCGCCGGTGTAGGTTGCCACGTCGCCGCCGCCCTGGATCGTGATGACGCCCTTCCCGTTGAACGTCACGTTACCGTCCTTCAGGGCGATGCAGTTGGCCTCCGTAGGATTGGCGGATGGCTGTGGGGTCGTCATGTTGAACGTGATGTTTCCCGTGTCACCCTCGACCGAAGAGTTTCCGAGCGTAAAGACCATCGTTTGGATGGTTGCAGGGGTGCAATCCTGAAAGGTCAGCGTACTGCCGCCGGTGATGAGCAGATTGTTTCCGTCGTAGGTCGCTTTGTCGTAGTCCGTGTCCGTGTTGATCGTAATATCAGTGGCAAAGACCGGGATGGTCAGGAGGATCGAAGCAAAAAGCAGGGTGAAACGTTTCATCTTCTCACGTGGTTACTAAAAAGGAAAACGAAGCCGGAATTTTCGCGGTTCAGGTTCAAAATCCCGTCCCTGAAAACCGGGAAAATTTCAAAAGGGTCAAAACTCTCGTTCAATAATTATATACGAAGGATGCGAGATTTCAATTTAAAAAAAGTCAAAATTTTGAAAAAAAGTCAAATTTTTTATCGAAACTTAACCTTCGTGACGGCCGAAGTGCCCTTTTCATCGTTTTGAGGCCGAAAACTTTTCCCCTCTCCTTGACTTCCGTGGGGATTCATTTAAAATAAAGGAAAAATCCCCCCCCTTACAAAAGAAAGGTTCTGACCCATGAAAACTCTCCCGTTTTTCTCCCTTTTGAGCGTTTTTCTAGCGGCCGGTTTTGTGCTGGCCGGCGAGTACTCACCGACGTCCACCGACGTTCCGATCCATCAGGCTGCGCTGAACGAGTCCAACTGGACGCTTGCCGCGGGTGAAGGCGTGGACGCGAAGATGGAATTCCTCCCCAACGGTGAGGGGGAGTACGCGAAACCGTGTCTCCACGTGACGGCCGCAGGCGAAAATGGTCTCAGCGTGCTGTGCCGCCAGCGGATCCCCGCCGCGGAAAAGGGGAAAGTGATGTTTTTCAAGGGCTGGATGCGCTTCGCGGAAGGCGTGGGGCGGCTGAATCTTACCGCCTTCAAGGACGGAAAACCGGTCAAAATCTCCACTTGGGGCTGCGGGAACGGAATGTCCTACGAAAGCACCGTTTGGACCCAGTTCATCCTGAAGATCCCGTCGGACGGCCAGTTTGATGAAGTCCGGCTCGAGTACACGGCCAGGCCGGTCACTCCGCAAATGGTCGAGCACATGAGTGACCCCAAAGGAGGACCGATCTCAGAGGAGCGCGCGAAACTCGTGACCAACCGTCTGGATTTCTGCGCGGGGGAGCCGGAGCTGGAAGTTGGTGAGGCTCTGGACCCGGCCAGCTGCCCGAAGGTGGAAGGGTACTTCACCCACCGCGTCGAGGAGAAAATGACGCGCGAGCTGATCGCCCTGCCGCAGGTCAAAGAAAAGGAGGGGTGGTATTTGACCTGGCGCCTCTTCAAAACGGACGCGAAAGACGCCGGTTTTGACCTTTACCGCAGGGAAAAAGCCACCGACGGGCAAAACGCCGGCGAGTGGGTGAAACTCAACACAGAGCCGCTGACGAAAACCACCGATTTTCACGACCTGACCGCGAAAAAGGACGGTTCCTGCGAGTGGAAACTGGTCGAGCCGGGTGGGGCGGAAACCCTCGCGAGAGTCGCGAATTTTGACCACGGGATCTCGATCAAACTGCGCGACCCGGAGGCGAAAGTCACGCAGATGGCCATCGCGGACCTCGACGGCGACGGACGGTACGACTACGTGGTCCTCTTCAACAAAACGGGCTGGGTTGATCCGTATTACTACTACTGGCGGCCGAGCCTGGGGACTCTGACGCTGGAGGCGTACAACGCGGACGGAAAATTCCTCTGGGGGCGTGATTTAGGGCCGGGGATCGAAACCGGCGTCTGGTATTCGCCCTTCATCTGCGCGGACCTGGACGGCGATGGGAAAGCCGAAGTGGCCGTGAAGACCGCCGACGATCGTTTCGCCTCGGGTGAACTTCAGAAAAACGCCACGGGGCGCGTGGACTGCGGGAAAGAGTACGTCGCCGTCTGGGACGGAATGACCGGTGAGGAACTTGCCCGCGCGGAGTGGCCGAGCCGAAGGGGGCTGACGTATAATTACTACTGCCGCAACATGCTCTCCGTGGCGTATCTGGACGGCAAAACGCCGATCCTGCTCGCCCTGCGCGGAACGTACACGCTGCAAACCATGTTCGGATGGCAGTTCCGCGAAAAGACGCTCGAGCGGAAATTCTTCTGGACCAATGCGTTCGAGCCGTACGAGCTTTGGGGCCGCGGCGCGCACACCCTGCACAGTACGGACGTGGACGGCGACGGGCGCGACGAGATCGCGGTCGGAACGTTCATTCTCGACGATACTGGCGCGACGCTTTGGGCCAAAGGACTTCACCACCCGGACCACCTTTACATCGGCGAGATCCAGCCGGACCACCCGGGGATGGAGGTCTATTGGGGAGTTGAGGGGCAGGTCGATGGCGGCGGAATGGGCGTCCTGGACGCGAAAACGGGCGAGTGGCTTTGGAAGTTCAACGAAACCACGTACCACATCCACGCGCAGGGGCTTTGCGCCGACATTGACCCGAAGTACCCCGGCTGCGAGTGCTACGGCGGTGAGGAGAAAAACCAGCACTCGTTCTTCCGCTACTTGTGGAGCGCGGACGGCCAGCTCCTCCAGAAGGCCGTCAGCCCCGCCAAATTGCGTGAGACGAAACCCGATTTGAACGTGGACCGCGATTTCAGCCGGCACGACATTGGGGGCTGGGACCTCGGCTACCCGACCGCCTACTGGGACGCCGACCCGCAGAAAGAGATCATCATGAACCACTTCGGGAAGCCGTACTCCTACGGCCGCGACGAGTTCTGCGAGCCGTATTTCCGGTTCAACGCGGGATCCCTCGTGAAGGTCTGCGACGTGGTGGGCGACTGGCGTGAGGAGCTTTTCGTGACCGCGCCGGGCGAGCTGCGGATCTACACGACGAAGATCCCGGCCGAGACCCGCCGCCCGACGCTCATGCAGGACCGGAACTACCGCGCCAGCATCACCGAAGCGTCGATGGGTTACGGCCAGTCGCCGCTTCTGGGCGAGGGGCTTTAAAGTCTTAAAAAAAGAGTGAAAAGGGCGTGACTCAGAGTTCACGCCCGGCCCGGGGCAGCGACCGGCCATTTCAGGAGCGCAGATTTGGCGGATGATTGCGGATCCAAGCGGATTTTAAATATTCCAAAATCATTTTTAAGCCGCAAAGAACGCAAAGGACGCAAAGAGGATAAAAATGAGGTTTGAGAGTGATTTCCGTGTGCCGCGTGTTGATCGGTAACAAGAAAAAACTCTTTGCGTCCTTTGCGTTCTTTGCGGCTTAAAACCCCATTGGCGCGCCTCTTTCAGATCTCACGCGGAGCTGCGGAGACGCGGAGGATCAGAGGGCGCGTATGCGCGAATTATTAACGGTTCTGCGGACGCCCAACTTTCCCAACCTTCCCAACGATAAAACTCCGCGGCTCCGCATCTCCGCGTGAGTTAAAATGTGGTTTTGCGTTTTAATTATTTTTCCGGTACGCGCTTACCGGATGAACCTCAAAAGAAAGGTTCTGACCCATGAAAACCCTGACGCTCCCGTTTTTTTCACTTTTGAGCGTTTTTCTGACGGCCGGAATCGCACTGGCCGACGTGTGGTTCCTGCCGTTCATCGACGTCGTCCCGGTCCCCGCGCAACACCAAACCTGGGTACCACCTGACGAGGATCCAGACTTGAAAGCGAAAAAAGACGGTTTGTACGAGTGGAAACGGGTCGAGCCGGACCGGACTGAAACGCCCCTGGTGATTCCCGAGGGGGCGACGAAGATCAAAACGGCAGAGTTTGCGCTCAATGACGCGTTGACGTCAGTGGTGATCCCCAAAAGTGTGACGAAGATTGAAGACCGGGCGTTCCGCAGCTGCAGCTCCCTGAAGACCGTGGTGATTCCCGAAGGCGTGACGAAGATTGGACCGTGGGTGTTCTATGGCTGCACTTCCTTAAAGTCCGTCGTGATTCCAGAAAGCGTAAAGGAAATCGGTCCGGGAGCATTCGCGTTCTGTATTGGATTGAAGGAATGGCCGATTTCCTCAAATCATCCTTTTTTCAAACGCGACGGAAACGTTTTGTTGACTAAAGACGGGAAGAAACTGGTCGCCTGCCTTCCTCCGGCAAAGGAATACCGGATTCCTGAAGGGGTGACGGAAATTGGTGACTATGCGTTTTATGGCTGCGTTTTCTTAACGTCCGTGGAGATTCCTGAAAGTGTGACGGTGATCGGAAACTACGCGTTCGAGAATTGCCCGAACCTGACGATCCACGCGCCAGCGGGGTCGGAGGCGGAGGAATATGCCAAGTGGTATCAAATCCCCTTTAACCGCGTACCGGGAAAATAATTAAAACGCGAACAAGTTCGGCGTATGCTGTTTTTAGCTCACGCGGAGCTGCGGAGCCGCGGAGATTTATTGTTGGGGAGGTTGAGAATTCGCGCCTCCCCATTCTCTAAAATCCTCCGCGTCTCCGCCTCTCCGCGTGAGATTTGAAAGAGGGGATGTACGCACTTGTCGGATGAACCTTTTTTTTGAAACGACGAGGGAAGTGGAGTCTTCCGGAGTGTGACAGTACCGAAGCCGAAGGCTTCATTTGCCGCTTTCACTTAGAGACCAGAAATTTGACGATGAAAACGGGTTTTCTCGTGGGGAACGTCCAGCGCGCCTCCGCGGCAAACGCCTCTTTGAGGCGGTATTGCCGCAAGGGAAAGCGATGAATGTCGCTTGCGCGACTGTATCATCGCACTCCAAATCAACGCACTTCGTCCAGCTTCACAAAACGTCGCTCCTCGGCCGCGATCAGGGCCGCTTCCAGAATGCGCTGGGTTTGGTACGCGTCCTCGAAAGTCGCCAAGGGGATGAGCGGCTCCTGGTCGTTCGCCACGCGAAGGACGTCGTACGCCATGTTCGTGAACGTGTGCTCGTAGCCGATCAAATGCCCGTCCGGCCACCAGTTTTTCACGTACGGATGGTCCGCGCCGTGCGTGCAGAGGATCGTCGTCCAGCCCTGGACGCCCGACGGGACACGAGCATCGTAGTACTGCAGCTCGTTCGCCCGGTCGAAGCAGAATTTTAACGAGCCTTTCGTCCCGTTGATCTCGAACCCGTGCGTGTTTTTGTTCCCGGTCGCGCGGCGGGTCGCTTCGAAACTTCCCACCGCCCCGTTCGTGAATCTGGCGAGGTAAAGCACCGCGTCATCGACCGTTACATCGTCCCAGATCTCCTCGTCGGCCTGGCACTCGGCGATGGTCATGCGGCTCGTGCCAGTCTTCATCACGCGGCGCTTTTTGATGAACGTTTTGCTGACGGCGCCGCAGATCTCCTCGACCTCGACGCCCGCCACAAAGCGCGCCATGTCGGTGATGTGGGCGTTCAAATCGCCGTGCGCCCCGCTTCCGGCCAGTTCCTTCTTGAAGCGCCACCGCATCGGGATCGTTTCATCGGCCCAGCCCTGAAGGTATGACGCGCGGACGTGCAGGATCTCGCCCAGTTCGCCGGCCTTCACGAGCTGATGGGCGTAGGCGACTGCCGGGACGCGCCGGTAAATGTACCAGACGAAAGCCGGGGCGTTGTTCCTGCGGGCGGCCTCGGCCATTTCCCGGGCGTCGTCGAGCGTCGCGGCGATCGGCTTCTCGCAGCAGCAGATCTTCCCGGCGTCCAGAGCGGCTTTGGCCGGCGGGGCGTGCATGAAGTTCGGCGTCACAATATCGACCAGGCCGATTTCGGGAGACCGGACCGTTTCCTCCCAGTTGGTCGAGGCGTTGGCCCAGCCCCATTTTTTCGCGAAGATCTCGGGCTTTTCGGCCTCCATCCCGTACACCGTGTGCATGACCGGCACGACTTCCGGATCGAAGAATTTGCAAACCTGGCTCCAGGCGTTGGAGTGAGACCGGCCCATGAAGCCCTGGCCGATCATGGCGACGTTGATTTTTTTCTGAGTCATGGCAGATTCCTGAATTCTGAGGGGTAAAAAATGAAAATCGGTCCTTTTAATATAGCACCGGCGGAACGCTTTGTCAAGCGGCGGGAGAAAAATTCCACCTTTTTTAAAAGATTTGGAGTTTTTCAAAGGGTTTTACCCCGGGAGGGCTTTTAAGGATCGGGGTTTTGTGGTAAAATGGTCTTCAGCTCAAGGCCCCCTCTTTGAGGGGGCTGGCTCGCGAAGCGAGACTGGGGGAGGTTGGTGGCGTGCCGAACGACTC
>SAMEA3663299__coassemble_111_pt1 | contig 49275 bp, 35 predicted proteins | sample SAMEA3663299__metabat2_low_PE_003 | metagenome-assembled genome bin SAMEA3663299 (sample SAMEA3663299) | pig gut metagenome | biome: pig gut; feature: pig-associated habitat; material: faeces | place: China | collected 2013 | reverse complement strand
AAGCGTCGTCTCCGTAACTTTTTTATTTGACGACGCTGGAAGCGTCGTCCCCGTAACTTTTTTATTTGACGATACTGGAAGCGTCGTCCCCGTAACTTTTTTATTTGACGATACTGGAAGCGTCGTCCCCGTAACTTTTTTATTTGACGACGCTGGAAGCGTCGTCTCCGTAACTTTTTTATTTGACGACGCTGGAAGCGTCGTCCCCGTAACTTTTTTATTTGACGATACTGGAAGCGTCGTCTCCGTAACTTTTTTATTTGACGACGCTGGAAGCGTCGTCCCCGTATTAAACCTCATAAAAAACGTTTCTTTTTTTCGGCTCGAAACCGGCGCGGGTGATGCAGTCGCGTATTTGTTTTTCCGTCGCGTGGAACGTCGTGCCGCACGAGGCGACTACGTTTTCCTCGATCATCAGGCTCCCGAAATCGTTCGCCCCGAAATGAAGCGCGAGCTGGCCGATCCTCATCCCCTGCGTCACCCAGCTGAGCTGAATGTTCGGGACGGAATCGAGAAAAAGCCGCGCGACCGCCAGCATTTTCAGGTACTCGAACGAGCCGACCTTTTCACACGGGAGCGTCCGGAACGGCTGGTACGTCCACGCGATGAAGGCCGTGAAACCGTGCGTTTCGTCCTGCAGATCGCGGACCCGTTTCAGGTGCTCGACGCGGTCCTCGAGCGTCTCGACGTGGCCGAACATCATCGTGGCGGTCGAGCGCCCACCCATCTGGTGCCAGCAGCGCATGACGCGGAACCAGTCGTCCGTCATGATTTTTTTCGGGCTGACGGCCTGCCGGACGCGGTCGGTCAAAATCTCCGCGCCGCCGCCGGGGATCGTGCGCAGGCCGACTTTCCGCAAGCGTTCGAGGACTTCCTCGATGGAGATCCCCTCAAGCCGGGCCAGGTACCAAATCTCCGTCGCGCTCAGGCCGTGAATATTCACCGTAGGGAAACGCTCTCCCAACTCGGAAAAAAGGGCCTCGAACCACTCCAGCCTCAAGTGGGGGTTCAGCCCGCCCTGGAGGAGGATCTGGTTCCCGCCCAGAGCGATCGTTTCTTCGATTTTTCGGAAGATCTCGTCGCGGGAAATGACGTACGCAGCCGGGTCACCGTCGTCGCAGGAGAAGCCGCAGAACTTGCAGCGGCACTCGCAGACGTTGGTGTAATTGATGTTTCGGTCCACGTTGTACGTCCGGTACGGCTCGGGATGAAGCCGCCGCGCCATCTCGTCCGCGGCCTTCCCCAGCCGGGCCAGGTCGTTCGACTTCAAAAGCGCCAGCGCGTCCTCTTCGGTCAGACGCCGCGTCCCTCGGGCGGCTTTTTCCAAAACGTCGATCAGCGAAGCGTTCATTTCTGGCCCTCATGAAGACGAAACTGCTCGGGGTTCGGAACGTCCTCGATCTTTTTGATGGTCTTGATGATCTGCTCGCGTTCCTTTTCCATGGCCCGCACGCGGCCGCACGAGCACATCATCTTCCGCCGGCCGATCAGGTGCGAAAAGCCGATCGCCACAAAATAAAAAAGGAAAATTAAAATCGACGCCGCGATGGTGATCAGGATGGTTTTCATAAGAAACTCCGGAAACGTGGTAAAACTTACGCCTTCCAGTATAACCGGAACTGGAAATTTTTCAAGAGGGACGGGAAAAAATAGAGCGAAAAAAACCGCGCGGCCCGGGGTCAGAGCCGCACGGCATGAAATCTCACGGATTTTTCAAGTACGGATTCTTTTTAAACTCGAATCCAACGCTTTCCTCGCGGATATTCTGGCCGTCCTGGATCAGAAACAGGACCGGGAGTTTTTCGGCCTCGGCGATTTTCTTCCCCTCCACCGGGCCAAGGACCATCAGCGCGGTGGCCCAGGCGTCGGCCGTCATGCAGTCGTCCGCAAGCACCGAGACGGAAACCAGCGCGTGCTCCACCGGCGCGCCCGTCCGCGGGTCGATGATGTGCGAGCGGCGTTTCTCCCCTTCCAGCTTGAAATTACGGTAGTCGCCCGACGTCGCCATCGACCGGCCCGTCAGTTCCACCGAGCCGAAAAGTTGGTTCGAGTCGGGAATCGGCAGTTGGATCCCGATCCGCCACGGTTTTGTGAGGTGGTTCCGCCCACGGGTCCGCACCTCGCCGCCGACTTCCACCATGTAATTCTCCACGCCGAGTGTTTCGAGCGCCCGGGCCGCGCAGTCAACGCCGTACCCCTTCGCGATGCTGGAAAGGTCGATCCTCAGGCCCGGTTTCGCCCGCCGGAGCGTCTGATTCGGCACGTCGCCCAGGATCGTCAGCGCCTCCCAACCGATCTGCGCTTTCGCGGCAGCGATGGCTTCCGCGTCGGGGATTTCCGGCATTTCCGCGTCGTTTTTCGTCGGGCCGAACTTCCAGAGATCCACGAGCGGCCCCACCGTCACGTCGTACGCGCCGCCGGTTTTCGCCGAGACTTCCAGCGCCCGGGCGAGGACCAGCGCCAGTTCCGGCGAAAGCTCCACGTCCTGGTCGATCGATTCGTTGGCGTTGAGGCGGGAAAGCTCGGTGAAATCCTTCCACGTGGACATTCGGAAATCGACTTCCTTCAGTGCCTCTTCCAGAGCGGCCTGGATCTGGCCGTACGACTCCTCGGTGACTGGGTGCTTCGCGTCCGCCACGACGCTGACGTGCCAGGCGGTCCCCATGGTCTCGCCCTCAAAACGCACGAGTTTCGGCGCGGAGGCAGAACTCGCGTAGCCCGCGAAAATCAGGATCCCGGTCAAAACGAGAAGGAGCGTTAAAATTAAGGTTTTGGGTTTCATTTTAAATTGGAATGAGGAATTACGTGCTTTTAGATCCGGAGATCTGGCGTCCTTGCCGGTCAAGTTCGGCGCAAGCCGAACACTCTTTCACCTACTCCTAAAGCACCAAATTCGGTATAGCGTTCACCCGAATAAGTCCCCGAGGGCCCTTTTTCGACCTGCGATTTCTTACTGGTTGGGGGGGCAATGGGATTTTATTCGCGTTCGGCTGGCGCGGACGACCGGCGAGGACGCCGGCCCTCCGAATCTCACGCGAACTCGGCGTCCACCTCTTCGGGATGCAGAAGACATTCTTTCATATCCCACTTTTTCACACGGGTGAGGACCTCTTCCAACGTCGGGACGCCGCTCGTCGCATCGGCTTTCTGGACGTTGCAGGCACCCACCGCGCAAGCGAAACGGAGCGTCTTTTTCGGCGCCCAGCCGTTGAGCAGACCGGTGAGGAACCCAGCGATCGTGCAGTCGCCACTTCCCGTCGTTCCAACGACCGGTACCTCGTAGCACTGAGCGAGGATTTTCCTGCCGGGCCATTGGGAAGCGATGTTAGAAGCCATTTTCTCGGTAAGCCGGTCCGTATTTTCAGCCGTTCGGAGGTAAATTCCCTGATCGCCCAGTTTAATTCCAGCCGCCGCGGTACCGTAACGCAGGAGTTCCTTTGCCAGGGCGTCGATCTCGCTGAATTTCAGATACACGGCAGGGTTCAGCGACGATTCCGAGGACGGAACCGCCCGGCGCAGACGTCGCGTCACCTCATCAAAGAGCGGACGATTCAGCATGAAAAGCGTCTCCTCCAGGCTCGGGAGGTAAATGTCCACAAAGGGGAGTACCGTCTCAAACCAGCGCTTCCAATCCACATCACCTTCCGGTCCTTCCGGGTCCGGCATCGTGACGTCGAGGGAGGTCAAAACCCCCATCTCGCGGATCTCTTTCAATCGGGCAGCGAATTCCTCCTTGGCTGTGCAGATCGCGTGCATGAGCGTCGGATAGCCGAAATGAAGCAGACGCACGCCCTCAAACCGCCTCGGGTCCAAGTCGTTCGGCGAAAACGTATCGTTCGCGCCAGAACAGTGCAGGAAACACCGATCGACTTTTGGCGGGTTGATCACGATGGAGTAACTGCTTGCCTCTCCAGGCGTCTGGATCATTCCCGCCTCATAATCGAGATTGGGCATTCCAAGAGCACGGAAGGCTTCCAGCGTGGTTTTCCCGATCAGGTCGTCACCGATTTTCCCCATGATGACCGTATCCATTCCCAGCCGGGCAAACGCGATGGCTGTGTTGGAAACGGCTCCGCCCAGTGCGATCGAGGCGGCTCCGACACGAACCAGATGGCCGGGAATGATGAACGACTCGCCTTCCACGGTTTTCACCGGTGAAAGGTCCGGAATAATATCAAGGCACAAATGGCCCGCACAAACAACTTTTGGCTTACTCATTTTTTAATTAGGAGTTTGGAGCTAGGGGTTAGGAGTGGAAAAGGAAAGTTAGAAGTTAGGAGTTAGAAAAACCTTCGGCTTTTTATGGGGCAAAGTCTTTCTGACGCCTATATTACGCGAAGCGTCAACTCCTAACTCCTAATTTCTCACTCCTGACTTTTTAAACTGTTCGAGCCCCGCATCATAAAACGCTTCCCACGCTTTCACGGGTTCTACCGTTTCACGGAACTGGACCATCCGCAAGACGGCATCCTGAACGGTGAAACGCTCGTCGATCCCCTTTTCCTTCCGCAGATGATTTTCCAGAGCGGAAAGGGCCGTGACCGCAGCGCCCAACGCGGGACCTTCCTGCGATTTGAGGCGGCGAAGCGGGAATTTCAAAACCGACGCGAGGATCTTGCACATCAAACCGCTCTTTGCCAGACCGCCGGAAACCGAGATGGACCGGACGGCGCAGCCAGCCTTCCGATGCTCCTCGACCCCCAGCGCGATGAGGTACGCCAGCGCCTCCAGGCACGCACGGTAACGCACGCCGGGATCCGTCGGCTCCTCGCCGATCCACTTCAGATTCGGGGCGTTGACGCCCAAAGACGGTTCCGAAACAATGAACGGCAAAATCCGCGCCCCGTTCGCTCCGGGACCCACGGCCTCCGCCGCTTTTTCGAGTGCCGCAAAGTCCGGATTCGGGCCGAGCACGCGGTCGATGAAGAACGCCCCGTTCGAGTAGCAGCGCATGAGCAGGTACGGCCCCCAGTTGAGTGCCATGACGTCAAGATTCACGTCCGACGGCGGAATGACCGCGCACGAACTATTCACGACGGCCGAGTTCCCGAGGATCACGGCAATTTCGCCATCATTCACGGCACCGCCACCAACCAGCCCCGCCTGCTGATCGTCGCTGGTCGGGAAAATCAGCGGTCCGGAGCGGTGCGCCAGCCCGAAACCGCGGAGGTTGGGCGGGAGCTGCGCGTCTTCAAAATCGGTCATTCCGGCAACGCAGCCCACGGGCGTATCGCAGTCGATGATCTCGGGGAGCTGGTTCCAGGCCATGAGGCGGTTTTCCTCGTCAGCCAGCGCGCCGAGCATTTCGCGCCGCCAGGTTTTGGTACGGAAGTCCATCAGGCCGGTGCTCGCGGCAGAGGAAACGCTTAAAACGCCGAAATTCCCGGTAAGGTAGCCGGCCGAAAGTCCGCCGTGGGTCTGGATCCAGCGCGTGGCGTTCCACTTCTCCGGGCTCAGTTTCAGCTCGTCTTTCACGAGGTGCGAGAGCGTGTAACGGATCGCCCACGGCCCGCCGAGAAGCTCCTGGACCCGTTCCGGGCCTCCGAGCCGCTGCAGGCCCAGCGCGTGGAACTCGGCCAGGGTCTGGTCATTCCAGCAGATCGCGCGTCGGATCTGCCCCCCCAGCTCGTCGATGCGCCCGGCCGTGTGGTGCGTTGCGGAAATTCCACCCGCGAGCCAATCGTCAAGCCGGCCCAGTTCACGCAGTTTGGCCGTGATCTCGCGCAGGGTCTGCCGCGCCTGGCCTTCCAGTTGAAGAAGATTCAGCTCGATCGAGCCGTCCTCGCCGATCGCCAGCTCGGTCGGGAAGCGGGTTTCCGCCAGCACGTTTCCATCCAGATCGAACGCGAGGCACTTGACCGCCCCGGTACTGAAATCCCAGCCGGTCAAAACCGCGTTTTCCGGCACGCATTTTAATTGGTTCTGCATTTTTTCCTCTGGTCGTGAGAAAGTTTTGGTCAATCGTCCGTGATCGGCTCCACGGAAAATCAGATCGAATCCGTATTTAATGAATTTTACCTGATTCTGACGATTTTTTCAAGCCCCCCCAAAAGTTTTCGTGAAAATTTTTCCCGGAGGGGTTGAAATAATCCGGGTTTATGTTAAACTGTAAGATTAAGAAACGATTTTTCGTTCGTTTATTTTTCATTTCCGGGGTGAACCCTTTAACTTTACGGGGACGACGCTTCCAGCGTCGTTTTTAAAGCCCCCATCACCAAGGGGGGTGGCACGTAGTGCCGGAGGGAGTCATTCGGCGTGCCGCGTAACTCCCCCAGTCTCGCTTCGCGAGCCAGCCCCCTCATGGAGGGGGCCTTTAATCCCCGCTGGTCACGCCCCGCCAGACCTTTTGAATTCGTGCACCAACGATGAGTTACCAGGAAATTTGGGCCCCGTGGCGTCTCGCCTACGTGACCTCCACTGAGAAAAAGACCGAGCAGGACCTTTCCAGACTGAACTTTCTGAAAGGCGCCGACGTAAAATGCTTTATATGCCAGGCCGCGGCCGACACGCCGGAACACGACGCCGAGCGGTACGTGCTTCAGCGAAACAAACGCTCGCTGGTCATCATGAACCGGTACCCGTACAATAATGGGCACCTGCTCGTCACGCCGCGCCGTCACGTCGGACGGTTGGAACTTTTGACCAAGGAGGAGCACATCGAACTGATGCAAACGCTCTCCCGAATCGTTCCGATCATGGAAAAAGTCATGAACTGCGACGGCTTCAACATCGGGCTGAACCTCGGCCGCGTCGCGGGGGCGGGGCTTCCCGGCCATTTGCACTGGCATCTGGTTCCGCGCTGGAACGGCGACACGAATTTCATGCCGGTGCTGGCGTGCACGAACGTGATCCCGCAGTCGATGGACGCTCTGTGGGAACTGCTGCACGAAGCGTTGAATTCGTAAGAAACCAGAAAAGATTTTAGCTTAACTTTCAGGAGCCACTCATGAAAACCGCCTCCCGCAAAGCCTTTACGCTCGTCGAGCTGCTGGTCGTCATCGCGATCATTGGAATGTTGGTCGGACTTCTCCTCCCCGCGGTGCAGCAGGCTCGTGAGGCCGCGCGAACCATGCAGTGCGGAAACCACCTGAAGCAGTTGGGGCTGGCCTCGTTGAACCACGAGAGCTCCAACAAATTCCTCCCCTCGGGCGGCTGGCTTTTCACGGTGGACGGCGACCCGGACATGGGTTTCGGCCCGAAGCAGCCCGGTTCCTGGCAGTACAATCTTCTCCCGTTCCTGGAAGCCAACGCCCTCTGGCAGCTGGGAATGGATGGGAATCAGGTAGCAGACCAGGCGATCAAGAATGCCAACGAAACGCGCTCCAAAATGTCGCTCCCGCTTTTTAACTGCCCGTCGCGCCGGGCCGCGGTTCCGTACTACTCCGTCGGCGGAAGCGGCGTCAACAGTTCGACCTACCTGAACAACATGGCCGTGAAGGGAGACTATGCCGGCTGCACCGGAACGCAGTGGCTCTACACCACCTCGGTCAACTCGTACAATGACGGGTTGGCGCTGAGCCCCGCCTCGCTCGGGTACAAAGCGGATCAATCGGGCGTGGCTTTCGTCGCGAGTAAAGTGACCATGGGCGAGATCCGCGATGGTTCCAGCAACACGTTCCTCTGCGGCGAGAAGTACCTCCGCGCCGACAAATACACTCCCTCCTCGTCGAGCGATTCTTATGGCGGCGGGGATGACCGGTGCATCTGGAACGGGTTCGATAATGATACGCTGCGCCGCGCCGGGCAGTCGTACCGATGCTTCCAGGACCGCATGGGCGTGGATTACGATTACTACTTCGGCTCGGTCCATGCTGGCGCACTTGGCATGACGATGGCAGACGGTTCCTCACATCGCGTGAGTTACAGCATCGACCCGGAAATTTGGGAGAATCTGGCAAACCGCGCCGATGGAAAAGTCGCCACGCTGCCGCAGTAAGAAGTTTTCAGTTACCAGCGTTCAGTTTATTAAGTGAGAGCTGAAGCTGGTAACTGAAAACCGAAATTGAAAACTCAGATCTCCGGATGCTTCCACGGCGCGCGGTACGGCCGGGCGAGGAGTTTGTTCGCCTCCGGATTGTTCTTGACGCAGATGTTCTCCGGATCCCATTCCAGGGCCGCGCCGCCCATCTGGAGCGAAATATTCGCGAGGATGCAGCTGGCCGTGGAGATGTAGCCCTCCTCAATGTCCGAAGCCGGGCGGCCGCGGTCCACGATTCTGGCGAGGAAGTTCCACATGTGCGCGCGGTTCGCTCCCGCGATGTTCTTTTCCAGCCCCGGCTCGGTCTGGTCGGTCGGGTAGCGGTCAAATTCGGTCCCGGAATTCACTTTGACCCATTCACCGCCGCGGGGTTTGAAGTCGGCGCAGGACGAATTCGCCCGGAATTGCGCTTTCGTGCCGAGGATCTCGGTCCCCCAGTAGAACCGGCCATCCGGGACTTCCGTCCAGGTGTGGTAGTGCCACTCGACGGTCTTTCCGTCGTAGTCGAAACGCGCCACCTGCGTGTCGGGGATCGTGGTGGTCGCCTCCGGGAACGCGAAGCGCCCGCCGTTCGACGTGATCTGCTTCGGCCAGCCGAGGTCCATCAGCCAGCGCGTCAGGTCGAACATGTGGACGCCCATGTCGCCGATGATGCCGTTTCCGTACTCCATGAACTGCCGCCATCCGCGGTGGAACTGCCGGTAAAACTTCCCTTTCGGGGCCGGGCCGCACCAGAAATCAAAGTCCCAGTTCGGCGGTGGGGTCTGATTCTGATCGTAGATCGGAGCGCCTCGCCAGCCGAGGAAGCAGTGCGTGTCGGCCGAGTAAATGTCGCCCATCGCGCCGGAATCGAAGTACTTCTTTTTCGCGTCTACGAGGATCGGCGTACTGCGGCGCTGCAAGCCCACCTGAACGACACGGTTCAGACGGCGGGCCGTCTTGTACATCGCGGCGCACTCGATCACGTCCACACCGATCGGCTTCTGGAGGTACACGTCACAGCCCGCCTCCATCGCGGCGATCGCCGGCAGGGCGTGCCAGTGGTCCGGCGTCCCGATCAGGCAGACGTCGAGTTTCTCGTTCGCGAACATTTCGCGGTAGTCTTTGTAAAGATTTGGGACCTTTTTGTTCGCCTGGCGTTCTGCGATCAGGCGCCCCGCTTCTTCCAGAGTATTGGAATCGACGTCGCACAGGGCGCACACTTCAATGTGCTCGCCGCCGCACTGGATCAGGCGGAAAAGGTCACTTTTCCCGTACCAGCCGGAACCGACCAGACCCACGCGCAAGTGCCGGCCCTCTTTTTCCCAGAGGTCCCGGTCGGCGTTTTCCAAGGGAGACTCAACGGTCTGAATTCCCGTTCCGTCCGCACGGACCTGAGCGTTCGCCAGTAGCCCGGCCGCCGCCATCGCGCCGGTCTGTAAAAAGTTTCGTCTTGAAAACATGATTGATCCTTTTCTTGTTCTTAAATTAAGGTGGGGGAAGAAATAGTTAGGAGTGAGGAGTTAGGAGTGAGGAGTGAGGAGTGAGGAGTTGCGCTGACGCGTAACGTTGGTTTCAGAAAGACTTCGACCCGTTAAAAGCCGAAGGCTTTTCCAACTCCTCACTCCTAACTCCTCACTCCTAACTTTTTTCACTCTTTGTCGCGGCACTCGATTTTCATCTCGTCGCTGTTCGCCTTCAGTTCCGGCGCGTACATCGCTTCCATCCGGGTCGGCAGAGCCGAGACTTTACCCGGAGTTTCCGCGCGCATACGGTACGAGACGGAATGAATTCCTTCACGGAGACTCTGAACGAAGAAGCAGACCCGATTGTCGCGGTATTCCACGTAGGCGTGCAGCGCGTTTCCGTTGTAGCCGCTTTTCGCGTCCACCGTTTCAAAACCGGCCGGCTTCATGTCCTCGATCAGGATGTACGAGTAGTCGTTCTTGCTTTCGATGGTGAGTTCCACCTCGACCAGATCGCCGCTGGTGACCGCCTCGCCCGACTTCATCGGGATGCGCTCGTACTTCACGACGTTCTGTTTCACGAGCTTCCCGTGCGTGTCCGCGGCGTTCTGCGTGGCTTCGACGCGCTGGAGACGGAAGTATTTCCGTTCCACCTTCACCTCAAGGCCCGTCTTCGGGATGAAGTCCTCGAGCGTGAAGTAGCTGGCGTAGCCATTGAAGTAGAGCGGCCCGTCACCCGTCCGGCGAAGCTCCACCTTGTGCGTGCCCGTGGTGACTGCCTCGCCCTCGAGCAGGTACGTCAGATCGGCCGTGAAGAGATTTTCCGGCGTGATCTCCACCGTCTTCTTCACCTCACCATCGAGCAGAACGTCCACTTTCATCTGCGGCGCCAGTTCGTTCGTCGTGCGCAGGTACTGCGTGAACGCTTCCAGAACCTGAGCCGTGTCGCGGGTTGAGGACCAGTACGTCGCGTTCTTCCGATTGTTCAGCAGGTACTTCACGATCCACGCGGCCTTTTCGAGGCTTTCCGGTCTCCCGTCGAGGCAGAGCAGACGCAAGTACGCCGCCTGCGTTTCAATGTCGTTTCCGTACCAGTACCACCAGTAGCAGAACGACGGAAGCGAGAGGTGCGCCGTCTGGTTTTCCGCGTCGCGGACCAGGAACTGCGTCAGGTACTCGAAAACCGTCCGGAAGCGGTCTTTTTCCTCACGCTGGAAGAAGGCGATCCCCGCCAGCGCGTTGGATTGGGTCGAGAGTTTCACACGGTCACGGAAGATGAAATTGCTCATCTCGTTCATGTCCGCCGAGGAAACGCCCGCCTGCGCCAGGGTCGCGAAGACCAAAACGTCCATTTCGCTCACCTGCGACTTCATGTCCGCGTCGCGGTATTTGGCCGGGATCTCTTCACGCTTCGGATTCACGTCAACTTCCGGGTGTTTCGGATCGCGGTGTTCTTTCCTCCAGGATTCCAGCCATCTGAAGTACTCGACCCAGAGGCGCAGCTCGGCGACTTCTTCGCGTTGTTCGCGCATCAGCCACGCGATTCCGGACTGGATGGAGCGGGCGACCGCCTCCGAATTTTCCAGCTCGCCGAAGACTTCCGCCTGCTGGGCGAGCAAAAGACCACGCGTCACCAGTGCGGTCAGGTGCGGAGTGGAGTGTTCGCCGGAGCCGGAGAACCAGCCCCAGCCGCCGTCCGCGCACTGCATGTTGACCAGCCGGTCCACGCCGATCGAGAGAATCTCGTGGAATTTCTCGTCGTTGAAAACCGGGTCGCTGGCGCGGTTCTGGTGGAGTTTCTTCCACTGCTCGGCGCGTTTCTTCGGGTCACCGATCTCCTGAGCGTTCAGATTGTTCGTCTGCCCGGCGATCTCCTCGAGATCGACCCCCGCGTCGGTCAGCGCCTTGCGGGCCAAAACCGCCGGGAGGAAGCGGTTGAGCGTCTGTTCCGTGCAGCCGTACGGGTACTCGACCAGGTACGGGATCGCGTCGAGCATCGCGCCGGCGAGCGTCGGCGAGTAACGAATCTCCAGCGCCGAATCTTTCGGACGGCGGGCTTCCGGAATCGTGAATTCCATGGCGGCCGAATCCTGCGTCAGCTCGGAGAGCTTCGCGCTCGGGATCATGCCGCTGCGGGCGTCCTGCTTCGCCATTCCGTGGATCTGGACCGGAACGCTCAACTGCATGGCGTCGGACTCTTCGTCGGTCTGGGCGGTCATCGTCACGACGAGTTTGCCCTCGTTTTCAGCCCGAACGAGCCAATCGACGCGGGTTTCACCCTTGGGCGGAACCGTTGCCGTGACGGTCTTTTCCGACTTCAGCGCGGCCGTGCCGGAATCGCCGAGATCGATCGAAACCACGACTTTTTTCTCGGTCGCGAGGTAATTGTGGACGTTGGCCGTGAGGAGCAGCTCGTCGGAGGTCGTGATGAACCGCGGCGTCTGCATCCGGAGGATCAGGTTCTTGGCCGTGACCACCTGGGTCTCTGCTTTTCCGACGCGGGTCCCGGCCCCCATCGCCCACGCGCAGACTTTCCACGTCGTGAGGTTTTCGGGCATCGGGAATTCGACGCGGGCTTCGCCCTTTTCGTTCGTCACGAGGCTGGCGGACCAGTATGCCGTGTCGGCGAAATTCTTTCGGATGGTCGCGGCGACGAGCTTCGGCTCTTTGTCCGCCCCGGTTTTTCCGTCGGCCTTCTTCATTTCGCTCTGCGGACTCTGCTTCGCGCCGTTTGCCATGGCCATGCCCGCGGCTTTCTCCATCCTCACCGCTCCCATCGCCTTTGCTGGAGCCGCAGCGGCGGGGGCTTCCATGGCCATCGGGGCGGCATCCATCGCCATTTCTTCAGCGGCCTCTTCGACCACCATCCCATCTTCATCAGCGTCCATCCTTCGGGCCATAGACTTGAGCATCCGGCCACGGGATTTGCTCTTGCGCAGGAAAACTCCGCCATCCTGACCAATTCGCACGCCGAAACCGTCTCTCAGCTCGCCGTACAGCTGGAAGTACCAGAATCGCCCCAGGTCACTCATCATCGAGGAGCCCGGCTTCTGCATGTTACCCGAATTGAGGAACGTCGTGCTTTGAGTCTCCGGGTAATGATTGCGCTTCCAACTCCAGAAATGGCGGTAAATGTCCGAAATGTTGGAGCCGCCGGAAATGTACTCGAGCGATTTATCGTACACAGTCAACACGGTCTCGCCGACGAACGGCTTCCCGTACTGGTCGGTCAGACGGAGCGTCACCTCGGCCTTTTCGCCCGGCAGGAAACGATCTTTTACCGGAATGACTTCCAGATTCAGGATCCGTTTTTCAGGCGGGACGCAAATTTCCTTCGTGACGGCATAGACCTCGGATTTTGCCGTGGTCAGCGCCTCGATGAAGAAGTTCGGCTGGTCGCAGTGACGCACCGGAAGTTCCACGAGCTGGCTCTTTCCGTGCATCTGAATGTAACGCGGAGCCGAGCAGTAGCCGTCCTGCGCGCGTTCAAAGAGCACGACCGTAGCGTCGGGCTGGTTCGTGTTGATCATGAGCTTCACCACGTCGCCGGGTTTGTACTCGGAACGGTCGGGAATGATCTCCAGGTCATTGAAGCGGAGGTCCGAACCGGTGAAACTCTGGCCGCGAACGGTCAGAATGGTCGCGCCTTCGACCGTTTTGGGATTTTCGCCCTCGCTGGTCACGACGCACGCGACGCGGAACTGGCCGGAATGAGTCGCTTTCAGCGTGTAATTGGCCATTCCGTCTTCACCCAGAGCGACGTCTGCGGTCTGGATCTCCTTTTGATCCGGCGTTCCTTTTTCGTCATAGCTCAGCGCAAAAACGTGGACTTTCGCGGAGCCTTTGACCGGTTTTCCGTCCAGGGTTTTCGCGGCAAAAGAAACCGGGATCTGGTCGCCGATCTCCAGCCAGGCGCGGCGCGCCCAGACGTTCACTTTGAACAGACTTCGGGCGGCCAAAACGGTTCCTTCGCCGGTGATCACGCGGCGGGAAGCGTCTTCCACGTCCGCCACGATCCTGTACTGGTGGTCGGAGTTTCCGTAAAGGGCGGCGGCGATCGAAGTATCGACCGTGATCTCGGCTTTGCCTTCCATTTCGGGCGTGAGTTTGATCTCGCCTTCGAGGACCAGTTCCTCGTCACTTCCGTGGTTTCTGTACCACGGCGGTTCGGGGGCGAGGCATCCCCAACGTCTCCAGCCGGGGAACCAGCCGTAATTTTCCGTGTACCACCAGTAGCCGGGGCCGTAGAGCCAATCCCACGGGGCCGGAGCGTACCAGCGCGTGTTGTACGTTTCGCGCAGAACGCGGTATTTTACGGTTCCGTTCGCGACCGGAGCGCCGAAATAATACTTTGACGTGATACTCACCTTCATCGCATCGCCGAGCATGACCGGCTCTTTCGGAGCGTCCACCGTCACTTCAAATTCCGGCTTGCGGTACTCCTCCATGCGGAACGTGATCCGACCGTAGCACCGGTCCTTGGCAGAATCCCAAAGGGAGATCAGGTACTGGCCGAGTTTGGCGTCTTTGGCGAGTTCATAATCACCGGAAACGCCGCCGTATTCGTTGGTTTTGACCTTGATTTCTTCAACGTCGTCGCCATTGGGGGAGCTGATGACCAGCGTCATATCCGCATTGGCCATGGTATAGGGTTCCATCGGCTCGTAAGGATCCTTTTCCTCCGCTCCATCGCCTTTTTTCGCCCCAGTCTCCCAGTAATTGTGGAGATCGTAGAGGGCCTGCGCGAACCAGAATTTATAGTGGACCGTCTGTTCCGGACGGTAAATCGGCCGGTCGGTCATCCCGTAGGCGGAAATTTGATCCCAGAAATCATCATGGCGCGCACGGCCGTAGTTGAAATGGGACTGATGCAGACCAAAGAACGCCTCGACGCGCTCGCCGCCCGGGCGTTTGGCCGAGATGAAGTACTGGAAACGAGGGTCGAGGTTTTGCGTGGTGGCCTGCCACGTGCCGTTTTCGTCGCACTGCGCTTTGACTTCGTTTTTAAAGACCTGAACCAGATCGCGGCGGCGGGAGTCTTTGTTTTGCAGCCATTCCTTGCGCCAGCCGGTGAATTCAAGCACGGCGCCCGGGATCGCTTTCCCGGTCCGGGAGTCGGCGACGTAGCACCACGTCGCATCGTCAAGCCGCTTGGTCGCGATCATGACGTCCTGGATCCAGGCCACGATGCACGCGGAGTTTCCGTTTTCCAGCTTCATTTCCACGAAGTACGCGCCCGGCCCGTTGACTTTCAGCGGGGTTTCGATCGAACGGTCCTTGAATTTCTCGGCCGGTTCCAGCATGACGTCCCATGCGGTCCTCTCGTTGGTCAAAAAATCGTTTTTATTCTCATAAATCAGTCTGGAAACGAGATTCTGGGGTTCAAACTGGTAAAAATCCGTCTTCATCTGCCCTTGAGGGACCGGGCCTTTGGCCGCCGCTTCGCGAATGGCGTTTTTCAGGGCCGCCTCAAGTTTCTCAAGATCCAGACCCACAGCCGTGAAGGATGCCTTTTTCGCATTTCTGAACCGGAGGCGAAGCATTGGATTTTCGGAGGTCTGCTGGCGCAGCGGCTCGAACCTCGCCCAGTTGCCGGTGATCGTGTTCGTCCAGTCGCTGAAATCCATCCCATTATACGGCATTTTATGGAATTCGGCCGGGATGTCTGTGAGTTGCACCGCGTTCATCTGACTGAAAAGCTCGACGGCGTGCGGGTACTGCCGGCGGTTCATCGCGATCATCGCCAAATGCTTGTACGCCAGCTTCTGGAACCGGCCCGGTCTGGAAGCCAGATCCTTGAATATCTGAATGTAATTCGCTCCGTCCGGCATCGTGAAACGCCTGATCCCCGTCGCTGTCCGCGCGATGGTTTCCGAATCAGAAAGGGTTTCGAGCTGAAGGAGACTGGATTCCCTCGTCATTTCCTCCTGAGTTTCGTCCCCGGTCGCGGAGGCAAAACGGTCCCAGATCTGGGCAAGAGTCTGCTCGCCAAACTGGCGCTGATAGAAAACCGCAAGACGGTAAGTCGCCTCATCGCAGAAGAGTTTCGCAATCGTTTCGTTTTGGCACTTTCCACTCTCTGCCAGGGCCCAGCGCCAGCGTTCGCCGTCCGACTTCGCAGTCTCAAACGATTCCGGAACCGCAAAGATCAGCGGCGTTCCGTCTTCATTCACCGGCGTGCCTTCGACCTGGCTGGCCCGGCGTCCTTCAGACCACGGATTTTCCGTGTCGGCATCGGGAAGCGTTTTAATATCAGTCAGGTCCTGCAGTTCCCACGACGTGTAATTTCCACCGCGGCCGTTCTGGATAAATTCTGCAAAATCGATGTAGAACCAGCCCCGTGCGATGGGGTCAGTCTCTTTTTTAACCTTTTCAGCCGCCTGAGTCATAAGCTGCAGCGCACGAATACGGTCACGTTCAAAAGCCGAGGCGTATTCTCCATTCCTCTGCTGGTTTCCCCTATAAAACTTTCCAGCGACGACACGGCCGTGATGATCCACAGAATTCCATATCGCCGCAGCGACCTGAAGCGCGCGCCACGATTCCCCATAAACGGACGTGAATTTTTCCATAAAATCATCGATTTCCGACGAACGGTTCAGATTTTCCAAGGCCGCGATACGAAAACGAAGTACAAAAGAAAGCTCCTCGGCATTTTTCTCATCGACCCAATTCGGGTTCATTACGGGCTCGTTTTGATCCCCAAAAAGCGAGAGGTCCACGACCTCGATCACTTTCACGTATTTACCGTCCTCCATAAGTTTCTGGAGATGATTCGTAACTTTTTTACCTTCCTGCATTCCGCCAAATGCCCCAAGCGAAAGCAACGTCAACAGAACGATTCCATACTGCATTGATTTATCTCCTGTTTTAAAGAAAAAAACACATCTAAAACTTATGACGTGTTTTAAAGAAAAAAACACATCTAAAACTTATGACGAACGAAAGTGCGTCCTATTTCATACTTTTCCCAATTTTACCAGAAAATTTTCAAAAAAGAAAGAGCCCCCCCGAAAATTTATTGGAAATTTTCAGGCACTTGACAAATTTGGGGATTTGTGATAAAATGGGTTTTACTTGTGGAAGAGGCCAGATAGAGGGATCGCTGCCCCTCTTGTTTACGGCCATGAACCCAGGATAAAATTCCCCCCATTTACACAAAGGACTGATCATGAAAAAACTCACTCCCATCCTTTCATTTCTGACTGTCGTGTTTGTTCTGTCTGCTGTTCAGGCGCAGGCACAGTTACCGGAAATCGCCCACAGAATCCACTCCATGGCGCACCGCGGCGACTGGTACAACGCCCCCAACAATACGCTCCCGAGCCTGAAAATGGCGATCGAAACCGGCGTCGATTCCTGCGAATTTGATGTCCGCCGCACCAAAGACGGCGTCCTCGTTCTGAGCCACGACGGGACGTTCGAGCAAGCCACCAACGGCGCCTGCAAAGCCAAGGTAGGTGACCTGACTTTCGAGGAAGTCCGTAAACTTGATGTCGGCGCCTACAAAGGCGAAGCCTGGAAAAACACGCAGTGCCCCACCCTCGATGAAGTTCTTGACCTTTTCAAAGGCTCCGGCTGCATCCCGGTCATTGAGATCAAGGAATTCGGCACGGAACGCCAGATCGCCGACGCGATCATTGCGCACGACATGGTGAAGGAAGTGGCGCTGGTCTCGTTCAATCACGAATCGATCCGCCGTATGTGGGAATACTGCCCGGGGATCTATGCGTACCGGAACGGCGGTACCCGCGGCGACAAAACGGACGAGGAATTTGTCGCCTGGTTCATCGAAAGCCAGAAAGACTGCCCGTATAAAGTCGCCAATCCGGATTGGGGCCAGATGAAGAACACGCACACGGTCAAGCTCCTGAAAGAGGCCGGTTTCGTCGTCAGCACGTGGATCATCGACGATCCGAAGCTCATGAATGAATTGCTCGACGCGGGGATCGACACGATGACGACCAACCGCCCGGCCGTTCAGGTCCAGGTCTTCAAAGAAAGAGAAAACAAGAAATAAAAAAAGAGGGGAGGAATCATTCTTCAAGGTTCCTCCCCACCCTTTTTTTTCGTCACTTCTTCACGACGATCCGTACCACATTTTCCCAGCGAATAACCAGCGTGATCAGGCGTTCTTTTTCGTCGAGCGCCTCGAAATAACCAATTCGGCTGAGTGATTTATCCTCGTAAAACTCTAACGGGGTAAAAATCTTTCCGTCAGCCGTCTGGATTTCGATTTTGCCGGCCTGTGCGCTTTTGATGGAACGCCCGATGATATTTTCCCGGAAATCCGTATTCCCGGTGGGTTCTGTATCCTCTTTTTCGGCTTCTTCGGGCTTTTCATCTTTCGCCTCCGCCTCCGAACCGGAAGTCCAGAGCGTCCAGAAGAATTTCGCCATCGGGTCCATCTTCACGGCTTCCGGAATGCTTTGAATGGTTTCGTCGAGCCCGAGGTCGATCTCGCCGGTCTTTCCAATCGCCAGGTTTGGATAGAGGAACGGTCTTTCGGTCGAATCCTTGGAAATGGTGATTTTCGGCGGGAAAACACCCGATTCTTTATCCGAAAACGTTTTCGTTTCCTGAGCGGCCCACTTTCATCGAGAGAAGGACCACTCTCAAGGTTCAGTTCCAGCTCGATATTCTGGGAGGCTTCCTCCGTGGCCTCGGCCGAAGGGACTTTAAATTTCGCGCCGCAATCCGGGCATTTACCTTTCTTCCCGGCACTGGAAACCGGAGCCTCAAGCGGGTGACCATTCGGGCACAAAAAATGGATCATTTCCTCTTGCGGATCCTCCCCGAATGAAAAATCGATTTCCTGTTTGGGCTTTTTCGCTTCCTCATTTTCTTTCGCTTCGAGTTCTGCCTTTTCTTTGGCTTCCTGTTCCTCTTTTTCCCGGGCTTCTTTCTCTTCCGCTTCTTTTTCGGCTTTTTCCTTTTCCGCCTTCTCGATTTCGGCTTTTTCTTTTGCCTCTTTTTCGAGTTGAGCGCGCTTTTGTGCTTTTGCTTTCAGAAATTCCTGGTACTTGATCTCGGCATTCCTGAATTCTTTTTCAAGTTCGGCGTCAATCTGGTCACCGAGCATTTCACGAACGGCCTCCAGCTTTGGAACGTCAAAACGAATACCGCATTTGGGGCATTTTGCTGTATGACCACACATTTCCAACGTGAATTTCACCTGGTCACCGTTCGGGCATTCAAATTCAAACTCATGTACCTGGGAAGAAGAACTTTGGGAGGCCTGAGCACGCTTGGCTGCCTTGGCTTTCGCGTGTTCCTCGAGTTTTTTCTTTGCTTTCTGGAATTCACTCTCAAGCTCTGGAGTAATATCATCCCCCAGCATTTCGCGCACTTCTTCCAGGGTTGGTACTTCGAAGCGTGCAGAACATTTCGGGCACTGCGCAGTTCTGCCGCACATTTCGAGGATGAATTTCACCGAGTGTCCATTAGGGCAAGAGTATTCAAACTGAGTCATGATTTTCAAGTGAAAAAGGAGGAAATTTTCGTTTTTTTTCGGATTTTTCCCCGGTGGGTACTGGGAAAAAACGGGAAAACCGATTATACTAGTACTATGGAGTACAGACGAGACCAAAGAGGAAACGTCTGGCCTGTATTCCCTGAATTAATATAGTGTCGCACGTTTTTCCCGTTTCGTCAATGGGGTGGGACGCTGTTTTGTGAAAAAAAGTCAAAAAAAGAGGATTCTCATCATGGCAATCATCGTTACTTGCCCCGGCTGCCACAAAAGTTTTAGCGTCAAGGATGAATTTGGTGGACGCAAAGGTCCGTGCCCGAAGTGTAAAACCATCATCACCATCCCGATGCCGGATAAAAAGGTCACGGTCCACGGCGGCGAGGCTTTTGAAACCGGCGGCACAAATGCCAAGGGAGAATTCGTTCTGAAGCCAATCAAAAGGCGTGAGAATATTTTCAGGCCCAAAACGTTCGCGATTATTGCCGGAACGACTCTTTTGCTCTTCCTTTTGACCTGGCTGCTGGGTGGTATCCTGCAAAAATTCCCCATTGTCGCCTACATTGGGTTGATCCTCCTTACCCCTCCGCTGGTTTATGCGCCCTACTTTTTCCTCCGCGACACGGAAGCGATCGAGGACCTGAGCAAATCGGAATTGATCACCAGGACGATCCTTTGTTCCGTCATTTATCTGGCATTTTGGACTGTTTATATTTTCTTCGCTCCGGCATTGGTCAACGCTTTCGACGCGCTTTTCTCTTATATGACCTGGCCGGTTGCCGCGCTTCCGCTTTTAATCGTGGGTGGAATATTGGCTTCGTTCCTTTTCGACCTGGAAGTCGCCGACGGTTATATCCATACGGTTTTTTATGCCGTATTTACTGTGCTTCTTTTCTGGACGGCTGGTCTGAATCTGCTTCCTGCGGATGAAAACACGAACCCGGCTCTTGAGCAGGTGAACGCTGCGGCTGTTTCAGCTGCGGAATCAACGCCGGGCGCAGAGGAAACCACTCCTGAAAAAGGGAAAAAGGGCAAAAAAGGAAAGAAAAACAAAAAGTCCCAAAAGGCTGAGGAAACCGAAGAACCCGCACCGCCAGTGAAGATGAACAAAGGAAAACCCGTGGACCCGCGATTAAAATAAAAGCGGTTTAAGAAGGAATAAAATACAGAATTAAAAGACCCAAGGGGGAAAATCGTCCCAAACGTTTCCTCTTTGGGTGAGAGTACTCCCGAGAAAATCTCCTACTCTTCTCCTTTTACCAGATCTCTCAACTGAGCCAAGGCTCTGACCCAGATTTTCTGTACACTATCTAAAGAGCGCCCCATCTGATCTGCGATTTCCTGAAACGGAAGGTTTTCAGAATGACGCAAACGCAGGACGGTGCGGTAATGCTCGGGAAGCTGCCCCATAGCGACCGCGAGCTGCTGTTCCATTTCTTTACGCGAAACTTTGAGACTTGGCGTACTGATGTTGCTTACAAGCTGGTTCCAAAAAACCGACGATTGATCGACCTTGACGCAAATCTCACGTTCCATTCGAACATCACGGCGTTTCGTTCCTATGTAGAATCGAACGGAGGCCGCCAGCGTTGTTGCGAGGATCTGACGAAGCCAGGCGAGAAAAGACGCTTCATTCTCTCCGCGAAAATTAGGGAAAGCCTGATACGCTTCCAGGAAAGTTTCCTGTACAATATCTGCAGCATCCAATTTCCCGCAAATGCGCGGATCGATTTGAAGCCTTGCAAGAAATAATAAATAGTTCCGAAAATTTTCCAGAAGCTCTCCGAGTGCGACAGAATCGCCATCTTTCGCACGCTTCAAAATGTCTTCAAAAGGAAAATTCTCGGAACTCATTCTTTATGTCAGGACCAGATCATTTTTTTTCCGGTTTTGGTCCCTTGGGGCCTTTCCAGTCGCCCTTTTTGAAATCAGGACGCGGGCCATGATGTGGGAATCCACCAAATCCCGGGTGCGGACCATGGGGCGGGAAACCACCAAATCCATGGTGCGGGGGGAACGGAGGGAAGCCACCGAATCCCGGCTGCGGGGGGAACGGAGGAAATCCGAATCCCGGTTTCGGGCCAGGGAAACCCTTCTTGAAGTTCGGCTTGTGGCCTTTTTTACCGCACGGGCACTTCGGGCATTTGCACTTCGGGCACTTGCAGGCACCTTTCTTGAAGCACGGTTTCGGGCCGGGGAAGCCTTTATGGAATCCCGGTTTCGGTCCGGGTTTGAAACCCTTCTTGAATCCGGGTTTGAAGCCTTTGTGGAATTTCGGAGCCTTGCAGCCACACTTTTTGAAGCACGGTTTCGGACCAGGTTTGAAACCCTTCTTGAATCCGGGCTTAAAGCCTTTGTGGAATTTCGGAGCCTTGCAGCCGCACTTTTTGAAGCACGGTTTCGGACCAAATTTGAAGCCTTTTTTGAATCCCGGTTTCGGGCCTTTGTGGAATCCCTTGAAGCACGGTTTCGGGCCAGGTTTGAAGCCCTTCTTGAATCCGGGTTTGAAGCCTTTGTGGAACTTCGGAGCCTTGCAGCCGCACTTCTTGAAGCACGGTTTCGGACCAAATTTGAAGCCCTTCTTGAATCCGGGTTTCGGACCTTTGTGGAATCCCTTGAAGCAAGGTTTCGGGCCCGGTTTGAAACCCTTCTTGAATCCGGGTTTGAAGCCTTTGTGGAATTTCGGAGCCTTGCAGCCACACTTTTTGAAGCACGGTTTCGGACCAAATTTGAAGCCTTTTTTGAATCCCGGTTTCGGGCCTTTGTGGAATCCCTTGAAGCACGGTTTCGGGCCAGGTTTGAAGCCCTTCTTGAATCCGGGTTTGAAGCCTTTGTGGAACTTCGGAGCCTTGCAGCCACACTTTTTGAAGCACGGTTTCGGACCAAATTTGAAGCCTTTTTTGAATCCCGGTTTCGGGCCTTTGTGGAATCCCTTGAAGCACGGTTTCGGACCGAATTTGAATCCCTTCTTGAATCCGGGTTTCGGGCCCTTCATTTGGCAGCCCTTGCAATACGGGCACTTGCAGAAACCTTTCTTGAATCCAGGTTTCGGGCCAGGCTTGAAGCCTTTCTTGAATCCAGGTTTGGGTCCGGGTTTGAACCCCTTTTTGAATCCCGGTTTCGGGCCCTTAAACTTACAGAACTGGCATTTCGGGCACTTGCCAAAACCTTTTTTGAATCCCGGTTTCGGACCGTGATGACCTGCAAATTGCGGATGCGGACCAAAGTGAGGAGCGCCAAACTGCGGTCCGGGGAACGGCGGGAATGGGCCAAAATGAGGACCAAAATTAGGCTTCTTGAAGCTCAGGTTTTTTTTTTCGCCTTCAGGCTTGGGGCCTTTTGGGAAATCGCCCTTTTTGAAATCAGGACGTGGGCCTTTGGGGCCTTTCCATTCGGGACGATCGCCTTTTTTGAAGTCAGGACGCGGGCCATGAGGACCTTTCCATTCCGGAGCGCCTTCAGGACGCGGGCCTTTGGGACCTTTCCATTCCGGAGGGCCTTCAGGACGTGGGCCTTTGGGGCCTTTCCATCCCGGAGGAGGACCTTGGGGACGCGGGCCTTTAGGACCTTTCCATTCAGGAGCGCCTTCAGGACGTGGGCCTTTGGGGCCTTTCCAGCCTGGGTGCGGACCGTGATGGTGGTGATGGCCATGGAATTTCGGCGGGGCGGGTTTGTCGCCTTCTTTCGCCGGAGCTTCCTCAGCTGGAGCGGCTTCAGGAGCCGGAGCAGCCTCAGCGGCCGGCGCAGCTTCTTCAGCCGGCGCAGCGGCTTCAGGAGCTGGCGCTGGTGCAGCTTCAGGGGCCGGCGCAGCGGCTTCAGGAGCCGGAGCGGCTGGCGCATCCTGAGCCTGTGACCAGGCCGGCGCAAGGAAGAGCACCAGAACGATGCTCAAGAGGTAATGCAGAAGTTTCATGTTTTTTCTCCTTGGGCAAAACTTAAAGGGAAATTGTCGTTATTTATTACGTTTCATTTTACGACGAAAACCGCCACAAGAAAAGTTACTTTTTTGCAAATTTTTCCAAATATTCCGCCCGAAGAGCCGCCATTCCCTCCTCTTTGGAGATTTTGGGCACGTATCCGAAATCCCTACGAGCGCGGTCGATATTAAAATAGTGAGAAAGGGCAAGTTGGGAGGCTAAGAAACGAGTCATCGGCGGATCACTTTCCCAGCGGAATATCTTCCAGACTGTTTCACAAACCGATCCGATCCGCCGGGCGGCCCCGAAAGAAATCGACTTCTGAACGGGAGGCAGGTCGTAGATCGCCAGCAGCTCGTCGATCCAGTCCCAGCAGTTCACCGGCTCCCCCTGCGAGAGGAAGTACGCGCTCCCGCAGACCGGCGAGCCTTCCACCAGCGCGTCGGCCGCCTGTAGATGCGCGTCGGCCGCATTCGTAGCGAAAATCATATCGATCAGATTTTTCCCGTCCCCGACCCGACGCAGACGGCCGCTTTTCGCCCTCTGGATCAGACGCGGGATCAATGCTTTATCCCTCGGCCCCCAAATCAGATGCGGACGCAGCGCACAGGTCAGCATCCCGCCCACACCATTCGCCTCCAGGACCATCTGCTCGGCCAGCGCCTTGCTGTGCGGGTAATGCGCCAGCCACTCGGTCGGGTACGGGGCCGATTCGTCCACGTTGATCTGGTCTTCCCCGGCAAACGTCACGCTTGGGCTGCTCGTGAAGACGAATTTCCGGACGCCCTGTTCCCGCGCGGCCTTCAAAAGCATCTCGGTGCCCCGCGTGTTGGTTTGGAAGTACCGCTCCCACGGCTCGCCGATGCCGGAAATGGCGGCGACGTGAAAGACGGTCTCCACTCCTTCGCACGCTCGTTTCAGCGCGTCGAACTGGTCGGGGCGATCGGCCTTGGCCAGATCTGCGTGATAGATTTCCACCCCGCGTTTTTCAAGCTCCGGGTAATTTCCCCTGCAAATGGTACGGACAGAATCACCCCGTTTCAGAAGCGCATCGGTTATATATCCGCCGAGAAACCCCCCGGCGCCGGTTACAAGTGTAAGCATTTTTAAATCACTTTTTATGGGGACGACGTTTCCAGAGTCGTCCCCGTATTTGATGTGGGTGGTCTCAGAACCACGCGCTTGTGAATCCGCCATCGACGCTGATCACCGCGCCGGTGATGAACTGGCCCGCCTTCTTCGAAAGCATCAGCAAAGCGGCGCCGATCAACTCGTCCGGCTCGCCGTAACGCTTCATCGGTGTGTGGCCCATGATGTTCGCAACGCGCTTTTCATCGAGGAGTTTGCGGTTCTGCTCGGCGGGGAAGAAACCGGGGCAGATCGTGTTGCAGCGGACCCCTTTCAGAGCGAGATCCTGCGCGATGTTATTGCTCAGATTCAGCACGCCGGCCTTGCTTGCCGCATAGCCAAAGACGCGGGAAAGCGGCAGGATCGAGTTGACACTTCCAAAGTTCAGAATGGAACCGCCGCCGTTTTCAGCCATGTGTTTCCCGAAAATCTGGCACGTGTTGAACGTCCCTTTCAGGTTGATGTTCATGATGAAATCCCACTTTTCCTCCGGGTAGTCGAGGAAGTCCGACCCGTAATTGACGCCGGCGGCGTTCACGAGGCAATCAACTTTTCCGTTGATCGCGGCGGCAACGTTCAGAGCGGCTTCGACCGAGGCGCGGTCCGTGACATCGATGAGGGTCCAGGACGCTTTTCCGCCCAATTCGCAAATCTGGGCGCAGCGTTGAACGCAGGGGTCCTCGCGTACATCGGCAATCACCACATGAGCGCCAGCCTGGGCGAGCCCTCGGGCGATCGCACCGCCCAATTCTCCGGCGCCGCCGACCACGACAGCGACCTGACCGTCAAAACCAAACAAACCCTGAAGGTAATCAGCTGTAGGCATTTTTTCTCCTTGGAAATGATAGGGAGGAACAAAAACTGAGAAATGAAAGAAAGGAGAGCCGAGAAGGTTCCCCTTGCTTCCATTTCGCATTTCAAAACTCCCATAAAACCTTAAATTCCGAAATACAACACCAAACGATGGTGATTCCGGTAATAATCAATCTTGTTAAACATTTCTTCGTATTTCCCAATCCCGCGAATAATAAGCGGATTGGTCTGGGACGCCGTCCCGTTTTTGAAACGGATGATGATCGTCCCGGTATGAATGATACGTTCCCATACAGAACGACGAAGGTCAATTTCAATAATATCGGAAAGCTGAAAAGTTTGTACTTTTTGGGAAAACAAACCGTGCGTGAACTCAAAATGGTCCGGCGTGAGATAAAACTTCATGCAGACACGCCGCAGGACGATGATTCCCAATAGATATACGGCATACCCTCCACATACGGCAATTCCACCATACAAGGCAAAATTGACCCAGAAAGTACTCTCCTTGCAAAAATGATAAATAAGGAAGAAAATAACAATTAGCGCAAGCTCTTTGAGCCATTCGTCCAGCATATCCCGCAGTTTATATTTCCACTGCAGATTTTCTACCGGACGCTCAGGAAAATGGATTTCGTAATATTTTTTCAGCGTCATTTCGCTCATGCCAGGCCCCCTTTCTGAGAATCACCTGTAATCTGATTCTTGAAACGTTCACCCATGTGGTTACGAACAAACAGTCGGTAATGATTAATAGTCTCCATAACTTCCAACGGATTCTTCAAACCTTTGAGGTGAAGAATACGGGCATTCCGCAGAAGATCTTCAGTGGTATTCCCTGCGCCGTCCATCCCGTGACTGTGAACTTTCAACTCGATCATTCCCACGCCAAGAATACGCTGCCAGAGATTGCGCGTCATATTGACCTGCGCGATATCCCAGACTGCAATTCGCCGTTCTTTCGTGACAAAAAAACCGGTTTTCATAATGAAAAGGACTGGATCAAGCTTGTAGTAGGTACATATTCTTGAGAAAAATATCTCTAAAAGTAAATTGACAGAATAACAGACACAGAAAACCCCAAACACGACTTGAAGAGTAATGCGATAAAAGTCCAAAATACTCTTCTCGGCTTTTGTCTCGAGTTCGTGAAGTTTACTGTCTTTTGGCTCCTCGCCAGCTTTCACATCTTCCTCGGCTTTTGTAACACCCGAAACGGAAGAAGACGGAGTTTCAATTTTATCTTCTGCCGGAGCGGGTTCTTCAGCCGGAGCGGGTTCTTCAGCCGGAGCGGGTTCTTCAGCCGGAGCGGGTTCTTTGGTTGTTGCCGTATCTTCTTTTGAAACAGCGGCCTCTTCTTCTGGCACTCCCTCGGAAGATTCTGCCACTGGCGGAGCCTCGGGAACCGTAGAGGGAAGTGTAAAGTAAGCATGGCTTCCCGCAATAATTCGTGATGCCAAAACCAAAATGGCCGTGACAAAAATGACGAAGGACGTTAAATCATACAGGAGAGAATTTGTGTTAGGATTATTCTCCTTATTTCTTTTCCTGAAGAAAATATTCAAAGGAGTGTAAATGAAAATTGAAAAATAAGAAATTCCCAGAGCAAACAAAAACGTTAGCACCCAGTAGGCAGTCAACCACCCGTGAGACTGTGGGACTTTTCTTCCAATTCCGAACCAGACCAAACAGAAAATGATGGCCCAAAAGAACTCATCGGTCAAGTCCCGAAGGCAATAATGCCACACTTTTGTTTCGGTTGGAATGAAATCGGCCGAATTATTTGATTTGGGCTGCGCCTGGTCAAATTTGTTCGGTTCCGAAGACTGTTCCGGCATAAATTCCTCGACTTCAGCCGTTGGAACAGTTTCTTCCTTAAAATTAAAATCATTGTTAAAATTTTCGTCGCTCATCTTGTGTTCCTTTGGAAACCGACGTTTCGCAAGTACTCCTTGCCCAATAAAGTTTCTTTAATTTTATCACTTTTCCCGTTTCTTTTCAAGGACCACAGAGAAAATATTGCCAATATTTCAAAAAAATTTTTCTTTTTTCTCTCTAAATTCAATATTTTCCCGAAATTACTATTTCCCAAACAGGAAAAAAGTTTTATAATTTATCAGGTTTCAAAGTTTTTTATTCGGAGATTTCACCCATGATGTGTCCAAGCTGTCATCAGGATAACGATCGAGTTATAGATTCACGCGCCTGCGAAGACGGTTTCGTCATTCGGCGCCGAAGGGAATGCCAGTTCTGTGGCCGTCGTTTTACAACGTATGAACGCATCGAAAGAACCAGTGTTAAGGTCATCAAACGTGACGGAACGCGAGAACCATTTGACCGCGAGAAACTCCGCACCGGTCTGGAAATCGCCTGCCGTAAACGTCCGATCAAGAGCGAGCAGATCGAGGAGATCCTGACCTATGTCGAAAATGAGGTGGAAAACCGTTTCGACGGCGAGGTAGAGAGTCAGTTCCTCGGCGAGATTCTGATGGAAAAACTTTTTACCCTGGACCAAATCGCTTTCGTTCGTTTTGCCAGTGTTTACAGGCAGTTCAACGACGCGAAAGACTTCGTGGAAGTCCTCAAGCCCATGCTGGGGAAGAAGAAATAAAAAACAAAACGGCGCACCAAACTTTAACGCGTCGTTTTGCATGATTTAAGGAAATAAACCAACAACGAAAACTTTCCGGAACACAAGCACACAACGTTTGGCCCCGGAATGGATCTGTTATAACCTTTCAAATCTAAAAATCCATCGAGTTAATATTCACCGTTGGAGAAGAATCATCCTGACGGATTTTCTGGCTCAATACAGCGGCGTCGTACCACGTGAAACTCAATTCCGGGTCCGATGCATAGCGCGCCATGACGTGAAAAACCTCTTTACGATTTTGATCTTTGAAAAGAAACAAATAGCGCTCTGTTCCCTTGGAGAGCGCTAGGATATTAACTTCCTGACTCACAAAAAACTCCGATTTCAATGAAAAAAGTGCCTTGGTTTAAACTGTTCATTTTATCGGGTTTCAGGTCCTTTCCTGACAAAAAAACATTTTCTGCCGTCAAAACAGATGTAAACCGTATTTCTGACCAGGAAAATTTTCCAAAAACGAACACTCGACCGCGGCGGGCCTTGATTTCTTTCTGGTTTGAGGTAAAATAGAACACAGTTCAAATCCCCTCGCTTATTTTATCGGCAAAATCAGACCAAAGATTGAAATTTTTGTGAAATTTACCATGAACACGTCCACGCCGCAAAGATCAACCCGAGAAGTCCGTATCGGTTCTTTTTTCATCGGAGCCAGTCACCCGATCGCCGTTCAGACGATGTGCGCCACCAAAACGCGCGACGTGGAAGCGACGTTCCGCCAGATCATCGAGCTGACCGAGGCCGGCGCCAAGCTGGTCCGCGTGGCGTGCGACTCCCAGAACGACGCGGAGGCACTCGAGGCCATTTCGGGCAAGATCCGGCAGTTGAACCCCGAGCTTCGGGAAAAGATCAATCTTTCGGTGGACCTCCAGGAAAATTACCGCATCGCGGAGAAGATCGCACCTTTCGTTGCGAAGATCCGGTACAACCCCGGACATTTGCATCATGCCGAGCCGGAAATTCCGTGGCGGGAAAAGGTGCGCTGGCTCGCGGAAATCGCCCGGAAAAACGACGTCGCCCTGCGCATCGGCATTAATTGCGGCTCCATCGACCCGACCAAGAAAGCCGAAGAAGACCCCATTTTCGCCAGCGCTCTGGAGCACGTCGCGTGGCTTGAAGAGATCGGTTTTGACCGCTTCTGCGTCTCGATGAAGGACTCGAATCCCGAAACGGTCCTGCGGATCAACCGCCTTTTCGCTGAGCGTCACCCCGAGGTCCCGATCCATCTGGGGGTTACGGAAGCCGGGGTCCCGCCGATAGGGATCCTGAAAACCCGGGCGGCGCTGGAGCCTTTGCTTTTCGAGGGGATCGGCGACACGCTGCGCGTTTCCCTGACGGTTCCCAACGAGCGCAAGCGGGAGGAAGTCGAAGCCGGTCTGAGCCTCATCAACGACGTGGCGGCCGGACGCAGAACCGTCACGGAGGGCTGGAAGTGCGCCGGCCTGAACATCATCAGCTGCCCGAGCTGCTCCCGCGTCGAGAACGGCCGGTTTGTCGAGCTGGCGATGAAAGTCCACGAAATGGCCCGATACGCGCAGGAGTACCCGATCACGATTGCGGTGATGGGCTGCCGCGTCAACGGTCCCGGCGAGACGGACCACGCCGACCTTGGCCTCTGGTGCGGCCCGAACCTCGTCAACCTGAAGCGCCGCGGCGAGCTTCTGGGGAGTTTCCCCTATGACGAGATCCTGGGGAAATTAAAAGAACAGCTGGATCAGCTGATTAAAAATGAGAACCCTCAATACGGCGCGTAATTCCGTGCAGTGCGCTCCGTTACCGCATGGCATTCTAACATTCAATCCCATAGAGAACGACTCTGGAAGCGTCGTCCCCGTATTTTTCGTCTCCCCGTAACCCTTAACCCCCTGATTAAAAATGAAGCATTTAACTTTCATCCTGACCGTTTTGATTTCCGTTTCCTCCCTTTTTGCGGACGAGCTTTACAAGCAGTTTCAGCCGGCGAAAACCTCCCGCACCCGCGAGGTGATCGAGTGGAGTAACTTCCGGGCGAACGCCACCAACGACGAGACGCTTCCGCGCGTCCTGCTCATTGGCGACTCCATCGTGGCCGGCTACAATGGAAAAGTGGCCGAAAAACTCAAGGGCAAAATGAACGTTTCGTTCTGGGCCTCCTCCAAGTGCGTGACCGACCGCGACTACTTCCGCGAGCTGGACCTCGTGCTGGGCGCCGACGAGTATGACGTCATTTCGTTCAATAACGGCCTGCATAGTCTTAGTACCGACCGCGCCGAGTGGGAATTCGCCTACACGCAGGCGGTGAAATTCATTCGTGCCAAGTGCCCGAAAGCGAAACTGTTCCTCACGACCTCCACGCCGCTGAAGGACCCGAACCTGACCGAGAAGGCGAAGGAGCTGAACGTGATCGTCTGGAAGACGGCCGAGGCCGAGAAACTGCCGGTGATCGACCTGTTCAGCCTGATGGACCCGCTCGACCGGAACGAGTACTGGAGCGACACGTTCCACTACCGGGCCCCGGGAATCGAGATGGAAGCGGAGAAAATCGTTCAAACGGTTACGGGGAGTGGGGATTGAATGTAAGTGTCTGTTAGAAATGGAGAGCGGCGGCAGTGATGCCACCATTACGGGGACGACGCTTCCAGCGTCATCAAATTCAGATTTGGCAGATGGTTTTATTACGACGCTGGAAGCGTCGTCCCCGCAAATACTTCGTCAAACGACGCTGGAAGCGTCGTCCCCGCGATCTTCAAGACACGATTTTGCTTTAAATTCGTCCCATTTCAAGAGTCTCTTTGAAAAATTTCATAAAAAATCCCAAAAAATCATCAAGAACGTCTGGACAAAATATTTATTTGTGGTTTAATAGAATATAGGTATGTACATTAATATTATGTTTATCCCCTTTTTTATTCATCAATTGGACAAAACACCATGACACGCGTAGCGATTTTAGGCGCAACAGGTTACACTGCATTAGAAACGATCCTCCTCCTTTTGCGTCACCCGGATGTTCAGATCACCGCCCTGACGACCCGCTCGGATGAAAATCTGCATGTTTCGCAGGTTCACCCTCAGCTGACCGGCCGGCTGGACCTTCATCTGGAGAATCTGACGCCCGAACAAATCGCCGAACGCGCGGATTGTGTTTTTTGCTGCCTGCCGCACAAAGCGAGCGCCGAGCGTATTCCTGCGCTGCTCGCATTGGGGTGCAAAGTCATTGACCTGAGCGCCGATTACCGGCTCGACTCGCCTGAAGTTTTCGAGAAGTGGTACGGCGTGAAGCATCCGGACCCGGACCGTCTTGGGCACGTGCCGTACGGATTCCCGGAACTTTTCCGCAAGGAGATCGTCGGGGCGCAGCTCGTGGCCAATCCGGGATGTTACCCGCAAACAGCAATCACAGCCCTGGCCCCCTTGCTTGTCAAGAAAATGATTCGCCCGAACGGGATCATCATCGACTCGAAAAGCGGCGCCTCGGGTGCTGGCAAAAGCCTGAAACCGCACCTGCTTTACTGCGAGCTGAACGAAGGTTTCAGCGCGTACGGCGTTGGTGTTCACCGTCACCAGCCGGAAATCGAGCAGGTTCTGGGCAAAGTCGCGGGGGAGCCGGTCGATGTGATTTTCACGCCGCACCTAGTTCCCATGGAACGGGGTATCCTTTCGACGATTTATTCCATCCCGACGAAAGAATACACTCAAGACGAAGTGATCGCCGCGCTGGAGGACTTCTGGAAGGACGAGCCATTTGTGCGCGTCGTGGAGCATTTACCGAACACGCGTGAGTGCCGTTTCACGAATTACGTGAATGTAACGGCCCGAATCGTCAAAGACCGAATCGTTACAGTTTCCTGTATCGATAATATTACGAAGGGCGCGTCCGGTTCCGCTGTACAGAACTTCAACATTCTGTTCGGCTACCCGGAAAACACCGCGCTGAACTAGTTCATTTCAAAGGAGGAACTCATGAAACGAACATTCCTTTTCCTGCTGGTGGTTCTTGGGCTGGTTTGGTTCAGCTGCCGTGCACAGGCGGGGGTTTCTGTTTCGGTCGGCATTGGAACGCCGGGTTACTACGCGCCGTACTATACGCCGTACTACGCCCCTTATACCGCTCCGGTGGTTGTCTATCCTGGAGGTTACTACACGTATCCGGGCCCGTATTATTACCGTCCCGCTCCGCCTCCACCGCCGCACCACCATCATCACCCGGCCCCGCCGCCGCCCCATCATCACGGGCATCCGGCTCCGCCGCCACATCCCCATCATCGGTAATAATCCAGCAATTTCACCCTTTTTGCCGTGTAGTGAACCGGCAGAATATGTGAGGAACCCATGAAACGCACACTTTTTTTCCTGCTTGCAGGATTGATTTTGACTTTGTGCGCGGTTCAGGTGAACGCCCGGACGTACGTCGTTACGACTACGCCGGTAGTGACCGCGCCGCCGATTTATTGGCAGTACTATAACAATTATTACGCGCCTATGGCGGTTCGGACATACTATGCGGTTCCGCCGGCGTACCGCCCGGTAAGAGTTTACCGTCCTGGCTACGTTGTACCGCCGCCACCTCCGGTTCCGTACGGTTACCCGCCAGCGTCAGTGCCGGTTTATTACTATTGATCCCAAACCTTTTCGGCGGTCTAACTGCCGCTGATCACCAGTTTTTGCGGGGACGGTGCTGAGGTATCGTCCCTCGTGGCGTGTAATTTTATTACCACCTTGCGTTTTTGAACACTGAGATTCACCATGAGATTCGTTTTTGGGCTTCCGCTTTTTTTATTCGCAGCAGCGTTTACTCTTTCCGCGCAGGAAATTCCCGAGCCGGAGTGGACCCCCGTTTTTCAGGGCGTGGACTATGCGCATTTCGAGGTCACAGACCCATTGCTGAAGGTGTATGTTCTGCGGATAGATACGCAGACCCCCGGTATTTCGTTCGTGACGACAGGCCGCTGCGAAAATTTCAAAGCGGACGAAGCCGAAACTGATCGCCGGACCGTGCCCGATTTTCTGATGGAGAACGACCTGGAAGCTGCCATCAACGCGAATTTTTACTCGCCGTTCAACCATCAGACCCTCATTTCTCGCGGTCCCTCGGATCAGAAAGGGCTTGTCATTTCCGATGGCGTGCTGGTTTCGCCGCCACAGATCGGTTTCGCGTCATTTATCCAAGATCAGAACGACGGTCTTTTTTACGTTCGCACGTTTAAGCCGGGTGACTCGCTTGACGGTATCCGAACGGCGGTTTCCGGTAACCGGATCCTTATGGAAGGGGGCAAACGGGTGGATTCCCCGGATCGTGCGCGCCATCCACGGACCGCAGTCGGCGTTTCTCCGGACCGCAAAACCGTTTATTTCGTAGTCGTGGATGGACGTCAGGCGGGTTTCAGTATTGGCGCAACGTATAACGATTTGGGAGCCATATTCGAGCGTCTGGGGGCGTATGAAGCAGTCAATCTTGACGGCGGCGGCTCCACGACGATGGTCATACGTGACGCGGAGGACCAACCCAAAGTTCTGAATCGTCCTGTAGGTCTGGGGCCTGTGAATACGCTCCGCCACAACGGAAACTCGATCGGAATTCACGCCAACCGACTTTGAGCCAGCATCCCCATTCCGTGATTTCCCATTTACACATATTTCCCCGTTAAATTCGACCCATGAAAAATCCTCTGAAACCCATTTTCGATTTTTTGACGATTACGGGTGGCGAAGCCCTCGTTCTGTTTGTACTCACGGGGATCAGCGTAGCTGGACTCGTTTGGGGATGCACGTCCATGAATGCGGCCTCATGGTTGAATTGGAAAGCCGTTCTGGGGAATATCCCGCTGATGGTCGGAGCGGGAACGCTTGTTTTGACGTTTCTTGTTTACATAGGATGTATGCACGATTCTGAAAAACGTGGCCTCGTCCTCTGCGCGGCGCTCAGCATTCTGTTCCATTTCGGTCTTTTTTCATGGTTCGCCTGTGTGATGGTCGGAAATCGGCCGATTTATGAGGATCAGGAAGTCGCGCTGAATCTGAACTCCAAACCGCCGCTCATCGTGAACGATTACTATATGTCGGAAATGCCCGGCGATGAAATTCTGGACGGAGAGTCAGCGGATTCCATGCCGTATGCTAAAGAAGGACCGCAAATCGGCGCTCCCGAAGCCTCTGATGCGGTTTCTGAAGATAAACTTCAGGAAGATCTGAAACGAGTGGCCCAAGCCCATGAGGAAATGGAGTCCCAAGCTGACGAATCCGCTGAAAAAAACTCGGAAGCACGTTCCAGGGCCAATGAAATCCAGGTCTCGGAACCTTCCAAGGTCGAGCAGGAAATGACCGAAAAAGAGCCTCAAGCCCCTCAATCATTTGTGGACGCCCAGAAGTTTGGTCAGAATGTAACTGCTGAAGGAATCATCGGCGCGGAAAATCCCACCGTGCAAGTGAAAAACGAATCTGCAGAACTTGTGTCGGCGGAAAACATCAAGCTCGAAAAAATCAATCTTCGTGAAGAAGCCCTTAAAAAGCAGAAACAAAAATCCGAATTTCGAGAAAAACTGGAGCAAAACCGTCCTCAATCCATCGAAAAGGAAGAATCCAAAAACGGGACGATTCCTTCTAATTTAATTCATGATGGCGCTAACGAAGTCGCGGGGATGGCCCAGAATTGGGGCGAAACCTCCAAAGACGCTCCGCAAGGGGGAGCGGGTGATACAGTGGGTGAGATCCGCTCCGGCCTGGGTGAGGAACGCGGCCCAGCCGCCAACGCTGCCAGCCTGAAAGTGGATAAAACTCCAAAGAATTCCAAAAATGGAAAGAAAATTCTCGTTTCGGAAGATTCCAAGTCCGTTTCGGGCGGGCAGACGGTTGGGGCTCGTGCCGGAAATGGTGAAAACCTGGATGAATTGATTTCCGGAGCGATCAATGGTGTTTCCGATGCGGTTCTGGAATCGACGGCCAAGCCCGAAAAAGTCGCGGGCTCGAACGTCATGCAAACCGAAAAAGACGAAATTCTGAAAAATGTCGTGGTTTTCCGTTTCGAGAAACCGACAGTTCCAGAAATGGGGTTAAGCCGGGATACGGAAATTTCCCGTGAAGAATCACTTAAGTCGCTGCGGGAGGCCCTTCAAAACAACCAGTCGGAGGAAGACACTGTTACCGGCCCTGACATGTCCTCGCCCGAGGCGAATAATCTGCTTTTGAAACCGGGAGACGCCATTCTGCCTGAAACGTCTCTTCCTTACCGCCAGCGTATGCGCAAGAACCACCGCCAGATGATCGAAGATGCCGGCGGAAATCCCGCTTCCGAGCAAGTCGTTGAACAAGGATTGCAGTTTCTCGAACGGAATCAGTTTGAGGACGGGCACTGGTCGCTGAACTTTTTGCCTTATGATTTACCGGAAGGAATGACGGAGGAAAAGCTTGCGCTTGGAACCATTCACGCCGATACTGCCGCGACAGGGCTTTCACTTCTCGCGCTCCTCGGGGCTGGTTATACGCATTTAAATACGGATTCGGAGAATGATTACGCCGAAACAGTGGGCAAGGGTTTGCGGTGGCTTCTGAATAATCAGCAAAAAGATGGCAGTCTTTTCTCTGTCTCCACCGATATGGATCGTTACAGCAGGATTTACTCGCAGGGGATCGCAACGATCGCTCTGTGTGAAGCGTACGGAATGACCCATGATTCCCGTCTCCGCGAACCGGCACAGCGATCGATCGATTTCATTCTGAAGGCGCAGACACCCCAGGGTGGCTGGCGGTACACACCGGAGAAAAATGATGGGGTTTGGCGCGGTGAATCGGACACGTCCGTTACTGGCTGGCAGGCGATGGCGCTCGTCAGCGCGAAAATGGCCGGGCTAAAAGTGCCTGACGAAGCCTTCAAAAAGCTGGAGCTTTGGGTGAAAAAAGCCTCGATCGACGGTGGAAAACGTTTCTGTTACCTGCCAGTCGAAAAGCCGCTGAATGATGAAATGAGAGAATGGAAAAAGCCATCTTTCGCGATGACTGCTGAAGGGCTTTTAATGGAGCTTTACCTGAACTACGACCCGCAAAAACCGGAATTTCAGGACGCTGTAGATTATCTCATGACCAATCTGCCGACCGTAACCACAAAGCGTCGTGACACCTACTACTGGTACTACGCCACGCAAGTTCTTTTCCACCTGAACGATGCCCGCTGGAAGGAATGGCAGACGACTTTGGTTCAGTCCCTCCAAAACTCCCAGGAGAAAGAAAATGAATTGCTGCGCGGAAGCTGGGATCCTGCTGGTCCCGCCCCCGATAATTGGGGTATGACTGCCGGCAGACATTACGTCACCGCGATGCACCTTCTTATGCTGGAAGTTTATTACCGTCACCTCCCGCTCTTCCGCGAGTTAAATTCCGAGCCGGAAGTTGAAAAGTAAAAAGAAGCGCCGCCATTATCGCGGCGTTTTTTTTCGTCACATCGTTTTTTCTCCTCCAATTTTTATTACACTTTTTCGGATTTTAAGACGATAAATAGGAAAAGCAATTTTACCTATTTTTTTTGTATTACGGTTTATTCCATTTCTATTGCTCATTTTTACAAGGAATTAGCTCATGATTTCCACATACTACCGGTTTTCAGTCACACGGCTTTTTCTCGGTACTCTGGCACTCATTTTTGCCTTTTCTTTGACGAATGTTTTCGCGCAAGGTCAAGCCTCTTCCGATTTCAATTTCGCTGAATATAAAGCAAAAGCGGAAAAAGGTGACGCCGAAGCGCAGTTGATCGTCGGAATGTGCTATTCCGCGGGTGAAGGAGGAGTGAAACAGGACGATAAAGAGGCTCTCAAATGGCTCCAAATGGCCGCCAAGCAAAAAAACTATCAGGCCATGTACGTCCTCTCCGTTTACTGCATGGAAGGCCGCGGCGGCATCCCAAAAAATGAAGAACTCGGCAAAAAATTGCTGATCAACGCATCCAACGGAGGATTTGCAGAGGCCCAGTACGAGTACGCATCGTCGCTGGCCGAAGAGAAAAAAATGGATGAAGCCCTTCCGTTGATGAAGAAGTCCGCGGATCAGGGATTTGTTCCGGCCCAAACCGCACTGGGAACGTACTACGTGAACATGATGAAGCCCGGTTCCAAGGAACACGAAGAAGGGCTGACGCTGCTTTCCCTCGCAGCCGCTGAAGGCGATTTGGATGCGCAAATGACGCTTGCCGGAACGCTTATCGACCAGAAAAACGTCGTGGCGGGTGTCGTCTGGCTGGAAATTGCCGGAATGAACGGAGAAAAAAGCATTCCCGACCTTATGAAAAATATCACACTCACCCCGAAAGACTGCTATGAGATTTCTTCGGCGTTCTTTATGGGGGACGGAATCATCCCGAAAAATTACGAGAAATACAAACAATGGGGCGAACGCGCCGTTGCGCAGAACAATGCAGACGCGTTTTTCTCGCTTGGAGTTTATTACTTCGGGGGCTACAATCACGAGCAAAATTTGAGCAAAGGGATCGCCTATCTGACGAAAGCCGCTGATCAGGGTAACGCGGAGGCGCAGGCGCTTCTCGCCATCGCGTACCGGAACGGGCGTGGAGTTCCGCAGGATTACAAGAAAGCGATCGAACTCCTTCAGAAGTCCGCGAAACAGCAAAACGCAGACGCTTACAAGCAACTTGCGTTCACCTCGCTCTTTGGACTTGGAATCACCTCCAAAGAAGAAACCACCCAGAAGCTCTTCGAGAAAGCGGTTGAAATGAAAGAACCGACTTCCACGATCTTTATGGATTATTGCAAGACGAACAGTATTTCACTTGAAAACGGTCCAGCGATCATTAAGCAGCTTACCGACTCTGCCAAAAACGGGGATGCAACGGCTCAGTTCCTGATGGCGGAGTGCTTCAGCGACGGGTATGGAATGAAGATGGACGAAAAAGGCATGGTGGCCTACTACACCATGGCGGCCAAACAGAATTATGCCCCGGCGCTGACGGCTCTTTCCTGGATCTATGAAATGGGGATTTACGTGAAAGAAAATCGTGAAACCGCCATTCAGCTTGCTCTTCGGGCGGCCAATCAGGGTGATCATGAAGCGCTCTCCTACCTCGCCACGGTTGGAAACGTTGAAATGGAAAATTCGGCTCCGGCGTCAAAATAAAAGGGACGCTTTGATACGGAGGGCCGGCGTCCTCGCCGGTCAAGTTAATAAAAGGCTAAGCGGAAAAGATGCAAAGCCATTAACTTGACCGGCGGGACGCCGGCCCTCCGGATCTTTATTTCTTCTTCCAGACCATCAGCCCGCCAAAGCCCAGCGCGAGGAGCAGCCACGTGGCCGGTTCCGGAACATCACCTCCCGGCCCGGGTCCAGGAGGAACAACGCCCATCATCGCGACGATGGAACCGTTCTGTGGCATCAGACTCCAAACCTTCGCAGAATCATCCGAGAGGAAATTCGCCAGTACCTCGGCGATGTCCTCAAGGGCCGTTTGACCGTTCACCAACGCGCCGTCTTCGAGCCGCATGAGCGTGACGACCGTGTCCTCCGGCACATTTTCGGTCGGAATGTAGATTTCGCCGTCGATCGAGAAATCGCCCAGGAGCCTGAGTCCTTCCTGATCAAGCTGGTTGAGCCACGCGCCGCTGAACGTAATGTCGCCGCCCGCCGTGCCGTTCATGACCGCCGAGACGCCGTTCTGAACTTCCAGACCGTTGACCGTGCCGCTCAGGTTCAAATCACCGGCGGAAACGATCAGGTTCGACGAGACCACGCAGGAATCACCGACCGTGAGCGTGCCCGGGCCGGTTTTCGTCAGGCTGAAATTACTCGCTGCGACCGAACCGGCAAGCGTGGCGTTTTGGCCGTCCGCGACGTTGATCGTTGCGTCGGCGCCAAGCGTCACGGCACCGCTCAAGGTTCCATCAGTCAGGAAATTCACCGCGCCGGCGTTAGAAACTCCAGTTCCGCTGATCGTCATCGGATTGGCGACCGTCGCGCCATTGGCGATTTCCAGCGTCGCGCCGTCTTTCACGGTCGTGGTTTTGCTGGCATTGCCCAGCGTCCCGGCTTCCGAAAGCCGCAGCGTTCCGGCGTTCACGTTGGTCGCGAGGTTGTACGTGTTCGCTTTCGTGAAGTTCAGAACGCCCGCGCCCTCTTTGGTGATGGACGTCATTCCCCAGTTTGCCGTGGACTTGACGACCGCGTTCAAATCAAGCTGGGCACCCTCAAGGACCTGGATCGCTTTCGTCGTATCACCACCCCGGCGGAACTCGAAATCGACGGCGTTGGCGTTGATCTCACTCACGTTCCCGTATTCGTCGCTCGGGTTCACGATGATGTTCCCGTCAAACAGGAAATTCCCGTAATCGTTGGAGCCGTTCCCCAGGCCGGTCAGCGTACCGCCGTAGAAAGTCACGGGGCCGGTGGTCAGGTGATTGTTCGGAATGTTGCTGATCAGCTCGCCGCCGTAAAGCGTGTAAGAGTTGATATGCGCAGCCTGTTTTGGGTTATTAAGGTACTCGACCGCCGCGCCCTGGTAAACCTCCACGTCGCTTGAGGTCGGAAAAACAAGCGCCTGGAATTCCGCACTTTGTGCGCTCGGGTCCTTAACGTAAATCTGGATCTTGCCTTCCTGGATCTTCACGCTTTCAAGGGTTTGGCTGCTGTAATTTCCCGACATGCGGACGGTCCCCGCGCCGGTTTTCACCAGGGAAATATTCTCGCCGGTCTGGTAGTTGGCCAGATCCCACGACTCGCCGGCCGCAGCGTTCAGTTCGATCGTTCCTGACGGGGTGAAAACTTCTTCCTCAGCCGCCGCGAATTTCATCGTGCCAACGTCGGTCTTGAGGCGCAGCGTGCCGCCGTCCAGCTTCACGTTATTCCCGTTTGCGCCACCCAGAGCGTTAGCGGAAGCCGCTTCCAGAACGCCTTCCTGAATGACCACGCCTTTGAGCGAGTTTTTCTCCGCCGCGGTCGCGATGGAAAGGGTTCCCGCGCCGGTCTTCGTCAGCGTATTCGCGTTCGTCTTGCCCCAGAGTTCGTTCGTGATCTGGCCGGTCTTGTTTTCCGCAACGTTGATCGTCGAGTCGGTGTTAAGCGTGATGATGCCGTCAAGCGTGGAATTCGCCGTGAAATTCAGCGCGCCGGCGTACGTCGTCACGTCCTCGACCGTCGTGGAAACCCCGGCTCCGTTAAGGGTGATCGCGTTGGAATGCGTCTTCTCGTTGGCGATTTCCAGCGTCGCGCCGTCTTTCACGGTCGTGGTTTTGCTGGCATTGCCCAGCGTCCCGGCTTCCGCGAGTTTCAGCGTTCCTTCGTTCACGTTGGTCGGAAGATTGTAAACGTTCTCTTTCGTGAAGACCAAAAGGCCGCCGCCCAATTTGTTGATGTAAGTGACGCCGCCGGTAAATGCCGAGGTGATCACCGCGTTCACGTTGAGCTGCGCCCCCTCTTTGACCTGGATCGCTTTCGTCGCGCTGCCGTTGCGGAAGCTGAAATCGACCTTGGACGCGTTGATGTTGCTCACGCCGCCGTTGATGTCGCTCTGGTATGCGGTCAGGTTGCCGTCAAAAAGGAAACTTCCGTAGGAGGAGCCTTCCCCAACGCCGGTCAGCGTACCGCCGTAAAGCCCCAGGTGACCGGCCGTCAGGTGGGTACCTTCGATGTTACTGATCAGCTCGCCGCCGTAGATCGAGTAAGGGCAAATGTTGTTGAAATCCTGCGAGTTTTTAAGATACTCGACCGATGCGCCCTCGCGGATCTGAACATTCGTGTAGGCCGGGAACACGCGCGCCTGTTCTGCCGTATCACCGTAAATCTGGATCCTGCCTTCCCGGATCTCCGCACTGTTCAGTGCGCCGCCGCTGTAATTCCCGGTCATGCGGACGGTTCCCTCGCCGGTTTTCACGAATTTAATATTCTGACCAGTCTGGTAATTGGCCAGATCCCACGATTCACCAGCCGCGGCGTTTACCTCGATCGTTCCCGAGGGATTATCCGTCGCAAACGTCATCGTGCCGACGTTCGTCTTGAGGCGCAGCGTACCACCGGCCATTTTGACGTTGTTCCCGCCCAGCGCGTTGGCCGAGGCCGCTTCCAGAACGCCCTGCTGAACGACCACGCCCCTGATGGAGTTCATGCCGTCCGCAGTGGAAATGGAGAGGGTCCCCGCGCCAGTCTTCGTCAGGGTGTTCGCCTGGGATTTTCCCCAGAGCTGGTTCGTGATCTTGCTTGTATAGTTGGGTTGGACGTAAATCGTGGAATCCGCGTTGAGCGTCAGGTTGCCGGTAAACGTAATGTTTCCGTAGATCCGCAGCGCGGCCGTATTGTTCCCCACGCCGGTGCCGGCGAACTCGATGGTGTTGCCGACGGTTTGCGTCTCATTGAAATAGAGCGACGTGCCGGGATTCACATACACGTGCGCGGAACCAAGCGCGGTCGATTTGTTGGAAACCAGCATACCGCCCTCAATGTCGATCCGGTTATTGGCGGTAAAGCCGTAGTTATTGCCGGAAAGGGTCTGCGTGTTCGTGCCGACTTTTTTCAGGTTGAAATTGCTCTGGCCGCCAATATTAATGTTCCACGTGACGATGTTCCCAGCGAAATGGTGGCCGTTCGCGCCGTCATAATTGGCCGTGTCGGTCCCGAGGACGAGCGTACAGGTTTGGACTTTTGTGCCGTTGCTCGTGCGGACAGTGCCGGTGCCGTTCAGAACGCTGTAGTGGAATTCGATGGGGCTGGCCGCGTCCGGGTCCGTCAAGATCAGCTGGCCGTTTTGTTCGACTCTCATTTCCAGATCATTTCCGGCCCCTTTGACCAAGTTCGGACCGCCCATGACCCAGAACTGACCGGACGTTCCGGTTAATTTCAGGACGCCTGAAAAACCGGTCAGTGAGCCGGTATAAGCGACGGGATTCTGCCCCTGCCCGTTCTGGATGATCGTGCCCGTACCGGTAAAGACCGACGCCTTGTTCGCGTCCGAAACCGTGTAGGAATTCTGTCCGGTATCGTTCCCATCGACGATCACAGACGCACGGGCCGCTGAAGCGAAAAGAATCAATGAACTCAAAAACAGGCAAAACGATGTGTAACGCATTTTTTAACCCCATTTAGAATTTAAACCATTATTTCATTTAGAATATTATACGCCAAGGGGGCGGAATGTCAACAAAAAAAGCCAAAATTCGAGAAAAAAACAAAAATTTTCCAAAAAACCACCCAGAGAAAAACGTTTTTGGCTAAAGACCAGTCCAGTCGCGCTTCAACCCTTTATTTAAACACGGATTTTCACGGATTAAAAAGATTAAAAGGATTTCTTCAGAAAAGACTCCTCATTTTTTTTAAAAATCTGTGTAAATCCTTTTCATCCGTGTAAATCCGTGTTTAAATAAAATGAGGCGGCGGGACGCGTTCTCTGTTCCGCCGCCTTTTACCCTTTGGGAAGACTTCTTATTTCGTCATTCTCTTCTTCCAGATCATCAACCCGCCGAATCCAAGCGCGAGCAGAATCCACGCCGCCGGTTCCGGGACGGCGTTTCGGTCGTACGTCGCGGTGATGGCGTACAAGCCGCTCGGAAGCAGCTCGTAAGACAGATCCGTGAAAATCGTGGAACGGACGTACTTTTCGATGAAATCGCTCTCGGGAGTGTAACCCGTCCCCACGGCACGGGACAAAATGGCCGTAACGCGGTCGCCGTTGGTCAGGCTGTACGTGTCCGCCAGCTCCAGGTAAATCAGACCGTCGTTCAGATTCAGGTCCCCCGTGACGACGAGCGAGTCGTTCTGATCCGGTTCCGTGCCGGCGACTTCCATCAGAAGGATCGAGTTACCGGAACTGAGCGTAAACGCGCCGCCGACCGTTGCCGCGCCGGGGGAATTGCCCGGTGAAAAAATCGCGTCCTGAACCGTGATCCCGCCCGTTGTGTTGCCTATAAAATCGACCTGGCCCGCGGAAACGATCAGGTCTTTCACGTCAAAGAGGCTTTGCGACGCGTCGATTTTCAGCGTTCCCGCGCCGGTTTTCGTCAGGTCGAAGGAACTGCCCGAGACCGAGCCGGTGAGTTTTCCGATCTTGCCGTCCGCGACGTTGATCGACGAGTTGGCGCCAAGCGTCATGGCCCCGGAAAGCGTTGCGTCCGAGGTGAAATTCACCGCGCCTGCGTTAGAAACGCCCGTTCCGCTGATCGTCAGGGGGTTGGCGACCGTCGCACCGTTGGCGATTTCCAGCGTCGCGCCGTCTTTCACGGTCGTGGTTTTGCTGGCATTGCCCAGCGTCCCGGCTTCCGCGAGTTTCAGCGTTCCTTCGTTCACGTTGGTCGGAAGATTGTAAACGTTCTCTTTCGTGAAGACCAAAAGGCCGCCGCCCAATTTGTTGATGTAAGTGACGCCGCCGGTAAATGCCGAGGTGATCACCGCGTTCACGTTGAGCTGCGCCCCCTCTTTGACCTGGATCGCTTTCGTCGCGCTGCCGTTGCGGAAGCTGAAATCGACCTTGGACGCGTTGATGTTGCTCACGCCGCCGTTGATGTCGCTCTGGTATGCGGTCAGGTTGCCGTCAAAAAGGAAACTTCCGTAGGAGGAGCCTTCCCCAACGCCGGTCAGCGTACCGCCGTAAAGCCCCAGGTGACCGGCCGTCAGGTGGGTACCTTCGATGTTACTGATCAGCTCGCCGCCGTAGATCGAGTAAGGGCAAATGTTGTTGAAATCCTGCGAGTTTTTAAGATACTCGACCGATGCGCCCTCGCGGATCTGAACATTCGTGTAGGCCGGGAACACGCGCGCCTGTTCTGCCGTATCACCGTAAATCTGGATCCTGCCTTCCCGGATCTCCGCACTGTTCAGTGCGCCGCCGCTGTAATTCCCGGTCATGCGGACGGTTCCCTCGCCGGTTTTCACGAATTTAATATTCTGACCAGTCTGGTAATTGGCCAGATCCCACGATTCACCAGCCGCGGCGTTTACCTCGATCGTTCCCGAGGGATTATCCGTCGCAAACGTCATCGTGCCGACGTTCGTCTTGAGGCGCAGCGTACCGCCGGCCATTTTGACGTTGTTCCCGCCCAACGCGTTGGCCGAGGCCGCTTCCAGAACGCCCCCCTGGATCTCCACGTTGACCAGACCGCTGCTGTTATTGCCCGAGAGGATCTGCGTGTTCGTGCCGACTTTTATGAGGTTAAAATGGCTTTTCCTACTGCCAGAGATGTCCCAATCGCGGATGTTTCCAGAGAAATCGTTACCGTATTGGGGGGCGTAATTTGCCGTATCCGTTCCGAGAACGAGCGTACAGGTTTGGACTTTCGTGCCGTTGCTCGTGCGGACCGTACCGGTGCCGTTCAGGACGCTGAAATGGTAAGAGATGGGATTGGCCTCGTCCGGATCGTTGAAAACCAGCGAGGCGTTGCTCGCGGCGATGTTCATCTCCAGGTCCTTGCCTTCCCCTTTGACGAGGTTCGGACCGCTCAGAAGCCAGTACTCCCCGGTCGTTCTCGTGAGGCGCAGAACACCGGAAAAGCCGGTAAAAGAACCCGTATATTTGGCAGGATTCACCCCAGACCCGGTCTGAATGATCGTCCCGGTCCCGGTAAAGACGGCGGCGGCATCCGTCGAGTCCGAAACGGTATAGGAATCCCCTTTTTCGACCCCATTCACGATCACGGCCGCGGGGGTGGTCCCGGCGAACAAAACGAGCAAACTCAAAAAAAGGCAAAACAATGAATGACGCATTCTTGACACCTACGGGAAAGTAATCTCTAATATCATATCAATTATTATACGTCAGATGGCCGGTTTGTCAACAAAAAAACAAATATTTATGAAAAAAAAGGATGAGATTCTACTCTGTGGGGATGACGCTTCCAGCGTCGTCAGATGTATAACGGACTCCTGCGGGGACGATGCTTCCAGCGTCGTCAGATGTATAACGGACTCCTGCGGGGACGATGCTTCCAGCGTCGTCAGATTTTATTGAGGTTTTCTTAACGACGCTGGAAGCGTCGTCTCCGTAGGGTGGAAGCGTCGTCCCCGTAGGGTGGAGGAGTCGTCCCCGCTATGGATTTGGCTTCAATCCCCACGGGGTGAGGGCCAGTGCTGTTGGGTCACCGCCGTAGATACGCACCAGCTCGTCAAGCCATGCGTCGATGAGCGTTGACTGGTTGACGTTGCGCTGGATCAGCTCCAGATAGTCGGAAGTTTTGAGGGCTGCGTGGGCTGCTCCTTCCGCATCGAATGGCCAGATTTCGGCTGCGCGGGTCAGGATCGGGCGCCACTCTTTTTCCGTCAGCGGGTCAGACGGCGGGTTCCCGGCAAGCCAGAACGCGAGTCGGCGGAAGAAATCGGCGGCCGTCTCGAAAATGATCCGCAGGCGGGTACGGCGTTTGGCCGGTACTTTACCCATGAGTTCCATCTGGTCGTCGATCGCCTTTCCAAGTGTGATCCGGTCGTGTACCCCCGAGGCGAGCCATTTCAGGAACTGCTCACGGAAGTCCCAGAAACCCTCGTCCGCCAGTGCCAGCGCTTCCTGAACACTCCCTCCGGAAACCGCGGCCGCAAGCGGGATCAGTTCTTCTGACAGAATATTCGAGGCGGAATCCGTTTTTTTGGTCACCTTTTTCTTTCCAAGCATCTGCGAAACCGACTCGGCCAGTGCGATCTGCTCCGCCCGTTTTTCCCGCAGAATTTCCTCCACGACCGAGGTTTCGAGCGGCTGAAACCGGATGATCTGGCACCGGGAACGAATCGTCGGAAGCTGACGCGATGCGGTGGTCCCAAGCAGGATCAGGATGGAATTCTTCGGCGGCTCCTCGAGCGTTTTCAACATGGCGTTCGCGCCCTCAATATTCAGAAAATCCGCGTCGTCGATGATGGCGATCTTGCGCTTTTCGTAGATGGGTTTTTTGGCCAGTTCGGTACAAAGGCCGATTTGCCTCCGGGCTTCCTTGGGGCCGATGAAGAGATCGATCGGAATAGACGCGCGGTCCTCAGGTTTGGAAACCCGCAAAAGGTCCGGGTGCGTTCCGGCAAGGAACTGGCGGCACGACTCGCATTTCCCGCACGGCTCCATCAGCCCCGGGTCGTTGCGTGTACAAAGGAACGTCATGGCGAGACGTTCTGCGAACATACGCTTCCCGATCCCAGCAGGCCCGAGGAAAAGGAACGTCGAGGCGACCCTTCCCTGACGGATGGCACGCTGGAAGCGTGAAACGATTTCGTCGTGACCGTGAATGCCGAACCAGCTCATATTCAATTATGAATTATGAATGATGAATTATAAATTATAAATCTTCGGAAAACGTGACCTTGAAGGATCGACGCGCCTCAATTCATAATTCTTAATTCATAATTTCTCCTGTATCGCCGCATCTTTCTGCAAAATCTTTTCCACCAGCTTGTTGCGGAACGCGGCGAGTTTTTCCGCAAGCGCTTCGTCCGAGACGGCGAGGATCTCGACCGCCAAAAGACCGGCGTTCTTCGCGCCGCCGCTCCCCGTGCCGACCGTTGCGACCGGAATGTCGCCCGGCATTTGAAGCGTAGAGAGGATGGAATCCAGCCCGCCCATCATCTCCGTGGCGACCGGGATCCCAATGACCGGGAGCGTCGTATGTGACGCGGCGACGCCCGCCAGATGGGCGGCCCCACCGGCCGCGGCGATGATGACGCGGAACCCGTTTTTCCGGGCGTTTCCGACGAAATCCTCGACCAGATGCGGTGTCCGGTGCGCGCTCATGACGTGAACTTCAAAAGGGACATCAAAATCTTTCAGGACGGTCAGCGCGTTCTGGATTTTCGGGAAATCGCTGTCGCTTCCCATGATGATCCCGACGAGTGGTTTTCTTTCCATAGTTTTATTCCCAAAGTGAAAGGGCCTCTTCCAAAAATTTTATTTTATCCGATTTCTAAGAAAATTTCAAGCGGGAGGCCGTTGATTTTTTGAGGAAATTACTTAAAATAAAAGGAAGATTCACAATCCGAACGCGATTTTTTTGACCCAAGGAGTTTTTATGAAACGTTTGCTCACCCTTTTTTTCACGGTCTTCACGGCCGTTTCAGGCTTTGCCGATGAAGTCACTTTCACGCTCGATTTTCAGTCCCCCGCGGTTCAGAAGGCGGTTGATTCGTGCCCGTTCGCGAGGGTGGAGGGCGACACGCTGATCTTTGACGTGCCGGAAACCTCCCAGGGGGCGATGATCCACGTCGTGATGGAGGAGGTTTTTCCCGGTTTTCAGGAGGCGATGAAGGGCCGCTACGTCTATACGGATGCGGACGTCACGTTTTCGAACATTCCGGAAGGAAAGGTCGGCTACCACGGCGGGAAATTCCAGTTCCACATGCCGGGGGCCAAGGGAAATGCGTGGCCGGGGCTTCTGCACATTAACCAAAAAGCGTGGGGAAATCTGGATTGGACGCACTCGCGTTCGGCGGTCCTCTACGAGAATCAGATCCACGACGTGACCCTTGAGTTCGGAATTCAGGGAGGAAACGGCCACATCGCGTACAAAAATATTCGTTTCACCCGCGGGAGAAAAGGGCCGGTCTCGGTTTTCTCGCTGAAGGAGATCCCGCAGGCGAAATACTCCAAAAATCAGCCTCACCGCATGCGCGGGGTGATGTCGCCTGGCAAGCCGCTCCCGGAGGAGCAGGATTTTGCCGATCTGGAAAAATGGGGCGCGAACCTGATCCGCTGGCAGATGGGTTTCGGCCAACTGAAGAATGTTGAGGAAGCGCGTGAAGTCCTATGGAGCCGCTTCGCTCAGATCGACGAAGTTTTGCGCCTGGCGGAAAAGTACCACCTGAGCGTTGTGCTGGACGTGCACACGATGAGCGGCTCGCGCCCGGTCATTCTGGGGACGCCGGAAGGGCGCGACCTGATGGTCGAGTTCTGGGAAGAAGTCGCCCGCCGGTACAAAGGAAACCCCAATATTTTCGGCTACAATCTGATGAACGAGCCGGTCACGAGCGACATCGAGGTGGGCGGACCGTCGCTGAACAAACAGTATTACCGCCTCATCAAGGCGATCCGCGCGATCGACCCGGAAACGCCGATCATTCTGGACTGCGACGGCTGCGGAGTCATCAGCCAGATCGAGTTCATGCGGGTCTTCCCGTTCCAAAACATCATTTACTCGCCGCACTTTTATATTCCATTCGAGCTGACGCACCAGCTCAACCAGAAGCAGGACGGTTATTTCGCGTACCCGAACGAGGAAAAGGGGTGGAATAAAGAGTTCCTGCGCCAGCAGATGGAGGTCGCCCGTCAGTTCCAGCTGAAAACCGGCGCGAGGATCTACGTCGGGGAGTTCAGCTGCATCCGCTGGGCGCCCGGGGCGGAAAAGTTCATCGGGGACTGCATCGACCTGTTCGAGGAGTACGGCTGGGACTGGAGCTACCACGCCTACCGCGAGTGGCAGGGGTGGAGCGTCGAGCACGAAGGAGCGCCGAGCCAGCCGGAAAAAGTCGAAATGACGCCGCGGAAGGAAGTGCTTCTGAAGGCGTTCGAGCGGAACAGAAAAAATCGGTGAAATTTGAACTCCGTGTACGCGAAACCTGAACCCAAAGGAAACGCCCAAGGCCGCAATGGGCCCCGCGGATCAGGCGGATGAGGCGGATTTGGGCGGATGGGATTTTAAATTTTTAAGGAAGATCCAAAACCAATTCCTTTCAAATACCACGCCCGTTCCACTTCAGACTTTGATTTAAACACGGATTTACAGGATTTCAAGGATTCAAAGGATTTCACTTTTACGATTGGAACGCACAGGAATTTCTTTTAATCCTTTTAATCTTTTAAATCCGTGGAAATCCGTGTTTAAATCAAGGTTTGAAATGGTTTCGATTCCCACTTTGGAGAACAGCTTGAGGTTTTTAAAATTTCTTTTTGAAAAAATCCGCATTAATCCGCCCCATCTGCCTCATCCGCGGGGCCTATAGTCGCTGGAGTTTGCGGCGAGCTGGGCGTGAACTTCAGGCCGGTCCCATTTTGCCTCGTTCCTGGATCGAGCCCCACCGCAAAATCCTTAAAACCCGCAAAATCCTCGCATTTTAACGGGAAATCTTTTCAAAAACCTCCTCATTTGCTTGACTTTTGCCCTAAAATAAGGTTTAATAGAAGAAGAAATGTGTTTTTTTGGGGAGGTTTAGGGATGAATATGACTCTGCGCGCAATCACGTTTTTTGGGGTTCTGGCAAGTACCATTACATTGGCGCTGGCTCAGTCGGAGCCTACGCTTGTTGTTCCATTTGGGCGGAACAAAGAGCTGGTCCCGTCTCACGACGTGTACAAATTTCCGTACAAAGAAAATTACATCATGCTTCCGTTGACGAACGGCCAGATGGTCACCGAGGAAGGCGGGATGCGTGTCATCGTGAACAAGCCGGTACAGATCAACAAAAGACGTACCACTGTGATTCCGCTTGGTCAGGGCGCGCCGAATATTTCTCCGACGCCGATCGTTCCGCAGGGGTTCAATGGCGGGAGCGTCCCTTTGCCGGTCAATCGTCCGGAAGGGGCCGTGGTTCGACGCATTTATCCGAACGAAAACGAATGCGCTTCGACCGTTTTGCCGGCAGAGCAGGTGATCCGAACGTACGAGGAGCCTGCCGTTACGGAACGAACAGAAGCGCTTCCTTCGGTCGTCGTGCCGGAAAACCCGAGTGCCTTGACCTCGCCGGAACATTCCATCGTTACACCGAATCAGGTGGTACCTTCTGAAACGGTCCCTTCCCCTTCAACAGATACCTCTCAGACTACCCCGTCTCCTTATGAGGTTCCGGCCAATCCGCAGCCGTCAAATACTTACGAGGCCCCGACAACGCCGCAGCCGTCAGACCCTTACGAGGCACCGACAACGCCGCAGCCGTCAGACCCTTACGAGGCCCCAACAACGCCGCAGCCGTCAGACCCTTACGAGGCGCCGACAACGCCGCAGCCGTCAGATCCTTACGAGGCCCCG
>SAMEA3663299__coassemble_105_pt1 | contig 50612 bp, 31 predicted proteins | sample SAMEA3663299__metabat2_low_PE_003 | metagenome-assembled genome bin SAMEA3663299 (sample SAMEA3663299) | pig gut metagenome | biome: pig gut; feature: pig-associated habitat; material: faeces | place: China | collected 2013 | reverse complement strand
GCGGCAATACAGAAGCCGAAGGCTTCATTTGCCGCTTTCACTTAGCGACCGAAAAGTGAGGCGGCTGGAACGGATTTTCACGTGAGGGACGTCCAGCGCAGTTCAGCGGCAAATGCCTCTGCGAGGCTGTATTGCCGCAAGGGAAAGCGGTGAATGTCGCTTGCGCGACTGTATCACCGCACTCCGAAAAACGACGCTGGAAGCGTCGTCCTCGCAATTCATCATTCATCATTTAAAATTCATAATTACCATGCCCGCTCCCCAAAAAATTCGCGAACTCGTTCAAAAATTTGAGAGCAATCTCGCCCAGTACAAATCCGCGTCATACAATGAGACGATGACCCGGAACGAGTTCATCAATCCGTTCTGGGAAGCGCTCGGCTGGGACGTGAACAATAAGGCCGGGTACGCACTGAATTACCGCGAAGTCATTCATGAGGATTCCATTCGTCTGAAAGGCGTTGGAAATTCCAACTCAAAGGCCCCTGACTACGCTTTTCGGATCGGCGAGAACCGAAAGTTCTTCCTCGAAGCCAAAAAACCTTCCGTCGCAATCAAAACCGACATTTCTCCCGCCTACCAGCTCCGCTGTTACGGGTGGTCCTGCGGTCTGCCGATTTCCGTCCTGAGTGACTTCGAGGAAATGGCCGTTTACGACTGCCGCATCCGCCCGAAAATTTCCGACCCGGCAAGCGTCGCGCGAATCAAGTATTTCACGTTCCGGGAGTACATCGACCGCTGGGACGAGATCGAGGAGATCTTCCATCGCGAGAACATCCTGCGCGGGAGTTTCGACCGTTTCGTTCAGTCCCGGAAATCCAAGGCCGGCACGTCGGAAGTCGATGATGAATTCCTGCGCGAAATCGAGGAATGGCGCGTCATTCTCGCCCGGGACGCGGCAAAAAACAATCCCGAACTTGACGCCCGCGCCCTGAATTTCGTCGTTCAGCGCACCATCGACCGAATCGTTTTTCTGCGGATGGCCGAAGACCGCGGGATCGAGCCGGAGGAGCAGCTTTTCCGATTGATCGACGGCCAGAAAACCAACATTTACGCTCACCTTCTGGACATTTACCGCGCCGCGGACGAAAAGTACAATTCCGGCTTTTTCCATTTCACGAACGAGCCAGATCAGACGGAAGAACCGGACACGCTTACGCCGAAGCTGCATTTCAGCGACCGCGCGCTGACAGAAATTCTGAGCCGGATCTACCCGCCCATTTCGCCGTATCGGTTTGACGTGCTGCCGGTGGAAATCCTCGGGAACGTTTACGAGCGGTTCCTTGGGAAAGTGATTCGGATCACCCCGTCGCGTCAGGTCAAAGTGGAAGAAAAGCCGGAGGTGAAGAAAGCGAACGGCGTTTTCTACACGCCGCCGTACATCGTGAATTACATCGTGCAGAACACGGTCGGCCGTCTGTGCGAGGGCAAAACGCCGAAAGAGGTCGCCAGGCTGAAGATCCTCGACCCGGCCTGCGGGAGCGGTTCGTTCCTCCTCGGTGCGTACAAGTTCCTCATGGACTGGCACCTGAAATACTGGCTTGACGAAATGGCCCGCACGGGCAAAATCCCGCAAATTCCCCCGGCAGCAGGCAGGCAGCAAAAGAAATCCGACCCGAACACGCTCTGCCAGTCCGCCTCGGGCGAGTGGAGGCTGACCCTTACCGAGCGCAAGCGGATCCTCCTGAACAATATTTACGGCGTGGACCTGGACGCGCAGGCGGTGGAAGTGACCAAACTCTCCCTTTCGCTCTGCGTTCTGGAAGGGTTCAACGACGAGGCGCTTCAATCCAACCTGCGGCTCTTCTACGACCGCGCGCTGCCGAACCTTTCGGAAAACATCCGCTGCGGAAACTCGCTCATCGGCCCGGACTTTTATGATCAGAGCCAGGGTACGCTTTTCGACCTTGAGGAGCAGCTCACGATCAACGCCTTCGACTGGCGCGACCCGGTTCACGGCTTCGGCACGATCCTGAAAAACGGCGGGTTTGACGCCGTGATCGGGAATCCGCCGTATGTGAGAGTGCAAAATATGGAATATCATGTGATTGATTATTTAAAATCACATTATAAGACAGCACTTAAACGAATTGAGCTTTCACTGTGTTTTATTGAAAAGTCACATGAACTGCTGAAAAATGAAACGGGGATTGCATCTTTCATTACGTCGAATCAGTTTTTGACGACGGAATATGGTCAAGCAATGAGGGCTTTTCTATTAAAGGATTATGCCCTCACTGAATGCGTTGATTATGGAGATTTGCCGATTTTCAAAGGCGCTCAAACTTACGTGAGTATTTTTATCTTCCAGAATAAAACGCCGTCAACGTTTGATTATTTTTATGTAGAGAATTTACAAAATGCGCAAGAAGGAAATCATGGTCCTGCAATATTGATTAATTGCCAGGACTTGGACGATAGTAACTGGATTTTGAAAAATGCGAATTTGAAATCAGTTTTTAATCGTATTAAAGATGGTTCTGAAGAACTTGGAGTTATAGGAAATACTTGGGCGGGCTTGTTTACAGGCAAAGATGATGTGCTTATGTTTACTAAAGATACTTGCCCAGATATTGAACCTGAAATACTATTACCAGTGATTCGCGCCCAGAATTGTAATAGATATTACTGTTCTGAAGCTGAAAAATTTGTGATTTATCCTTATAAATACGAAAACGGGAAAACGGTTTTATATACAGAAGCGGAATTAAAATCACAATACCCAAAGGCCTATAATTATTTACGAAGCAAAAAAGCCATTTTAGAAAGTCGTAAAGATAGCAGGGAAAATTTCAAAGGGAAAAAAGATTGGTTTGGTCTTACGCGTTTTGGTCAAAAAAACATTTTTGAACAAATTAAAATCGTATCCCCAGGTGAAACCAAAAACCATAAATTTTGTATTGATGATTCAAAAGCAGGATTTAGTTGCGCGCGAGTCTTTGCAATTACTCTCAATGATGTGCAGTACGACTTGTACTACATACTTGCTATACTGAATTCATCTTTAATGAAAACTTATTTACAAAGTTTCGCCTCATTAAAAAGCGGCGGATATTATTCATATTCATCCAATATTTTGAATCGTACTCCGATTAAAACCATTGATTTCACCAACCCCACAGAAAAAGCCCAACACGATCACATTGTTCAGGCCGTGACGGAGCTTTTGGCGTTGAATCGCCGTTTGCAGACCGAGACGTTTTTCAATCCACAGGAACGCGTCGTTCTGGAACGCCGTGCCGCGTCGCTGGACCGTCAAATCGACGATCTGGTTTTCGACCTGTACGGCCTCACCCCGGAAGAACGCGCACTTTGTGAGTAACGCTGGCGAGCGGTGGCAGTAATGCCACCGTAAATTACGGGGACGACGCTTCCAGCGTCGTCTTCCATTATAATTCATAATTCACAATTCATAATTAGAAACGACGCTGGAAGCGTCGTCCCCGTAGATTTTAGATTTTGAAACGACGCTGGAAGCGTTGTCCCCGTATTTTTATGACTCACCGAATTTTTTCCTTTTTCGTTCTGATTTCCCTCACTCTTTCCACCCTGGCTCAGGAAAAAACGGAGCATAATCCGTTCCTTCCGGGCAGGATCCTGGCGGACCCGGAGGTTTTGCTTTCGGAGCAGACCGGGCGCGTGTACGTGTACGCCACGGGGGCGTTCGGGCAGGTACGTGATTGTTTCGGCACGTACTCGTCGGATGATCTGGTCCATTGGCGGCCGGAGGGGATCGTTCTGAACCTCCGCGATGTTTCGTGGGACCACACGCTGGGTTGGGCGCCCTCCATCCTCGAGAAAAAAGGGCCGGACGGGAAATTTCAGTACTTCTTCTACTTCTGCTGTAACCTGAAGATCGGCGTCGCGGTCGGAGACTCACCAGCCGGGCCGTTTCGGGATTCGGGGCGGCCGCTCATCGACTGCCATCCAGACGGCGTAAACCGCGGTGTGGAAATCGACCCGGACGTCTTTCAGGACCCGAAAACCGGGAAGTATTACCTGTTCTGGGGGAACAGTTACCTCGCCATGGCGGAACTGGGCGACGACATGATCTCGCTGAAGCCCGAGACCGTCCGCGTGCTGGAGATCCCCGGGTTTTTCGAGGGCGCGCACGTCTTTTACCGGGCTGGGATCTACTACCTCACGTGGTCGAAAAACGACACGCGGAGCGTCGAGTATCAAGTCCGTTACGCATGGGCGCGGTCGATCAACGGGCCGTGGAACGTTCCTGAGGAAAACCGGATCCTCTCGAAACGGCCGGAAAAGGGGATTTTCGGGCCGGGGCACCACTCGGTCCTCCAGATCCCGGGGACCGACGAGTGGTTCATTTTTTACCATCGGCTCTGTACGCCTCTTCGGCCCGGATCGTGGGACCGCGAGGTTTGTATCGATCGGCTTTTCTTCAATGAGGACGGCTCCATCCGCGTGGTGGAACCGACCCGCGAAGGGGTGGAAAGGAGGCCGCTGAAATGAGAAAATGGCTTCGGATCACATTCGTTTTGTACGTCATTTTCCTGACGTTTCTGCTCGTCGTGCATAACCCGTTTGCCATCGTTCCGGTAGATGAAGAAATGGCAGAAAGCGGGTTTGGAGTCGGTCTGACGCCGCATGTTCTCGCGTTCCTTGTTCTGGCAGTCCTGGGGCTTTGTGCCCGATTCCGTCACCCAGGCTGGCTGTTTCTCGGAATGATCGCGTACGCGGGTACGACTGAAATCCTTCAGGGCCTGCTGAATCCGTGGTTTGGCCGGTACTGCGACATTTTCGACTTTATTGAGGATCTGCAAGGCCTGATTTTTGGCGGTGCCGGGTGGTGGTTTGTCAATGTGGGGATCCCCAAACTGATGAAACCACGGAAGAAAGATTAATGAGTGGGGACGATGTGCCCGGCATCGTCCCGGAAATGGTTTATTCTGCCAGAAAATAAAATTTTTTCTACCGCCTTGTTCTTTGCGGAAAATCTGTTATACTAGTCTTAAATCACTGACTTTACCACTTCCTTGGGAGATTTTATCATGAAACGATTTTTGGGACTTTTGTTTTTCTGTTTTTGTATCCTTCCCACCCTGGTTCTGTTTGCGGCAGATGCTCCGGCTCCGGAGATTGCGCCGGGTGACGCTCCTCCGTATGATAAAGACGTGCGGACCCAGCACCATTTCCGCATCACGCCGCGTCTGGGAGACGCACATCACGATTTGAGTCTTGACTGGAATTTCGGTTTTCGGGATACTTCCGCCCGGACCTACCAGGACACGAAAGACGTGAAGGAATGGCACGTGATGCGCCGTCCGACCACCCTTCACCGCGCGCTTTGCGAGGCGGGCGTTCTGCCGGAACCGTACGTCGGGCTGAACTCGAAACAGTACGAATGGATCGAGGGGAAAATCTGGTACTTCAAAAAGACCTTTACCCTTTCTCCCGAGGAAAAAGCCCGGGTGCAGCGGGGGGATTATGTCTTCCTTTCGTTCGACGGTCTGGATTACTACTCCCGCGTCTGGTTCAATGGCGTACACATGGGTCGGCACGAGGGAATGTTCGGCGGGCCGGAGTTCGAGATTTCGAAGTTCCTGAAAATGGACGGCGAGAACGAGATCACGGTCGCGGTCGGCTCGGCCAACGTGAATCGTCCGGGCCATGACGGTGGGCGGAGCGACTCGTACCACATCAAACCCTGGTCCACCGCGGCGGGAAGCGGCGTGGAACCGTTCTATACGCTGGGGTTCTGGCGCAGCGCCCGGCTGGATTTCGCTCCCAGAACGCACATTGAGCGGCCGTTCCTCACGACCCAGTCGATCTCACCGGACGGAAAACAGGCGGTCGTGAAATTTGAGACGGAAGTCCTTTCGGGCGTGCAGTCGCTGGCCGTCGAGCAGTACAAAATACAGAATTACCAGATGGACGCGAAAACGCCGGCGTATGGAGGACTTCCGCAAAATGAACTCGGCGGGAAGCAGTACTCGGTGCGCCTGACGCTCAGCCGGGACGGTCAGAAATTTGAGCGTGAATTCCCCATTCAGCCGAAAACCCGCCGAAGCTGGGTCCGTGGTGAAGTGACGCTGGAAAATCCGGCGCTCTGGTGGCCGAACGGCCTCGGCGCGCAGCCGCTTTACGACGCCAAAGTGGAACTTCTGGCCGACGGAAAGACGCAGGACGAAATTTGCTTCCGCTTCGGGATCCGAACGATCGAGTGGACCGACTCGGCCGGGCCGAAACTCGGCGATCGCTGGGGAAAATGGCAGTGCGTCGTGAACGGGAAGCCGGTTTTCCTTAAGGGCGTGAACTGGATGCCGATCGACGTTTTGCGCGACCTGAAGCCGGAAAAGTACCGCTGGTACTTGAGCCTCGCCCGGGACGCCGGGATCCGAATCATGCGCATCTGGGGGCCGGGGTTCCGTGAAGAGGAAGCGTTCTACGACGCCTGCGACGAGTTCGGGATTTTGGTCTGGCAGGACTTTTCGATCGGGAACCAGTCGTCCGACGGCTGGCCGCACGACGTTTTTGAGTCGGAAGTCCTTCAGACGATTTACCGGCTGAGGAATCGCACCTCGCTGGCCGTCTGGTGCGGCGGGAACGAGTTCAACCCGTACGGCACGGGAAATACGGCCAAAATCGGGATCATCGAGCGTGATTTGAACGAATTCGATGGAACGCGCAAGTTCCTGCGCACCACGCCGGATGACGGCTGCTACCACGTTTACCCGGACTGGGACGCGAACTGGTACAAGCGGAGCTTCGCGGATTACCCGTACCTGGCGGAGAGCGGGATCCACTCGGTCGTTTCGCCGCGGTCGCTTCGTCCGTACATCAATCCCGAGGAGTACCAGTACGCCAACAAAATGTACGCCGAGGAGTACCGCAAGCTGGCGCCGGAATCGGTTCACCACTACGTCGAGTATTACCCGTCCCGGGTTCCGCGCATGCTGACCCGTGCCTCGCATTTTGTGACGGCCGAGACGATGGATCTGGAGGCTCTCGCGTTCGGTTCCCAGATGGGAGCAGGGGAGTTTTACCAGGCGATGTGCGAGGGCGTGCAGGCGAATTACCCCGTCACGACCGGCATGATGCCGTGGGTTTTCTCGCGCTCGTGGCCGACGATCGCCGCGATCCAGCTCGTTGACGGGACCGGGCAGCCGGTCGGGCCGTACTACTTCGTGCGGCGCGCGTACGAGCCGACGCACGTGATGCTCGACCTTCCGCGGATACTCTGGAAGGCCGGCGAGGCGGTCCCGATGAAGGCGAAAGTCCTGAATCTGGACCTGAAACCGGCTTTTTCGGGCGAGCTGCGTGTACGCGTGCTGAATGATTCGTTCCAGACCGTTTACGAGCAGAAAAAAGCGTGGACCGTGGCGGATTCGGCGATAGATCTTCCGGATTTCCAGATCCCGGCCGATTACAAGAGCCGCTTCTTCTTCCCGGTCGCAGAACTTTGGGCGGACGGAAAGCTGGTCTCGCGGAGCGTCTATTGGCCGCGGACGATCCCGCAGATGGAAAACGCTGATTTTTACGGGAGATACACGACTTCTCCGGTGAACTGGCCGGCGGCTGCGGAGGGGTTCGCGCCGTTGACCGAAGCGATGAAAAAAGCCCCGAAATCGGCCGTAAAGCTGGAGATTCTGGGCGAAAAAACGACCCGCGACGGTTCGTACAGGCTGACGGAATACGTGGTCCGGATCCAGAACACGGCGGCCCCGTCGATCATCACGTGGTTTGACCTGGAGCCGGAGGAGTGCAAGTTTGTCGCCGAGGATGATTTCTTCTTCCTCGACGCAGGCGAAACGCGTGAGCTGAAACTCCGTGTGCGGGAAGACTGGACCGACACGCCGTCGGAGAAGAAGTGGAGCGTGAAGAGCCTGCAGTAAGGCCCCGCTAGAGTTCACCAAAGGGTGAGCGCAGCGTGGTTCAAACCTCAATTTAAACACGGATTTTCGCGGATTAAAAGGATTTTCACGGATTTTTTAAAAGGAGATTCCAGTCTTTTTCCTGGTTTTGACCCCTGAAAATCAAATCCTTTTAATCCCTTGAATCCGTGGAAATCCGTGTTTAAATAAAAGGGTTGAAGTGGGACGGGCCTGGAGTTTAGAAATGGCGGTTTCTGGAAATCCCACCGCGTACACCAGGTTTTCCCGACTCGTAATTTGGCCCGATTTTTTACGTTTTTTCGCGAACAGAATGGAAATTCAGACGCAAGGCATCAAGTACGCCGGTTCGAAAAAAGAGCTTCTTCCCCAGATCCTTTCGCTGGTGGAATCGACCGGCGCGCGGACCGTTTGGGACGCTTTTTCCGGGACGACGCGGGTCTCGCAGGCCCTCGCCCAGCGCGATTTCTGCGTCCTGGCCAGCGACATTGCGGTCTGGTCCGAGGTCTTCGGCACGTGCTGGCTTCTGAACGACCGCGAGCCGCAGGAATACGCGGAGCTGATCGACCACCTGAACCACGTCCCACCCCGTGACGGCTGGTTTTCCATTCATTACGGGCGGGACCCGGACGAAAAAGAACGGCCGGTCTGGGAGCTCCCCGACGCGAAAAAGCCGTTCCAGCTTAAAAACACGCAGCGGCTGGACGGGATTCGCGAGGAAATCGACCGTCTGAAGCTGGACCCCGTGCCGCGGGCGGTGGCGCTGACGTCGCTGATCCTCGCGCTGGATCGGGTCGATAGCACGCTGGGGCACTTTTCGTCGTACTTGCGGGAGTGGTCGCCGCGGTCGTTCCAGGACCTGAACCTCACACTCCCCCATCTCTGGGTGAACCGCCAGAAAAACGAGGTTTTCCGTGGCGATGTGTTCGAGCTGATGCCGAAAATCCACGCGGATCTGGCGTACTTTGACCCCCCTTACGGCTCGAACAACGAAAAGATGCCCCCGTCGCGGGTCCGGTATGCGTCGTACTACCATTTCTGGACATCGGTCATTCTGAACGACGAGCCGGAACTTTTCGGAAAGGTGAACCGGCGCGCGGACACTTCGGACGTGCAGGCCGCTTCGGTTTTTGAGGAGTTTCGCCGTGACCCGGAGACGAACCGGTTTCTGGCGGTCGAAGCGATCCAGAAACTTCTGGAGGGGACCAACGCGCGGTGGCTTTTGCTCTCGTACAGCTCCGGCGGACGCGCCACGGCTGCGGAGCTGGAAGAGGTGATCCACTCCGTTGGAAAACTGCGTCAAATGCTGAAGATCGACCACCGGAAGAACGTCATGGCCAGCATGAAGTGGACCAATGAGTGGCTGCGGGAGGAGGAGAAAAAGAACCAGGAATTTTTATTCCTGATCGAAAAAAACGAATAATGAGGTTAAAGTTTTGCTCCTCATTATTCGTTTTATATGATTCACTTAATCGAACTCGATTGGCTTTGGAGCGCCTTTCAGGTCGATTACGAGACTGAAAAGTAGCGGGACGACCACGAGCGTGAAGATCGTCGCGCAGGCCAGCCCCCCCAGAACGACCGAGCCAAGCCCACGGTAAAGCTCACTTCCCGAGGAACTTGCGGCGACCAGCGGCCACATACCGGCCAGACTCGTGCTGGTCGTCATGAAGATCGGCCTCATTCGGGTCCGGACCGACTGCCGGATCGCTTCGCGCGGCGGGAGCGGCTCGATGCGGTCTTCTGCGCTCTCTCCGAAGCCCCGCATATAGTTCAGGGCCTGGTACACGAGCAGGATCGCGTTATTCACCACCACGCCGATGAGGATCACAAAGCCGAGCATCGTCAGGACGTCCAACGACTGGCTCGGGTCGATCTTGTGCATGAAGTACAGGCCGATGAACCCGCCGACGCACGCCAGCGGCACGCTGAACATGATGACGAACGGGTACACGAAATCTTCAAAAAGCGCGGCCATCAGCAGGTACGTCAGGAGCAGGGCGATGAAGAACCGGCTCAGGAACACGCTCTTGACGGATTCCAGGTTCCAGCCCGTCCATTTCCCCATCAGGGCGGTGCGGACTTGCGTCAGGCGGTCCGAACTTCCGGAGTACCGGTAGTGGACCCCCGGCATAATGTCACCTTCTTCGATTGCTTTTTCGATCTCTTCCGAAATGATTCGCTCCGCTTCTTCCAGCGCCATGGTCGGCGGCGGAGAAACGGTCAGGGAAATGCTTCTCTGCTGCTCGATGCGCATGATCTGCTGGGTCGAGTCGGTCAATTCTTCGTCAAGAACCTGACCGATCGGGATGATGGAACGCTGGCCTTTTTCATCGACTACGGAAAGGGGCAGGTCGCGGAACATGGCCGGGTCCATCTTGACGCGCGGGTCACGGATCAGGATCAGGTCGATGTTGATCCCCTCGTAGTTGAAGTCGCCGACGTACGCGCCGTCGATGAACGCCCGGCTTGCGACGGCCAGGTCGTTGATGCTCAGCCCCAGGTCCTTCGCGCGGACCTGATTCACGTTCAGGTGGATCTCCGGCCCGGCCTCGTCGAAGTTGGCGGGGTACGAGGTCACGGAAAACTTGGAGAAAATGTCGCGCAGACGTTTCTGGAGGGCGGATGCGCTGGGACGCAGTTTTTCCAGTTCGTCGCAGAACATTTCGATCGTCACGGCATTGGACCCGCCGCCGGTTTTCCCGAAGATGGACGCCTGCCGCGCCATGCCGGTCGCGCCGGGGATCTCACGCATCGCATAGGAGAAAATACTCGCCACGGGCTTGACGTTTTCCGGGTCGCCGCTCATCCCGATCATAAAGACCGAGTTATTCGCCACGACGAAGAAAAAGTCCTTCAGATTCGGAACCTTTTCGTAAACCTGGCCGGTCTGGAAGTCGCGGATCTTCATGTTTTTGGATTCGAGATACTTTTGGACCTCTTCGGTCGATTTAGCCTCCCAGAACGGGCGGATCGCGTCTTCGAGGCGCTGGCCCACTGTGTAACTCTGCATCAGGGAGTAACTCGGCGGAACCACGAGGCTCGCGGACGTGAAGTTTTTGTTACCGTTCGGCAGGTAACTGGCCGGCGGAATTAAAATCACGCTAAGCGAGACCGATGCGACGGTGATCGTGACCACGATGACGAGCCGGCACCAGACGCCAATGAAGTTTTTGGCCGTCAACATGTAAATGAAGTCCGCGTATTTGTCGCAGATCCAGCCGAAGAAGGGGACGATCCCGAAGAAATCGCTGAACCATTTTTTCCAGCCTGTGACTTCTTTGTGCGGTTTCATGAAGAGCGAGCAGGCGCACGGAATGATCGTGAAGGCGACGATGAGCGAAATTCCGACCGACGAACAGATCGCCAGCGCCAGGTCGTAGAACAGCTGGCCGGCTTCTTCCTGGATCGTCAGGATCGGGGCGAAAACGCCGATGGTCGTGAGCGTCGAGGAGAGCACGGCCCCCCACACTTCACGCACCGCGTTGTACGCCGCTTTGTGCAAAGGCTCACCTTCCGAAAGGTGGCGGTCCGTGTTCTCGAGTACCACGATCGCATTATCGACCACCATCCCGACGGCGAAACTCAGGCCCGCGAGCGAGATCACGTTCAGGTTTCGGTTGCAGAACCACAGAACGACGAACGTCCCAATGACCGAAAGCGGGATCGCGACCGCGATGATCGCCGTCGGGCGGGGACTCCGAAGGAAAAGGATCAGGCAGAGCACCGCGAGGAATCCGCCCGTGTAGAGGCTTTGGAGCACGTTGGCGATGGCGAGGTTGATGTAGTTCGCGTCTTCATACGTGATGTGCAGCTGAAGACCGTAACGGTCGTGATGAAAACGTTTCAGCATCCCGCCGGGGGCGTTCATCTCGGCGATGCGTTCCTTGACCTGCTTTACGATGTCGAGCACATTCGAGCCGGTCTCACGCTTCACAAAGACCGACATGGAGGTCTGGCCTTTACTCTGGTCGAAGTGAATGCTTTTTTCGAGCACCAGCTCTGGGATAGCGACGTCCTCGACGTAAATCGGCACACCGTTTTTGTCGCGTTTGATGACGGTTTTGAGAATCGGCTCCAGCGAGCGGTACTGGCCGAGGATCCTGTATCGGTAATCAAGACGTCCGCCCGGCATATCGCCCGCCGATTCGTTCACGTTATCCGACCGGAGCGCGTTGAGAAGTTCTACCGGGCTGATTTCGTACTGCGCCAGTTTGTACGGGTTGAAACGCACATGAAGCTCGTGCTCGCGTCCCCCTCGAATATCGACCTCGGAGACGCCAACGATTCGTTCCAGCGGCGGCTTGATGTAACGGTCAGCAAAGTCGTAGATTTCGGCCACTTCGAACGACGTGTCCTTTGCGGTGAGCATCATGTAAACTACCGCGTCGTCGCTGGCGGAGTCCTGCATACGGATCACCGGCCTGTCCACGTTTTCCGGGTAAGATTTCACCTCGTCCAAGCTGTTCGCGACTTCCTGCAGGGCGCGGGTTTTGTCGGTCCCAACGTTGAACTCAAGTTTGATGAAACTGCGCCCAAGCCGGGCGTACGAGGTCATTTTCCAGAGGCCCTGGATCGATTTGAGCTTCTCTTCCTGCTCCAGAATGATGGACTCTTCGACTTCTTCGGGGCTTCGACCGGACCACTGGGTGAAAACGGTGATCGTCGGGCGGTCCACGTCAGGCGTAAGCTGAATGGGGATCTGATCCAGCGCGATGACACCAAAAACCAGAATCAGAATAATAAAAACGGCAATTTTGACCGGATTATTGATGGAAAAACGAATAAGGTCCATGATTTTTGTGCGGAAAGAGGAAACTGGCGGGTAACTTTTAAAATTATATCACAAAAAAAACAGCGCGTCAAGAGGGTGGAACAGATTTCATCGAAAGTTGAAATATTCAGATTTAAACAAAAAGCTCCCGCGAATATTGGGGAGCCTTTTCTCAGGATTTGGGAGTTGTAAAATTTCAGGAATTTGCTACTGGGGACTTCGAATTCAGCTTCATGCGGCGGCTTTTGATGGGCACCGCGGCAAACCATTCCTGAGTCAGTTTTTCGAAAACTTCGGGTGACTCATAACGAATGATGGAGGCGCCCTCTTTCATTGGGCCAATCAGGCCGCGAAAGAGCGGTAAATCTCTCAATTCTTTTTTCGTGCTGCAATTATCTGTCCCAATTTGATGATAATTTGCGCGAATTTCATCCAAAGATTCGAAATCCTTGGTCACAAGCTGACCTTTTGAATCCTGTGTGACAATTCGGTAAATTTCTCTTTCCATGATTTGACTTTACCTTGAAAAAACTCCTGCCAGAGCGGAAAACGATACCGGGTTCGTTTCTTTCAATGGCAAAAATTGACCTATCTTATTATCGGCGGCAATTTTTCCATTTTGAAAAAATTTTTTTCGTGACGGAAAACCAGTTTTTATTCAATTTACTGATTTAAAGTGAGCGCAAGGTACGACCGTTACGACCCGTACCAGGCCGAAAATGGGAATCAGGCGCGTTTTCGCAAGTACAACAGCCCGAACGAGCCGAAGATCATCAGCACCCGCGCCGCCGGTTCCGGAACGGAGTTTTGCAGCGCTCCCATGTAGAACGTGCTGAAAATGTCGAAAACCTGAAACGTATCCGTGGTACCGAGGTTGGCGATTTTTAAGGTCCAGTCTCCCGTCGGGTCTTCACCCCAGAAGGAGTTCGAGGAAAACGACCACGATAAGTCGTCGATGTTGTCCTGGATGCTGTTTTTATCGGAAAAAACCAAATAGCTTTGCAGACCGTTGTGGTCCAGAATGACTTCCATATATCGCGCGTCAAAACCGATTTCGGGGTCGTCGGCCTTGGCCGAAAACGTAACGACCACTTCCTCCAGGGGCTGCTTGGTAATTCCGGCGTTGAGGAACATTTGGTCGGTGAACGTTTTAGTTTCGAAATAAACCTGTTCATCGCCGTCCGCCGCCATGGGGGTCAGGGTAATTTCATCAGGCTGGAGGGTGATTTGACCGGGCTGGTATTCTTCAAGCATGGTATAATAACCGGTTCCGCCGGACCCGCCGGTATTGTTGAGGGAAAGGACCGTCGAACGGAAAGCCAGCACTTCTTCCGCCGTCATGGCCATCGTGGACCAGTCCAGGGTGGCGACGGTCTGCGGTGTTACCGTGTCGAACCGCCCGCCCAGGACCGTTTCCGGGTCGAGAATGGCGTCGATCAGTCCCTTGGCGTTGATCTGCCCAAACCCGTAGGAGTGCGAGAACGAAAGACCCGCGGCATTGGTTCTCCAGACCGCCGACAGTTTGGTCGTCTCGGTGTCGATTTTCGTGGACGTTCTGGCGAGCAGGTGCTTGATGAACCGGACGTCACAAACCTGACCCGGGTAGGTGGTTTTATAGGCGTCCAACGCCAGCGCCAAAACGCCGACCGCGATGGGGCTGGACGCAGATGTTCCACTAAAGGCTTCGTTCACGTTACCGAGGGCAGCCCCCTGGTATTCGTAATCGGACTCGAATTCTTCACGGTAGGTGAATACGTTCCCGGTCCGGACGTCTTCCCGGTCAGCGGTCTGAATTCCAACGCCGGGGGCCGTAATGAAAACGCTTGATCCGTAGTTGCTGAACGGCGCGAAACTGGTATAATCGGTCGTCTTGTTTGCTCCCGTCGCGGCTACTGTGATGGTGTACGGATGAGACGTGAATAATTTCTTGGTACAGTTTTTGCCGTTGGGGTAAAGGAGTACGTTGCGCTCGTTCCCCGAGGAGTACAGCATGATCGTATTGTTCGCTTTGGCGTCCGCGAGTGCGGCCAGTTTTTCATCAGCCGCAAGGACGTAGAATCCGACTCCCATGCCGTAACTGTTGTTTTTGATGTCGATCTTGCTGTTGTGAAGTGAGATCGCCTGAGCGACGGCTAACTCTCCGGCTTGGGGGCCGTCAAGCTTGAGGTCAAAAGCCTGGCACGGAAAATCCACCCGTATGGGAGCGATCGTCGCATCGTAGGCCGGGCCGTAGGTGTTCGACTCGGCGTCGTAGGCGGCAATGCAGCCCGTGACGCAGGTGCCGTGGTGATCGTTCTGGCTGGGCGACGTCAACCCGGATTGGGGGTTTTTGACGTTCGCTTTGTCCCACACGGCCGACGTGTCGTTTGGCGACTGCGTTGGCAAATTCGACATGAACTGTTTGTAAATTTCATTGTTGTAAACCACTCCGGTATTGTACGCCAAAGAGGTGTCAATATTGGAACAGAAGAACGGGTGCGTCATGTCAATGCTGTCGTCAATGACGCCCACGACGACGTTCTTACCGGTAAACCCGAGATTCCAGGCGTACGGCACGTTCACGGTTTCCAGCCACGAACTGTATGTCGTCGGAACCTCGCGCTCCGCGGCGTACAAACTGATGCTGATCGCTGCAAACCATAAAACGACTAGCCCAAAACGGTAAAAAGGCCTGAATAGTGACATGATATACATCGGGAAAGGAGTTTTTCCTCTCGCCCTTTCTTCAATTCATAATTCATAATTAAATTACCGCAGATGCTGTCGGCAGTACTCGTACATCGCGATGGCCGTGGCGGTCGCCGCGTTGTGCGAGAAGGGGAGGCCGTACATCGGAATCTCCACCACGTCGTCGAGGCACTTGAGGATCTCCGGCTCGATCCCCAGCCGCTCGTTACCAACGACCAGAAGGGTTTTTTCCGGGAAGGCGTACTCGTGGAGCCAGTACGAATCGTTCGTCTGCTCGAGGCCCACGATACGCCAGCCTTTTTCCTTCCATTTTTTCAAAAGTTCCGGGGCGAGCGTCCGGTGCTGCTCGATTTCCAGGTCGATGCCCGTTTCACGTGCGATTTTGGCATTGACGCTGGCGTTTCCGCAGCAAATGATCTTCCTAACGCCGCAGCACCCGGCCGCCCGGACGATTCGCGAAAGGTTCACATTGCTGTGCATTGGCGGGACCGCAACGACCAGCTCGCGCGGATGCTCAAGCTCGAGCGGGTCTTTGTGACGGATTTGAACAAATTCCTGAGGCATTTTAACCAGTTTTCAAATTAATAGGACGTTCATCTTCAAACACTCTTGCACAAACGCTTGAGGCCACTCAACAGAACCTGAAAACTGACGGAACGGTTTATTTCCGGCTCCAGATCCATAAAAGGCGCGATTGCTTCCGATCCGGAAACTTTCTGGTAGTAACCAGCCGTCAATGAATTCAGGATTTTTGAGGGGTTTTCCGGTTTCCTGAACCATTTTCATCAGCCGTTTCTTGATGGTTTTGCAGTTGCCGGAATCTTGGTCGCGCATTACCAGGAAAACCGCTTTAGGGTCCTGCCAGAATTTGATTCGCTTCACGAATCTCTTTTCCAGGTCCTGCTTTCCCTCAAAAGTGATGAAAGTGGTAGTGATTTCCGGCAATAAACGCGGCAAAACCCCCTTGAGCATTTCTGCGGCTGAAGGTTTCTCGAGAAGGCAGACGAGCGAGGTCATTGCGGGTCCACCTTTCCGAAAAGACCCTCTTTCCACAAGTACCCCATCTGATCGCCTTCCTGAACGTACGCGGCCAACTGCTTGTTCTGGGAAGCGCGCAGAATTTTCGTCGAACCGTTCTGTTTTTCAAGCCAAAAAACCTCCTCAAGCCGGGCTGCGTTGAGGAAATCCGGACTGTGCGTCGAAACAAAAACCTGCTCGCCGTGCTGTGAGTAAAGACGAAATTCTTCCGCCAGGCGGTAGAGCAGGGCAGGGTAAAGCTGATTTTCAGGTTCTTCCACGCACAAGAGCGGGTGCGGCTGCGGGTCGTAAAGGAGCGTCAGGTACGCCAGCATTTTAATCGTTCCGTCAGAAACGTAACGCGCCAAAAACGGGTCCTGAAAAGCCCCATCCTGGAACTTCAGCAATACCCGGCCCTCCTCGGTCGTTTTGGCTTCGACTTTGGAAATCCCAGGTACGCTGGCTGCGAGACGTTTCAGAATCTTCTGAAAAACGTCCGGGTGATTATTATGCAGGTACTCGATCACCAATGCGAGGTTTTCCCCCTCACGTGAGAGATGGTCGGCAAAACCGGCTTCCTGTTCCGGTCGGGCTTTACTGATATGAAAATCGGAGACGTACCAGTTCTCGATGAGAGTCGCTAAAGCTACGACCGCCGGGAAACGCTCATATTGTGCAAGGCCCTTGATCGCCAGAATGTCCGGGGAACGAAGTATTTGTTTCTCGCGAACAAGCTGGTTTATGTCAGTTACGGCATCCAACTCATTGGTAACGGCATCTCCTTTGCCATTCGCGAAATCCAGAAACCTCCACGGCTTGCCGTGACTGCCGCGCCGGTACTGAAGAAGTTCACGTTCAATGACGACCCGGCCCTTTTCGTCTTCATTGATTGCAAGCAGGTACGTAATGAGCGGGGAATCCGCTTTTTCACGGAATTTGAGTTCGATCTCGATCGGCCCGTCAGCTCCGCGGCTTCGTACTTCACGAAAACCACGGCTTCCACCCATTTTCATTAGTGCCGTTTGAATGTTTCCGGTCAGAGCATCCTTCAAAAAACCGAAAAGGGAGAAAATCGTGCTCTTTCCGGTTCCATTTGCGCCCACGAGGACACAGAAGCGCGGAATGTCCGTCATTTCGGCGTCTCGGAAGGTTTTAAAATTCTTTAATCGTAACGATTCGATTTTCATGGCTTTCCCTGCGTTAAAACTCTTTGATCCGGTTTTTTAATCCAGTTCCCACTTTTCCAATTCTTCTTTGTTTCTTGATATATATACGCGGTACTCGTCATCCAGTTCACTGAAAGATTTGCCGAGGCGGTTGGGGATGGAGTCGGGCGTGGCTTTTCCGGTGTAAATGTCGCGCAGAATGTCCGTCACGCCGTCACGGTATTGACCGCTGCCGGAGTGAAGGAGGAACTGCATCAGTCCGGAGGCCTGCGAGTAGAGCCGTACCATTTGCGGGTGACCCTGGAACTGGGCGGTGTTCATGGCCGAAAATTCTTCGAGCGGAATGTAAAAATTATTCTTGACGAAACGTACGCGGGCAGCCAAAAGGCGCGGCGTATCAAATCCCCCGACCACGTGGCAGTTTTCCTCGTCGTGAAGCGATTCCATATACGTCGCGATCCCCTCGATCATCCAGAAATTCGGGCTTTCGACCAGCTCAAACGACCGACGCCCAGCCAGCGGCGCAAGCTCGGCGAAAAGCTGGTGGGTCACTTCGTGGAGCATCGTCGCGCGGTCAAATTCCTGGCCGGCGAAGAAGTAACTCGTGCGGTCCTCCATGATGTAAATTCCGCGTGAACCCCGGACTTGCGGGTAGCGCGGCGACAGAAACTCGACGTAATTTTCCTGATTCCGGAAGAAAAAGAGCCGGTGCTTGCCGTTCGTGCCCGTGCCGCGCGGACCGCCTGCCGCCTGGAAGGGTTTGCCGGCAAAAAGGGCCTGGATCTGCGCATCCGTCGCGAAGTAGCGCAGGAACATTTGCTTCCAGACACGGTACAAAACTTCCACTTCCTCGCCGATTTTGACCGCGGCGGGGAGCGAGTGGTTCGTCACGATCGTGAAATGCGGCGTTTCGACAGTCCAGCCGTTTTCAATGTTGAAATGGGCTGCGGCGTCCTGTTTTTCGGTGATCCACTTTCCTTTGTAAAGACGCTCGCCCGCTTCATAGCGTTCGACGTTTTTCGGGAGCATCCAGCCGAAACGGGGATGGTAAACCATCGTCCGCGCCTGCTTTTTCTCAAAAGGGGAAAGCCAGTGATTTTCGACCAGTTCATAGCCCAAAATTTCCCGTGCGGCGAGATGATCCGGATTTTCTTCCAGAGTGCGCATCAAAAAATCGAAACCGAGCGCGCAGTGGCCATCCTGGACCGCGGCCTGAGCCAGTCGGAAGAGCTGATTCGACGCCTGAAGACGGAGTTTTGAGAAACGCCGTGTCCATTCTTCATGCGGAGAAACCGTCCTGTTTTCCTTTTTTGAGGACTTGCTCTTTTCCGATTTACCCGTTTTGCCCGATTTCCTGGAGTTGGAAACGTTTGACTGGATCAGATCAGGATTTTGTACTTCCTGAGGAAGAATCCCGAAACAGAACTGGTCTTCATTAGCGGGAGTATGGTTAAGCGACCGCGTTTCCTCCGCGTCCTCCTCGAGTCCCTGCTCTTTTGCCCATTCCATGAGCCGGAGAATTTCCGTCTCATATCGTTTCTGGAAATCGGCATACTTTTCCCGGTATTCACTCAGTTCTGAGGCTGAAATGAAAGCGTTCCAGGTTCCGATCAGAAACAAAAAAACGAAAAAATCAAACCGGCGGGCCATACTCACCTCCAATAGTTTTCCAACTGTATTAATTTTAACAAAAAATGGTTTTCTTGCAAGGGTTAAATCAAAAAGTCTGACAAAATTTCAAAAATTCAAGATGTTGCAATCGGCAGAACTCGCATAAAAAGAAAAAGCCACCGGATAACCAGCAGCTTTAAGCGCCCCAACAAGGACTTGAACCTTGGACCTATTGATTAACAGTCAACCGCTCTAACCAACTGAGCTATCAGGGCAAATGTACGATGAATATAAAACTTTACTTTCGCAAAGGGAAGCGCCCCAACAAGGACTTGAACCTTGGACCTATTGATTAACAGTCAACCGCTCTAACCAACTGAGCTATCAGGGCATTCGTTGCCGTAACAACAAAAAAAGTATAGCACAAAGACCGTTTTTTTCAAGCCCCCCCGGCGCCTTTTTTAGAAAAAAAGTCAGAAATTTTATCTCTCAGGAAAATCGGGTCCATTCTTTAATATTAAAAAGTTTTTGAAAAGGATGGACAAAAAAAGCACTTCTTAAAAAATGCTCTTGACAAAAAATTAAAATTTGGGGAAAATACGGAACTTTTACTTGGTTTAATTATTGAAAGAGGAGTGTTTCATGAAATCACCGTTTTCCCGTCTGTTGATTGCTTTGTCTTTGATTCTGGCGCTCTGTTTGACTGGCTGCGGCCCCAAGGAAACACAAAGCGAAGAAACCGGGTCACCCGCTTCGAATACTGAAATATCCGAACAGAAGGAAGAAGTGAAAATTACGAAACCCGCTGAGCTTGAAAAGGCAGCCGAAGAACTGGCGGCGGAGCTTCGTAAAGAAAATCCGGAGTTGGAGAAGGCCGAGGCGCCAATCCAAATGACCTATTATTTTATTCGTGCCCTTCAGAAGAATAATAAGGATGCGATGCTCGGAATGTTGACCCAAGACGCGTATCGGGAAATGTCTCAGAGCGCTTCCGTGCCTTGTCCGGAATTCATCCAGAACTCGGATGTTCAGCTCGGGAACGTACAGTACCTCTCCGATGAGGAGGACGAAAACAAAATCGTTGGCGCACGTGTGGGAACGACCTGGACAGTGAAAACGGAAGAGGGAATTATTCAGGAAAATATTGCCTGGGTTTTCCGTTTTGAGGACGATGCCTGGCTGGTCGCGGGAATGGTTTCGGTTCTGGACCCGAAATACCCACCGATTCTCATCAATTTTGAGGACCTGGAGGAAACGAAACAGCAGCTTGCTGAACTCGATAAAGAAATTGAAAAGATTAATGCGGAGGCCGCCGAGGCTCAGGAAAAAGGCGCGGAATCAGAAAATTCTGCTGAGGAAACTGTCGAACCAGCTGCAGAAACCGAACCGGCTGCAGAAACTGGTGAGCCTGTCGCTGAAAATGGAGAAGAAAATGCCAAATCTGAAGAAAACGTTTCCCTCAAGGAATCCGAAGAATCCAATGAAGACATTCCAGTGGAACTCCCCGAGTCGCTTTGATTCGGTAATTGCCGCGCTGAGCCGTTGTGCCCTGTTTTTTCTCGCATTGATTTGCGCTTCGGAGGTCCTGCCTGGCCTGGAACCTTCCGAAGTCGCTGTCCTTGCAGTGAAACCGGACGCGGATTCGATGAAAATCGCCGATCATTATATGCAGGCGCGGGAGATTCCGGCAGAAAATCTGCTCGCGCTGGAAAAATCTTACCCGGGTAAAATCTCGCGGGACATTTGGGATTCTGAGCTTCGGCCTCAGATCCGACGTTGGCTCGCTGAGCATCCGAACGTGAAGTGTGTGGTTTGCGCGTGGTCGCTCCCTCTGACGATTGAGGCGCCATCGTTTGACATTCCCCGCCAGAAGGAACAGAGAGCGTTCTATGAAACCGCCCAAAAAGAGCTTCGGAAAGCTTCATTGGAGGCTCTGAAAAAAATCTATCAGGAAATTGCGCCGACAGATGAAAGTCGGGCTGAGGCGGAGAAATTTGAGATTGATTTTGTGAAAATAGATCAGGCTCAATGGATGCAAATTCTGCAAAAGACAGTTAATGACGCGAGACAGAGACTTCAGGGCGTAAGTGTTGAAACCCAAAAAGCGGAAGCACAGAAACTCGATCAGTTTCTTCAGCCGATGATGGGGCTGGAAATTCTGCGGAATCTGCTTGTCGCGAGGGCCGTCAATAAGCAATCGAATGTTAAGCCGGAAATCATTCTGAAAGTCCTGAAAGGGGTTGAACTCCTTGAAAAACACGCAATAGAATTGAACTTCAAAGCGGATTCCAATGAACGCGATGCGGAAGTCCTGAAAACGATCCGTCTTTTGAATGGTCCGTATGCAGCGATCCAGTACACAAAATTTATGTTGGAACGTTTGAACCGCAATGAACTGGCGAGCGCGTTCGACTCGGAACTTTCCCTGATTTATGAAACAGAGGCGTACCCGCTGGTCGGCTGGACCCCAAATATGTTGGCGTTCCAGTACAATCAACCGCCGAAAATCAAGGTAAATATTCAGAAAAAAACAGATTTGGGCATAAAGCCGGATCAGATGAAAGACCTTGAAAAACCCGCTTCGGACGATGAAACGGAAGCGCTTCCCGCTCCGCCAATTGGGGCTGAGGTAGAAATGGCTCCGCCGGCATTGCTCGGCGAGGAAGATGAAGAAGAAATGATCTCAATGGACGTTAAAACTGCTTCCGCCGGGGAAAATGACGAAGCTGCACGTGCCTTTCGTGTCCCGGAACCTCAGCGCCGTGTTTTGATGGTGGCGCGTCTGGAGGCCCCGTCTGTTGATCTGGTGTTGAAGCAGATCGACGCCTCCATCGAAGCCGAGAAAACCGGGCTGGAAGGGGTGATTTACCTTGACGCCCGAAAACCGCGCCCCGTTCAGGCGGCTCCCGGGTCTTACGATCAGACTGAACAGGCGATCAATGACCTGGCGATTCGGCTGAAAAAATTCACGGATCTGGATGTTCGGCTCGACACGAACGGCGATTTGTTCAAAAAAGAGGACTGCGCTGACCCGTGTGCGTTCTACTGCGGCTGGTATTCGGTGAACAATTTCCGGGATATTTTCACGTTTGTTCCGGGTGCGGTCGCCTACCACATTGCCAGTTTCGAGGCGGCTTCCCTTCGGACGGGACCGTCCTGGTGCCCGAATCTCCTGGAGCACGGTGTTGCGGCAACGCTTGGACCAACGTTTGAGCCCTACCTGACCTCTTTCCCGGCGACGGAGGAATTCGGCTCGCTCGTTTTGACCGGGCAGTTTTCGATGATCGAGTGTTACTACTACACGCTGCCGTACGTCTCGTGGGCCCAGGTTTACGTTGGTGACCCGTTGTACACGCCGTTCCAGAAAAATCCGAAACTCAAAATGGACGAGATCCCCGACTCGCTGCAGAAGTTTTTCGGTTTGAAAAATTGATCACCACGACCGTTTTAACCATTAATGAAACCCAGGTTTCAGAAGGATTTACGATGAAGCAAACACTTGTTTTTTCCCTTGCCCTGTTAGCGCTGTGCTTCTGTTCCTCCGCACTTTTCGCGCACGAGCATGAAGAATGCGACTGCGAGCATCAGGAGAATTGTGACTGTCTGGAAAATGACATCTGGCTTACCGGAAGTGTCCGCGCAATGCTTTGCTCCAACTGTGGTTTTGGTTCCAAAAAAGATAATTGCGTCATTTGCGGCAGATGGATGGGTTCCACCCGCATTCCCGCGTATCTTTGCAGCAACTGCGGTTTCGGTTCCAAAAAAGATAATTGCATCCTGTGCGGCCGATGGATCGGAGGAAGCGGCGTTCCGGCCTGCATTTGCGGCAACTGCGGCTTCGGAAGCAAAAAAGATAATTGCGTCAAATGTGGAAAATGGCGCGGAGGAAATTAAATTATGAATTGTGAATTATGAATTATGAATTATGAATTATGAATTGATCACTCTTCTGAACTGTTCTTCAGCAAAGGAGGCTTTTTCATTCATAATTCATAATTTTTAATTCTTAATTAAGTTTCAAGCCAGTCCAGTCCAAGATCGAACATCTGGAATGAGTGGGTCAATGCGCCGACGCTGATACGCTCCACGCCGGTCATCGCGACGTCGTGGATCGTGCGGAGCGTGATCCCTCCCGAGGCTTCCAGCTCGATTTCCGGCTTGCGCTGGTTGCGAAGTTCCACGGCACGGCGCATCATCTCGCACGACATATTATCGAGCATAATTATATCGGGATCGGCCGAAAGAACCTCTTCAAACTGCTGGAAAGTATCGACTTCCACCTCGACGATCACGTCTTTTGCCGGGAAATTGTCTGCCGGCTTGCGCGGGACCTGCTGGTTTTCCTTGTGCGCGATTTCCAGCTCATGGCACGGGGTCTTGGCGATGATTTGGCTTAGAACGGCGGAACCGGTCACTTCGGCTACTGCGGCCAGCAGGGAGGTACGCATTTTGCACGTCGCGATCAGATTCCCGTGGCAGTGGACCGGAGGACGCGGACCCAATTCGTCCTGTTCCTCCAGAAAACGCCGCACCTTGCGCACCGCCAGGGCTGGGTCATACTCCAACGCACCAAGACCGGCGCGGCCTGCCGCCAGAGCGAGGTGATTATCCTTGATCAGGATCGCATCATAAAGACCGGCCCGATGGTTCTGGGCGCCGCCGCAGCAGGTCGCGTACTTCTCGAGCAGACGCCAGCCGGGAGTGGTCTTTCGAGTGTCATAAACCTTGGATTTTGTGTCTGCGATGAGCTGGACGTACTGGTTCGTCGTGGTGGCGATCCCCGAAAGGCGCGCGACAAAATTCAGAATGAGCCGTTCCGCCTGCATCATGGCCCGGGCGGGGCCGGAAAGGATTCCGATCCGTTGTTTTTTGCTGACTTTAGCGCCGTCCTCAACGAGCGGTTCCCACTTCAAACCGGGAGAAATGGCCTCGCAGATGATTTGAACCGTGGGCATTCCGGCAATGATCCCTTCGTCACGAGTCACGACGGCGGCGCGTCCGACCGCTGTTTCGGGAATCAGGGAAAGGGACGTCAGGTCACCGATCGATTCCACGTCTTCACGGATCGCGATGTCCAGAAGCGTCCGAAAGTCGTCCTCCACCGCGCTGCACCACGTGATTGCCTGGTAATCTTTTGCCATAATAAACTCGTTCTGATAGACTGATCTCGTATCGGAATATAAATAAACGAGACTATTATACACGATTTTCAGAAAAAAAACACCACCCCCGGCAAAAAAGATTTCAGGGGTGGTACGTGCGTCAATTACGGAGACGACGCTTCCAGCGTCGTCCCTCCGAATTAATGACGCGGGAAGCGTCGTTTCAAAACTCCCAAACTGACAAAGCCGAGCAGGGCGAGGAGCCACGTGGAGGGTTCCGGGACGGAATTATAGTCGCCCTGGACGAAAACGGTGTAACCCGTTTCTCCGTATGGGGTGAAATTGAGCTGCGCCCAGGTTGAACTGAAATCGACGTAATTCTCCAGGAGCGCTCTCATGGCGTCGTCCGACGTGATCAAATTGCCGTTGACCTTGAACTCGTCTGCGGTGAGAAGCTCAAGCGTTCCCAGTGAGGCCGGGTCGATCGAGTCATTAAACGAAATTTGGATCTTTGCGCCGTCGTTCAGGTCCAGCCCGCCAGCCGTCAGACTGGAAAAAACGTCGGCTCCCGTCACGTTCAGGTTCATCACGGAGCCGGAATTCATCGTCACCAGGTTGGTGACGTTCTGGTTCTGGCCCGATATGTTGAGGGTCGCTCCGTCGTTGATCGTCAGGTCATTCGCAGCAGCGGCGCCGCCCGTGGTCGCGAGTTCCAGCGTACCGGCCTGAACGTTGAAGTTCGTCGTGTTGGTGGCACTTCCGGTGAGTTTCAGCGTTCCCGCGCTCGTCTTGTTCAGCGTCCCGCCGGTGAACGTGCCGGAGTGGTCCATCGTCTTGTCGTTCGGAATGTCCAGCGTGGCGGTGCCCGTCACTTTGATGGGGCTGTAGGTCGGTTTGGACCCCTGGAAACGGAACGTCGTTCCGTCGGCCATGTAAAGGGTTTTAGCGTCCGTCATGGTGGCGCCGCGGTTCAGGACCAGCGTGCCTCCGTCAAGGTAAAAAACCGTGGGCATTGCGCCCGTATCGCCTTCCGAAGGTGCGATGGTCAGCGTTCCGGCCCCGGTTTTATGGAGGACGCCTCCATTGTAGTTTTCAATCCCGTTGTTCAGGCTGACGGTTTTTCCCGGCGCGATTTCCAACGTGGGGCCGTTCGGGTTGGTCCCGATCCCTTTGAGGGACATCGACTCGGTGATCTTCAAATTCCCACCTTTTATGTTGAGGATCGTGCCTTCCAGACTGGTGGAGGAGTTGGAGAGGACGAGGGTTCCGTCGCCGATTTTCTCAATGTTTTTGCCGTTTGCCGCGGTTAATGATCCGGTGAGGGTCAGGGTTTTGTTCGGGTGAACCGAAATCGAGGAATTGGCGGTGACGGTGAAGGGGTTGGAAAGGGACTGCGTTTCCGGCGCAGAAAAAATGCCACCGTTCAATTCGATTTCCGTCGCGCCGTTCCCGAGCCGGCTGGCGGAGTAGTTACGCAAAACGCCTTGCTTGATGGTGATTTTCGTCAGGTTGGCCCCGTTATCGCTTCCCATCGCCAGATTGCCGGAACCGGTTTTGATGAAGGAGCCGGAAACCGCGCCGCGCAGAGCCAAGTGGCCGCCGCCGGAGCCCGTCACTTCAATGGTTCCGTTTTCCGAGGTCAGAGCTCCATAGATGTTCAAATCGTTGGCGATGGCGTAATTGAACGCCAGCGTTCCGCCGGATTTCAGGTCGAAACTGCGCGCGTCGCTCGTGTAGGCGCAGGTGCTGGAAGCCCCACCATTTCCGAACTGGATCTTGCCTTCCGTCACGGTGAATTTCGTCACACCGGTCAGATTATTGTCCGTTACCAGAAGCGTCCCGTTGCCGGTTTTGTTGATGGTGCCCGTCACGGTGCCGGTCAGCGTCGTGAAGTCGTTTGCTGCGGCGCTCGTGATTTTCAGTGTGCCGGTGGATTCGATCGTTTGGGGGTACTCCCCACCCTCCGAGGATTTGATCCCAAGCGTGCCATTCTGGCCGATCGTGATTTTTGACGCGCCACCCAGCTGATTGGGGTCGGTGACCGCGAGTGTTCCGCCGGAAATCTGGATCGATGCGTCGGTGAGTGTGTTTTCCGCGGTCAGATTCAGCGTCCCGCTTCCGGTTTTTGTGAGGTCGCCGGCTGTGCGCGTGATCGGGCTGTTGTAGTTGAGCGTGACGCCCTCATCGACGTTGAACGCGCTCGAGGCGGTGAGGTTCGTGTTGATCCCGGCCTCGACGTTCAGCGTTACGTCGGCGGTTCCCGGTTTGACCGCCTCAAACGTTCCGCCGGCCAGCGTGATGGTTTCATTGTACGCGGTGATGCCGGTGTCCTGCGTGATGGAGCGTGACGTGGAGAAAATCCCCGACTGGATGTTCAGGTCCAGCGTGAGGTTGGAGGGATTGGTGCCGCTGCGCTGTCCCCACTGCCAGTTACCGGAGCCACGGACGTTGAACGTTCCGCCGTTGACCGTGATGTTGCCGACGGTCGTGGCGCTGGCGTTGTATTCACCGCCGCCAAAATTCAAAGCCAAATCACCTTCGCCGACGGTCAGCGTACCGCCCGTGATGTTCCAGTTGGTCGTGGAACCAAAGGCCATGGAGATCTTGCCGTTTTGGATGTTCAGGGAGCCGTCGGTGATGTTGAACGTCGCGGAATTATTGTCGTCGGGGGTGGTCAGTGAAAAGAAGAAAGAGTTTCCTCCGCCGAGGTTCCACGTTCCTGTGCCGGCCCAGTTCACGATCGTGTTTTTGTCGTTGAGCTTTGTGCCGCCGCGGGAGAACCGGACGCGCTCGGTCAAGGTCGTGATGTTCATCGTGGCTCCGCTCTCCACATTAAGGCGGATGCCCGGGTAGGCGACCAGCCCGGCCTTTGTCCCCGCTGCGGCGACGATGGAAAGTTCCCCGCCGGATTTTACCGTGACGGTTCCCGCGCCGTAAAGACGAATGGCTGCCGCGTCATTGCCAGGGTCCACAACGCCGGAGACCGTGTATTTCCCGGTAATATCGACCGCGTCCGGGGAATTAATGGTCAAACCGTTGGTGATCGATGTCGTGTCACCGTATGTTCCGCCGGTGGACCAGACGGTTTCCGCTTTGGCGTTCATGCACGCGAATACCACGGCGAGCAAAAAGAGCGCGGTGAGTAAATTTTCGTATCGTTTGGAAAGGAGTTGAGTCATGATTACTCCCAAAAAAGTTTAACTAAAATCGTGCGGCGGGGCCAGCCATACCAATTTAAGGCCTCCCCTGAAAGAGGAGGTGGCCCGAAGGGCCGGAGGGGTTTAGAAATAGGAGAAAATGTTCCTTGGTCGGAACCCCCCAGTCTCGCTTCGCGAGCCAGCCCCCCTTTCAGGGGAGCCTTTCAACGACGCTGGAAGCGTCGTCCCCGTAAAATGCCCAGGCCGGCAAAGCCGAGCAGGGTGAGGAGCCATGCGGCGGGTTCCGGGATGGCATTGAAGTCGGCCTGAACAAAAACCGTGTAACCCGTCGCTCCGTACGGGGCAAAATCAAGCTGCGCCCAGCTGGAGTTCAATTTTACGTAATTCTGCAGGAACGCTTTCATTTCGTCGTCGGTCGAGATCAGAGTGCCATTGACCTGGAATTTGTCGGCCGTGAGAAGTTCGAGCGTTCCAATCGCGAACGGGTCGATGGAGTCGTTAAACGCAATCTCGACTTTCGAGCCGTCGTTCAGGTTCATCGTCTTGGCCGTCAGGCTGGAAAAATTGTCGGTGCCCGTTACGGTCAGGTTCATCACGGAGCCGGAATTCAGTGTCACCAGGTTGGAAACTTTCTGGCTTTGGCCCGCTACGACGAGGGTGGCTCCGTTGTTGACCGTCAGATCATACGCGGAGGCTTGATTTACCTTGCGGTTCAGCGTCAGGGTTCCAGAGTCAACGACCACGTTAGCGTTAATATTATAATCGACACTGCTGACCTGATTATCACTGGCGAGGGTCCAGTTTCCCGTGCCGACTTTCTTGACCTTGATCCCACGGTTCTCCCAGTTCCTGACGGCGCCGGAGAAGGTGCTGTCGTTACCGAGCGCGCCAACTTCCAGCGTCACATTTTGCCCGCCGTTTCCCGAGCGGACCCAGCCGGTTCCGGTCAGGTCACCCATTTTGATCGTTTTGTTGTCCAACCCAGCCGACTCAAACAAAAAGCCGGAATTATTGTTCATGTCGAGGTTGAACGACGCCTTCTCGCTTCCGAGGGCCGTGCCGGAGTTAAACGCGATCCAGCAGTTTCCCGTGACGTTGATGTCACCGGTGAACGTGCTGAGGTCTCCGTTCAGATTCAGGAAATTGGCGCGGTTCGTGGAAGTGTAATTCAGCGTGGATTTTACGCCGTTGGTCGAGACCAGACCGCCGACTTTCTGCGCGGTGGACGAGCCGTTCAGGTTTGCCGTGATGTCGCCGTCGGTGGTGCCGCTGAACTTCAGGACGCCGCCTTCGGTGGCCTTCACCTTGGCGCCGAGCGTTGAGGTGCCGGTGTTTTCGAGCGTCAGGCCACCGGACTGCATCGTGACGTTCTGGAACTCGATGGCCCGTGCGCCGGAGTTGAAGAGTTTGCCGCCGTTGACCGTGAAAACGTTGGTCGGAGGAACCACCGCCGGGTTTGCCGCGCGATTGTAACCAAATGCGGCGCCGGAGTTGACCGTCACCGAGGCGGAGTTGTTGATGTGACCGTCATCATTATTGCCGCACTGGATCGTGCCCTGATTGATGATGTAACCGCCGGTGTACTCGTTGGCGCCTGTGAAAACGAGGGTCCCCTTGCCGGTTTTGGTCAGGGAGCCGGTTTGGCCAGATACGTTGTAGATATTGCTCGAGATGTAGGTTGTAACATTCTCCGGGATGTCGATCGTGCTGGCGGACTGGAAGGTGAATTTATTCGAAAGTGTGACGTTATCGTCCTTTTCTCTGAATGTTCCGCCGTCCAGAACGATTGCCGTCTTGCCGTCTCCAAGACGGGATGCCGCGTAATTATCCAGCGTCCCTTCCTTGATGGTGATTTTCGTCAGATTGGTCCCGTTGTCATTTCCGATCGCGAGGATGCCGGCGCCGGTCTTGATGATCGAACCGGTCACGGAGCCGCGTAGAGCGACTTCACCGCCAATGACGTTTATCGTGCCGGAAGACTGGATGTTATTGTAGAACTGCACCACGTCGGAGCGGTTGAAGGCCAGCGTGCCATTTTCGCCGATGATGATTTTCGTCAGACTGTTGGGGGCGGTTGACGTACCCAGATGGCCGACCGTTCCGCCGTTGCCGAGCTGGATCGTGCCTTCGGTGATGGTCGTGTTTCCGGTGTAGTTGTTTTTGGTGACGGCTCCAACAGGCGCGTTACTGTAGTATGTCGTGTAGTCGGAGGTGATGGTCCACGTGCCGGTCCCGATTTTCTCGATGGTGAAATTGGAATTCTGGTAGCGGGAGAAACTGCCGGAAAACTCCGTGTCGATGTTTTTCGCGCCGACCTGGATCGAGATCGTTTTTCCATTGCCCGATCCGTCTGTTCGGAAAACGCCATCGCCGGAGATCGCGCCGATTTTCAGGGTCTTGTTCGTCACATCGAAATTAACAAGGATGCCCGCGTCGATGGACTTGCCCTGGTTGGCGCCTCCATCGTTGACTTTACCGGGATTGGGGTTGAACGTGACGGTGGAGAAATCGGTCGTCGAGCCGTCAAGCGAGATCCAGGTTCCGTAGGAGGTGTTCGTGGACGGGCCGGCCGTGAGGGTACCGGAGAAACCGCTCACGTCGGTGCACTGCATGTACAGGAAATTCCCGCGGACGGACGTAAAGTAAATCTCCTGGTCCGCGCCGCCGGTCAGAGTCCCCTTCAAGTAAGCCTTTTCGCTGGAACCATCGATCGTGAACTGTTCGCCCTGATCTGTCAGATCGAGGTTGTCGTAGGTTGCCGCGGAGGCTGTAGCCAACGGGAGCAAGGTCCCCGCGAGGAGGAAAAAGGACGTCAGCAAGGAGTGGAATCGGATCATTGAATTGTGCGTGATATTAAAAGGATCGGGTTCATGATCTCCCCTGAAATCATGAAGATTTTATTTCACTTTTAATTAATATTGTACGCGGGGATGGGGGAATTGCAAGTGATTTCCAGGGAAAAAAGAGGAATTTTTTGGAAAAACTTGCAAATCAGATAGTTAAAGGATAAAAAAAGGACGGCGTTCTTTTGGAAACGCCGCCCCTGTGTTGAGTCAGGATCAATTCTTACTTCAGATGATGGATCGAGCCGTAGGTCTTTGTGAACGAGGGCGTTCCTGCCGTACCGGGCATGGATGAGGCTGCAGGAGCGGACTCAGACGCGGCGGGCGCGGCGGGCGCGTAATTTCCCGCGGCGGGGGCACTGTTGACGGGCGGCAAATTGGGAGCCGCGTAGTTCCCGATGGCTCCGGAAGTTTGGGCCGGCTGGTAGGGAACTGTGTTTCCTGTGAATCCGCCAGCCATCATCTGTTCACCGTAGATGTCGGGATTCTGCTCCGCTTCGGAGTAGGTTGCCAGCATACGCTGCGCCTCACGGTGATTCGGATTGATCGCGACAACCTGCTGCAGAGCGGATTTCGCCCGTTCCTCATCATTATTCATCGCGAAAACTGCGGACATGTTGTAGTAGGTTTCGTCCTCGGAAGAAACACGGCGGAAGTATTTGAAAGCCTGTCCGTAATCCTTCTTCAATCCGTAAGCGAGCGCCAGGTTATTGTTATACTTGGGTTCCATCGGAGCCAGCTCAATGGCTTTGTGGAAGTACTCGATCGCTTCATCCAGACGGTGCTGATTCAGGTAGCAGTATCCCATGCTGTTCACCGGCGCAGGATTGTTTGGAGCGACGGCCATTCCTTCACGGTAATACTTTTCGGCCATGTCGTACTGCCCGAAGGTTTCCATGATCATTCCGAGGCGGCAATACGGTTCGGCTTCTTTTTTAAGTTCTTTGTTATCCTTATTTTTGTCGTAAATGACCAGAATCTGCTCGTAGGCTTTCCGGGCTTCGTGTACTTTTCCGCTTCTCTGGGCTTTTTCAGCCTCTCCGAAAAGCATCTCGATCTGCTTTTCCAGCTCGTTCAGTTTCCGTTCTTTGGAGGAGAAAGGATTCGTGTGTTTCTTTGGGTTTCCTTCCAAATCGACGGACTTGCATCCAACCGAACAAATCATCACTAAAACGAGGCATAAAATTCCCACCAATCCGAGAGATTTTTTCAAGGAATTCTGGTTTTCATTTTTGCTCATTTTTATCCTCTCCTTTTCAGGCTGTTAAAATAGGGTTGTGTTTTTTTAAGGTTGATTCCCGGGGGTTGTTACTCAATTGGACGTCAACATATTGACGAGAATCATTTTGTTGTTTTTCTCGGAAATCCCTGGAACTTTCAGGTTCTGCTGCTCGTTTTTCATACGAACAAAGTCCTTCTGAACGATATTCATCAGTTCATCCGAATGAAGCGGGGACTGCAGTTTGCCTTTCACAAAAATCCGATTCTGGAACAGGAAAATGGAAAGGTTTTCATTCCCGGCGTTCTGGTTCAGTTTGGATTCCAGCGTGTGCCCCCAATCTGTGAGGATCTTCGCGTTCGGGTCATTCGCCTGAACCGTCACAAGGAAAAGCATCGGCTTGATGTTTGCGTCATGGAATTCAATTTTAACCATGGTCTTTCCTTCGCACTTTCCAATGACCGCGATCTGATTCCGGCCGAGTTCCACGTAATCGCAGAATTTGGTGTTTTCGATCGAAATCTGACGGACTTGGCTCTTGATGTTCAAAACCATCCCCTGGCAGGACTGGATCGTCAATTCCTTTACGGAACTGCTTTTTTCATTAGATTGCAGTGTCTGCTTTTCAAATTGCAGTGTATTTTGCCTGGAAGCTGATTCCCATGGGTCATGGGAGACCGGAGCGGGCTGAGCGACCGGAGTGGGCTGAGCGACCGGAGCGGGCTGAGCGACCGGAGCAGACTGAGCGACCGGAGCAGACTGAGCGACCGGAGCGGGCTGAGCGACCGGAGCGGGCTGAGCGACCGGAGCGGGCTGAGCGACCGGAGCAGGCTGGGCGACCGGAGCAGACTGAGCGACCGGAGCGGGCTGGGCTACCGGAGCGGGCTGAGCGACCGGAGCAGGCTGAGCGACCGGAGCAGGCTGAGCGACCGGAGCAGACTGAGCGACCGGAGCAGACTGAGCGACCGGAGCGGGCTGGGCGACCGGAGCAGACTGAGCTACCGGAGCGGGCTGAGCGACCGGAGCGGGCTGAGCTGCCGGAACGGGCTGAGCTGCCGGAGCGGGCTGAGCTGCCGGAGCGGGCTGAGCTGCCGGAACGGGCTGAGCTGCCGGAGCGGGCTGAGCCGCTGGTGTCGTTGAAGCCGTGGTTTTCGGAGCTTCTACGGTTTGTCTGTTCTTACGGCGCCCGGAAAGTTTCACGAAACCTGGAGCTTCTTTTGGCTCGGCTTTAGGCGCTTCAAGTGTGTCCAGGGGCGCAGGTTCCTGAACCTGAGTTCCGATCGTGGCGCTCGGTTCCTGAATCATGGGAGCGACCGGTTCTGCCGCGATTTGCTTTTGTTCAGCTTCTTCTTCGGAGGAGAGGGAATTCAGTGACTCCACTTCCTCCAGATTCTCCATTTGAGGAGCTTTCGCTCTGACGGGGGGCGCCAGTTTGTTCGGTGCGACTGCCACGGTCGATGTTTCGGATGGATTTTCTGACGGATCGGTCTGGGGTTTCTGGTTCATTTCGATCTGATTCCTGATCCGGGAAATCATGACTTCCTCGAAGTCGGTTTTTTGAACCTCTGTTTCCGTATCCAATCGATCTTTCATCCGTTTCATGACTTCATCTACCGTTCGTTCCACAACCTGGTCAGCAATCCGATCGGCAATTTGATCCGCGATTTGACCGGAAACCTGGTCGGCGACCTTGTTAGCTACCGGCTCGGCATCAATTTTTGCCTCGATTTTCGTCTCGGCTTTTGGTTCCGGTTTCTCTTCGGCTTTCAGTTCAGGTTCCTGGTTGCTGCTGATTTCCGGCTCGGTGTTCAGTTCGGGGCCATGCTCGTCACTGATTTCCGGCTCGGTATTCAGTTCAGGACCATGCTCGTCTGCCAGTTCTGTCTCAGCCGGTGGTGGGAGTACCTCGTCCTGATCAAGGAGCGGGGCGGGCTGTTCGGAAACTTCATTGGGAAGGTTGGGTTCCACGTCGTTTTCCGGAGGAAGGGTTTTTTCAGCTTCAGCTTTCAAACCCGCGAAGTTCAGAGCCGGTTCGGTTTCTTCTTCATTCTGCGAGGGAACCGGCGGCAGGGCCATTGAATTTTCCCGGGAAATCGAATTACGAGAAATCGAATCCTGAGGCATCGAATCGTTCGGAACTTCAGGAAGTGAATCCGTGTTTAAGGCGTCACCGGCAGAGGGGAATTCTTTTCCCGTGGCAAAATCGGTGAGTGCGGGCCTGGAATTCACCATTTCTTTGGCTTCCTGGTGCATCTCGTTCATGCTTTTCGCCTCGAATTCATCGGGCGGAAGGAGCAAAATATCCAGATCTAACGGCTCGTTGGATTCCTCTTCTTCCTCATTGTCCACGACTTTCCAGCCCGACTTGGGGTCTTTTGCCGGGGCCTTGTCTTTATTCTCATACGAAATGGTTCTCACCGAACTGCGGTTTTTGCACGATTCATAATAAATCGCGGAAATCGTCGAAGTGGATTCGGAAACCGAAATGACCTCTCCGTTTTCGTTTTCCTCTTCCACGCAGCACATTGAAGAGGAGGAGAAGGGATCGTTCAAATTGGCGTCCACGTCGGTCTTCTCGGAGGAAAAGTCTTCGTTTTCTTTGAAGACCTGCATGTCCTCGATCCCAAAATCGAAAATGTTGAGCGTTTGCTTCACTTTTTTCTCCGGGACGTTTTCAGCGATTTCCGTCTTTTCGGACTCAGGAAGTTCCACGCTTTGATTCATTTCCACCGTAGCCGGGATCTCGTTGTTTTCGGCTTCGATCGTGTTTTCCGCTGCGGAAATGACCGGTGCTTTTTCGCCGGCGGAGATGATCTCGCCAAGCGCTTTTTCCGAAACTTCAATCTGGAAACGTTTCTGGGAGGAAGCCGTTTTTTCGTGGTTTCCCTTGCGCGGGGCGGCCAGACGCTTCATCCCCGAGCCTGCCGCAGGATTGGCTTTTCCGAGGGGTTCCGGCTGCATTTCCACGTGACTGACCTGCTGAATATTCTGTTTGGGAGTGACTTTCCAGCCCTCCTCCACGTCTTTTCTCGAAATTGGTTCCATCGTGAAGGACTGAATCGGTTCGTTCGTTTCCTGAATCGCGTTGACTGCGGTCTCGTACTTCTGATTGTAAATCGCGGTTTTGATGTCGTTCGTGAAAGCAGTCATTTCCGAAGGCGGGACCAGCTCGTTGGATTGAGCGGGGGTCTGTATTTCGAACATTTCCGTTTCGGCCGAAGCTGGAGTCTGAGCCGAAGCCAGGGTTTCACGTGTAACGGACTTCTGATTTTCAAAAGGTGATTCAATCAAAGCCGGCGGAGCGGGGAGAGCCATCTGGTCCTCGCAGGCGATTTCTTCGTTATCGGACCAATTTTGCGGGATCAGTCCAGACGTATTCCAGGTTTTCAGTCCACGCTCAGACTGTGAGGAAACCGTGGTTTTGGCGTTCGGCTCCGTCTTCGTTTCGGCCTTCTCAGGTTCATCATCCAGGGAAATGGAAGCGGGCACGGCAGAGAATTGGGATTTCTGCTCTTTGGCGGCACGCTCCGCAAATTCACGTGCGACTTCTTCCCGAATGGCCTGTTCACGGGCGGCCTGTTCACGAGCGATCTCTTCCCGAATGGCCTGTTCACGAACAGCCTGTTCACGGATGGCTTGTTCACGGATGGCTTGCTCCCGAATGGCCTGTTCACGGGCGGCCTGATCCTGGGTATTCGCCTGCCAATCGGCCGGAGAATCAGACCAGTGATTTTCACGAATCAACATTCCTCCCTCACCGCGGTACTCACGAACCATACCTCCGGAGGGCAGGGCATACGTGCGTACTGCCGGTTCAGAGGTCTGGACAGGGTTGGATCCCGGCACAGGGGTTTGTTCCTTTTGGACCATGGTTTCCGCTTGAGGTGTCGGGATGGAATTCGCCTGGGTATTTGAAAACGCCGACCCCATGCGTGGAGGAACAGAATACGATTCCACCGGGTCTTGGCTGTTTTCAAAATAATCGCTTAAACGTGAGCCATTCTGACCTTTTGCCGTATGAGCAAGGAGAATCGAAAGGATGATGACTAAAACCGGAATGGAAAAAGTACTCAATATTTCGTTGTAATCGGCGTGAAAAAGGTTTGCGAAGAACTGCGGCCGGTTTAAATTCAGTCTCAAATCTTCGTGGGTCTCTTCACGATTTCCACCAAAAAACGAATTGAAATTCTGAAGGTTTTTCATTGTGTTTCCGATTTTTTACTGGTTTTTGGGTCAAATATCGGGCTGAAAATTGCTTTTAATCAGGTTGAAACGTCTTCAGGGAGGCCCTGACAGAAAATCTCTGTTCGGACGTTATTCATTTTATCGACCAGTTTCAGGTGTTCTGATTACATAAAATGGGAAAAGTTTAACGATTTTTTAAAATTTAACGATTGGCCGATCAAACGAAGGGATAAGTTATGATGGAAAATAACCATCCCCCAATTTTTTTCGTAAAACTTGATCAAATCTCCCCTTTTTTCTAAAATTGGAATTTTCGTTTTCGGGATTTTCGGGTAAAATAATCAGGAGTATTTTTCTGGAAAAAAACAAAAAAACGACTATTCAGGTTTTGAAGATAGTCCCTTCGCGAGAGCCGTATGGTGTACAATTTTATAAAAAGCAAAGTTTCCCAATGGTTGGGCATACTCGTTTTTCTTGGAGGCGGGGTCCTTATGGCAAATACAGACTCCCCTGCGGCTGAACCGGCAATGATGGAAATTTCCGAGGAAGTGATTTCGGATTTTGAAGAGAGCGTTCAAACGAAAACGCCCGAAAAATCCGATCAACCCTCCGACCCAAAAAAAACTCAGGAAGGAAATAATAAGGCGAAAACCAGCGAAGATGTTGGTTTTTTCAAACCGCTTCGAGTGGGTGAAGTTGAAATTCCTCTGGTCCGTAAAGCCGCAGCGCCTATTCTTCCAGAGGAAGTACTCGCCCGGAAAATTTCCGAATTTCGCAGCCAAATCCAGAAAAGCGACAGACCTGGCTGCCTTTTGGAAAGTACGCACTTTTTCATCGAAACAGATCCCTATTGGCAACAGCGCGAGTCGGAACTGGTGAAAATCATTCAGTTGGCGGAAGAAACCCGCTTTGAATCCGAGTTGGTTGCCTCGCTTTGGCGCAAGCCTTTTTTTGCATCTTCGAATTCCAGAGATTTATCCTTGATCCCGTCTCGTGATCTGCAATCGGGGAAGGTGCTGACCCCCGAATTCTCTGGTGAACAAATCCGAATACAGGTACTGAATCCTGAAAATTCACCCTATCACGTGAGTTCCTGTCAAATTTCTTTCATAGAAAATGAGACAGTATTAATAATCACGGCAGAAAATGCGCAGGAATTTTCCCGTTTGGGTATGCGCAGGAATTTACGTCGGGAAATCTTTTATACGACACTCAACGATGGTCAGGAAAACAGGATTTTCCCTCAATGGCTCCAGAACGGCCTGGCGGACGTTTTTGCCGGTCAGGAGGCGGCGCCCTCCCGAGGAAACGAAAATTTGCAATCCCAGTTTTTCAGGTTGGTAAATTCCCCTGAGGACGCCCATGGCCAGACGGCTGTTTCGGTCGTACGTTATTGCCTGACTTCAAATGACGGAAGGATTTTTTTCCCATTTTGGGCACAACTAGCGCAGATGTACTCGATAGGATACGAGTCTTTACAGGAATTGGGAGGGAGTCGTTTACTGGCCGATTTAGACGCCAAAACCCGGGAAAATCAGAACAATTCCCAGGAAATGCTGCGGAGATTTTTCAATAAAATCGAATCGAATGCCCCGTACGACACCTTTGCGAACTGGCAGAACTCCTTGACTTCCATTTCGGCAGGAGAGCCAGTTCGGGTTTTCTGGATCCCGGAAGCCCAGGTCTTGAACGCGGAAACATCGGATGGATCACTTCCTAAAATTGGTCTGGATGAAAGCTGGAAAACCGCATTTCTCGAAATGGCTCGTGTCCTGAAATTGGCGGGACGCAGCCAACAGGGACAAGATGTTCCAAGTTTTTCGTTTCCTCAGGCGGACCCCACTGCCGGGCGGTACGTCTCTGGAGTGAAGATTCAGGAATTTGGCAAAGATCCAACAGAAAATTCATCGGCCACGCCCAAGGAATTACCGAAAGAAGACCCCCAAACCGCGTCGGCTGAGGATTTGCGGAAACTGGAATCGATTTTTGTCTGGCTGAAAAAGAACCCTCAAGGCGCTGTCACTCTGAACTCCGATGGTTCCATCCTTTCTGAATTGTTTATCCCAGGGCAACTTGACGGGATATTTCACCCCGGGGACCGTACGTATTTGTTGCAGGAGTACGAAGGCAACCCTGTCCTTACGGCAACGTTTCACGACGATTATGTATTGCACGTCATCAAGGAAAAATCTCCTCAAACGCCCGGCGTGTCGGAAATCAGGATTCTGGGAATCGAAAAACCTGAGAAACCGGGAAAGGCAGGAAAACAAAAATGAATAAAGGTTTTATCAAAATTGGCGTTTTCGTGGGGGTTGCGGTTTTCTGTTGCCTGGGATTGCAGGGCCTTTTCGCGGATACTGGAGATGAATTCGATCTGGATCTGCCTCAGGAGTTTAATGTTCCTCGATCGGAAAATGATTTCGGGGAACAGGTCAACGACGATCTGCTCCCGGTACCGGATTTGGAATCGCCTGACGAAAAGAAAACAGAAGACTCAAGGGCCAAACTGGAAGATTTTCCGGAAGTGAACGATGAGGACGAGGGAGAACACTCCATCCTGGAAGATTCGGAGGAAATGGAAAAATCTGAAGAGTCTAAAACGTCGAATGTGCTGGAAATAGAACAGGAAACCGATCTGGAAATCCCGTTGGAAGTGGAAGATACGAGTGAACCGGAAATTCGGACGGTCTCCACAGAGGAGATGGAGGATTTGAGAGGTAAAATTCAAACGATCCTGAAAACTTACCAACACATTGGATTGAGCACGGCCGAAAACAGCCCGAATGACATTATTTTTTATGTTATGCCATACGGCTGCGAGGCAGAGATATTTCTGGGACATCGTGAGGATAATACTCGTATCAACGCTATCGGCGCACTCTGCTGGAACATTCCGATGAAAGACAGCGTTGCGTTTACCGGAAGCACGGAAAAACTGATGCCGCGTCTGGGATATGGAATTCAGCAATATTCGGGCCAGTTACTTGCCGCAATGGCTATCGCAAGGGTGCCGATCGATTACCGGTTCCCTGCCGGAGGGGCCAAGACATCTGATTCCGGGACCAAAAAAGAACCGGAAATGGATGTCGAAACCAACTCCCCGGAGATACCCAAAGGAAAAAAGAATTTTGAGATACGAAACCTCGTTGAGTTTGAACAGAAAAACTGTCGCTGGGGGCGCGACCTTTCTTTGACCCTCATCGGCCTTTCGTACTATCTGGAGCCGGACGCTGAATGGGAGGCGAATGACGGGGAAAAGTGGACGCTGGAACGTATCGTCAAAAATGAGCTTGATCGTGATGCGAAGCTGGATGATTCCAGCGCGGTGAATCAGCTTCTCGGCCTTCTCTGCGCGATTCGGTGCCGGAAAATGAAGCTTGGAGACGAGGCCATTACGGGGGAATACAAACGCGCAGATAATTTTATGGAAAGCTACAAAAAATTTGTTCTGGACCTTCAGAACGAAATTGGCGTGTGGCATCCGAAATACTTTGAAATGAAGGGCGTGACTCCAAACCAGCCTACAGAGATGCTGGAAGCGAGCGGGCACATTCTGCGCTGGCTCGTTGCTGTGACCCCGAAAAGGGAATTGAAAGACGAACGAATTTTCAAAGCGGTCAAAATTGTGGCAGAACTTTTGGAGTACCAACTGACCTACTGGGATCCCGGAAACGCCTCGGGCAAAGAACTGGAAGGAGTCATGGCCGCACTGCATGCGCTGGCGATCTACGAAAAAAGAGCATGGTAATTTACGGGGACAACATTTTCAGCATCGTCCCCGCGCAGTTCGGACTGGGTTCGAAGGATTATTCTCGCTTTCCTTCCACGTTTTATACGCATCAAGCTCGCCGTGAACTTTGCAAAGGACGGCGGCCAAAAATGCCAAATCGTCACCGAATCCCAGCACTGGCAGGAAATCCGGGACGCAATCGACTGGCAAAATGACGTACGCCACGGCAAAAATCACCAACGAGAGGGTTGATGTGGAGATCGCACGGTATTTCCCGGTCGAATAATCCTGAAGAAGCGACAAAAGCTCCTTGAACTCCTGGACGTATTGACCGAGGTTACCCGCCTTGCTCATCGCAACGGGCAAATGCGTCATAACATCGGTCAGAGTCCAGTTTTTTACACGTTTTATATATTTTTCGATTCCCATTTTCCAATTTCCGATCGTCAAATTTTAAAGCGCGAACGGATCGTCCTCGTCACCTGAATTATCCTTGGGCTTTGGCTCTTCTGATTTTACTTCCAGGTCATCGGAAGATTCCCCGGTCACGGGTGTTTCAGAAATTGCAGGCGCAGGTGCGGAAAGATCAAATTCGTCCTCTTCTTTTGTTGGGTTCACATTCACGTTTTCTGTGGAATCATTTTCTTTGATGTTATCATCATTGATCACGCGCATTCCTTCCGGCAGGACGTATGTACCGGTGAGGATTTTGTCGAGTTCCGGCAGGAAAAGCTTCATAAACTCTTCTGCGACTTTTAAAGTATCCACTGTTTGCTTGCTGTATCCGTTGTCCTCCAGGATACTGACGTACATTTTGCAGATCGGTTCATTCGAGTTCCATTTCATACGCGGGAAACGCGGCGCGACCCAGCCAGTTCCAACGCCTTTCCAGCCCCAGAAAACCCGCTGCTTGTAGTGCGATGTGGCATCGCTGAAAATGGCCGTCTTGAACACAGCGGTCCGGTCTTGCAATACGGTTTTCTTCGGGTCAGTTGGGTCCGGAATAGCGGTCTGATAATCCACGGTAAACGTTTCGACGGGTGTTTCCTGAACACTTCCGCTTCCCGTGAAACAAACGTCTGGCGTGTGGGCGCCGACATTTCGGCTGTAACCACACGTAATATTAATATGAACGTCCGGGTGGTCGAAAGAGCCGCGGTAGTGACGCCCCAACGCCCCATCGGCGCCTGCGACCCGGCGGATCAGTTCGTTTTCGATTCCGATTTGATCTTCGTTTTTATCGGAAAACCAAACACCGACCTGGGGCGGGATCGCGTTTTCTACCGCGTCCTTGAATGATTTCAAATGTTCGTCGTGCCCCTCGCCGAAACGTTCGGTCGCGCGGCCTTCATAGTAGAAGGCGATCAAAATGAAGATGGCGCTTAAAGCCAGGATCAGGTAAAAAGTGAGTTGGTTGTTTTTATTCTTCTTATTCATTAAAAACCTCTTTTTGTTCGTAGGAAACCAGGAAACCCAAACCGGAGGCGAGGTGCGCCTGTTACCGCTCGATTTCCCTCATTTTCAGGCAGATATAACCCAAAACGTAAAGTGGTACCGCGTAACCCAGTACTGTACAAAGGTTTATCAATACGGTATTGAACGAAATATTGAACCCCTGCGCCACATAGGCCGAAGTGTCGAACGAATCGAACGCAGGGACAAGATTTGAGAGGAACCGGATGAACGTATGGAACACGGTATCAAACATTTTCGCGAGGATGGTCTCACCCGCGTTCATGTCGAGGTCGATCGTCATATTGTCTTGCCGGAACAGGCGGATGGCCGCTTCAAAAGGGCCGCCCCCTTCAACGTTTTGCGCTCCCATCGCCGCCACGAATCGGTGGAAGTAACCACCAAGCGCAACGAAAAACGTTGCCATGACCGTTACGGGAGTCGAGAGGAACGTACTGAAAATCACGCCGTACATCGAAATCATGACCATCTGGAACCAAATCCCCATGTACCCTTTGAAGAAGTTCCACGCGAACGAGGCGTCCGAGCGCCGCAGATACATATCGGGTTTGGCCGCTCCGAAGTACTGACCGCGTTCAAGGCATTTGACCCAGACTTCGATCACATTTTGCCGCACGATCTCACGGCCTTTGTCATCGAACATGCTGGACTGCGGAGCGACGAAGTCTTTGAAAAGGTCAAACTCGGCACGGTTCGCGCCGCCGATATTCAGTTTATCCTCCGGCGGGTAGGACTGAAGCTCACCGCCCTGCCGCGCGATTTGCACGGAAACGGCGCTGGCCCGTGAGCCGCTTGTCCCGTTTGGATTCCGCTGGGAGGATTTCAGGTTCATCTTGTCCGCACTGATATTAATGGTTCGGGGAACACGGAAGACGGAGGTACCGCCTTCTTTCGACTGGAAAATCTCCACTTCGAGCATCAGGCCCGTTTCCGGGTTGCGGATATAGAATGCTCCGATGATCTGGCGGGAGATGATCCCTTTGTGCGTGCGGAAAACTTCCTGCGTGAACTCAAACTGGAGGGCGTCGTCCACCAGCGAGGCGGGGGTGATGTTTTCGAACTGCCAGATGAAGGCCGCATCGGTGTTCCCGGCGATGAAACTGCGGTACTCCCACTCGTCGCCGACGTTTACGCCCTTCGAGGAAACGATCCCTTTCTGGTCCAGGTAGCCGATCTCGCCGTACTGAACGACGCGGGCTTTATACATGTCAACCGGCTGGCTGAGCGTAAAATGCCGCTCTCCGTCCTTTCCTTCACGGACTGTGATCTCGTGCGTGTGGTCGTGCGTTGGAGTGAGATGTACGACCTGGTTTTCTTTGTCGAAAACGATCTCGTGGCGGTGTTCCCGCTCGCTAGAGGTCACACCCCGTTCCAGTGCCGGGTTGGTTTTGTCTTGCGTCAGACCGTCCGGGACCGTGTGCGTATGCGCCTGGCTGCGGATCACGAACCCGTAGCTCACCAGCCCCATCGGGACCAGAAGCATCGTGCCTAGCAGCACAAAACCAAGCACGCGCCCCAGAATGATTTCCGAGATGAGGACCGGTTTCGTGACCACCGTGTGAATGGTTTTATTCTTGAAATCGGCAGGAAGGCTGAAAGCCGTCAAAAGGAGCATCAGCCCGATCGTGAGGTAGGCGGTCGTGCTGAAAATGAAATCCACATACAGTTGAGCCGGATGTGGGCTGGTCGGGTCAAGGAACATTCCCGCAAAAAGCACGATCAGGACAAAAATGATGAAAACCACGACGATTTTTCGTCGAAGGGCTTCTTTGAACGTTAAGGAACCGAGAGTCCAGATCGTCCTGAACGAAACGGAAAAAATGTCCCGAATCGTTTGACTCGCGGTTTTCATCACGAGTTTAAACGCATTGGCCGGCCCAAGGCGCAGACCCGAAAAAAGCATTCCCAGGAACCCGAGCAGCAGGAAGAAAATCAGGACGAGGATCGCCCAATCCAGCGCAGCTTTGGGAAACCACTCAAAAATACTCGGAATATTTTCCTCAATTACCATTCGAGTCACCTCCATGAGCGCGGCGGCCGGGGTGCTGCTTGCTCTCTTCGACGATGCGCAGGAACAGGTCTTCGAGGGTTGTGCGCGTGTTTCCGATGGATTTTACTTCTCCGCCGTACTTTTTTACGACCTCACGAATTTCATCGATCGCCGCCTCGGGCAGGGTGCTGGTTTGAATGTCCGTCGTGTCCTTCACGGTCAAGAGCGTATCCACTCGGCCGATCTCTTTCAGCTCGCCCTGGAACAGGATCCCGATCCGGTCGCACACGTCCTGTACGTCTGCCAGCAGGTGACTGCACATCAGAACCGTTTTCCCCTGCTTCTTCAAGTCCAGGATCAGGTCTTTCATGTCGCGTGTTCCGATCGGGTCAAGACCGGAGGTGGGTTCGTCCAGAATGACGACGTCGGGGTCATTAATTAATGCCTGGGCCAGACCTACACGGCGAACCATACCTTTCGAGTATTCTTTGAGCTGGCGTTTTTTGGCGTATGTCAGGCCAACCATTTCCAGCAGGTCGTTCGCCCTCTGACGGCGCACCGCCGCGGGGATGTGGAACAGCTTGCCGTAAAAATCGAGGGTTTCCTCGGCATTCAGGAATTTATAGAGATAGGATTCTTCCGGCAGGTAGCCAATTCTTTCGTTTCGGCGTACATCGGAAGCGTTTTTGCCGAAAATGAGCGCTTCACCTTCACTCGGGAAAAGAAGGCCAAGGAGGAGCTTGATCGTGGTAGTCTTTCCAGAGCCGTTAGGACCGAGCAAACCGAAGATTTCGCCCTGATTGATTTCCAGATCGAGAGATTTTAGAGCGTGAACCTTGCGTCTTCCCCAAAAATCGCGGTATATTTTGGTCAGGTTTCTTGTTTCAACGACGACTTCAGCCATAAGCGGTTTTTCCTGTGAATGATGAGGGGAGGAAATTGATAAAACGAATAATGAATAACGAATATCGAATAATGAAATGAAAAAAGTGCGCCCTGCGATTTCTCGGTTTGAGGAAAGGGGTTGAACCTGTGAAAAATATTCCCCTCATTATTCGTTATTACTATTCATTATTCATTCTTTATCATTATACACGCAATCCCGTTTTTTTATAGGGGGCTGAATAAAAATCTTGAAAATATTTGGGAAAACTTGGGAAAATTTTCCCCGTGGTCCTTGAAAAAGGGTAAAAAAAAGTTTATAATAGGTAAAATTGAACGGGAAGATGTTCTGTAATTTCGTCTTCCACCCCTTTTACCCCAAACCTTTTGAGGAGATTAAAAATGACTCTTTCTCGCCGTGATTTCATGAAAATGGGGCTCGGAGCTGCCGCAGTGGTCGCCTCCGGCATCCAGGTCAAAGCGTACGACCCCGATAAAACCAAGCCGCTCTACCTCCAGATGTACACCGTGGGCGGTTATTTCGGCAAAGACCCCGAAGGTACGCTTGCCAAAGTGGCCGAAATGGGCTACAAAGGCGTTGATTACGCCGGTTACCCCCGTCCGGTCGAAGAACTGCGCAAGCTGCAGGACAAATACGGCCTCATCTGCTTTGGAACCCACACGGGCCGCGGCGGAATCGATAATCTTGACAATCTGAAGAAGACCATTGAGGACCACCAGATCCTCGGCGCGAAGTACATCATTTGCCCGGGCATGCACAATGACGGCGCTGAAGGCTGGGCAGAAGCAGGCAAAAAGTTCACCGAAGCCTCCGCGATCGCTCGTGAGGCGGGCATGTACGTCGGTTACCACGCGCATCAGCCGGACTTCAATATCATCACGGAAGACGGCCGTTCCAGCTGGGAAGTTTTCGCCGACAACTCGTGCCAGGACGTCATCATGCAGATCGACCTGGGTCACTGCTGCAACAAAGGCGCCGACTACGCGAAGCTCATCAAAAAGTACCCCGGCCGCTCCAAGACGGTGCACGTCAAGGAAAGCGACGGACTGGTTCTCGGCGATCCCAAGGGCCGCGTGGATTGGCCGCTTGTGTTTGAACTTCTTGAAACCATCGGTGGAGTGGAAGCCTACACGCTTGAATACGAAGCCGGCGTTGACCGTCTGGTGGCCGCTGATGAATCCATGAAAGCCTGGAAACGGATCCACGGTTAATTGACGATTCTAACAAACGGCAAAACGCGCCTATGTTGAAAATGGGAGTTTTGGGAGATGATATGATCCCCCATTACTCCCTTTTTTCCTGAAAATTCAAACGAGGGATAAAATGGAAAACCGAAAAGTCGTTGGAAAAGTCACATCGGAAGAACGGGATGAGATCCAGAAAATCTTTGAGCGTCTGAACGCGCTGAAAGAACTCTTTCCGACCGTTGATCCGAACCAAAACGCCGCGCTGTATGAACGGGTACTTGCTGATATGGCAGAGACTCAGAAAAATTTTGAGGAATGGTGGAGTGCCCGGTGGGAAGAGTACCTCTGGGAATTCAGCCAGGATGGGAACTGGGAGATCGATTTCAAAACGTGTGAGATCTATTTAAACTGATTTTGTCTCAGGGAAATTAAAAAAGTTTTTGAGGAGGGGCCTATTCAGACCGGCCTCGCTCAAAAACTTTCTGAAATCAACGTAGATTCAGCCTTTAATCAGGCGCAAGGTTAGTTCTTTTTCTTGCCGAAAGCAAATGCCCAAAAGAACAAAAGGATTGCGGCGATCACGAGGGGAACTCCAATTAACGGGCGGTAGTAGAGCCAGGCGATACCGATCGTGAGGCAGGACCCGGAAAGCGCCAGAATGAACGCCACGATGCCTGTTGCGCCTCCGACCAGATTTCCAAGAATCGGCAGAACATCCGCAATCACGGAGAGCGGCTTGAAAATCATATTGAAACCGATGAACATCAAAAACGCGCCGATACCACGAAGGATCCAGCCCATCGTTTTGTTAGCCTGCTGGGCGTCTGCGAACATCTTATCCTGCGCGATGGTTCCAGGTTTCAGAAGAACAACCGTTCCGTTTTTCGATTGCCATTCGATCAGTTGGTCATCCTGTTGACCGGCGACTACGCTCACGTTTCCGTTCGGAACATACTCGAATGAGACTTTCAAGTCGCCAATTTCCGGAATGGCAGGGTTCTTGCCGCGGTAGTAACCCTTATTGAAATACTGAAATCCTTCCGGAAGGTCAGCGTCTTTGGTTTCGGTTTTCGCCTCGGTCTTTTCTTCAGCCTTGACTTCTGCCGGAGTTTCGACGGTTTCTTCAGCTTTGACTTCTGCCGGAGTTTCGACGGTTTCTTCAGCTTTGACTTCTGCCGGAGCCTCGACCGCTTCCTCCGTTTTGACTTCTGCCGGAGTTTCGACCGCTTCCTCAACGGTCACTTCGGCAGGTGCGGCGGATACGGTTTCCTCAGTTCCAGCCGTAGCGGTGGATTCCGCGGGTTTTTCTTCGGCGGGAGAGGCATTTTCAGCAGGAGCCGGAGCGGAGTCTTCGACCGGAGCGGCGTTTTCAGCAGCGGTGGCTTCTTTGGCTTTTTCTTCCGGCGTTTTCACGACGAACGTCTTCGAGTCGTTTTTGAGGGGAATGAGGGCCGCAGCGTTGAAGACGCCAATCGTGGCAGTTGTAGCGTCATTTTCTTCGGATTCCAGATCCATCGACGCCGGATTGTCGTGCCCGGCTTCTTTGAAACTTGAGGAGTCGATCGGCTGCTCGGACCAAACTTTCGAGTAACTGTACGTCGTTACGGTTTCTTCACTGCCGCCGATTTTTTTCTGGGTTTTAGTGGATTCATTTTCCTGCCACTGGTACATTTCCACCGTGCGGCGAAGTTTAAGCCCGTTTACGGAAACGGCCGGAAAAGCCGAGTCGGTAAGAACTTCTTCAGTTTTCATCTCGCCGGTCAAATAAACGGGTTTGCCATTATTTTCGGGATTTACCGAGTCAATAGTTACCGGGACACACGCCTCGGCAGCCCCTGCCAGGTCCTGATAACGGTGAAGGGTGCGTCCTTCATTCCAGAACAGTAGCACGACGGAAGCGACGACGAGAATCAAACCAGTTACGATTCCTTTGAATGAGTCACCCAGACGGGAAAACCAGGATTGAGTAGTAGTTTCGGTGACGGCCATTTGCGGGAGCCTTTCGTAAAAAGAGGAAAAAATCGAGCGTTTAGCGTCCAGCCAAACTCTCAAGATCAAAAAATTCAACGTTATTCTACATAAAACATTTAAAAGAGTCAATATTTAACCTGCTAATTTTGCAATTTTTTTATTTATTTTTTCCTCCCCCCTTCCTTTTCAGGGATTTCAGGTTAAAATAGATTGAAACTTTTTCCTTTTGAATCGGATTTTTTACGGAGAGTATTCCATGATTCACAAAATCCTTCTTCTCGGTTCAGGCGAACTGGGTAAAGAATTCGTCATCGCGGCCCAACGGATGGGGCAGTACGTCATCGCTTGTGATTCTTATGCGGGGGCCCCGGCCATGCAGGTCGCCGATGAGTGCGAGGTTTTCAGTATGCTCGACGGCGACGCGCTCGAAGCCGCAGTCAAAAAGCACCAGCCTGACATCATCGTCCCGGAGATCGAGGCCATTCGTACCGAGCGTTTGTACGAGTTCGAAAAGCAGGGCGTGCGCGTGATCCCGAGCGCCCGGGCGGTGAACTTCACCATGAACCGCCGCGCGATCCGTGATTTGGCCCACGACGAGCTGAAACTCCAGACCGCCAATTACCGTTACGCCAAAACGAAGGAGGAATTCGACGCCGCCGTGAAGGAGATCGGTTTCCCGTGCATCGTGAAGCCCTTGATGTCATCGTCGGGAAAAGGCCAGTCGAAGATCGAAGGGCCGGAAGGCGTCGATGCCGCGTGGGAGTACGGGATTTCCGGAAGCCGCGGCGATATCGTGGAAATGATCGTGGAAGAATTCATTCCGTTCGACTATGAAATTACGCTTCTGACCGTCACCCAGCGCAGCGGCAAGACCCTTTTCTGCCCGCCGGTTGGTCACGTGCAGAAGGGCGGCGACTACCAGGAAAGTTTCCAGCCTATGCCGATGAAGCCGGAACACCTCGCCAAAGCCCAGGAAATGGCTGACAAAGTGACGCGCGCTCTGACCGGAACGGGCATTTGGGGCGTGGAGTTCTTCATCTCGAACGAAAAAGGCGTTTACTTCTCGGAACTCTCCCCGCGTCCGCACGACACGGGAATGGTCACGCTCGCCAACACGCAGAACCTCAGCGAGTTTGAGCTTCATCTTTACGCGGTTCTTGGTCTCCCGATCACGGAGATCCAGCTTCTGAAAGCCGGAGCCTCTGCAGTGATCCCGGCCCCGGAAGCGAGTCCGAACCCGCCGGAGTACGAAGGCGTGGAAGAGGCGGTCCAGTTCAAGAACACGTACATCCGGATCTTCGGCAAGCCGTCCACCCGCAAAAAGCGCCGCATGGGCGTGGCCGTCACGTACGACGAACTGGGCACGGACCTGAACGTCCTGCGTGACCGTGCGAAAGCCGCCGCCGCGACGGTGAAAGTGATCGTGCGTTAATGGAAGCCTCCCTCTTTGAGGGGGGTGGCGCGAAGCGCCGGGGGGAGTTGAGGGCATGTTCCCGCTTTAACTCCCCCAGCCAGCTTCGCTGACGGCCCCCTTTGAGAGGGGACCTTGAAATCAGTCTTCTTTTTGATCCTTTAAAATTATGCGAATCCCCTCCCTCCTTCTCGTTGCGTTCCTGACGCTGACCGCCGCTTTGACCGCCTTTGCGCAGAACGCCGCCCTCGACGACGCTCGCAAAGAGAAAACCGGCGATTTTTTCATCTCGCTCTCCGGAAATGACTCGTGGAGCGGCAAACTTTCCGCCCCCAATGCGGACCGGACTGACGGCCCGTTCGCGACGCTCGAAAAGGCCCGCGATGCCGTGCGGAGCGCTTCCGTTTCGGACCCGAAGCCGTACACGGTGGTGGTGCTGAAAGGCCGCTACGAGCTGACCCGGCCGTTTGAACTCGGCTCAAGCGATTCGGGCGAGGAAGGGAAACGCATCACGTGGAAAGCCGAGCCGGGCAAAAGAGTTTGCCTGTGCGCCGGGAAGTACCTGAACGACTGGAAAGTCGTGACGGACGAAGCGGTTCTGGCGCGTCTCCCCGAAGCCTCGCGCGGAAAAGTCATTCAGGTCGATCTGAAGGCCGCGGGCGTGGAAAATTTCGGCTCGCCGAAGGGCGGAGGGCTGGAGCTTTTCTTCGACGGGGAGCCGATGCAAATTTCGCGCTACCCGAACGAGGGATTCCTGAAAATCACCGGCGTGGACGTGAACGAACCGGTGGATGTGCGCGGGACCAAGGGCGATAAAGTCGGGAATTTCCAGTTCGACGACGAGCGCGTGTTTGCGTGGGCCGCCGAAAAAGACCCGTGGGTCCACGGCTACTGGTTCTGGGACTGGTCCGAGGAGCGGCACCCGATCCAGGAGATCGTGAAGGAGACCAAAACGCTCAAGGTCAAGCCGCCGTACCACTCGTACGGCTACCGCAAAAACCAGTGGTTTTACGGGTTCAACCTGCTTTGCGAAATTGACCGGCCGGGCGAGTATTACGTCGATCGCGAGGCGGGGATCCTTTACTTCTACCCGCCGGCGAAAGTGAAGAAAAACTCGCTGGCCGTTTCCGTCCTCGATCAGGTGGTAAAGATCAATGCCGACTGGGTGACGTTCCAGGGGTTCACGCTGGAACTCAGCCGCGGGACCGCCCTCTCGATGAGCGGAACGAACGATCTGGCCGTTGGTCTGACCGTCAGGAATGTTGGCGGCGGCGGGATCTCCGCCAGCGGCATGGAGCAGACCGTTTTCGGCTGCCACCTCTTCAACCTCGGTAAAAACGGCATCTCGATGACCGGCGGTGACCGCAAAACGCTCGAGGCGTCGTTCAACCTCGTTTCCAACTGCGAAGTTCACGACTACGCCCGCACCCAGCGCGTTTACGCCCCCGGGATCAGTCTGCACGGTGTGGGAAACACCGCCTCGCACAACAAAATCTACAACGCGCCGCACATGGGCATGGGCTTCGGCGGAAACGATAATTTGATCGAGTTCAACGAGATTTTCAACGTCTGCTGGGAATCCAACGATGCGGGCGCGATCTACACGGGCCGAAACTGGACGATGCGCGGGAACGTCCTGCGCTGGAACGAGCTTCGCGACATTCAGGGCTTTGAAAAACGCGGCTGCGTGGGGATCTACCTCGACGACCAGTTTTCCTCGGCCGACATTTACGGGAACGTTTTCGTGAACGTGACCCGCGCGGCGATGATCGGCGGCGGCCGCGACACGAAGATCGAGAATAATTTGTTCATCAACTGCTCCCCCTGCGTCCACCTTGACGCTCGTGGCCTGGGCTGGCAGAAGGACTTCACCGAAAACTGGATCAAGGAGCTGGAAGAAAAGGGGACCAACTGCGGCATTAACATCATGGAGCCGCCGTACAGCACGACCTACCCGGAGCTGACGAAGATCCTGACGGACCACCCCGGCACGCCGGTCGGGAACGTGATCCGGACGAACGTCTGCCTGAACAGCAGTTTCTCCGGGACGAAAACCGGCCAGTGGCAGGGCGGTTCGATCTGGGCGAACGCTCAGGAATTCAACACGATCGAGAATAACATGACGGAGGGCGACCCGCTCGTTGAGGACTGGCCCAACCGCAACTACACGCTCAAGCCGGAATCGCCGGCTCTGAAAATGGGCTTCAAGCAGATCCCCTGGCAGAAAATCGGGCTCGAGGACGATCCCCTCCGCGCGAAATAAATTTTACGGGGACGACGCTTCTTTAAAATGCAAGGCGGTAATGGAGGCCGGAGGCCGGAATTACGCG